>ENA-ORRZ01000288-ORRZ01000288.1-human-gut-metagenome-genome-assembly--contig:-NODE-288-length-48930-cov-13.252133_pt1 | contig 48930 bp, 46 predicted proteins | sample MGYA00242185_ERZ509152 | MGnify/ENA primary metagenome ERZ509152 (study PRJEB26280, sample SAMEA2338668) | human gut metagenome | biome: human gut; feature: human-associated habitat; material: faeces... | reverse complement strand
AAACCGTTCACTTTGCGGGGACTGCCAAAGCCTCCCCTCGGTAGGGGAGGTGGCACGGCGTAAGCCGTGACGGAGAGGTTCATCCCCTCCTCTGCCACTCCTTCACATCCTTGACCTCATCGTACATGGCGCAGTAGCTGTCGTAGCGGGTCTGGGAGAGCTTGCCCTCCGCGAGGGCGGCGCGGACGGCGCAGCCCTTCTCGGAGCGGTGGGAGCAGCCGGTGAACTGGCACGCGCCGAGGTAAGGCCCGAACTCCGGGAAGGCGTGTTCCAGATTTTCTTTCGGGATGAAGCCCGCCCGGCTGGCCTCGAGGCTGGCGAAGCCCGGGGTGTCGGCGATGCGGCCCCCGAAGGCTTCAAAGATGGTCACCTCGCGGGTGGTGTGACGGCCACGGCCCAGCTTCTGGCTGATGGCGGCGGTCTGACGCTCCACGTCGGGCAGGAGGGCGTTCAGCAGGGTGGATTTGCCCACGCCGGAGTTGCCGCAGAAGGCGCAGAGACGGCCATTGATCCAGTGTTTGATGTCGTCCAGACCCTCGCCGGTGGCGTAGTCGATGCGGATGAAGGGCAGGGTCGATTTCTCGTAGGCGCTGCGCAGGAATTCCGCCTCGGCGAGGTCGCCTTTGGTGCAGACGATGACGGGCTGGACGCCCTTGTCCACCGCGATGGCCGAGAGCTTATCCAGCACGAGGGTGCTGGGGGTGGGCTGGGTGGTGCTTGCCACGAGGAACAGCACGTCGAGGTTCGCCATGGGCGGACGGACGAAGATGTTCCGCCGGGGCGCGATGTCCGCGATGACCGCCCCGCCGTTCTCGGTCTCCAGCGTCACCACGTCGCCCGCCACGGGGGTGATCTTCTGCTTGCGGAAGATGCCCCGGGGCTTGCACTCCACGATGCCTTCCGACGTCTTAACGTAATAAAATCCGCCGATGCCTTTTGTGATATAACCTGTCATACCTTCTCCTTCAGCCCAGCCAGGACGTCCACCAGTCGCTGAGACCGCCGCCGGTGGAAGAAGCCGAGCTGGCGCCGGTGCTCTCGCTGGAAGAGCTGCCGCCCCCGAAGAGGCCGCCCCACCAGCCGCCGGAGCCGTCGCTGCTCCCGGTGCTCTCGCTGGGTGCTTCGGGTTCCGGTGCAGGTTCGGGGCCTGCGCTGACCACGACGCTGACCCGGGTGTTCAGCTTGGCCGATGCGCCCTCGCCGGGGTTCTGGCTGATGATGCTGCCCACGGGCTGGTCGCTGTACTGCTCCGTCTGGCTGCCCAGACCCAGCTTCCGCTGCACCAGCAGGGTGCGGGCGTCGTCCACGTTCATGCCGATGAGGCTGGGGACTTTGGTGGTGGTGGCCACCTGCGGGCGGCTGACATAGATCACCACCGTGGTGCCTGCGGCCACCTGACTGCCTGCGGCGGGGTCGGTGCGGATGATGGAGCCTGGGGCCACCGACTCATCCACGGCCTGGGTGACCAGCACCGACACGCCCAGGTCCTTCAGCTGCTGTTCGCCGTCGGCCTGCACGTAGTTGGTCAGGTCGGGGACGGTGACGTAGTGGATGCCGAGGCTGACGGTGAGGGTCACGCTCTGGCCCTCGCGGACGGTGCGGCCCGCCACCGGCGACTGCTTGTAGACATAGCCTGCGGCGTAGTCGTTGTTGTACTCCTCTTCCCAGTTGACGACCACCTGACCGGAGGCCACCTGCTCAGAGGCGTTCACCTCGTCCTGGGTCATGCCGCTGAAATCGCCCAGCACGATGTCGTCGCGGTCGGTCATGATGTTGCTGGAATCGTTCAGGATGGTCCAGCACAGGGCCGCACAGGCCAGCGCGAAGGCCGTCGTGATGCCCAGCAGCACCGGCATAAAGCCGCTGCGCTTCTTCTTTTTCGCCTTAGCCTTGGGGCGGGCGGGGTTCGCCGCCGGTTTCTCCGGGGGTCTGCGGATGCTGCGTTTCTGCGGCATGGGGTCATTCACCACCTTTTCAGGTTCTTCCTTTACATATTGATACTGGAACGTGACAGACGGGTCCTGCACATAGGCGTCCAGCGCTTCCAGCATCTCTGCGGCGCTGGAATACCGGTTGACCGGCAGCTTTGCCATGGCGCGCTCCGTAATTTGCACGAGGCCCAGCGGCACCTCCGGGGCAAGCTCGGCCAGCGGCTTCGGGGTATCCCGGATCTGCTTGCGGGCCACCTCCACCATGTCGTCGGCGTCGAAGGGCAGCCTGCCCGAGAGCATCTCGTACATCATGACGCCCACGGAGTAGATGTCGCTCTTGGGGTCGGTCTCCTCCCCCTTCGCCTGTTCGGGGCTGATGTAGTGGACGCTGCCCATGGTCTTTTTGCCGTTCTGGATCTGGTTCTCGGCCCGGGAGATGCGGGCGATGCCAAAGTCCATCATCCGCAGCTGGCCGTTGTCCAGCAGCATGATGTTCTGGGGCTTGATGTCCCGGTGGACGACGCCGTTGCGGTGGGCGTGGTCGAGGGCGCGGAGGATCTGGGCGATGAAGTGGACGGTCTCCCGGCTGGTGATCCTGCCGCCCCGCTCGTTGAGGTACTCCCGGAGGGTCATGCCCTCCACGCACTCCATCACGATATACTGTAAGTTTTCGCCGACGGAGACGTCGTAGACCTTGACGATGTTGGGGTGGTTGAGCAGGGAGATGGCCTTGGACTCGTTCTTGAAGCGGCGGACGAGGTCGGCGTCGTGCATCAGCTCCTGACGCAGCACCTTGACGGCCACCACCGTGCCTTCCGGCACAGGCCCGCCGGGGGCAGAGACCACGGCCTTGTAGACGTTGGCCATGCCGCCTGCGCCGATGAGCTCCTGAATGGTGTAGAGCCCGTCCAGCGTCTTGCCGATGAGATTATCCATGCTTCACCTCCAGCGGCTCCACGCCCAGCAGCAGCGCGGTGATGTTGTCGGGGCCGCCGCCCGCGTTGGCGGCGTCCACCAGCCGGTCGGGGATGTCGTAGAACCCGCCCTTGGTGAAGATCTCTTCGATCTTTTCCTTGGGCAGGACGTTGGTGAGGCCGTCGGTGCAGAGCAAAATCATATCGCCCTTCTGCACCGGCAGGCTGGTGAACTCGGGGTCGAGGCGGTAGTCCACGCCCAGCGCCCGGGTGATGATGTTCTTCTGGGGGTGATGCTCGGCTTCCTCGGCGGTGATGGTGCCGCAGTCCACCAGCTCCTGCACATAGGAGTGGTCGTGGGTGAGCTGGGTAAGTTTCCCGTCCCGGACGAGGTAGGCCCGGGAGTCGCCTGCGTGGCAGATAAAGGCGCTGCCGCCCCGCACGAGGGCGCAGACCGCCGTGGTGCCCATGCCCGCCAGCTCCTCCTCCCGGGAGGCTTTCTGGAAGACGAAGCGGTTGGCATTGATGAGCGCCCGCTTCAAAAACTTTTCCTCGTCGCCGGGCAGGCACTGGGCGTACTGCTCGTGGAAGCTGTGCTCGATGACGTCGCAGGCGCTCACGGAAGCCTCACGGCCTCCCCGCGCACCGCCCATGCCGTCGCACACGAGGCCCCAGGCTGCGTCGCTGTTCAGCTCACCTGCCCGGTAGTCGTCCTGATTCTCGGGGCGGACGCTGCCGACGTCTGTTTTTCCTGCAAGTTTCATAGGATTCTCCTTCTCAAACTTTGCCGTTCATCTCGTCGCGGCGGAGCTGGCCGCAGGCGGCGCTGATCTCGCTGCCCAGACGGCGGCGGACGGTGGCGTTGACGCCGAGGCTTTCCAGCTTCTGCTGGAAGCGCCGGACGTTGGCGGCGTCGGTGGCCGAATAGGGGCTGCCGTCCACCGGGTTGATGGGGATGAGGTTGACGTGAGCGCCCATCCCCCGGATGAGGCCGGCCAGCTGCTTAGCACAGGCGTCGGAGTCGTTGACCCCCCGCACCATGGAGTACTCGAAGCTCACTCTCCGGCCCGTCGTCTCCTGATACCGGCGCACGGCCTGCATCAGCACCTCCACGGGGTAGGCATCGTTCACCGGCATCATGCCGCTGCGGATGTCGTTGTTGGGGGCGTGGAGAGAGACGGAGAGGGTGAGCTGGAGCTTCTTCTCGGCCAGCTGGTCGATCTTCGGCACGAGGCCGCAGGTGGAGAGGCTGATGTTCCGCATCCCGATGTTCACGCCCTCGGGGGACGAGATGTTCTCGAGAAAGCGCATGACTTCGTCGAAATTATCCAGCGGCTCCCCAATGCCCATCAGCACGATGTGGGAGATGCGCTCCCCGATGTCCTTCTGGGCGGTGTAAATTTCGGAGCAGATCTCGCCCGCCTCCAGGTTGCGCACCCGGCCCGCCTGGGTCGAGGCGCAGAAGCGGCAGCCCATCCGGCAGCCCACCTGGGTGGACACGCAGACCGTGTTGCCGTAGTGGTAGCGCATGACGACGGTCTCGATGCAGTTGCCGTCGGCCATCCGCAGCAGGTACTTCACAGTGCCGTCCTTGGCCTCCTGCCGCCGCTCGATGACGGGCGCGGCGATGTAAAATGCCTCCTCCAGCTTTGCCAGCAGGGCTTTGGGCTGGTCGGTCATGGCCGAAAAGTCGGTCACGAGCTTCTGGTGGACCCAGTGGAAGATCTGTTTGGCCCGGAAGCCGGGCTGGCCCATGGCTTTCAGCTCCGCTGTCAGCTGTTCCAGCGTCAGGGAGGATATACAGCGTTTCATCTCCATGAAAATCTCCTTTTGTCAGGAATCACGTTTCTGCATCGCGCAGAGGAAAAAGCCGTCCATGCCGGTGCGGGTGGGGACGGAAAGCGCACCCCAGTCCCCCACCGTCATCCCGGCCGGGAAGCGGACGTCCGGCGTCACCACCCGGAACTCCGGGTGGCGGCCCACGAAGGCCCGCACCTGCTCTTCGTTCTCGGCAGGGTCGATGGTGCAGGTGGAGTAGACCAGACGCCCGCCCTCTTTCAGGTGGGCGGCGGCTGTATCCAGAATGGCCGACTGGGTGGCCAATAATTCATCGTGACGCGCTTTTTCGAGGGTCTTGTACCGGATGTCCGGCTTCTTGGCGAGGATGCCAAGGCCGCTGCAGGGGGCGTCTACCAAAATGGCGTCCGCCATGGGCAGGTCGGCATCTGCCTTTGTGCCGTCGGAGACCCGGGGCTCCACGTTCCGGAACCCCATCCGCTCCACGGCCTTGCGGATGAGCTGGACGCGGTTCTCGCTGACGTCGCAGCTCACCAGCCGCCCTTCGTCCCCCATCTCCTCGATGAGGAGCAGACTCTTGCCGCCGGGGGCGGCGCAGAGGTCGAGGACGGTATCGCCGGGCTTTGCCTCCACGCAGAGGGCGGCAAGCTGGCTGGCCTGCCCCTCCACGTGGAAATATCCGTCCCGGAAAAGCCCGCTCTCCGCCGGACTCCCCTCGAAGCGGGCCAAGACGCTGCCCGGCACGAGGCCCGGGGCGGCGGTCTTCGCGCCCGAGGCCAGCAGCTTTTCGCAGAGGGCTTCCGGCGTCCCTTTCAGGGGGTTGGCCCGGAGGCTGGTCAGGCCGCCGTCGGCGGTGTGGGTCAGGATGTCCAGCGCCTCGTCGGGGTAGTGTTCGTGGAGGAAGGCTGCCACATCCCGGCCCGCCGAGCCCAGCACCATCAGCCGCTCCACCTCGTCGGCGAAGACGGCAGCGCCGAGGTCATAGCCGATGGCCCGGCGCAGCACGGCGTTCACGAGGCCGGAGGCGCTGGCTTTTTTGAAGGTGCGGGTCAGCTTGACGGCCTCATTGACCGCCGCCGAAGCAGGCACCTGCATATAGCGGGCCTGCGCCAGCGCGGCGCGGAGAATTTCCCGCACCTGCGGGTCGAGCTTTGCAAGCCCTTTGGGCAAAAACTGGCTCAGGATATAGTCCAGCGTCCCCTGATGTTCCAGCACGGTGTAAAAGATCGCGCTGGCAAATGCTTTCTCGCGGCCTTCCAGCTTCTGGCGGCGCAGCTCTGCGTCGAGGATGAGGTTCGAGAACCCGTCCTGCTCCTGCCGCACCAGCGCCGCCACCGCCGCCGCGCGGGGGTTCGGGCCGCTCACAGGCTGTCCCCCGCCCTGAGGCGGAGACCGGCGGCGAAGGAGGTGCCGTCCATGGGCTTCTTGCCCTCCGGCACCACGTGCAGAAGCTGGACAGCGCCCTCACCGCAGGCCACGGTCAGGGGCTTGGTGGCGAGGACCGTGCCAGCGGCTTCGCCGTGGCTTTCCGCGACGCGGCATTCCATGACTTTGACCTTCTTGCCGCCCGCCGTCACGAACCATGCCCCGGGCCAGGGGTTCATGCCCCGCACCCAGTTGTGGATGTGGTCGGCGCTGTCGGTCAGATGGAACTGGGCCATCTCCTTGCTCAGCATGGGGGCGGTGGAAGCGTTCTCGCGGGCCTGAGGCTCTGCCTTCAGCGTCCCGGCTTCAATCGCAGGCAGGGTCTCGCAGAGCACCCGTGCGCCCACGGCCGTGACCCGGTCGAACAGCTGGCCGCTGGTCTCCTCGGGGTCGATGGCGATCTTCTCGCAGGCCAGCACGTCGCCGGTGTCGAGGCCCTCGTCCATCTGCATGATGGAGACGCCCGTCTCGGCGTCGCCGTTCAGCACCGCCCACTGCACGGGGGCGCTGCCACGATATTTCGGCAGCAGGGAGACGTGGAGGTTGATGCAGCCGTATTTCGGCGCTTCCAGCACCGAGCTGGGCAGGATGCAGCCGTAGGCCACCACGACGATGAGCTCAGGAGCCAGCGCGCGGATGTTCTCGTCCTCGCCGCCGTCCCGCAGGGTGCGGGGCTGAAAGACGGGGGTGCCGTGGGCCAGCGCCACTTCCTTCACCGGGGGTGCGGTGAGCACCTGCTTGCGGCCCACGGGCTTGTCGCGCCGGGTGTAGACCCCGCAGATGTCGTGGCCCGCCTCATACAGGGCTTTCAGGCAGTCCGCCGCAATATCCGGCGTCCCCATGAACAGAATGCGCATCAGTCGTTCTCCTTCTTCTTGGCGGCAGCGGCGCGGCCCTCCTCGGTGTCCTCATAGAAGAACTCGCTGGACTCCATGATGGTGATGCCGTCCAGATGGTCGTTCTCGTGCTGGATGCAGCGGGCCAGCAGGCCCTCGGCTTCCAGCTCGAACCACTCGCCGTGGCGGTCCTGTGCGCGGACCTTGACGGCCGCGGGGCGGGTCACGGCGCCGTTGTGGCCCGGGAAGGACAGGCAGCCCTCGTAGGCGGTCTCCTCGTCCTCAGACACGGCGAGAATTTCCGGGTTGACGAAGTCGATGAACTTGTACTCGTAGTTTTCGGGAATTTCTTCCGGGGCGTCGGTGGTGTCCCACACCACAAAGACGCGGCGCAGCATCCCCACCTGGGGGCCTGCGAGACCCACGCCGTCGGCGGCGATCATCGTCTCGCGCATATCGTCCAGCAGGGTGGCCAGACGGTCATCGAAGTTGGTCACCGGGCGGCAGACCTTGTTCAGGATGGGGTCGCCCTCTTTTACAATGTTGCGGATAGCCATGAAGTATACCTCCAAATAATCTTATCAAATATCACCGTCAGAATGCATATCCACCACCACGGTGGCCTTGCTGGGCAGCTTTTCCTGCTCGTAGAGGCCGAGGGTCTGGCGGACAAGGTCGCGGAAGCGTTTGTCGGCGCGGCACTTGATGGTGAGCTTGTAGCGGTAGTTCTCGTTGATCTTTTCGATGTTGCCGGGGGTGGGGCCAAGCACCCGGAGGGGCAGGTCCGGCTGCTGCGCGGCCTGACGGCCTAAGAGGGCCGAGAACCGGGCGGCGGCCCGGGCCACCTCAGCTTCCTTCGGGCCGGAGAAGCCCACGACGCAGAGCCCGCAGAAGGGCGGGTAGAGGCCCAGCTTGCGGTAGGCGATCTCCTGCTCGAAGAAGGCGTCGTAGTCCTGCGCGGCGGCGAGGTTGAGGACGGGGTTGTCGGGGTCGGTGGTCTGGATGATGGCGAAGCCCGGGTCTTTCGCCCGGCCGGAGCGCCCCACCACCTGGGTGATGAGGCTGAACACCGTCTCGTAGGCCCGAAACCCCTGCGCAAAGAGCAGCGAGTCGATGCCGAGGACGCCCACGAGGGTCACGTCCTCGAAATCGAGGCCCTTGGCCACCATCTGCGTCCCCACCATGATGTCGTACTCATGCCGGGCGAACTTCGCCAGCAGCTTTTCGTGGGCGTCTTTGGCGGCGGTGGAGTCCTGGTCCATCCGCAGCACTCTCGCCTCCGGGAAAAGCTGGGCCAGCTCCTCCTCGGCCTTCTGGGTGCCGAAGCCCCGGTAGAGCAGCTTGCCGCCGCAGGCGGGGCAGGTCTTGGGAGGCGGGTCGAGCTGGGTGCCGCAGTAGTGGCAGAGCAGCTTGTGGCCCGCCTTGTGGTAGACCATGGGGACGCTGCACTTGGGGCATTTCAGCACCTCGCGGCAGTCGTCGCACTGGGCCATGGTCTGGTAGCCCCGGCGGTTGAGCAGCAAAATCGTCTGCTTCCCCGCGTCGAGGTTGCGCCGGATGGCGTCCTCCATGGCAAGGCTGATCTCCCTCGGGTTGCCCGAGGCCAGCTCTGCCCGCATATCCACGATCTGGACGCTGGGCAGCGGGTTGCCGCCGTAGCGCTGGGTGAGCCGGACGAGCTGGGTGCGGCCATTCTGGGCGGCGTAAAAGCTCTCGGTGCTGGGGGTAGCGCTGGCCAGAAGGAGCAGGGAGCCGTTCTCCGCCGCCCGCTGCCGGGCCACCTCGTGGGCGGCGTACCGGGGCGCGGACTCGGAGCGGTAGGTGTGCTCCTGCTCCTCGTCGATGATGACAAGGCCGATGTTTTCCAGCGGGGCAAAGACGGCGCTCCGGGTCCCCACCACGATGTCGGCGCCGCCGTCCTGTATCATCTGCCATTGGAGCAGGCGTTCGGTGTGGTTGAGGGCCGAGTGCTGGACGGCCACCCGCCGCCCGAACCGGCTCTTGAGGCGGAGGATCATCTGCGGCGTCAGGCTGATCTCCGGCACCAGCACGAGGGCGCGGCGGCCCAGCGCCAGACACCGCTCGATGAGCTTTAAGAACACCAGCGTCTTGCCGCTGCCGGTGACGCCGTAGAGCAGCGCCGAGTGGGGGGCGGTGTCTTCGAGGCCGGGCAGCAGGGCGTCATAGGCCGCCTGCTGCTCTGCCGTCAGGGTGATGGGCTCGTTTTTCAGCGGGATAGACGAATACAGGTCGATGGATTTGTTCACCTTGCTGCATTCGACGACGCCCTTGGCGCAGAGGTTGTCCAGCACGGCTTTGGTGATGCCGTGGGCCTCCATCTCGTTCTGGGTGCGCTCTCCCCCGCTCAGCAGGGCCACCGCCGCCAGCTGCTTGGCCGTGGGCCTGGGCTTTTGCTGCAAGGACCCCACCAGCTTATAGCTGTTCTCGGTGTGGCGGGTGAGCTGCTTTTGGAGCACCGGCGTCACGCCGTCCGCCGCGAGGGCGGGCTTATACTGCGCCCCATAGGGGATGACCGCCTTGACGGCCTCGTAGTAGGTGCAGAAGGTGCGCTCCTTGAGGAAATGCACCAGCCGCAGCAGCTCCGGCGTCAGGCAGGCCGAGGCGGGGGCCACGTCGAAGAGGTACTTGAGCTTTGCATGTTCCGGCTCTTCGTCGCAGGCCAGCACCACGCCCATCCGGGCCTTGCTCCCCCGCCCGAAGGGCACCAGCACCATGCTGCCGAGGCGGACGGCCTCCTGCTGGTCGGGCATGACGGCGTAGGTATAGAGTTTGTCGAAGTGGAAGGTCGCGTTGCTCACGGCAACGCCTACCGTTTTTGGCATTCGCGGCTCCTTGTTATCTGTCGAGGCCGGCCCGCTGGCGGATGATGCCGTAGAGCTTCTCGGCGCAGGCGTTCACCTCGTCGTTCACGAGGGTGAGGGTGAACTTCTCCTGCTCGGCCAGCTCCTTCTTTGCGGTGTCGAGGCGCTCGAGGATGCTGGCTTCCGTCTCGGTGCCGCGGCCCCGGAGGCGGCGTTCCAGCTCCTCCACGGAGGGCGGCAGCAGGAAGATGGTGGTAGCCCCCGGGAACATCCGGCGGATATTGGCCGCGCCGTGGACGTCGATGACCAGCACCACCAGCTTGCCCGCCTCGAGGCGCTTATCCACCTCTTCGCGGAGGGTGCCGTAGTAGTTGCCGTTGTAGAAGTTGTGCTCCACCACCTGATCGGTGTCGATGAGATGCCGGAACTGCTCCCGGGTGCGGTAGTAGTAGTCCACGCCCTCCTGCTCGCTGGGGCGGGGTGCGCGGGTGGTGGCGGAGACGGTCTTTTCGATCTCGGGGTGGGCCTCGCGCAGGGCCTTGACCACACTATCCTTGCCGGTACCGGCGGCACCGGAGACGACAAACAGGTATTTTTCGTTTTCCATTTTTTACTGCTCCTCTGTCGGTTTTCCTTCCGGCTGGCCCGCAGCGCGGCTTGCCACCGTCTCAGGCGTCAGGGCCGAAAGGACTACATGGTCGGAGTCCATGATGAGCACGGCCCGGGTGCTGCGGCCATAGGACGCATCAATGAGCATCCCCCGCTCCCGCGCCTCCTTCACCAGACGCTTGACCGGCGCGGAGTCGGGGCTGACGACGGCCACCACCCGCCCTGCGCTGACCAGATTGCCAAAGCCGATGTTGATGAGCTTCATCTGAACTCCTCCGTACTGTTTTTATTCGAGGTTCTGGATCTGTTCGCGGATCTTCTCGATCTCCGCCTTCATGTCCACCACCGTGCGGGTGATGTCCAGGTCCTGACACTTGGAGCCGATGGTGTTGGTCTCACGGTTCAGCTCCTGGGTCAGGAAGTCCAGCTTGCGGCCCACCGGCTCGTCCAGCTCCAGAATGGAGCGGTACTGGGCGATGTGGCTGCGCAGACGGACGGTCTCCTCGTCCACGGCGGTCTTGTCGCCGAAGATGGCGGCTTCCGTCAGGACCCGGGCGTCGTCGATGCTGCGGTCCTCGAGGATGGTCTTGAGCTTCTCGTAGAGGCGGCTGGTGTAGGCTTCGACGCGGCCTGCGCTCAGGGTCTCCACCCTGCCCACCCGCTCCTCGAGGAAGCACAGGCGGCTCTCCACGTCGGCCTTCATCTTGGCGCCCTCGGCGGCGCGCATGGCGATGAAGTTGTCCAGCGCCTGAGCCGTCACGGCGGAGACGTCGGCCCAGAGCTGCTCCTCGTCCACGTCGGCGTGGCGGGTGGCCAGCACGTCCGGGAAGCGGGTCAGCGTCGAGACGGTGACGTCGTTCTTGATGCAGAGCTTCTCCGAAAGGTTCCGCAGGGCCTTCTGGTAGCTGCGGGCCAGCTCCATGTTGACGGTCACTTCTGCGTCGGCGGCCTCCACATTCTGGATGGTCATGCTCAGCTCGACCTTGCCGCGGGTGACCCGCTCGTTGAGCTGCTTTTTCAGGCGGCTGTCCATGTAGCTGCAGCTGCGGGGGATGCGGGACGAATACTCGAAATACCGGGAGTTGACGCTGCGCAGCTCGACCGTGATCTCGCGGCCATTCAATACAGCAGTCCCCCGGCCAAAACCGGTCATGCTCAGGATCATATGCTCCACGTTTCCTCTCTGTTGATGGGTGGATATGCGGACAAATTACGGTATATGTATCCGCGTTTGGGTATACAGGCCCATGTTACGATACATATGTTATTATTCTACTCTGATGACCGCTTTTTTGCAAGCCAAAAAGCACAGAAATACTCCTCAGGCCCTCCTTCGTCCAACCTCTCCGGCACTTCGTGCCACCTCCCCTTGTAGGGGAGGCTTTGGCAGTCCCCGCAAAGTGAACGGTTTCGCCAGAGGCTCCCCTACTAGGGGAGCTGTCGAGCGCAGCGAGACTGAGAGGTTGTACTTCGCAGCAGCTTTTGTCCAAGAGCGCAAAAAGCCCCCCGCATCCCTGCGGGGGGCTTTGAAAAGCCTTATGCTGTTTTATCAGACGGGGTGAGACTTATTTGCAAAATCTGCATGGTCTGCATCCACGCCCTGAGCCTTGGCGTTGCGCTTCTCGAAGAACTTGGGAGCGACCTGCGGGAACATGGCGTAGGTCAGGACGTCCTCTTCCTGGGTAGCCCACTTTGCAGCCTCAGCCTTCAGCTTGTCCATCTCGGGAGCGAGGGTGTCGGCAAAGCGGCAGGTGATGGGCTTCTCGTCGCCCAGGATCTTCTTGGTGAACTCGGCGCTGATGGGAGCGGGAGTCTTGCCGTAGTCGCCGTGGACGAGGCCCTTGAACTCCTTGGTGACCATCTTGTAGCGCTCGCCCAGGATGACGTTGAAGACAGCCTGGGTGCCGACGATCTGGCTGGTGGGGGTGACCAGCGGAGGATAGCCTGCGTCCTCACGAACGCGGGGGATCTCAGCCAGCACTTCGTCCAGCTTGTCCTCCTTGCCGGCATCCTTCAGCTGCTTGAGCATGTTGGAGAACATGCCGCCCGGCACCTGATACAGCAGGGTGTTGGCGTCCACGCCCAGAGACTTGGGGCTGATCTGGCCGTTGGCGATGTACTTCTCGCGCAGCTTTGCAAAGTATGCGCGCACGACGTTCAGCTGCTTGAGGTCGAGGCCGGTGTCGTAATCGGTGCCCTGCAGGGCGGCCACGAGGCTCTCGGTCGCCATGTGGCTGGTGCCGCCGCTCAGGGGGCTCATGGCGGTATCGACGATGTCAGCACCGGCCTCGATGCCCTTCAGCAGGGACATGGAAGCCAGACCGGCCGTGTAGTGGCTGTGGATGTCCACAGGGATGGACAGGGTGTTCTTCAGCTCCTTGACCAGCTCGTAGCAGGTGTAGGGAGTCAGCAGACCGGCCATGTCCTTGATGCAGATGGAGTTTGCACCCATCTCTTCCAGAGTCTTTGCGTACTTGACGTAGTACTCGTTGTTGTGGACAGGGCTCAGGGTGTAGCTGATGCAGCCCTGAACGTGTGCGCCTTCCTTGTTGGCAGACTTGATGGCGGTCTGCAGGTTGCGGGGGTCGTTCAGTGCGTCGAAGATGCGGATGACGTCGATGCCGTTTGCAACGGACTTCTTCACGAAGTACTCGACGGCGTCGTCCGCGTAGGGGCGGTAGCCCAGCATGTTCTGGCCGCGGAACAGCATCTGCAGCTTCTGGTGGGGCAGCTCCTTGCGCAGGATGCGCAGACGCTCCCAGGGGTCCTCATCGAGGAAGCGGATGCAGCTGTCGAAGGTCGCACCGCCCCAGCACTCGACGGAGAAGTAGGGGATCTTGTCCATCTCGGGCAGGATGGGACGCATATCGTCCATCGTCATACGGGTGGCCAGCAGGGACTGGTGGGCATCGCGCAGGACGACTTCCGTGATCTTGATGGGCTTTTTAGCCATTGTTGTCACCTCTCTCTTAGTTCATGGAAACCAGAGTGTCACCGGAGTTGACGGTGTCGCCCTTATGGACATTGATGGAAGCAACGGTGCCGTCCTGAGGAGCAACGATCTCGTTCTCCATCTTCATGGCCTCGAGGATGACCAGCACGTCGCCAGCCTTGACGGAAGCACCGGCGGCGACCTTCACGTCCAGGATGTTGCCGGGCATCGGAGCCTTGACCTCAACAGCGCCTGCGGCAGGAGCAGCAGCGGCAGCGGGAGCCGGAGCGGCCTTGGGTGCGGGTGCAGCAGCAGGAGCCACGGGTGCAGCGCCGGCAGCGGTCTCCTCGACAGAGACGCTGTAAGCAACGCCATTGACGGAAATATTGTAGTACTTCATGGAAGAGTCCTCCTGAATCAATCTAGATCGTTAGATGTACGTTTTCTTACAGAGCCATGTTGCCGTGCTTCTTGGGCAGACGGGCAGCACGCTTGGTGCTCAGCAGCTCGAAGGCGGCCACGACGCTTGCGCGGGCGTTGGCAGCCTCGCAGGTCATGTCGGCAGAACCGGCAGCCACAGCAGCGTCAGCGCTGCACACCTCGGCGACGTAGGCAGCAGCCTTGGCCTTGGTAGCGGCGACGATGTTGTCGGAAGCGTCGATCTCGTCCTTGTACAGCACGGAGACGGCAGCGGAAGGCTCGAGAGCGCTGATGGTGCAGCCCTTGACAGCGATCTTCAGGTCAGCAGCGGCCAGTGCGGTGTAGACGGGGCCGACAGCCTTACCGGCGATGAGAGCCACCTTGGCGGTGGTAGCGTCGGCATAGGTAGCAGCCAGACGGGCAGCCTCGCGGATGCCGCCGGCGATGTCATCGGAAGTGCTGGGAACGAAGCCCTCGGTGTTCACGATGGTCAGCACGGGGACGCTGAATGCGTCGCACAGGCGGACGAAGCGGGAAGCCTTGGCCACGCAGTTGTGGCACAGCTCCTTGCCGGTGGCCACGACGCCCACGGCGTTGCCGCCGATGGTAGCGAAGGCGGTGTAGACGTTCTTGCCGAAACCGGCGTACATCTCCACGGCGCTGTCCTTATCGATGAGGGCAGCAGCAGCCTTTGCAGGCTCGGCGTTGGCGCTCAGGACAGCGGTGGGCTGCTCGAACTCGAAGATGGCCGGGCCGGTCAGGTTGTTGGCAGGCAGCAGACCCACGATGTGGGCAGCCTTCTCAGCAGCCTCGGCAGCGTCAGCGGCCACGATGGCAGCCACGCCTGCCTTTGCGGCAGCAGCGGCAGAACCGGCGTCAGCGACCTTGTCGCCCTTGGCGGCAGCGGTGAAGGGAGCGGTGAAGAACAGCTCTGCGCCCTCAGCCATGATGCAGACATCTGCGTTGGCAGCGCTCAGAGCGCTGGTGCCGCCGCAGACGCCCAGAACGACGGCCACCTGAGGCACGACGCCGGACACCTTTGCGATGGTGGCGTTGAGCTTTGCAGCTGCGTTCAGTACGTCCAGACCCTCAGCCAGCTTTGCGCCGACGGAGTCGTAGAAGGTGACGACCGGGCAGCCCGTCTGGGCAGCCAGCTCGAGGACCTTGATGTTCTTCTCAACGTCCTTGACGGAAACAGCCTCGCCGTTCTGGAAGACGGCGTAAGCCTGCTGACCGGCAGCATAGCCGCTGGCAGCGCTCACCGCACCGTCCGCAAACAGAGCGGTGTATTCCCCGTCATCAAAAAACTTGGCGAGGATTTCTCCTTTGGTACTCTTTGAAGCCATGGTAAGACCTCCTGCTTATCTTTGTGAGTTTCAAAATTAGGTATATTATACCCGATTTTTCCAAGATTCTCAAGCCTTGTTCCATTCCTTTTTTTCAGAGAATGTTACAAATTTGGCAAAAAGAGCGGAAATTTCGGACACATTGCTCACTTATGTTTCTTCCCTGCGGCAGCCTTGTTCCCGCCCACAGGACCCCGGGGACGGCGGGCAGCAGCCTTGGACTGCAAAGCGGCCGAGCGGGTCTGGGCGCGGCCCTTGGCGGCTGCGGCGCGCAGGCCGTTCACCTCTGCCTTGGTCAGCTCGCGGTACTTGCCGGGCTGGAGCATTCCCAGCTTGACGACGCCCTCGGCGTTCCGCTTCAGACGGATGACCTCGAGGCCCACGGCCTCGCACATCCGGCGGATCTCGCGGTTCTTGCCCTCTTTCAGGGTCATCTCCATGACGGTGCGGCCCGGCTCGTCGGTGACGACGTTGATGGCGCAGGGCATGGTCTTTGTGCCGTCGTCCAGCACGACGCCGGAGCTGAGCTTCAGGATCTGTGCCTCATCGGCCCGGGGCTGGACGGTGACGCGGTAGAGCTTGGAGATGCCGCCGGACGGATGGGTGACGGCCTGTGCGAAAGCGCCGTCGTTGGTCATCAGCAGCAGGCCCTCGCTGTCCTTGTCGAGACGGCCCACGGGGTACAGGCGGGCCGGGATGTCGGCCACCAGCTCCATCACCGTCTTGCGGCCCAGCTCGTCGCTGGCGGTGGTGACATAGCCGCGGGGCTTGTACAGAGCCAGATAGTACAGCTGCTGGTTCTTCTGGATATAGATGCGCTCGTCGTCCACATGGAGGACGTCGCGGTTGGGGTCCATCTTGTCGCCCACCTTTACGGGGTGGCCGTTGACCTTCACGCGGCCCTCGGCGATGATCTGCTCGGCGGCGCGGCGGGAGCACAGGCCCTGCTCGCTCATGATTTTCTGAATGCGTTCTTCTGCCATGATAAAATCTCCTTGTGCGCCTCCCGGCGCTCAAATAGGGCTGCGGATGAACCCAACCTCTCAGTCTCGCTCACGCTCGACAGCTCCCCTACCGAGGGGAGCCTCTGGCGAAGAGATAAAGCTTTACGAAATGCCAAAGCCTCCCCTCGTTAGGGGAGGTGGCATTGCGAAGCAATGACGGAGAGGTTAATTACAGCAGCCTCAGTATCAAAACTGCGGGTCGGAAGTCCGCAGTTACGGCGTAGGTTCACTCCCTCAGTCATCGCTGCGCGATGACAGCTCCCTCGGCGAGGGAGCCTCTGGCGAAGAGGGAGAGCTTTGCGGAATGCCAAGGCCTCCCTCTTTGAGGGAGGTGGCACGGCGTGAGCCGTGACGGAAGGAGTCGTTACTGCTCCGCAGGCGCAGCGGCCTCCTTCTTCTCCTCTTTCTTCAGCAGAGCACTGACCTTGTCCACCAGCTCGGGCAGCATGGTCAGGGCGCGGTCAACGGTGTTGGAGCCGTCGGACAGCTGGATGGTGCGCACGCAGCCGTCCTTCACCACCAGAAAGGCCACCGGCTGGATGTTGACGCCCGCGCCGGAGCCGCCGCCGAACAGGTCCTTGTTGGCGGCGTTCTTGCCGTCGAAGTCGGTGCCTGCGGAAGCAAAGCCGAAGGAGATGCGGGACACCGGCAGGATGGTGGTGCCGTCGTCGGTCTTGATGGGCTTGCCGATGATGGTGTTGGAATCAGCCATCTGGCGGATCTTGTCTATCGTGACGTTCATTAAACCTTGAATCGGATGCTCAGCCATAAAATCGGCCTCCTACTATTATTTTCCGGGAAAACTCCCTCTGGATAGGAGTATACACCATACGATATTATTGTAACACACTTTATAGGAAGACGTCCAGCACTTTTTCGCGCCAGAACTCATACAAAACGCGCAGAGCGGCTGCAACGATGAAAAGCAGCCTTGCGCTGAGGCGGAACGACACCCGGTCGGCCACCGTCGGCTCGGCACTGCCGAAGTCCGGCAGGATGCGCAGCTCGTCAAAATCGAGGTAGACGAAGCGGTCGATGACGCCGAGGGACGGGTAGAGCCATGCGTTCAGCCTGCCGTAGGCGCGGGCGGCTTCGGCGGGGTCTTCGCCCCGGACGCCGAGGCAGACCCGGATCTTGGTGACGCGCAGCGAGCCGAAGACGGCTTTCGTCAGCCGCCCGGCACCCCGCAGGATGGTCACGAGGATGTTCAGCGTCAGCTTCGCCTTCTCGCGCGGAGCGGTCTCCTTTTTCGGTCTCTTCGCCTCTTTTGCGGCGGCTTTCTTCCGTTTGCGCTCTTCGCGGCGGGCGCGGAGCTTCGCTTTCAGCTTTCCCCAGAAGCCTTTCGGTTCTTCGGCTCCGGCGGGCTTTTCCGGCGCAGGCCACTGGAACACCGGCAGGGTGAGCCCAAGCGCACCGGCCCGGACGGTCAGGACGCCGCCCTCCCAGCAGACGTCCGCGCACAGCGGGCAGAGCAGGACGAGGGCCAGCAGCACCAACAGGATCAGGAGCAGGACGCCTGCGATCTTCAGCAGGGTCAGCAGCAGCCAGCCCAGAGCCATCAGGACTCCCATCATGTCGCCGCCTCCCCTTCCTGATCTCCGCGCACCGGCGGCAGGTCCGCCAGCGAGGAAAGGCCGAAGCACCGCAGGAAAACATCGGTGGTGCGGAAGCTCACCGGGTGGCCGGGCAGATCGAGACGGCCCGCCTCCTCGATGAGGCCCTTCTGCAGCAGGCCGCTGACGCTGGACGAGGAGTCCACGCCGCGCACCTGTTCGATGAAGGCGCGGGAGACGGGCTGGTTGTAGGCGATGACCGTCAGCGTCTCCATGGCCGCCGGGCCGAGAGGCACCGAGCGCCGGGCGTCCAGCAGACGGCGGATGCAGTCGGCCCACTCGGTCCTGGTCGCCAGCTGCCAGCGGGTGTCCAGATGGAGCAGGCAGAGGCCGGAGTCCTCCCGGGCGTACCGGACCCGCAGCTCTTCCAGCGCGGTCTCCACCGTGGTCTGGGGCAGCTGGACGGCGGCGGCAAGCTTATCGGCGCTCACCGGGTCGCCCGCCGCAAAAAGCATCGCCTCTACGGCGGCTTTTATCTGTTTCTGGTTCATTCTTCCTCCTTTGCCCTTTCACGGGGCAGGCGTCCGCGCTGCATGGTCAGCTCCCCCTTGGGGCCGAGGGTGACACGTCCGCCGCGCACCAGTTCCAGCAGGGCCAGAAAGGTAGCCACGTTGGTGCTTCGGCTCTGGCTGCGGGCGAAAAGCTGGCTCATCCGGGCCGCACCGCCCGCGATGAGGCGGCGCAGGATGTACACCACCCGGCTGCTCACCGACACCTGCGGGGCTGTCACCAGCGGCTCAAAGACGGCCTGGGTCGGCATCCGCCGGACAGGCGCACGGCCCATCAGGCTCTCCCAGCAGTCGGCCAGCACCTGAGGCAGATGGTTGAGGGCGTAAGTCTCGTCCCGTTCCAGCTGCATCGGCTGTCGGACGAAGGTGGGCGTCGCCTCCGCAGCGGCGCGGAGGGCAGAGGCCATCCGGCGGCACTGGTCGTACTCGATGAGCTGGCCGGTGAGCTCCTGCTTCATCCGCTCGCCCTCGGTGCTCCGGGGCAGCAGCAGATAGCTCTTCATCTCCACGAGGTGGGCCGCCATCTCGATGAAGGAGCTGGAAATGTCGGGGTCTGCGGCCTGCGCGGCCTCCACGGTGCGGGTGTACTGGTCGATAAGCTCGAGGATGGGGATGTTGTGCAGGTCCATCTTGTGCTTTGACACCAGCGCCAGCAGCAGTTCCAGCGGGCCTTCGAACTCTTCCAGATGGAAGGTAAGCTCCTCCGCCATCAGATCACCGCCCCTGCAGACGCATAGTAGGCCGAGTAGGCGATGGTGTCGATGTACTGGGTGCCATTGTCCAACAGGTCCCACACCACATTGTTCATCACGCTGAGGGGACCGTCCAGAAAGCCGCCCCAGACCGCCGCCAGCAGGACGATGAGGATGACCCGCTCATACTTCATCATGCCGAAGTAGATGCGCTCGGGCAGCACAGCCAGCAGGACGCGGCTGCCGTCCAGCGGCGGCACCGGGATGAGGTTGAACACGGCGAGGCTCACATCCAGGTATACTAAGTATTGCAGGAAGAGCGCCAGAAAAATCGTCGCATCGTTGACGGGCGCCCAATAATAGAGCAGCTTCCAGACCACCATCGCAAGGTAGGCCAGGATGAGGTTCGCCGCCGGGCCGGCCAGCGCCGTGAGGGCCATGCCCTGCTTCGGGTTTTTGAAGTTGCGGGGGTCGGTGGAGACAGGCTTTGCCCAGCCCACGCCCGCGAACACCATGCAGAGCGTTCCCAGCAGATCGAAGTGGCGGAAGGGGTTCAGCGACAGTCTCCCCTGCTGCTTGGCCGTGGGGTCGCCCAGCAGCCATGCGGCCAGCGCGTGGCCCGCCTCGTGGAAAGGGATGACGGTCAGGGCGGCCAGCACCCGTGCGAGGGTATAAAACATTCTTGGGGTCATGGTGTTCTCCTGTTTTCTATAAGATATACGTGTTTATTGTACTATTTTTTTCGCCTTTAGACAAGCGTTTGGGCTGCAGACGAAAAAAAGCCGCAAAAAAATCGAAAAGGGACTTGCTTTTTGGCGGCAGTTCTGGTAAAATAGTCAAGCTGATTATTTTGATTCCATACTTCACTGTAGGAGGTGCAAGTACCATGGCTAAGTGTGAATGCTGCGGCAAGGGTGTTACCTTCGGTATCAAGGTCTCCCACTCTCATCGCCGTTCCAACCGTACCTGGAAGCCGAATGTCCGTCGTGTCAAGGCGGTCGTGGAGGGTTCTCCCAAGTATATCTACGCATGCTCCCGTTGCCTGCGCGCTGGCAAAGTCACCCGCGCTGTCTAAGCTGATGCGTATTGCCGGTCACTTTGTCGAGTGGCCGGCTTTTTATTTTATCTCGGAAGATGGGAGGAAACAAACGATGGCTCTGCCGAGCGACCCGATCATGCTTTTGAGCGTGGTCAACCTGAAACTGCGCGATTTTTACCCCAGCCTCGACGCCCTCTGCGACGACATGGACGCCGACAGGGACGCCCTGTGCAAGGCACTTTCCGCCGTGGGCTATGCCTACGACGCGGCACGCAATCAATTCATCTGACAGGAGGAGCATTTTCATGATGGAAGGCACTTATTATAAGGAGTGGAGCGCGGTGCTCGACCGCGAGATGGAGTTCAAGGTCTACGGCCACGGCGGTGTGCCGGTGCTGGCACTGCCCGCCCGGGGCGGCCGCTTCTACGACTGGGAGAACAACGGGATGCCCGACGCAGCGGCCCGTCTGCTGAACGAGGGAAAAATTCAGCTCTTCTGCGCCGACAGCATCGACGGCGAGAGCCTGCTGGCCGGCAATGAGTCTCCCCGCCGCCGGGCCGAGATGCAGGAGAAGTATTTCGTCTACCTCACCAGCGAGCTGGCCGCACGCATCGCGGAGCTGAATGCCCCCGAGAGCAAAGAGAAGCCCCTCATCTGGTGCGTGGGCGTGGACACCGGCGCCTATCAGGCCGTCCAGTGCCGCCTGCGCCGTCCCCGGACCTTTGCGGGTGCAATGGGCCTCTCCGGCCTCTACGATATGGGCCGCTTCCTCGGCAGCGCAGAGGACGACCTCGTCCTCCGCAGCAGCCCCCTCGCCGCCCTGCGCAAGAACGGCATCTGCGACAGGAATGTTCTGTCCAAGGCCGAGGAGAACAGCCTGCTGCTCTGCGTGGGTCAGGGCGGCTATGAGGGCGATGCCCTCGCCGACACCCAGGCTCTGGCCGACACCCTGAGCGAAGTCGGCTTCCCCTGCCACCTCGAAGTCTGGGGCGGCGACGTCTCCCACGACTGGTACTGGTGGGGCAAGGAGTTCGGGATGTTTGCCGAGCGTCTGTTCGGCTGAGCGTAAGGAGGATGCGGGATGTCTGAATTCATCGTCGGCGCACGGGGCCACGATTTTGGCCGTCGCAGCGTGGAAGAACTGCTCAGCTCCATCGGGGACGCAGGGTTTTGCTGCACCCAGCTGGCCTACACCAAGGCCGTGGAGGGCGTCAAAAGCTATGCAGACGTGACCCCTGAGCTGGTGGCCGCCACCAATGCTGCCGTCCAGAAGAGCGGCGTGTCCATCGCCGTGGACGGCACCTATGTTGAGCTGAGCTATGCGGACGAGGACAAGCGCCGCGCCGAGGTGGCGAAAGCCCTGAGTCAGGTGCCGGTGGCAAAAGCTCTCCGCGCCGGCTGCATGGGCAGCGAGACCACCAACATGGCAAAGCAGCCCACCGTCAGCCGCAGGGAAGCGCAGGAAGCACTCCTTCGCAGCCTGGGCGAGATCCTGCCCGTCTGCGAGGAGCAGGGTGTGCTCTTCGCGGTAGAGTGCGTCTATTACCACGCCATGAACACCCCCGAGGCCGTCAAGATGGTGCTGGACACCATCGCCAGCCCCAACCTGCGGGTCATCTGCGATCTGGCGAACTACGTCGGCCCCGAGAACGCCTCGGTGGACGCACAGCGCCGCCTCTGGGACAAAGTTGGCAGCTGGTACGGCGACAAGATCGTGGCCGTCCACTTCAAGGGTCAGAACTTCAAGCCCGACGGCACCCTCTACTCCACCAGCCTCGAGGACTCCTGTGTGGACTACAGGGGCGGCTTCGAGATGCTGCGCACCCTGCCCCAGCCCCTCCTTCCCGTCCTGCGGGAAGAGGCTGTCCCGGCCCGCGCCGCCAGCGATCTTGCGTTCATGAAGAGCTTTTTCTGAGTTTTCGATAAAAAGATAAGAGGCTGCTAAACGCGGCCTCTTTTTGTTTAATCCGTATCGTATTCCACGCCGCCCTGCGCGGCATCCCCGCCGGCGGGCGTCCCGGTATCCGAAGGCGCTTCCGGTCCCGCCGGGGCATCGGCGGGGACATCCCCCGCGATATAGAGCACGATGGTAGTTCCCACCTCCACCATGCTCCCGGCGTCCTCGCTGGCCGACACGACGCAGCCCGCCGCCTCAGAGCCGTCGTTGACCACGGTGAAGCAGGTGGCGTTCAGTCCCTTGGTGGCCAGCTCCTGCACAGCGCTGTCCTGGGTCTGGCCGATGATGTCGGGCATCTCCATCATCTGGGGGCCTCGGCTGACCACGAGGCTGACGGTGTCCCCCTTCTGGATGACCTCGCCCGCCTCCGGCGACTGCCGGATGATGCGGCCCTTTTCCACCGTATCGCTGTATTCCAGCGTGACGTAGAAGAGATACTCGTCGATATAGCTGCGGTTGTTGCGCACCTCGGCGTCATAGTCGCGGCCCACGAGATCCGGCGTCAGGGTGATGTTTTCGTTCACCGGCTCACTTGCCGCCTCACTTGCCGCCTCGCTGACGGACTCCGGAGCGATCACTTCCGGCTGCTTCTCGCTCTGACGGCTCAGCAGGCCCCAGAGGATCAGCAGGATGAGGACGCTGAGCAGAATGACGATGCCCGCCAGAAGATTTCGGACGCTCAGCAGCTCAGCCTTCGCGGGCGCTTTCGGCTCCTGCGGCGCGGGGGCGGGCGGGTCCAGCGCTTCCATGCTGCGGGACAACTCCTCCGCATACTCCCGCTCCGAGAGGGCGCGGAAAAGCTGCTGCACCGTCTGGATGCGCTCCACCGGCTTGAGCCGGAGGCCCAGATACAGCGTCTCGGAGACGTAAGCCGGCACCGACGGCGTCACCGTGCGGGCCTTGGGGTTGGAGTCGGAGACGAGGCGCTGTGCCGCCGGGACGGGGCTCAGCCCGCAGACCATCCGGTAGAACACCGCCGCGAGGCTGTATTCGTCGGTGTAGCGGCCCTCGAACTCGGCGGTGGAATACTGCTCCGGGGCGGAATAGCCCTCGTACAGCTGCTCGTGGAGGCCGCTGCCCGCCGTGCGCAGACCCACCGTCGCGTAGCCGGTGAGCCGGGCGCGGCCATTGTCCATGATGCGGATGTTGGCCGGGCAGATGCCCCGGTGTACGAGGCCCACCTGATGCATGGCCTCCACCCCGTTGAACACCGGTTCCAGCATGGCACAGGCCTGCTGGGGCGTCACGGTGCCGTGCTCCTCCAGCCACTTCTGGAGCGGACAGCCGCCGGGGTTCTCCATGACGGCGTAGACCGTGTTGTTCTCTTCAAAGACGTCCAGCACGGCCTCCAGGCCGTTGGCCGGGGTGATGCGCTGGATGAAGCGGTAGAGGTCGGCAAAGTCCATCCGGGTGGTCTTGAACAGCACCTCGCTGCCCGGCTTCGGGCGGAGGATGCAGTCCCTCCCCCGCTCTGCCGCCAGCGTCAGGGGCATATACTCCTTGATGGTCACCCGGAAGGGGCCGTTGTTCTCCACGCCCCGGTAGAGGATGCCCTCGCCGTCCACACTCTGGATGTCGCCCACGGTATACCGGCCTGCCAGCACAGTGCCTGCCGGAAGACTGCCCGACGGGTTGCGCCCTGCAAGCTCCCGGCCGCAGTGGGGACACTGCTCCTCCCCCGCTTCCAGCTCCTGCATACAATATGGACAAATGCGTCGTTGCTCCATGTCGGCCCCTCCCCGTGATGTTTTGTTCTGTCTATTATAACATAGCCGACGGGAGAATGGTACCGTTCTTTTTATTTTCCATGCCCCAGCAGGCACACCTTTATCGCAGGCCGCCATAAAACAACAAAGCCGCTTTCTGTGCCTTGCAGCACAAAAAGCAGCTTTGTTTACGTCATTCTTAAGATTTGCGGAAGCTTATTCCGGCAGGTCCTCTTCGTTCTCGAGGCTGTGCCAGACGTTCTGGACGTCATCGTTATCCTCGAGGGCATCCAGCAGCTTGCCCATCAGCTTGAGCTGATCGGGGTCGGTCAGACGGGTGGTGGTCATGGGGACCATGGCCAGGTCGTCGGAGAGGATCTCGTAGCCCTTCTCCTCCATTGCCTTGACGACAGCGGAGTAGTTCTCGGGGTCGGTGGTGATCTCAGCGGCCTCTTCGCCTGCATCGAAGTCCTCAGCACCGGCATCCAGCGCGTCCATCATGGCCTCGTCGGCGTCCTTGTCTTCCAGAGAGATGTCGATGACGCCCTTCTGGCTGAACAGGAAGCCCACGCAGCCCATAGCGCCCAGATTGCCGCCGTTCTTATCGAAGTAGTGGCGCAGGTCAGCAGCGGTACGGTTGCGGTTGTCGGTCAGGGTCTCGACCATGACCGCAACACCGCCGGGGCCGTAACCCTCGTAGGTAATTGCCTCGTACTCGGTCTTATCGCCGCCCTCGGCCTTCTTGATGATGCGCTGGATGTTATCGTTCGGCACGCTCATACGCTTTGCCTTGGCGATCAGGTCAGCCAGCTTGCTGTTGGAAGCGGGGTTGGGGCCGCCGGTACGGACGGCAACGCTGATCTCGCGGCCGATCTTGGTAAAGACCTTTGCCTTTGCGCCGTCAGTCTTCTCCTTCTTGCGCTTGATATTGTTCCATTTGCTATGTCCAGACATGGGAAAGAGCCTCCTGTATTTTATCAGTGATCTCCGCCTGCGGGCAGACGGGCTGTGGTCGCCCGCATTGTGGCAGCACACAAAATCTAACTCTATTATTTTATCACAACAGCCATCGGCGTTCAAGCCTTGTACCGATGGTTTTCCGGTTTATTCTGCCAAAAACTACGTTTTACAGCAGACGAAGTGCCTTGGGATAATGGTTTTTGACCCTGCTGCCGGACACCTTGCCGCCTCCCAGCGGCCAGCCGTCCACCGTCACGCAGCACCAGCCGTCGGCAGCGGTGTGAGCTTCTATCTCCCGCCCGGAGAGATATTCCACGGTTCGGGAGTCGGCGAGGGTCAGTTCCTCACGGTTCCGGCAGAGCGCGCCGAAAGCCGTGAACAGATGATGTTCCGGCACAAAGCGCCCCTTCTGCACACTGCCCACGAAGACGCCTGCACGCAAAACGTGAAGATTCGTCTGCGGGAAAGCCGCCGGCAGCAGGACTCCGCCCCCATGCACCACGGCAGGGCGCTTTGCCAGCTCCGGGAAATATTCCTCCGCAAACTCCCTCCATGCAGCGAGGCTCTGGGCGGGCGATGCATCCCCTGCCCCAGCCTCCCGGCTGCGGGAACTGCGGCCCTGCACGGCCTCCCGGCAAGCCCGGCTGTTCTCCCGCCGGGCGCTGCGGGCATCCGCAGGCTTTGCGGCTTTCTGGGGCTTGCCGCCCTTGGCCTTTTTGCCTGCTTCGGCGGCGGCGGCCAGCCAGAGCTGTTCTTCCGGGGTGTACTCGCCGGGAGCCGGCAGAGCCCGGGGCGTACCGGCTTTGACGAGCCGGGCCATGAAGTGGCCCTCCCCGCCCTGACAGGGCCAGATGCGGCGCACCTTGCTCACGTCCAGCGGCAGACCACCGGTGCGGTTGGCCTCGCCCTCGCTGCCGAAGGTGTAGTCCACATTGCCCAGCACATCGGCCAGCGTGAACTCCGGGTGGCGCTGCAGGAATGCAGCCACCTGTCCCTCGTCCTCTTCCGGCGCGAAGGTGCAGGTGGAGTAGACCAGTTCGCCGCCCGGCGCGAGGGCCGCAGCGGCGCTGTCGAGGATGTCCGCGCCCAGCTCTGCGCACTGCTTCACCAGCGCTTCACAGTGCTGGGCCAGCGCGGCAGGCTCTTTGCGGAACATCCCCTCACCGGAGCAGGGCGCGTCCACCAGGACCCGGTCGAAGAACTCCGGCAGGGCCGCTGCGATGCGGGCGGGCGTCTCGTTTAGCACGACGGCGTTGGACACACCCATCCGCTCGAGGTTGCTCTTCAAGATCTCTGCACGAGCCGCGACATATTCGTTGCTCACCAGCAGGCCCTGCCCCTGCAGAGCGGCGGCGAGCTGGCTGCTCTTGCCGCCGGGGGCAGCACACAGATCCAGCACCCACATCCCGGGCCTGACGCCCAGCAGCGGCGCTGCCGACGAGGCCGAAGGCTCCTGTGAGTAGAAGACACCTGCGTGATGGTAGGGGTGGCGTCCCGGTTTGAAGTCGGGCTGTTCCACCACAAACGCCGCCTTGCAGAAGGGCGAGGGCCGCAGCGGGAAGTCTGCCCGGGCCGCAAATCCTTCCGGCGTAGTGCGGAGGGCAGAGACGGTCACGCCGCGGGCCGCTGTCTCCTGCGGGGCGGCGTAGAGCGTGTCGTACCGCTCCCCCAGAAGGGCGCGTTCCCGGGCTTCAAAATATTCGGCAGGCATTTTTATGAGACCTCCTTCGAGCTGCGGTGCATAAAGCCGCCGCAGCCGGTCAAACTATGGGCAGGGAGCGCAGAGCGTCTCCCGAAATCGAAAGGAGCGACGATACGATGGAAAATCGCAGTGAGAAACGCAGCACCAACTGCAAGAACCAGACTCAGGACCGCACCAGCGATCAGAGCACCAACCGCACCACCAATTCCAGCCAGAACTCTGCTGCCAACGAGCACAAGCACCCCAACCAGTACACCAAGGGTGCCGACGACGAGGGCGGCAAGAACTCGGCTCGCAACTCCGCCCGCAACAGCCGCTGAGCCTCTGCGCTGAGCGCCGCCCCGCCTGAACGGACCATCCGGCGGGACAACAAAAAGCCCGCTGCTCTCTTTGCACTGTTTCCCAGTGCGGAAAGCAGTGGGCTTTCGCGTGTTCCGGTTATTTTTCGTTGGGGTCGAACGACTGCCACAGCGTCTCGAACAGCTCATGCACCCGGCTCAGTCGGCCGTTCAGATACAGCCAGCCCAGCAGGCACTCGAAGCCGGTGGACGCGCGGTACTCCTCCGGGGAGGCGTGTTTGGCCACACTGGCCTTGCTGGCGTTGCGGCCCCGCTTGAAGACAGCCAGCTCGTCCTCGGTGAAAAGCGGCTCCAACAGCTGCTCTTCCCGGAACTGTGCCCGGGCCGAGACGTATTTGACCTTTTCGGCGTTGAGCTTTCCCGCCGACAGACGGTGGTGCTCCACCAGCCGCTGCCGCACCAGAAGTTCCAGCACACTGTCACCCACGAAGGCCAGTGCCAGCGGGCTCAGTTCCCGGGGGTCGATCTTTTCGGGTTCGTTCATAGGATACCTCTTAAAGCTTCTTCTTTGCTCAACCTCTCAGTCTCGCATTCGCTCGACAGCTCCCCTACCGAGGGGAGCCTCTGGCGAAGAGGCGAGGCTTTACGGAATGCCAAGGCCTCCCCTCGTTAGGGGAGGTGGCATTGCGAAGCAATGACGGAGAGGTTTATCCCGCAAAAGCTCTTGCTTAGAAAATATAATCGAACTGATACTCGCCGATGAGGATGGTATCGTTCTCCTGCACGCCCTTCTGCACCAGAGCGTCCAGAATGCCGCTCTCGCCCAGCTGGCGCTGGAAATACTGCAGGCTCTCGTAGTCGTCCACGTTGCTGCCCGCCAGGATATACTCCAGCCAGGGTGCATCCACGCTCCAGACATGAGCCTCCACCCGCTTGATGGTGAACTCGCGGCCGCCGGCCTTTGCCTCGGGCTTCTTGTACTCGGGGGCAAACACGGGGACGGCGGGAATGTCCTTCAGGCGGTTGTAGACCAGACCCGGAAGCTCCCTGACGCCCTGCATGGTGGCGGCGGAGATGGGGACGAACGTCAGGCCCTTCTCTTCCACATACTTGCGGAAGGTGTCGATCTGCTCCTCGGCGGCGAGGTCACACTTGTTGCCCACCACGATCTGGGGACGCTCGGCCAGAGCCGGGCTGAACTTTGCCAGCTCCTCGTTGATCTGCTCGAAGTCCTCGATGGGGTCGCGGCACTCGCTGCCGGAGACGTCCACGACGTGCAGCAGCAGGCGGCAGCGCTCCACATGGCGGAGGAAGTCGTGGCCCAGGCCGACGCCCTCGCTGGCCCCCTCGATGAGGCCGGGGATGTCGGCGCAGACGAAGCTTGCACCCTCACCCACCGACACGACGCCCAGCGTCGGCACCAGCGTGGTGAAGTGGTAGTTTGCAATTTTCGGCTTTGCGGCGCTGATGGTGGAGATGAGGGTGGACTTGCCCACATTGGGGAAGCCGATGAGGCCCACATCCGCGATGAGCTTCAGCTCGAGGGTCACCTGAATGTCCTCGCCGGGCATACCGGGTTTTGCGAACTTGGGGATCTGGCGGGTGGGGGTGGCAAAGTGTGCATTGCCGTAGCCGCCGCGGCCGCCCCTGGCGATGGTGACGGGGGTGTGGTCGGACAGGTCGGCGATGACAAGGCCGCTCTCGGCGTCCTTGATGACCGTGCCCAGAGGCACCTTGATGACGAGATTCTCGGCATTCTTGCCGTGGCAGAGGCTTGCGCCGCCCTTGCCGCCCTCGTCGGCGGCGTACTTGCGCTTATAACGGAAGTCCATCAGAGTGGTGAGGTGGTCGTCCACGACGAAGATGATGTCGCCGCCCCGGCCGCCGTCGCCGCCGTCCGGGCCGCCGGCGGCCACGAACTTCTCACGATGAAAGCTCACTGCGCCGTCGCCGCCCTTGCCGGCATGGAGCCAGATGGTGGCGATATCGATAAAATTGGTTTGTGCTGCCATACAGGCCCTCCTGTTTTTTCATCAAAAAGAGCCGGGCCACGAGGGTCCGGCTCTCTGTGTTGCAGATTTTAGAAAGAAGTTACTGCTTGACGCTGCACTTCTTGCCGCTCTTGCCCACGCGCTCGAAACGAACGGTGCCATCGACCAGAGCAAACAGGGTATCATCGCTGCCCTTGCCGACATTCTCACCCGGCTGGATGTGAGTGCCGCGCTGACGAACGAGGATGTTGCCGGCCAGAACGAACTGACCATCTGCACGCTTGGTGCCCAGACGCTGAGCCGCAGAATCACGGCCGTTCTTGGTGCTGCCTACGCCCTTTTTATGTGCCATTGTAATATACCTCCTACTTAGCCGTTGATCGCAGTGATCTCAACCTTGGTGAAGGGCTGACGATGGCCCATGCGGCGAGCACTGTGCTTCTTTGCGCGATAGGTGATGATGTTCAGCTTCTTGCCCTTGCCATTCTTGATGACCTTGGCAGAAACGGAAGCGCCCTCAACAACGGGAGCGCCAACCTTGACCGAACCCTCCTCGCCAATAGCGAGAACCTGATCAAACTTCACTTCGGAGTCGGCCTCAACGTCCAGCTTTTCGATGTAGACGATGTCGCCCTGCTCCACGCGGTACTGCTTACCGCCGGTAACAATGATTGCGTACATTTTGTTCATTCCTTTTCGTTGTACTCGCTGGTCGTAAAGGCAGGCCCTCACAGGGGCCATTTGAGGCGCCCACACCAAGCGGCTAGAATAGTATAGCAAAAAAATGTGCGGATTTCAAGAGGAAAATCCCGCTTTTGCGGAAATATTTTCAGTTTTTCTCCTCTTTCAGCTGTTCACGTGCTTCAGCACCTCATCCATATCCCTGCGGCCATAGACGATGCGGAGGATCCGGATGACTTTTTCCTCTTTCAACACCTGATAGAACAGGATATACTTTCCCACTATCTTCCTGCGCACATGGATGCCCGGCAGATATTCATCAAATACCAGCTTCCCGCTCTCTGGAAAAATACACAGACGCTCTATGCACTTATCCAGCTCATTCATCAGCATCCCTGCGGCTTTTTCATTTCCCAGCTCATTTCGGATATATCCGACATTCTGTCTGACATCCTGTTTCGCACGCTGAGTCAGGGCGAAATGGTACTCACAGTCCATATTCCCTCCTGATTTCTGCCATCGCCGTCGGCCCATCCACCACGCGGCCTTCCTCTACGTCCTTCAGGCCCTCCATTACCAGCTTCAGCTCTTCCATCTCCTGCATGGTGCGCTCATAGTAATCAATATCCATCACCACGAGGCGGCCATAGCCGTTCTTCGTCACAAAGACCGGGCCGTTCTCCTCGGCGCACCGGCGCTCGATCTCCACGGTATTCTTCAGTTCTCTCATCGGAATGATCTGCATCGTAATGCCCCCTTTATGTTCTGTGGCTATATTATACACTAAAAAGAGCCACAGCGCAAGGTTCTCTGCGCTGCGGCTCTTTCGAAATATTCTGATCAGGCGTCTTTTTTCTCCGCCAGCTTCTCTTTGAGCTGCTGCTTCACCCGCTCGTTATAGGCATTCGTGCGCTCGAGGAAGAGCTTGCGGGGGCTGGAAGCCACCAGCTCCTCCCTCTCCACCGTAAATTCCGGCTCTGCCCTGCGCACCTTCGCCAGCAGGCTGCGGTTCTCTGCCGTCAGGGCCAGCGTCACCATGAGAGGCTTGGATTTATATTTCCGGGTCAGGAAAATTTCCAGTGCCACACCGCCCACGACGGCCGCAGCCGCCACCAGCTGGGAAGCGCGCAGGCCGAGCGACGGCACCAGCAGCAGGCTGTCAGTGCGGAGAGCTTCGATCCAGAAGCGGCCTGCGCCGTACCAGACAAGGTAGCGCAGGGCGATGTCGCCGTTGAACTTCCGCTTTTTGATGTACGCCGCCAGCAGGGCCAGACCCACGAAGCACCAGATGCTCTCGTAGAGGAAGGTGGGGTGGACGGGCATGGCGGGGTCGATGGTGACGCCCTTCGGCACCGTGACAGTGCTGCCCATCAGGTAATCTTCCGTTGCTTCGCTGAACATACCCCAGGGCAGGGTGGTGTTGCAGCCGAAAGCCTCCTGATTGAAGAAGTTGCCCCAGCGGCCGCAGCCCTGTCCGATGAGGAAGCCCATGCCGGCCAGGTCGAACATGGGCAGCACCGGCACGCCCCGCCATTTGCAGGCCAGGCCGCCGAACACAAAGGCGCCGATGATGCCGCCGTAGATGGCCAGACCGCCGTCGCGGACAGCCAGCACATCCCAGATGGTATCGTAATTATAGGGTGCCATCGCCACATAATACAGGCGGGCGCTGGCGATGCCCAGCACCACGCCGATGAGGATGACATCCACCATCGAATCGGCATCGACGCCGAACTCCGTGCAGCGGCGGAACGCAAAGACCAATGCGAGGCAGAGGCCAAAGGCGATGCAGACGCCGTACCAATAAATATCCATGCCGCCGATGCTGAAGGCTACCCGGCTCAGCTCAAAGCTGAGGCCGAGGCCCGGGAACTGTACCAGATTCGTCATTCTTCCGTCTCCTCTTCTTCGTCCTCTTCAACGGCAGTGCCGTCCGGCTCAATGTACATCACGGCCATCCGCTCAGGCCGCAGGATGTGCTGCAATGCCGCGTCGGCGTCCTCCGCCGTCAGGCCTGCCAGCATGGTGATCTGCTGGGCCACAGTCTGACCTGCCAGCGCGAAATCTGCCATCTGGCTGGCCGAATCCTCGACGTTTTCCAGATTTTCGATGAGCTGGCCGTATTTTTCGTTCTTGCAGAGGGTGAAGATCTCCCGGTCCACACCCTCTTTGCGCACCCGCTCGATCTCGTCCAGCAGAAGCTGCCGGACGGTGTCGGGCTGGTCGCTCTCGCCGGTGAAGAGGATGCAGCAGCATCCGTCCACCCGCAGCACCTCACCGCCGAAGCCCGGGTTGGTCAGGCCCTCGTCGTAAAGGCGGCGGTAGAGCGGCGACATCCCGCCGCAGATGCAGCAGAGGATGAGCTCGTACAGCATCTCGCTGCGCAGGTCGCCGAAAGGCAGCGGCTCTTCTTTGAAGCCCAGACCGAAGCAGGGCTTTGCGATGGGCATGGTGATGGTCTTTTCGGCCGCCGCCAGCGTCATCGGCTCGGGGCGGAGCAGGCGCTCGACCTTTTCCGCCGGGCGCTCGTCCATCAGGCCGTGGCGGGCGCAGGCAGCCAGGATCTGCTCCATACTGGTGTTGCCCGCTGCGGCCAGCACCATATTGCCCGGCGCATAGAACGCCCTGCAGCAGTCGTAGAGCATCTCGGGCGTTATCTCCGCGATGCTCTCCACCGTTCCCGCAATATCACTGCGGATGGGGTGGCTGTGATACAGGCACTCGCACAGGCCGGTGATGAGCCGCCAGTCGGGGCTGTCATCGTACATCTTTATCTCCTGCCCGATGATGCCCTGCTCTTTGGCGATGGTCTGCTGGGTAAAGTAGGGATTCCCCACCATGCCCAGCAGCACGTCAAGGCTCTCGTCCAGCTGTTCCGTGGCCGTAAAGAGGTAGCAGGTGCGGTCGAAGGCCGTGAAAGCGTTGGCATTCGCGCCGGTCTTGGCGAACTTTGCAAAGGCGTCGCCGTCCTCATCCTCGAACATCTTGTGCTCGAGGAAATGGGCCACACCGGCGGGCAGATGCACTTCTCGCTCCCCCAGCCGGAAATCCCGGTCGATGGAGCCGAAGCGGGTGGCGTAGATGACATGGGTGCCGGAGTAGCCCGGCATGGGGCGGACGAGTACGGTCAGCCCCGAGGGCAGAACTTTCCACTGGTCAGCGGCGGTGCGTTCCAGCACGCTCTGGGTGTTCTCAGCCATTCTCGTTCCCCTCCTCCCGTGTCAGCAGACAGCTCACCGACAGGGTGAACTGCCTCAGAATATCCCGCACATCCTCCCTGGTCACCGCCAGCAGGGCGCGGCGGGCGTCGTCCGGCGTCTGCACCGGGCCGCCCCGCAGCACCTCCATATAGTACCATGTCTCGATGCCGCCCAGCGTATCCTCCAGGCCGTTCATCCCGGCCAGCAGGCCCCGGCGGCAGTCTTCCAGCTCTTCGTCGGTGATCGGGCCGTCGCAGAGGTCCGCCAGCTCTTTGAGCACCGCCTGCTCGGCGCGGGCCGCGTCGGTGTGCTCGACGCCGCTGTTGACGGCCATGCTTCCCGTGAAGCTCTGGAAGGACGACGAGCAGTAGTAGCACAGATGGTCGCGCTCCCGGACGTTCAGGAAAAGGCGGCTGGTCACGCTGCCGCCGTAGAGGGCCATCGCCAGCCGGACAGCGGCCAGCTGTTCAGGCTGCATGGGCCGGCCCAGCGTAAACAGCATACAGAGCTTGGCCTGTGTGGTGTCGAAATGCTCCACCTTCCGCACCGGCTCCCGCCAGGGCATGGCGATGTTCTCGGCCCGGGGCAGCGGGGCGCGGTCGATGGCCGAAAGCTCCATCAGAAGGGCGTCCTTCACGGCGGTGGTGCTGGCCTCGTCGCAGCCCAGTATGATGAGCTCGATATTCGCCGTCCGCAGCATCTCGTAGTATGCCTCGGTCAGCGCTTCGGGCGTCAGGCCGTCCACTTCTTCTAAGTAGCCCTCCTGCCGGACACCGGCGGGGCTGTCGCCGAAGAATTCCCGGTTGGCCTGCCGCTGGCAGTAAAGGCGCTTGTCGTTCACTTCGTCTTCCAGCGCCTTCCTCAGCATCTGCTTCTCGATGCCTACGGCCTCGGGGTCGAAGGTGCTGCCCACAAAATAGGGGTGGAACGCTGTGCCGAGGGCCAGTGCGGCGTACTCCTGTGTCAGCTTCTCACCTTCCAGTGCGAACTGGTCTTTGATGCCGGTGATGCTGACGCAGAGGTTGTGGCTGCAGCCCATGGGGCGGGCGTCCACGGTCAGGTCGGCACCGTAGAGGCGGGCCAGCTTTTTGGTCATCTGGGTCATGTCGGGGCAGTCGGCATAGCCCCGCTCCATCACCAGCGGCAGCAGCGCGTGGGCCGTGGCCGTCTCGCGGCGGGCCGGGAACGCGAAGTGGATGCTGATGCGGCAGCGGTTGAATTTCTGTGCGGCGTCATACGAGAGGTGGACGCCGGGCGCGATTTGGGATCGTCTCAATGTTCTATCGTCCTTTTGTATTATTTCGTTTGTTCCAGCGCCAGATACTCTTCCAGCGAGAGGCCGGAGGCGCGGATGGCGAGGGCGTTGTCCCTGCCCACATACCGCCAGTGCCACGGCTCAAACACCATGCCGGTAGCGGCCTGACGCTCCTGCGGCCAGCGCAGGATGAAGCCGTGCTCTGCGGCATAGGCTTCCAGCCACTCATAGGCACGGGTGTCCGCGAAGCCGGTGTCCTTCTCCATGCTGTCCACCGCGAGGATGTCGGCACCGTAGCCAGTGGCATATTCGCTGGCCTCCGGCGCAGGCTGAACGGTCGCAGCCCTGGCAGCGGCCTCTTCCTCCGAGCAGCCGGACTCCCGGTAGCTCTGGACCGCGGCCTCATAGCTGCTCTGGCGGGCGGCGGCATCCTGATACCCTGCCGTCAGCACCAGCTCGATCTCATCCTGCTTTGCGGCCTCGGCCATTTCGCGGTAGGCTGCGGCGGCCTCGGCTTCCAGCGAAGCGCCGGTGGCATCATCGGCCACGGCCAGCTCCGGCGTCGGATCTTCCGTCAAGGGAAGGTTTGCATTCACCAGCACGAGGCGCTTATCCGAAAGGTCCGTCTCCGCGCCGCCCTCATACTCCCGGGCCTCGAAGGCCGTCGGCGGTGCGATGAGGGCATAGGCCCTGGGCAGCAGCCAGAGGATGCCGCCGGTCATCACGGCCATGACCGCGCCGCAGCTGAGCAGAAAGACCGTCCAGTTGCGCACGAGGCGGATACGGTGTCTCCGGCGGCGTTCTTTCGGCGACAGAGCGCGGCGGGGTGCGGGTCGATTTTGCTCCATGATGCAGCTTCCTTCCTGTTTTTGACGTTCGCCCTGGATACAGGCACATAATAATATTATACACCCCTTTTATCTGGGTGTAAACGGCAGGGGCTGTAAAAAAATTGTGTACGCAAAAAGCCGCCGCACCGGCGCAGGACGCACGGCACGGCGGCTTTGGAGCCACGTCTTACTCGAACAGCATATCGTGGATGGCGCTGACAGCCTTGTCAGCGTCCTCACGGTCGATGATGCAGGAGATCTTGATCTCACTGGTGGAGATCATCTTGATGTTGATGTTGTTGTTGGACAGAGCCTCGAACATCTTGGAGGCCACGCCGCTGTGGCTCTGCATGCCGGCACCCACGATGGACACCTTGGCGCAGGTCTCGTCGCAGGTGACCTGGTCGAACTTTGCGCTCTCGCGCAGGACGCGCATGGCAGTCTCAGCTTCGCTCTCAGCGCAGGTGAAGCTGATGTTCTTCTTGCCGTCGCGGCCGGTGGACTGCAGGATGATGTCCACGTTGATATTCTTCTGGGCCAGCAGGCCGAAGATCTTGAAGCTGGTACCCGGCTCATCGGGAACATTCAGGATCGTAATAACAGCAACGTCGGTGTCCTTTGCGACACCCTTGATCAGCATACCTTCCACGTCTTTTACAACCTCCTTGACGACCGTGCCGGGCACGGGGTTCAGGCTGGAGAGGACCTCCAGCTCCACATTATACTTTTTAGCCAGCTCTACGCTGCGGTTGTTGAGCACCTGTGCGCCGAGGGATGCCAGTTCCAGCATCTCGTCGAAGGTGATCTCATCCAGCTTGCGGGTGTTGCGCACCTTGCGCGGGTCGGCGGTGTAAACGCCCTCCACGTCGGTAAAGATCTGGCAGCGGTCGGCGTGGAGCGCTGCTGCGATGGCGACAGCGCTGGTGTCGGAACCGCCGCGGCCCAGCGTGGTGATGTCGTCCAGCTTGTTCAGGCCCTGGAAGCCTGCCACGACGACGACGCGGTTGCGCTCCAGCTCCGAAGAGATGCGCTCGGTCTCCAGCTTGGTGATGCGGGCCTTGGTGTAGGCACGGTCGGTGCGGAAGCCTGCCTGCCAGCCGGTCAGACTGGTGGCATGGCAGCCCAGCTCGTTCAGAGCCATAGCCAGCAGGGCGATACTGATCTCCTCGCCTGCTGCCAGCAGCATATCCATCTCACGGGCAGAAGGGTTGTGGGTGATCTCTGCTGCCTTTGTGATAAGGTCGTCGGTGGTGTCGCCCTGTGCGGACACTACCACGACCACGTCATTTCCCGCGTTGTGGGTGTTGGCCACGATGCGGGCCACGTTGAAGATACGGTCCCGGTCCTTCACCGAAGAACCGCCGAACTTCTGTACGATCAACGCCATATCTTGTCACTCTCCTCTTTTTGCTCCCTCAATGTGTGAGGGGTACACCGGGCGGAAGCGGTCTTGCACTTCCGGTCCTGTTTATCATTCCACTGTCGCACCGGTGTTGTCGGCATCCAGCCGCAGCAGTGTAAATGCTTCACATCCGTCCAAGCCTTCCAGCAGCTCGAGGCCCTTTTCCAGTTTGGAGTAAAATTTCTCGGCGTTGGCCTTTTCGGCCACAGCCATCACGGTGCTGCCGGCACCCGAGACGTACACCGCCTTGGCACCGCAGAGCCGCGCCATATCGAAGACTTCCTTCGAGCCGGGCATCAGGGGCATCCGGTAGGGCTGGTGGAGCTTATCCTCGGTGGCAATGGCCAGCAGGTCGTGGCGGCCCTCGCAGAACGCCGCCGGGATGAGGGCCGCACGGGACAGGTTATACACCGCATCCTTGTGGGTGACCTCTTTGGGCAGGGCCGCACGGGCGGCTTCGGTCAGCAGCTTGTAGTCCGGCACGATGGCCGCGAAGCAGAGGCTCTCGTCTACGTCCCGCTTGACGGAGTAGACGACGCCGTCCTCGAAAACGCTGCTGGTCAGACCGCCCAGAAGGGCCGGTGCCACGTTGTCCGGGTGGCCCTCGATGGAGGTAGCCAGCGTCAGCAGCTCCTGGGTGTTGAGCACATCGCCCAGCATCCGGTTCGCACCCAGCAGGCCCGCGATGATGCAGGCCGAGGACGAGCCGAGGCCCCGGGCCATCGGGATGGCGTTGGTCTGGACGAGCTTGAGGGGCGGCATGGTCTTGCCGACCTTATCAAACAGACCCTTGGCCGAGCGGTAGACCAGATTGGTCTCGCCGCGGGGGATGCGGGTGCCGTCCGCCGCCGAGATGTCCAGATGGTCGCTCTCTTCGAAGGTCACGGTATTGTACAAGGTCACGGCCAGACCCAGCGCATCGAAGCCGGAGCCGATGTTGGCACTGGTGGCCGGGACGGAAACTTTTATCTTCATCGCAGTTCCCTCTTTTCTCGCGCTCAGGCGTCCTCAGGCAGGCGGCGGAGCACCAGCTTCACGCTGCCGCCCATGGCCTCTACCTTGCGGGCTGCTTCGGCCAGAGCCTTGCCGTCGGCGCCGTCCACAAAGTAGGAGCAGCCGTCGAAGTGCTCTTCCACCACATGGCCCTTGCCGTAGATGGCCTCGGCCACCGCCGGGGCGATGCCTTCCACACGCACATAGTATGCGGCGGGAGCGGGGTCGGTGAGCATTCCTTCCACCGGCTCGGCGGGCTGCCAGAACAGGCTGTCGTGGACCTTGACGCCGTTCTTGAGGGCGTCCACCACGTCGGCCACGACAGCACTGGCGGTGGGCAGCTTGCCCGCGCCCTTGCCGTAGAAGACCACGTCGCCCAGCATATCGCCCTTGACGAGGACGGCATTGAAGACGTCATCGACACCGGCCAGCTGGTTTGCCTTCGGCACGAGGCAGGGCTCGACGCCGGCGGCAACGCTGCCGTCCTCGCCCCGCTTCATCCAGGCGATGAGCTTGATGACGCAGCCCAGCTTCTCTGCCGCAGCCACATCATCCACCGTGATGTCGCGGATGCCGCGGGTGGGGATGTTCTGGGGGTAGATCTGGTGGCCGCAGACCAGCGAAGACAGGATAGCGATCTTGCGGCAGGCGTCGCGGCCGTCCACATCGTCGCCGGGGTCCTTCGTCTCGGCGTAGCCCAGCTCCTGGGCGATCTTCAGCGCCTCGTCAAAGCCCAGATTCTCCCGCACCATCTTGGTCAGCATAAAGTTGGTGGTGCCGTTGACGATGCCTTCCACCTCGGTGATGACATTGGCCGCGAGGCACTGGTGCATCGGGGTGATGATGGGAGTGCCGCCGCCCACGGAAGCCTCGAACAGGAAGGCGCAGTTGTGTGCCTTGGCCAGAGCCAGCAGCTCTGCGCCGTAGGTGGCCACCATCTCCTTGTTGGAGGTGCAGACGCTCCGGCCGCTCTCGAGGCAGGCCTTGACGTAAGGGTAAGCGAAGCGGGTGCCGCCGATGGTCTCGACGACGACCTTCACTTCGGGATCTTCCAGAATGGCGTCAAAATTCTTTATAAACAGCTTTGCGGCCGGATGATCCGAGAAGTCCTTGGGGTCAAGGATGTACTTGACCTCCACCGGTTCGCCTGCACGGCGGGAGACGCCTGCGGCGTTGCGGCAGAGCACCTCGTACACACCGCTGCCCACCGTACCAAAGCCCAGAATCGCGATTTTTGCCATGATACTGCCCTCGTTCCTTTTTTCGATGAATGTACTGTCACAGATTGTATCCGCAGTGTACGCCCACGACCATCCGCTGGCGCGAAAGCTTTTCCGTCAGCTCCTCGGGGGTCATCTGCATGGTGTCGGTGCGGATGGTGACAGCCACCAGCGCGGCTCCGTTCTCCGGAGTAGACTGATTGATGGTCACGATGCTGGCACCGGCGGCACTGATGCCGGCCAGAAGGCTCTGCAATGCACCCGTCTCGTCCCGCAGGGTCGCCATGACAGTGATGACCTCGCGGCCATTCTCCGAGTCGAAAATGCAGTCCTTATATTTATAAAATGCACTGCGCGACAGGTCTACGCTGCGGGTCGCAGCCGAAATGCTGCGTGCCTCTCCGCTGGCCAGAAGCTCCTTGGCCCGGACGACCTTGAGGAAAACTTCCGGCAGGACCTGCGCATCCACCAGATAAAAACGGCGTTCCAACTTGTTCACCTCTCAAACACAAGTGTTCTTGCAGAAAATATAATAGCATCCGACTCCCTGCATTGCAAGAGGTCGGATGCTATTTTGTCAGATTATCCAGTTTTGAGCCGTGAAGTACCCCTTCAGCGCACCGAATCTGCAACCCAATGTGCTGAAAAGTATGATTTTTGCCTCAGTCGGTGTCGAGGCCAGTGGTGTCCGGCTCAGGCGCGAGAGGCTGGCTGGCGACAGCTGCCTGACCGTGGGAATAATTGCAGACGTCGGGCAGGTCGTCGGCACGGTAGTAGCCCACTGCCGTGCTCGGGCAGGAGCCGCTGGCCAGCAGGCCGCTCTGGGTGCAGTAGCTGCGCTCCACGACGCCGTCAGCCGCCGGGAATGCCTTATAGGGCAGATCTGCCTGGATCTGCTCCATCAGGGCCTTCCAGGCCATGACGCAGGTGCGGGTCTTGGCCTGCTGCTTGCCGAGGGTCTTGGTCATATCGAAGGGCGCGTCGTAGCCCCACCACACAGCGGTGACGTAATAGGGCGTGCCGCCCACGAACCACAGGTCCTTTTCATCGCTGGCCGTACCGGTCTTACCGAAGGCCTCCATGCCGTTGGAGTTGGGGTAGCGGCCGCTGGCCGTACCGACGCTGGAGAACAGGACGTTCTTCAGCAGACGGTTCATGACATAGGCCGTCTGGGGCGTCAGAGCCTGATAGCTGGTGTCGTTGCTCTCCATATAGATGTTGCCGTCCCGGTCGAGCACACGGGTGTAGAGGTGAGGCGTGGTGTACTCGCCGTCGTAGAAGATCTGGAATGCCGCCGCCAGCGCCATCGGGGTGACGCCGTGGGTCTGGCTGCCCATGACCATCTGTGCAAGGCCCACATCGTTGACGGGGTCCAGCGTGCTGAGCTGCAGGGTATTGTAGACGAAGTTGAAGATGTTGTTCGCGCCCACGAGGTCGCCAACGCGGATGGCGATGGTGTTCAGGGAGCGTGCGAGGCCGTTCCAGAGCGGCAGATCGGAGCCGTCGCCGTAGTTGCCGCCGTAGTTGCGGGGCCAGCTGCGCCATGCGTTGGGGTAGGCTTTCAGCTGCTTGTCCGTCAGGCCCATGAGGCCGTTCCGGCGGCAGTAGTCCTCGTCACGGATGACCATGTCCTGCTTGAGGTAGAGGGGCGAGTTGTTGAGCATGGTAGACCAGTTGACCAGACCATACTCGATGCCCAGCGCATAGGCGCCGATGGGCTTGATGGTAGAACCGGTCTGACGGGTGACGCCGTAGGCGCGGTTCAGGGAAAGGCTCTTGGTCTTTTCGCCCAGACCGCCCACCATGGCGATGACATTGCCGTCATAGTCCAGCGTGACCATCGCCGCCTGGGTGCGGACGTTGCGGTAATAGTAGACCGTACCGTCCTCGCCGGTGCGGGTCTTGGGGGTGCCGTCCTCATTGAAGACCTGCACATCGTCGTCGGAGATGCTGGTCACCTCTTCCTCATGCCAGCCGGCCGGGAAGTAGGCGTCGTCGGTGTTGAGCATCAGGTTCTCCATCGCGGTCTGGATCTTGGGGTTGACCGTTGCCTCGATGGTGTAGCCGCCGGTGTAGAGCATACTCTGGGCGGTGGACTCGTCCACGCCCTCCTTGGCCATGATGTCCTTCACCACCTCGTTGAAGAGGGCATCGGTGAAGTAAGAGGTGGTGGAGCTGCTCTTCTTCGTGTTGTCCGTCTCTGCCAGCACCAGCGGCTGGGCAGCGGCGCTGCGGTAATCCTCCTCCGAGATGACACCCTGCTGCCACATATTGTAGAGCAGGAAGTTCCGGCGGTTGATAAGGTTCTCGGGGTTGGTGTAGGGGTTATAGTTGGTGGGATTCTTGGTGATGGAGGCGATGGACGCGCACTCCCAGAGGGTCAGCTCGCTGACATCCTTGTCGAAGTACTCGTTTGCCGCCGTCTGGACGCCCTGGATGGTACCGGTGAAGCTGATGGTGTTCAGGTAGGCTTCCAGAATGGTCTCCTTGGAGTAGCTGCGGCTCAGGATGAGGGCGCGGTAGATCTCGCGCAGCTTGCGCAGTGCGCCCTCGATGCCGCTGGCGCTCTTGTCGCTGGTCAGGTTCTTGATGAGCTGCTGTTCCAGCGTGGAGGCGCCCTGCTTGGAGCTGTAGATGGGCAGCAGGTATTCATTGATCATCGCGCCGATGGTGCGCTTGAAGTTGACGCCCGGCTCGCTGTAAAAGTCTTTGTCCTCGGTGCAGATGAATGCATACTGTAGGTTGGTGGGGATCTGCTCGAGGTCCGCCCAGACGCGGTGGCTGTTGGAGGAGCGCAGGGTGGCGTACTCCACCTGTGCGCCGGTGTCGGGGTCGGTGGCCACCACAAGGCTCGACTGGCTCAGTTCGATGTTGTCGAGGTCCAGCAGGTCGCCGTCACTGGCCGTAGCCTGCACCACATAGTACACAGCGCCCACTGCCACCAGACTGCCCGCCATAATGCCCAGACAGACAAGGGTGACGATGGTCCGGCCCAGGAATCCGAGAACGGGATGGCCGCGCTTTTCTCCCTGCTCCTGCGGTTCGCGGGGCTCACGGACCCGCCGGTTCTGCTCCCGGAGCGCACCATCACTGTGGAGTCTCCGTCTTTCATTGTTTGAGATAAGGATCGCCTCCTATCGCAATTTTCACTGTTCTGCATCTCAAAGCATCCTCTGACGATGCCGTTTGCTGTTTCTGCTGCGGCCAGACTGCCCGCAGCCATAACCAGACTGCCCGCAGCCATAATAATACATTATAGTCCGCACCGCCCGCTTCCGCAAGGGGGAATCGACCGGATACGATGCTAGTATAGCACATCTGCCCCGCCAAAGTACAGCATCCGGGTGTGAAAATTCTGCATTCCTGTCTGAGGCAGTTTTCTTTTGCACATACTACCGTCTGAAACACCATTTCAGCCGAAAGGAGTCCACTGCCATGCGCAAGGTCTGGCTCTGCATTTTCTATGCGCTGTGCATTTTTACCATCGTGTTCAGCCTGTTCTGGATGGCCCTGCCCAGTCTCCCCTTCCCTGCCGACTCCGGCGAAGAGACGCCGGCCTCCGAGCCGGGTCTGGCCGCGCAGGGCTCCGCCGGGCAGACCGGCACCGACTTCTACCTCTGCGACGAGGGCGGGCGGGTGGTCGTCTACACCTGCTCCGACAACGGGCTGCCCGACAAGCGGCTCCTGCGCACCGGCATCTATGTCAATCTCCTGCCCGAGGCCGATGCCCTCCGGCTCAAGCAGGGCCTCTACGTCACCGGCGAAACGGCCCTCCGGGCGCTTCTGGAAGACCTGGGTGAATAAACGAAAACAGTGCAGACATCCCGGGGAGGTCTGCACTGTTTTTATCCTTGATCAGAATCAGGCTTCGAGCTGTTCCAGCGGGACGAGATAGTCCTTACGGCACTGCTCGTAGTTGAGCATATATTCCTTGGTGGGATTGTGGTGCATCATATTCTTAAGGGTATGGGAGTCGTAGTCCTCGCCTGCCTCCATGCCCACCAGACGGGCGGCGATGTTGGAGCAGTGGTCCGAGATACGCTCTACATTGTTCAGCACATCGAGATAGACGACACCGGTATCAATGGAGCAGGCACCCTCCTTCAGACGCTTGATGTGCTGCGCACGAAGCCGCTCCACGAGGATGTCGATGACCTGTTCCAGCGGCTCCACCTGGCTGGCGGTCCGGGCGTCGTCGAACTCGAAGGCGTCCGTGGTGAGGGTCAGTATCTTTTCCAGCGCATTGTCGAGAAGCTTCAGCTCCTGCTGTGCCTTCTCGCTGAAGGTGACTTCCTTGTCGGTCAGCTCCTGCGCTTTTTCTTTGATGTTGACTGCATAGTCGCCGATGCGCTCGCACTCGGTGACAAAGTTGAGCAGCTCGGTCACCTCATGGCTCTCCGCGTCGCCCAGCTCCTGGTCTGCCAGCTTGATGAGGTAGTTGGAGATGTCCACCTCCATCCGGTCGATGAGGTTCTCGCGGACATCGATGGCACTCACGACGTCCTCGTCCATCTTGAGCAGCAGCGGGGTGGCGAGGCCGACGTTGCGGGCTGCGCGGCGGGACATCTTGACCACCGCGTTCTTCGCCTGCTGCAGAGCCACCGCCGGGCTCTTGAACAGACGCTCATCCAGCACAGGCATGCTCAGCTCCTGCGCCTCCTCCGCGCTGTTCGGCACGGTCATCATGGCCAGCCTGGACAGCACGCCGCTGCAGGGCAGGAAGAGCAGCATTGCAATGACGCTGGTCATGGTGTGGATGTTTGCAATGCTGCTCTTGTTCATCACATCGCCCCACATGGGGATGCCGATGGTGAACTGGACTGCATAGACCAGCGCCAGCAGGATGACGCTGCCGATGATGTTGAAGTACAGGTGGATGAGGGCGGCGCGCTTGCCGTCCTTGGAGGAGCCGCCGATGGTCAGCAGCGGGGTGAAGGCCGTGCCGATGTGGGCGCCCAGCACGATGGGGATGGCCGAGCTGAAGGTAACGAGGCCGGTGCTGGACAGCGCCTGCAGGATACCCACAGAGGCCGAAGAGGACTGGATGATGACCGTGACCACCACGCCCACGAGGACGCCGAGGATGGGGTTGGTCATGGTGACGAACAGCTCCTGGAACGCTGCGCTCTCACGCAGGGGAGACACGCCGGTGTCCATCAGGCTCATGCCCGTGAACAGGATGCCGAAGCCCAGCATGATCTGGCCGATGTTCTTTTTCTTCGCGTTGCGGATGAACACATAAAAAATGCAGCCGATAAACGCCACCACCGGCGCAAACGTCTTGGGCTGGATGAGGGTCAGGATGAGGCTGTCGCCCGAAATGTCCGCCATACGGATGAGCTGACCGGTGACCGTAGTACCAATGTTTGCACCCATGATAACGCCTACCGACTGCGTAAGGGTCATGATGCCGGAGTTGACGAGGCCGACGCAGATGACGACCGTACCGGCCGACGACTGGATGACGCCGGTGATGAGGGTGCCGAAAATGACGCCCTTGATGGTGGACGAAGTCAGTTTCTGCAATATGCCCTGCATCTTGCCGCCGGCCAGCTTTTCGAGGCCGGCACCCATGATCGACATACCATACAGGAACAGCGCAATACCGCCCAGCAGAGAGGTGATGTGTGTAATGTCCATAAAACAATGCTCCTAAAATCTTCCTATTGCTCCATTGCACAAGACGGCTGTGCTTAGCTCTCCATACGCAAAACGCCGTCCTTTTTATTATAGCATCGAACCCCCCGGCTCAACAAGCATTATTTTACAGGAAAATCACTTTTTTGACCGGAATTTTAAGATTTCCGGGCCTTCTTAGACGGTTCTTTTCTTGGATTTTACATTCATTTTACATTAGTATTTTCTAACTCCCGTCCGGTGCTTTCCGGTATTCCCGGGAATGCATCAGGCGGCATCCAGCTCTTCCATCGCCTCCCGCAGGGTGTCTGCCGAGAACAGGAACGCGCCCGCCTCCGTATACACCTCCACATGACCGCCCACATACCGAAGCTCAATGTCTTTCATTCCTCTTCCCTCCTGTGTCTTTTTGTTCTGACAGGAGTATAGCAGAATAAAAGTCCAATAAACTGTATCTTCAGGAAGTTTTTTGAGCAAAAAGGCGCAGAAAAGCTCTCTGTCGGCGTCCTTGCCCTCTTTGCGGGATGCAAAAGCCTCTCCCTTTGGGAGAGGTGGCATCGCGCAAGCGATGACGGAGAGGGCAAGCCCGTCTCCCGAGAGCCGCCGCACAGCGATAAGCTGTCTCTTTGGCAGAGCGATGCTATCGCTGCGCCTGCTCTTCTCCGTCAGCGTCCTTGCCCTCTCAGGCGCTCCGCGCCAGCTCTCCCAAAGGGAGAGCCTTTGCAGCGGGTAAGCTTCACATTTTGTTATCACCTATTACCCATCCCATGATGAATATAGGCATCAATTTATTATAACGGTTTGGCGGTGCGGAATAAAGAGCCAAACTGTAAATTTTATAAAAAAATAAGGTATGCCCGGAGGCAGGTGCCTCCGGGCATACCATTACGAGGCATTATCATCCGGCGGCCCGAGGGCCGCCGGACGAAACACACTTCAGATTTTAGGGGTTACTGATTACCAAATGGTCTTGACGTTCTCAGCGAAGTCGACCTTAGCATCGGAGGTGCCCAGGGTGTAAGCGACAGAAACCATGCCCAGAGTACGCATGACCTTGTTGCCGAAGGTCATGTCGTCATGAGAGACGACAACATCACCATTGCTGTTCTTGGTAGTGAAGATATTCTTTGCGAGAGCGCCGTCGTCGCCGAAGATCGTATCGTTATCCTTGCCCCAGTTGCCGCCGAACATAACACCCAGGGTGCTCTTAACGGTGGGCTGGAAGAAGGAGTTGCTGATCAGGGTGATCAGGTTGGTGTTGAACTTCTTGACGTTAGCAGCGTTCCAGACAGGAGCGGTGGTGTCAGCCAGGATGGAGAACAGGTCAGCGCCGCCGTAGACGACCTCAGAGTTAACAGCAGTAAAGTTTGCAGGCATCATCATAATGAATTACTCCCTTCAAATGATTGAAAAACAAATTTAGTCGGCTCAGTTTCCGGATGCGCATCCAGCCAAAAAGCCATTTATGTAACTGCGTGCGCACGCAGCTGCAACGAATTAGTAGGTGATGGACTCGCCATCCTCCTCGTCCTCCACCACCTTGGCGGCAGAGACAGGGGCTGCGGGCTTCTCCGTGCGTTTCTTATCGCGGAAGATGCCCTGCTGCAGGCTCCAGAGCTCGTAGTACTTGCCCTGCTGTTCCAGCAGCTCTTCGTGGGTGCCGCGCTCTACGATCTCGCCGTGGTCCATGACCAGGATGAGGTCACAATCACGGATGGTGGAGAGGCGGTGGGCGACGATCAGCATCGAGCGGTCTGCAAGCTGGTTGTAGATCATATCAAAGATGGTATTCTCTGTGCCAAAGTCCAGACTGCTGGTGGATTCGTCCAGGATATAGAGGTTCGCATCCTTCAGGAAGGCCCGGGCCAGTGCAAGGCGCTGCTTCTCACCGCCCGAGAGGCCGTTGCCGGCTTCTTCCAGATAGGTGTTGTACTGCAGCGGCAGCTTGCGGATGAACTCGTGGGCATCTGCCTTCTTGGCAGCGGCCTTGACCTCATCGAGGCTGGCTTCCGGTCGGGAAATGCGGATGTTGTCGTAGATGGTCTTGCTGAACAGCTCGACGTTCTGGGGGACATAGGCGATGGCACGGCGGACGGAGGCATTGCTGTACTCGTCCAGATCGACGCCGCCTACGCTGATGGTACCGCTTTCCGGCTCATAATACTTGAGCAGGAGTTTGGTGATGGTGGATTTGCCGCTGCCGCTGCTGCCCACGAGGGCCACCTTCTTGCCGTAGGGGATGGTGAAGGAGACGTGGCTCAGGGCCGGGGAACGGCTGCCGTAGCGGAAGGAGACATCCTTGAACTCAATGTCACCGTCGATCTTTTCCATCTCGGTGTATTCGCGGGTCTCGTCCTGCTCGGACTCGTAATCCATGATCTCGGTCAGACGCTTGATGGAGATCTGTGCCTGCTGGATGGACATCTGCAGGCTGACCAGCTCGCTGACCGGGTTCGTAAAGTAAGAGGAAAGGGTGCTGAAGGCCATATAGCCGCCCAGCGTCATCTCACCGTTCAGCACCTGCATGATGCCCACATAAGAGGTGACCATGCCGAGGATGGTGGTGATGAGGGTGGAGATCAGGGACTGCACCGTGCTGATCTTGCTGGAGCGCAGGCTGATCTTCAGGCTCTTGATGTATTCCCGCTCCAGAGCTTCCAGTTCACGGTCCTCTTCGGCGTTGCACTTGACGGTCTCGATGCCCCGGAGGCTCTCGATCATCTGGCTGTTGAGGATAGCAGACTGCTGCATGGTCTCTTCGTTGATCCGCTTGAAGGGCTGCTTGAAGATGAACACCAGCAGGATGCTCAGCAGGGTGGTGAAAATCGAAATGGAGAAGAGGGTGGCATTCATCCGGAAGAGGATGACGCCGGTGACGCAGGCCATCACGATGTCCATCACGACGCTCAGCGCGATGCTGGTGAACACCGATTTGATGGTGCTGGCATCGGAGTAGCGGGTGGTGATCTCGCCGGTCTTGCGGGTGGCGAAGAACTTCATGGGCAGTTTGAAAACATGCCCGAAGTAGCCCAGCATCAGGGGAATATCCACCTTGATGGACAGATAGATGAGCACCCACTGCCGCACCATACTGATGAGTGCGCTGGTGACATTGACGATGCTGAACACCAGAATGACAGCCACCAGCAGGCTCTTCAGCCCGTAGGGGAGTATCTCATCCATCAGGATCTTGTTGTACATCGAGGATGCGATCCCGATGATGGTCAGGATGACCGAGCTGAGGATGGCGTAGAAGAAAAGCTTCTTCTGGGGCCACAGCAGGTCGAGGAAACGCTTGACCATGCTGCCCTGCTTCTGCTTGCCTGTCTTGAACTCCGAGGTGGGGGTCATCAGGAGCAGAACGCCGGTAAAGTTCTTGTAGAACTCATCGAGGGAAATCTTTTTCAGCTCTTTTGCCGGGTCGCCGATGATGACGTAGTCGCGGCATTTGAACTTTTTGCCTTCGTCAGCGCGCTTCTTCCGCTCCTCATCCTGCCGGAGCATGTGCCGACGCCGCTCGCCGTCGTCTTTGATGGTGGTCTTCTTGAAGACCGTCACAAAGTGGGCCAGACCCTCGTCGGTGATGACCTGTGCAATACAGGGAGTGGTGAATTCGCTGAGGAAGTTTTCCCGGTCTACCCGGACGGCGGCGGTGCTGAATCCCAGCTCCTGCGCCGCCTTTTCCATACCGGTCAGGTTTGTGCCTTTTAAGTCGGTACCCATCATGTCCCGCAGGCGGGTGATGGTGATCTCCTTTTTGTAATGGAGGCACACCATTGCGAGACAGGCGGCAGCGCAGTCTGTGGTGTCGTGCTGCCGGACATAGGTATAACGCATAGATGCTTCCTTTGTGGTTTCTATTTCAAAACGCCCGCCTTGCGGCTGAGGACGATTTGGCGAAGAAGAAAGGGTCTCTCTTGCTGACGCTTTGCACACCTCTCAAATAAAGCAGCATACAGCTCTCTGCCTCGCCCCGCCCTGCGGCCGGACGGAGCAGAGAGCAGCTGCTATCAAAAGAAGGGAGCGCCTACCCTTTGATCATTTTGACCGGCCCGGAGAGGGGATTTTGACGTACCGTCTCCTAAACCTTGGGCATAGTATAACACATTCTGTCAGGTTCTTCAAGAGGACAATTTTTAATAAACCCTTAAATTTTGAAAAAAATGTGAAAAAAGTCTCAGTTTGGTAACAGAAAGGCAGCAAAAAAGAGCGGCGAATCTTTCGATTCGCCGCTCTTTCAATAGCCCTTTGGGGAAATCTCAGATGAGATTAGACCTGGGGAGTCCAGACACCCTTATCAAAAGTCTGGCCATTAACATTGGCGACCTTCTTGGCGGTAAAGACAGCAGCGTCCTTCATGCCCAGAGTGTAGACAACAGAAGCCAGACCCAGAGTGGTCATGATCTTGTTGCCGAAGTTCTGGTCTTCACCGGCAGCAACATGGCCGACCTTGTACAGAGTGGAGAGGCTGCCCTCGTCGCCGAAGATCTTGTCCTCGCCCCAGTTGCCGCCGAACATAACACCCAGAGTAGCCTTCAGCAGATTATCGACGAAGCTGTTGCTGACCAGGGTGATCACGTTGGTGTTGAAACGCTTGACGCTCTCAGCAGTCCATGCGTTGGGCAGGTAATCAGCCACGGCGCCGCCGTAGACGACCTCTGCGTTCACAGCAGAGAAGTTTGCAGGCATCATCATAATGAATTACTCCCTTCAAATGAATAAAACGAATATAATCGGTCTCCTCCCGGTTGCGCAACCGGGAAAACCTATGCAACCGAGTGCGCACTCGGCAACATCACGAGATAAGTGGGCTGTAGCCTTTTGGATACACCTCTACACCATTTTACCATACTTTCCCCCTTGCCACAAGGCTAAATGGCCGGAAAACAGCCAAAACGGGCAGAAAAGTAGAAAAAATGCGTGGTAATCACTCTGCCGCCGCCCCCCAGAGCCATAAAACACTGGGGAAAAAACGCCAGAATCTCCAAAAATACCATTACAGCTTGGATGTAGTGTAACACAAATACGCCGTTTCTTCAAGAGGACATTTTTTAATTTGCCCTTAATTTTTGAAAATAATGTGAAAAAGGCTACAGTTTGGTTACATGAGAGGGCAAACAAAAACGGCGAAGAAAACTCTTCGCCGCAAAAAGCGCCTCTTGCCTGACTCGAACAGGCGACACCCTGATTAACAGTCAGGTGCTCTA
>ENA-ORRZ01000254-ORRZ01000254.1-human-gut-metagenome-genome-assembly--contig:-NODE-254-length-52763-cov-24.203593_pt1 | contig 52763 bp, 44 predicted proteins | sample MGYA00242185_ERZ509152 | MGnify/ENA primary metagenome ERZ509152 (study PRJEB26280, sample SAMEA2338668) | human gut metagenome | biome: human gut; feature: human-associated habitat; material: faeces... | reverse complement strand
CGCCATTGTTGCCCCTACCGAGGGGAGCCTCTGGCGAAGAGACGAGGCTTTACGATATGCCAAGGCCTCCCCTCGTTAGGGGAGGTGGCAGCGCGTCAGCGCTGACGGAGAGGTTTTTCTGATTTTCTTACTTCTTCAGCCAGCTCATCATGCTGCGCAGCTCTGCGCCCACCTTCTCGATGGGGTGCTCGGCCTCCATGCGGCGCTGAGCGAGGAAGTGGACCTTGCGGCCGCCGTTGGGGCTCATCTCGGTCAGGAACTCGGAAGCGAAGGTGCCGTCCTGGATCTCGGTCAGGACCTTCTTCATCTCCTTGCGGGTCTCAGCGGTGATGAGGCGCTTTCCGGTGCGGTAGTCGCCGTACTCAGCGGTGTTGGAGATGGAGTAACGCATCTTGGAGAAGCCGCCCTCGTTGATGAGGTCAACGATGAGCTTCATCTCGTGGCAGGTCTCGAAGTAGGCCATCTCGGGCTCGTAGCCAGCCTCGACCAGAGTATCGAAACCAGCGTGGATGAGCTCGCAGACGCCGCCGCACAGGACAGCCTGCTCGCCGAACAGGTCGGTCTCGGTCTCCTCCTTGAAGGTGGTCTCGAGGATGCCGGCACGGCCGGCACCGATGCCGGAAGCGTATGCCAGGGCGATGTCCTTCGCCTTGCCGGTGAAGTCCTGCTCGACACAGATCAGAGAGGGGCAGCCCTCGCCCTCGGTGTACAGGCGGCGGACGATGTGGCCGGGACCCTTGGGAGCGATCATGATGACGTCAACATTCTTGGGAGCGGTGATGGTCTTGAAGTGGATGTTGAAGCCGTGTGCGAAAGCCAGAGCCTTGCCCTCGGTCATGTAGGGAGCGACCTGCTTGTTGTAGATGTCAGCGCACAGCTCATCGGGGACCAGCATCATGACGACGTCGCCGGCCTTGGCAGCCTCCTCGACCTCCATGACCTTGAAGTTGGGATGAGTTGCAGCGAACTCAGAGGCCTTTTCCCAGTGAGCAGAACCCTTGCGCAGGCCGACGACGACATTGACGCCGCTCTCAGCGAGGTTCTCGGAATGTGCGTGGCCCTGGCTGCCGAAGCCGATGACAGCGACGGTCTTGCCGTCCAGCACGCCGAGGTTGCAGTCGGAATCGTAGTATTTCTTGATCGCCATGGTAGTTGTTCTCCTTTTGTTTTTTACTTATTTCAGTATAAGAATGAATGATAAGCATCGTATATTTTCGCTCACTGGGGAGCGGAAAAGCTAAGGGCAACCTCTCAGTCTCGCATTCGCTCGACAGCTCCCCTACCGAGGGGAGCCTCTGGCGAAGAGATGAAGTTTTCCGAAATGCCAAGGCCTCTCCTCGATAGGAGAGGTGGCAGCGCGTCAGCGCTGACGGAGAGGTTTAATTGCATCTCGCGCCGGGCAGCGGGAACTGTGCCTCTCTTACCTCCTGCGCGGGCTTCTGTATATGCTGATGCATCCCGCCGCGCTCGAGGGCGGTGACGCCGGTGCGGCACTGCTCCAGGATCTGATAGTCTGACATGAGCTTCAAGAAGGCGTCGATCTTCTCGGGACGGCCCGTCAGCTCAAAGACCATGCTGTCGGGCGACAGGTCGATGATCTTTGCCTTGTAGATGCCGGCGATCTCCCGCAGCTCTGCGCGGTTGGTGACATTTGCCACCACCTTGAGCAGGAGCAGCTCCCGCTCGAGAGCAGTGGACTCGTTGAGTACGAAGACCTGACGGGTGACTTCCAGACGCTCAGTCTGGAGGATGAGCTGCTGGAGCTCCTTTTCGGTACCCGAAACGGAAACGGTGATGCGGCTGACTGTGGGGTCGTTGGTGGCCGAAACGGTCAGGCTGTCGATATTGAAGCCTCTGCGGCAGAACAGGTTGGACACCCGGGCCAGAACGCCGCTCTGGTTGTCCACCAGCAGGCTGATGACCCTGCGCTGATTGGATTCCATGTCGCTGTGTCCTCCTTATTTCATGATGATGTCGTTGATGTCGCCGCCGCCGGGGATCATGGGCAGGACCTTTTCGTCCTTGTCGATCATGCACTCGATCCAGGTGGGGCCTTTCTGCTTCAGAGCGTCGGCGAACGCCTCCTGGAACTGGGCCAGGTTCTCGCAGTGGTAGCCCTTGAGGCCGAAGCCCTCGGCCAGCTTGACGAAGTTGGTCTTGCGGTGGGGGTCGGTCTGGGAGAAGCGCTTGCCGTAGAAAGCGGTCTGCCACTGGCGCACCATGCCAAGCACCTGATTGTTGAAGATGACCGTGATGATGGGCAGCTCGTAGCTGACAGCAGTGCAGGCTTCGTTGAGGTTCATGTGGAAGGAGCCGTCGCCGGTGAACATGACCACCCGCTGGTCGCGGCCCAGCGCCATCTGTGCGCCGATGGCTGCGCCGTAGCCGAAGCCCATGGTGCCGAGGCCGCCGCTGGTGATGAAGCCGCGGCTCTTGGTGTGGCGGATGTACTGTGCCGCCCACATCTGGTGCTGGCCCACATCGGTGACGTAGACCGCCTCGGGGCCGCACTGGTTGCAGACCTCGCCGATGACCTGATGAGGCATCAGGCGGGAGGCGTCGGATACCGGGTGGTAATCCTGTGCCTGCCACTCGTGGATCATCTTCATCCAGTCGGGATGCTTCTTGTCCTCGATCATCGGGAGCATGGCGTTCAGCACATAGGCGGCGTCGCCCACGATGGCAAGGTCAACATCCACGTTTTTGCCCAGCTCGCTGGCGTCGATGTCGATCTGGATGATGGTCGCATTCTTGGCGAAGGTCTTGGGGTTCAGGGCCACGCGGTCGGAGAAGCGGGCACCCACCGCAATAAGGACATCGCAGTCGGCCACCGCCCGGTTCGAGGTGTAGCAGCCGTGCATACCCACCATGCCGATGTTCATCGGGTCGCCGTAAGGCACGACGCCTGCGGCCATCAGGGTATAGGTGGCCGGGATCTCCGCCTTTTTCAGAAGGTCACGCAGGGGCTGGCAGCTGGCCGCCGAGCGGACGCCGCCGCCGAAGTAGACCAGCGGGCGCTGTGCGCCGTTGATGATCTCTGCCGCCCACTTGACCTGCTCTTCGTTGAAGGTGGTCACGGTGCGGATGGGCTCCGGCTTTTTCGGGGTGAACTCACACACCGCAGCGGTGACATCCTTCGGGATGTCCACCAGCACCGGGCCTTTGCGGCCGCTCTGGGCGATGCGGAAAGCTGCACGCATGGTGTCGGCCAGGTCTTCGACCCGGCGCACCGTGAAGTTGTGCTTGGTGATGGGCATCGTGATGCCCTCGATGTAGGCTTCCTGGAAGCTGTCCTTACCCAGACCTGCCGTGGTCACATTGCCGGTGAAGGCCACCATCGGCACAGAGTCCATATAGGCGGTGGCGATGCCGGTGACGAGGTTCGTTGCGCCCGGGCCGCTGGTGGCCAGCACCACGCCGGTGCGGCCCGTTGCACGGGCGTAGCCGTCCGCCGCGTGGGATGCGCCCTGCTCGTGGGCGGTCAGCACATGGGTGATGCGGTCGGCGTTTTTGTACAGCTCGTCGTAGAGGTTCAGCACTGCGCCGCCGGGGTAGCCGAAGAGGGTGTCCACCCCCTGCTCACAGAGCACCTCCACAAAGATTTGAGAACCGTTCAACTGCATGGTGAGTTTCTCCTGTTTCCGTTTCCATTTTCCACTTTACACACTTTTTTCCCAACACTCTCAGGGAGCAGCACCTGATACCTGATAAACAAAAGGTCTCTGTCTCCTTATCCAAGAGACAAAGACCTGGAATCAATCCAAAACTCTCTGCGGTACCACTCTCGTTGACGCTTTCCGCGCCCTCTCACGGGCTTCCAACAAAGCCCTGCGCTCTAACGGCCGCCACCGGCTCTGCTTAGCAGACGTCCCATATATCGTCCTTCAGCAGGCTGCTCCGGGAGGATTCCGCGCCGGGCCGCCTGCTGCCTTGCATCGTCCGGCAGCTCTCTGAAAAGCGGGTATCCTGCGTTACTTTTTCCCATCTGTGCATTTGTTGGGTCAATTATACTATAAATCGGGCCGTTGTCAATCGACGATTTGTAACGTGAATCATGGCAAACATGAAGATAATTAAACACCATCTTGCGCAGGGCCTTACATCGCTGTATAATTCTGAGTAACCGACTTTACTTAAAGCATAGCCTCTCCCTTTGGGAGAGGTGTCATCGCTTGCGATGACGGAGAGGGCAAGGCCGCTGGCAAAGCCACACAAGCTCAGCGATCGTATCACTCTGACAAAGAGCCTGCCTATCGCTGTACAGCGGCTCTATCGTGCAAAGTTTGCCCTCTCAGGCGCTCCCGCGCCAGCTCTCCCAAAGGGAGAGCCAATTATAGAAAGGGATATTATGAACCTCACAGAATGGAACGCCCGGCTCCACGGGCTGGTCATCTTCCGCGCCCTGCTGGACGATGACGTCATTGCAAAATTGGTTGACCTCACCGACCGGATGGCCGCTGCCCCCCAGAGCACGGGAGCTGTGTGCGACGCTGCCGCTTCCTTCGAAGCAGCCCTCTTCGAGCACACCACCAATTTCGGCGAATACCTTTCCGCCGCCGTTCTCGAAGCCGAGACGGTCTGCGTCCGGCAGGCAGCTGTCAGCAAAGTGCCGCCCGTCTTGCAGACTGCACTGGACAATGAGCTGGACTTCCTGCGGCAGCTGTGCAGCCTGACGCTGGACGAGCTTCTGGACGCCGCCGGTGCCGCCGACAAGCTGCCTTTCCTGCCCCGGTGGGAGACAAAGGCCATCGACCTCCACGCCGCCTACGCCCAGCGGATGAGCGAGGTGGGCAAAAAGGGCTACGGAATGTTCGCCAAGCACCACGTCTTCACGGTCGAGAACGGCCAGCTGGTGCCGGTGCGCTACCCCGACCCTCAGCGCCTCGACGAGCTGCCGGGCTATGAGCAGGAGCGGGAGAAGGTCATCGCCAACACCCGCGCCCTGCTGGCCGGGATGCCCGCCAACAATGTCCTGCTCTACGGCGACGCCGGTACGGGCAAGTCCAGCACCGTCAAGGCCATCGCCAACGAGTTCGCCGCCGACGGCCTGCGCCTCGTGGAAGTCAAGAAGAACCAGCTCTATCAGATCCCCGATCTGATGGACAAGCTGGCCGCAAACCCGCTGAAGTTCATCCTCTTCATCGACGATTTGAGCTTCACGGCCAACGACGACAACTTTGCGGCCCTGAAAGCCATCCTCGAGGGCAGCGTGGGCGGCAGAGCCCGGAACATCGCCGTTTACGCTACCTCCAACCGCCGCCACCTCATCAAGGAGACCCTCTCCGACCGCACCGGCGATGACATCCACGAGGCCGACACCCGTCAGGAGCTGATGAGCCTTTCGGACCGGTTCGGCCTCACCGTCACCTTCCAGCGGCCTGAGAAAGCCCGGTTCGAGGTCATCCTCACCGAGCTTGCCAAACAGCACGGCATCGAGATGCCCCACGACGAGCTGCTGACCAAGGCCGAAGCCTTCGCCATCCGTGCCGGAGGCCGCAGCCCCCGCGTCGCCAAGCAGTTCATCGAGCAGTGCGCCGCAGGAGTGCAGAAGTAAATAGAAGGAACGATTCAGATCTTCGAAAGTTCCCTCATGGAATCCCTCCGGAGGCATTCTCTTCGGATGCCCCGGACCACAGCGCCGGGATCCTGCAAAAAATGCGAGATCTCATACCGCGCAAAAGCGCGGCCTTCGTCTGAAACGAAAATTTTCCCCTCCGCAAAGCTTACGGTGAAGCCCCGGAATTCAAATGCAAGACCGTTGTCCGGTTCGTTGATGGTGTCGCCCCAGACAGCCCGCTTCAAGGCCGAACAAAGGCGGTATTCCTCTTCCGTGCGGAGCCAGAGTTCCGGCGTCTGGACACTGTGCTCCAGCAGGAACAGGTTGGTAAAATCCCTTACAAAGCCCGTTTCTTTGGCCTCGATGGGCCGGTTCAGCTGCTTCCATTCCCGGATGTCGAAGCGGTAATAAAAGTTTCCTTCCGTCCCTCTCCGGGGGCTGACCTCTGTGATCGCGCTCCGGCGGACGGCGCTGCATTTCGTGACTTCGCCGTAGTACCGGACACCTGCCTGTGCGCCGAACACATACTGCGACTGGTAAAGAGCCACGTAGCGGACAGGAAAATCGCTGTCCTGCAGGCGCTCTGCGGGGATGTAATAAAAGCAGTCCTTCCGGCAAATATCCAGCTGCTGCAGGCTGCGCATGGTGCCGACGAGTACATCCCGCACGGCCCAGTCTACTGCTTTCAGCTTCGCTTCCAGTTTCTCCATCTCGCCCGCCCCCTGCTGTGCTTTGTTTTATTGTACCGTCTTTTCTGCCGGGAGGCAAGATGCAGATAAACAAAAAAATCCGTTGTCATCTGACAACGGATTTTTGAGTGGAGAATTAGGGACTCGAACCCCAGCCCCCCTGCGTGTGATGCATGACGACTTTTCGTTTTTTAGAACGATGATTCGTTAAATTGAAGTGATTTGCTACAGATCTGCTACAAACGATATTTTTCAAACTCGAATAGACAATTGTTCTAACAGTTTTTCAAAATCTTTTACGTTTGCTACATCCAAAATTTTACTAGGTGTATGTGGTTGATAGTCAATATGATTTATTCCTTCCATCAAATCATATTTTCCGATTTCCTCACTTTTTAACGTTGTTGTAAATATAATCTGATCTTTGTATTTCTTAGCAATATCAAGTACTGCATTTTCTTTTCCTGTTGATAAGTCTTCTGCTCTAAATGAATCTACAACTATCGGGAACTCATGTTTAAGGATATCCTTTAAGGCAAATAATTTCACAATATGAAAAACAGTTGCTTCGCTACCTGAATACACTTCATCTTTTTGACTAAAGATGTCTGTGTACACAATATTTCCGTCTGGATCTATTTGTTTATATAACTCATTCATCCTTTTCAATATGTCTGCATGTAACTTATCTCTTTGTGCCTGTGTAGCATGTGATTCATTTTCATCAATTATAAGTTGACCCTTTAGCTTTTCTATTTCGTCATTTAATTCTTTTATCTTTTTTTCTGCGTCTGCTGCGGAAAAAATATCTTTTTTATAAACAACAATGGACTCCAGCGAAACGCTTTCGTCATTTAAAAGGTCTTGTAATTTTCCTTGCTCTTTTGATATTTCATTTGTAATCCGTTCAATTTCCTCTGAATATGCTGAAATTTTCTCAGATATCGATTCAATAATCTCCTTTCTCATCTCAACCGTTGAAACGTCAAACGAGTAGGATGTTTTCATTATCTCTCCAGTGCTAAAAGAAATATTGGTTGAGTTACAATCCATACATCTTAGCTCTCCGCACGATATTGTACGGTTCAACGACTTAAGCTCATTAATTGTATACTCCCATTTGCTTTTTCTTGTTGACGCACTACTTCTTTGCTTTCTTAACTCTGTAATTTTAGCCTGTATTTTTTCTAAACTTGCAACCTTCTCTCCAAATGCAATTCGATCACTTTCTGTGCTTAAATACGAAACCGGCAATTTTTTTGATTTCAATATCTTATGTTGTTGCAACACTGTTTTTCGTTCATCTGAAAGTTCTGTTATTTTTCTTTTTATTTTATCAATACTTTCTTGTGAAAGCTGCTCGCTTCCCAATCCCTCATATGCATAAAGCATTTCCATAAAATCCTGCTTATTATACAATCCGCGATGAGCAATATTAGAAGTGTCTTTCTTATCCTGTCCAACAAAGAAAATCTGAAAAAACAATACGGGATCTACAATCTTTAGCATCTGATTCTTCACTATCCTTGGAAGAGGTGAAATTTCCTTATTCCAATATCTCTTAAACTCAGCAACATTATCAAAAATCAATACTATTGACGATTTTTTCAAAGCAAATCCGTTTCCCAAGCGGCACACTTTATATACTTGTCTTTTTTCTTCAAATTCAACGTAGTAATAATATTTCTGATATTCGAATGATGTTGGAAATGTTGGTTCATTTCCCATCGCATACATCATAGCCTGTATTACGATTGTTTTTCCCTTATTATTATCATCGCTGGAAATAATATTTACTTTATCTGTAAAATTATCTTCAATAAATGCCTCATGAGCATTTCCAACGGCCACTTTCAATATCTTCATCCTTGAATTCCATCCTTTACCACTGCAATAAAATACTTCAATGAAAGCACATCAAAATCTGGACATCTAGACACACAGTCCGGAATACTTCTAATCATTGTGAATAGATTTTGCACCGAATCGTTTGGTTTTTCAACGATTAATCGATATGTATTTTCAAATAGCCGCCAAAAGCCATCCGCTGCATTTTTATTGAACAATGCCCTACATAATGCTCTTTGACAATCTTCTAGCATTTCTCGTTGGTTCTCCGGAGGCCAAGTATTATAAATATTAACGAAAGATGCTGGAATTCCTTTTCCCAATGGATTTGAGTTTATGATTCTTTGTAGTGTCATTAGTCTGATTTCATTATTGGTCAAGTGCCTTCCATAATTTAGTGCTTCATCCGTTGTCTCTATTACAATATTCTCGACAGACGAAGCATTCTTCTTGCCCGCCTGCTTATCTCTGATCTCATTAAATATCGCATCAAGTATTTTTTCTTCTGGTATTATATTGGGATGATTTTTTATTATTGCTTTCACATATTCGCTTGGCTTCTTGTCATTGTCCACAACGATTAATACTTTGTCCAAAAAATCATCAATATTTTTTTCTGTCAATGTATCATTGTCAATATACTCTTTATCCTTTCCTTCTTCAACAAGTCCATTTTTTATCAGCTCAATTGCACTTTCCTTAATATTTGACCTTCCAAAGATATCAATTGATGAATCTTTTCTAAGTGATCCAGTCACACTTCCTACAAACAAAATATATGCCTCAAAAGAGAGTTCACTCATGTAATTTTTAAATAAGGTAACGAGTTCCTTTCCTATTGCATTTGGCCCAACATTGTGCGCGCCCTTTGATTGCATATCCCACAATTTTGATGCCATGCTATCCATCCCGGTTAAATCATTAAAAAAATCCACCACAAAATAATAGATTTTATCACTATCCATCCTAAAGTTCATTAAATATAAGAGAGCTTTTGTTTCTGCCTCTGATCCGGACTTTCTTAATTTTTCAGACGATCTAACCGTATACGACATGATATCACCGTTCTCTCTTTTCTCCGGTATTTTATATTATCCCTAGACTTTCCAACTCGCCTATTTTAGTTTAATTATAATTTCGTCACTATCTTCATTCGTCTTAAGAACATCTTTTTTATCATTTCATATTTATGAAGTGTTTTTTCTTCAATATTGCGATTCTGGTTTAATCCAATCGCTCGCACCGCCTCTATCGCTGCTTCTCTCTGGCTCAAATGCCGCTTTCCAACGGTCAAGCAGTTTGCACCATCCAGCGTGTCATACTGCCGAAACGCCCGATTGAAGTCCATCAGATCATGCAACCGGATAGGTTGATTCGTCTCATTGTCCACCAACAGACCCCAGTTTTCCCAATGGCGGTCGGTGTTGCCCACCAGATAATCCAGAATGTTCATCATATAATATCCGTGAGCATCCAACTCCAGAATTTTATCCAGTGTGTTCCAATCATGATTTGTGCAGTAGACATCGTAGGCCGCATAAGTCACAAGGCTATATCGCTGCGAGGTCATAATTTTGCTGATGGAAACCGGCTCATTCTCAAACATCCCCTGCTCATACAAAACCTGATGATAGTCAAAGCATCGACAGATCTTACTTGCCAGCACCTCACGCTCAACTGCATCTTGTCCACCATCTTTATAAAGATAGAAGCCATCATCCTTGTGCACCCACGCTTTAGGATAACATCCACCAGTGGACAAAACATTTGCCAAAAGATGGGCATTTGTCACAGCCATCTGATGCCCACGCAGTGCAATATCCACAAGAGCATTGCTTAAAGAGTGTGTGTAGAGATTGATATCCTCAAATCGGACAGTCTCATTTTCTTCTTTTACCCAGAACACATCCAGCAGAGACAGGCAATGGTACGAAAGCGCAATCTGTGCACGCTCCCGATCCGTAACACTCTGGAATGCGCCAATGTTGTTCAGGATTTCCTTTGCATAAGTACGGTCACGTGGTATCAGCCGAGATGCACACCATGAATGGAAGCTAATCACATTATTGATTCGAGTATCAAAGTCATTCGATTCTTTCAGCACTAGACCATAGGGCATGAAATCTTCAAAATAAATTTTACACTCACCAGCCGTACTCACCTGTGCCGCACATCTTTCCGTGTGCATAATGCAGTAGACTGTTGCCTTGCCCATCGCCTCCGCCACCTTATTTGACTGATGCACGTTCTCTTTTCTACTATTGTACCTTCTTTTATGTTCCAAAACAAGATGTAAAAAAGCTCTTGGCCTCTTTATTAAAGGTCAAGAGCTTTTGCGCGCCGCTGAACTTCTGCTCCAAAGATCGTGTTCAGCTTAATTTTCAATCATCTGCACTCTTCGTTTCAGACAATTCTTCCCAGTCTTCCGGGTTTCCACACCTACGGAGATACTCATGCCCGCCATCAACTGCACACGATTCGCAAGAACAAAATTTGAAATCATGTACAGTGCAGCTTTCAATAACATCCCTGCACTTTTTACACCGGATCATATTTCTCACTATTTTCATCATGCACGTCACCCGCAGTCAATCATCGGCGTTCATATCATTTTTTGAGTCGCAAATAATATTTTTCAAGGCTCTTGTCGCAGACATTCACAATATGCAGCCAATCTTCCCGTGTGAACTTGCGGAAGATGATCGGGTTTACCTCGATAGTCTCCACGTCCTTGCAGCGCATCAAGAATCGCATGTCTTCAAAACGCTTGAAAGGATTGGACGGAATGTTCTTCTCCACATCCTTCTTAGTGTAGCCACCCTTTTGGTAGATACTGTTGGGCTTTTCCGCAATCATCCCATGCGCCTTGCGGTCTTCATAAAAGTCAATGAAGTAATCCACCACATCCGGCAGGGCAACTCTGCCATTGCTGTCCATGTACTCATAAATTGCTTTGAGCAGGACCGGCTTATAGGAAAAGCTCATATCCATCGTTTCGATAAATTTCATGAACTTGTCCGCCATATTCTGCGGCGTGATAAGATCCCAGCCATACTGTTTGGCAATGTTGCGGATGCTTTCCTCTCGGAAATAGTGGAACATCCGCTTGTCGCCAAACGGGACAGAAAGATCCGGCTTGATTTTTCCATCCTTGATATAACGATCTACCGTTTCGGATTGCACATCTACCATCCGAACAAACTCAATCTGCGAGATCATATCCTTGACGCTGTTCTGCCAATTGAACAAGTCGATGATTTCGTAGTCGTCTACATCAATCGGCACATCCAGCCACGCTTCCGGCTTTTCTCCCTTGAACAGCATGTCCTGATCCAGCTTCCGCTTGTTCTCCGGGGCCAGCACATAGGCCATGGGCTGATATTTTGAAATATCCAGCACCCGATGCAGACTGTAGGGCATATTGAACATATTGGCGTTGTCTACAAAATCAATCACCAGCAGGTCATCTTTTCCCGGACAGCGGCGGGTGCCTCGCCCAAGCTACTGCATATAGATTGTTTTAGACATTGTGGGCCGTGCCATAAACAGCACCGTGGTATGCGGGCTATCCCAGCCTTCGTTCAGAAGATCGCAGGCGCAAAGAACGTTGGTCGAGCCGGTTTCGTAATCTTTCAGGATCTTATCCCGGATTTCTACCCGGTCCCGCCCGGAAACCGCTTCCGCCTTCACGCCGCTATCCCGCAGCAGCTTTGCAATTTCGGCTGCATGGTCCACGCTGGCGCAGAAGATCACGGTCTTTTTGCCGTTGACCTACCTTGAACATGGGGCTGGTGCCCAGGAATGTGATCAGCTCATCCTTGACCTTTTCCGGTTGCTTTTCCAACTGGCTGTAGATCCAACGGTAGACTTTCCAGTTGTCATAGATCAGACTGTTCTGCTTCAGGAGGTCATCAGCGTATTTGTTTTCGGACACCTTGCAAGGATTGTGATAGGTCTCGCCGTCTATTTCGATTGCAATCTTAGATTCAGGAGATTCCAGCGCAAAATCAATGTAACGGTGCCGACCGTAAATATCCACGCAAGGGTATTGAACCTGCAGATTTTCAGTCTTTTCTGGGCCGAACGCCTCACAGAACAGCTAAACAAACAGTTCTTCCGCACGGCTGTTGACACTGGTTGCTTTTGATCGCTCCATGAGGGCCTCCCAAAATTCAGATACGCCCTGTTTTAGTGAATTATAATAGTGCTCCACCAAAATCCTGAATTACAAGATCACTGTCTCGGCCAGAAACAGTCTTTCCTGTAGCTTTCTCAATTTCATTCAAAATGGCAGTCGAACGTTTGATAAAGAAATCATCAAATCGATCTGCGCGGATATCTCCTGTATCGATTAGATGCGTCCTAAGATAGCCATCCAATACACTCGGTGAAACCTGACCTTTCTTTTCAATTTTAGTCAAGTACTGGCTTGGCGCCACTCCACCAATTTCACGGTTAGTAGAATACGTGATAGGTGTCTTGTTCACGACAGAATTCCATTTTGCGCGCGGCAGCCCTTTTTTCTCGCAATAATCTCGCGGGAAGATATGGTGAATGTCTATACTCTCCGCTTTATAAACCGTAAAGTCCATTTCACGACCACTGATAAAATCTTTGCATTGATTTTTCAAGATCCGTGCCATAATGCCTTTATAGGCTGCGCTCAATCTTGACTGCAAAGATAACAGACGCACTGGATTAAAATAAAACTCCTGCACCGTTTTAGGCGTTTTGCTGGCGTCTTCTAGCCACGCCATCACTCCCACTACATCATATACGTAGCGCGTTTCATTTGCACTTCCATACATTTCACCAAAAACGCCGCACCAGTACCATTGCTTTATTTTGTCTTTTACGCTTGTTGTTTTAATGCGATTATGCTCTGCCAGCAGTGTACAAAGAACTGCAAGCGGAATCAATTGCGTTGTATACGGTAAGTCCTTGCTGGAAAAGATCCGTTCTTCCTGCAAAATTTTTTCTGCTTCTACAAATCCATCTGTCAAATCATCTGCATACCGCTGATACTCTGCCAGCGTCAGATTCAAGACATCTTTCTTCTTACAACTTACGGTTCCTTCTTTTTTATACGAAGACAGTAATGTGCAAGCTGTAAGGAAATCCGTTGCAGAGGTCACCGAAAGAATCTCATCATTAAAATATTTATTCTTTCTCTCTTCCCAGTCCTTACGCAGTTCGAAATTATCCATTGCAAAAATCGCAGTGACTAATTCAAAAACTGTAAGTGATACTCCACCAGTATTTACATTCTCAAAGACCTGGCAAACTGCCTCCTTGGGTGTATCTTTATCCAATGTAATCACTGGAATTGTATACTGCCCCAATGGAACAATTACTTTAGACAGAAAATCCATATACAACTTTGCCGCATTCGGATCATACTGATGATATTGCATATAATCCATCTGCCACTTGCTGTATTTACTGGGATCTAAAATAATGTTCAGAGGAAACATGTTCTGTGCATACTCCTGCGAAACAGAAGAAAGATCCAACTCAATTTTTCTGCCAAAATCTGAAGTTATTTTTCGATCTTTCGGAACAGAGACAATAGAATCCACTCGATCAATCGTACTGTTAACCGCTTTGACCATATCAATATAATAAAATCGCTCTATTTCCTGTCCTTTGTCTGTCTTTGTCCTAACAGCCTTCTCACTAAAAAGCGAAGAGTAAACGGATGTCAATCGTTGCTGTCCATCAAGAATCAGCTCATCTGGTGCTACTTTGTCTGCAGAAGGTGCCCCTTCAACGACTCGTGATTTGAAATGAATACTCTCATTACCGTATTCCAGAAACATTGCCGCGCCAACAGGATATCCATTTGTGATACTTGCAATCAGTGCTTTTATTCTACTGTCGTCCCATACCCATCCCCTTTGAAAGTCAGGAAGTTGCGTTTTTCCAGTATGGATCGTAGACATCAAATCTGTAATTTTTCTATCGTTTGTTTTCATAGCACGTCCCCTTCTCACTCTACACCCAGTGCTTTGAATACCGCATCCTCTGCGCTACTATAGAAGATCAAATTAAAACTTCCTACCAATTCGGGTGGCACCGTTCCAAGATCAGCGGCGCTTGTAATCGGCAGCAGGACTTTCTTTGCTCCGCTGTCAAGACATACCTGCAAGCTGTTTGCAAGCTCGTCTACCTTTAGAATTGTACCACTGATACTAATTTCACCCAGAACAGCAAGGGTACTGACTGTTGGCCGTCCAAGCGCAATACTGCACAGCGCAATCAGCGTAGGCAATGCTAATTTTCCTGTCATGCCAATACCTTGCAGATCCTGATAATTGATGATGTAGTCTTTAGATGCAGTGCTGATGCCTCCGCTGATGCGTTTTCCATTTGCTTTTAGGAAATTGAACGCCGTATTCGTTGACTCTTTGCAGTCACGGTCACTGCCAAGACCTGTGCGCTCAAACTTTCCGCTGCCCGGCAACATCTGGCTTTCCAACCGGAACACACCGATCATGCCGCTTTTTCCACGCGAAACAGTGTAGATCTGTCCCGGATTGCACATTCCATCCGGGATCAGCTTACCGCCACCCTGTTCGGGAACCGACACAAACTTTTCTTCAAAGGTATCCAGATCAATGTAGCTGAAATTCACATCATAGAACTCCATGCCACCCAGCTTTTTCAGTTGCTCTTTCACACGACGGCGCATTTCCAGTGCAAAGACAAGGATCTTCTCCAGTTGCTCTTTGGTAAACTCACCGTCCGGGTACAGCAGCTTTACATAGCCGCCTACGATCTTACGCACTGCGATCGTGTCACGCTGATTCAGATTTTTACCAAGGCGGAAATACTTATCTAGTGCATCGCCGTACTGCTCCTTACGCAGTTCCCGGATAAACTCAGCAAGATAATCCGTGATGAAGCCGTAGTCGTTGGTGAAATGCTCCGGGCGGAATTTTGGGATCTCCCAGCCGGGAATGTAACAATGCAAGCGATCCAAAAATGCAGTGTCTGTTCCCATTTCAGGCGGGAACGGGTCAAACAAGCTGGAGGTTTTTAGCAGCACATCCACGCTCTGGTTAATATTTCCCACAAAGACCATCGAGGCCGAGGCTGCCTTTTCCTCTTTGCCACGGGCGAAGGAGCCGGAAGCCATATAGTCCTTCATGATCTGGATGCCGTCTTTGTCCTTGAACTTGATACCAGCAACCTCATCAAAAGCCACACAGTCCCACAGACCCACCAGACCAACGGTCTTTCGTCCCATGTTGTAGAACAGATTTGCCACAGTCGTCTGTCCACCGGACACCAGAATGCTGTTAGGGCTGATTTCCTTATAGATGTGGGATTTACCGGTGCTGCGAGGACCAAGCTCACAGAGGTTGAAGTTGTTCTCCACCAGTGGCAGCATACGTGCCAACAAGAGCCATTTCTCCCGCTGGTTCAACTGCTCCGGCTCATAACCGCAAGAGCGCAGCATGACATCCATCCACTCGTCCTGCGTGAAGGCTTTCCGCCCAGCACGTACCTCCTCAATGTCGATATGGGGCATTTGGATGGGAGTCAGTTTGCGGATGCTGATAGGCGAAACATCCTTCTGCTTTTTCTGCCGGAGTTCGCTGTCAAGATCTTCCATGCCAAAGCTTCTGTCACCTTCGGATTCATATTCCAGTTGGACGATGCACCAGATACCACCACAAAGCAAACGGTCAAATTTTTCCGGGTAGTCGTCCGTAATGGGCACATTGGAGAGCCCCAGGTTGGAAAACTCCGCAAAGAAGCAGTCTTTCTTGATATCCAGATGCACGGTCACCATATCAATAATGGTGTGACTGCCGTTCCGACGCAACTGAGAAAGCACCTTCTGCGCCTCGTCTGGGCGCACAAAGTTGTCCGCCAGAATATGCTTTACGTTCTGCACGCCCTGCTCGATGATTTCCTCATCGTCCGAGCTGCAATACTGCCCCAGCAGAAACTCCAGCACATAGACCGGTACGTTGGCACCTTCCTTGATCTTTTTGGTCAGATCCTTGCGGACGATGCGACCATCAAAGTTTTCCCGCAGTTTCCGGCGCAGTTCTTCCCGGTTTCCCTCTGCTGCCTGATCCATCATTAGCATACGGTGTCCCCGCCTTCCTTTTTGTTAGAATCCAAAGCCAAAATCGTCTGCAAAGGCAATATCCATCATCACCGGATGCCGCCACTGTTCCAGACCTGTATCCTCATCGTAGACCACAAGATAATACTGTTTGTCCTTGTCGTACTTCTTGTTCTTAAAGGTAAAACGCAGCCGGAAAATACGCTTTTGTGCGCTGAGCTCCCGGTTGTCTGCCACATAGGTGTTTTCGTTGGAGATCTTCTCGTTGTCCTCCGAGATAAAGAACACCCGGTACTTTGCCGGTTTCACAGTATCGCTGACGGCTTCCGACTGGACAAAATCCATAGAGGTGATCAGATTCGTGATCTTGTGGAGGATGCTGACCAGTGCGATCTCTGCGTTCTTGGTCGCCTGATGCCCACGCTCCATCTTGATATCCAGCACTGGCACCAGCATCTCCTGCGGCGAGGAACCGCCGTGGACGTAGTTGGCACCGCCGCCAGCAACCTTGAACACGTTGCTGCTGACCGGGTAGGACACCACCTTGGCATCCTGATTGCCCAGTACTGCGCCCACGCTCATGTGCCCGATGCCGTCGTCCTGAAGCGGAGCAGCGGACACCACAAAGCGGCGGTTGACAAAGGCATTTTCCATGCTCTTGCCTACGATCTTCTCGCTCTCAGACAGCTTATCCCGCTTGTAGATAAAGCCATGGTCTGCCGTTACGATAAAGTGATGGGTGTTTCCGCTGCCATTGATGCGGCGGATCAGATCCATGATCTCCTGCACGGCTTCCTGGCAGGCGTTGAACACCTCATCCTCGGTGTTGGGCTTGTCACCACGGGCATCGATCTGATTGTGGTACACATAGATGACCTGACGCTTGGTGAGGACATCCCGCAGGTCTGCCACCTTCATGCTTTTGATCTCGTCAAACTGGATGCAGACACTGTCCGGCACATAGCTTTGCAGCACCTGCTGACGCCCTGCCAGCGTATCGCAGAGGGTGCCATCCACCAGAACCTGAAAGTCATCGGTCATTTCCAGCGTGCGGTGCGGGAGAAGCGCAGCCATGCCCAGCCGGGTATAGGAGGGCAGCACGCCCAACTGCACGTTCAACTGCGCCGAGCACTTGGGGTCATCCTGCATCCGGGCAAAAAGTTCCTGCCCTACCTCATACCGCATGGCATCGGAGATGATCACCACAGTACGCTCCTTGGCGTAGCGCAGGTTGGCGTTGTAGAAATCCCGCTGCAAGGGCAGCACTGCCAGAGCTTCCTCCTGCCGGAGCCCCTCGTTCCATGCCGGGAGAAGGGTGGCAAGATATTCGTTGGTGTAGATGTTCTCCACCAGTTCCCGCAGCGGCTCAAAAGCTTCGGTGTTTTCCAGCTTGTCGTAATAGAAGTAGAACTTCCGGTACTGCTGGTCTATCTGATGATCTGCGGACAGATACCGGTCCACAATGGCTTTGAAGCCCTCGGCGCTGCGATAGTTTGCCGCCTGCACCATGCAGTAGGCGCTTTGCAGCAACTGGTAGGTCTTGTCAGTCTTTCTGCCAAAGTGCATCTTGGCACGCTTTTCGCACACCTCCGGGATGGTCAGCTCGTTGAGCTTTGCCCCGGTATCCTCGGCAAGAAGCCGCCCCATCAGCCACTTGACCAGCATCTGATCCACTGCAAGGAAGGTATCGCACTCCACCAGATCATCGGCACGGCAGCCGGAGAACGCCTGATAGACGTTCAGCCCCTTTGCCACATGATCCGAAAGTTCATCGTACTTATCCCGGTAGAGGACGCTGTTCATCAGGCTGTCGAGGAAGGCAATGATGTTGCCTGACTTGTAGGAGACAAAGGACTTCCACGCCGCAGGCAGCTCCGCCTGCACATAGCGGGCGGTATAGGTGACGAAAAGGGTCACCAGCAGTCGCTCCAGCGTAGGTTTTACGTCCGTATAGCCAAAATGCTGCTCGCACAGCCGCCAGAAGGACGGCAGCAGGTCGTACTGTTCAAACTGCTGCAAGTAGGCATTCTCCGCAAGACTACCCTCGGTGAGCACGACACGCACCACCTCCTCAAAGGAGCAGGTGCGTGCTTTGCAGATGGCACTGAGCAGTCCGGTGAGGATGTTTTCCTCGTTGAAGTTCTCGATCTCCAAATCGTAGAATCGCTGGGTGCGCTTTTTATCGGCAAAGAACTTGATGTGCTTTTCGAGGATAGGCTTATACTTTTCCTCAATGCCAAGGTCTACCGACAGCAGCGAGGCACGGTCGGCAAAGAACCGTCGGGAGTACAGCAGGGTGTCCTCCAAGTGGTTTTCCCGCACATCGGGCTTGGGGAACGGGGCGTAGACAAGGTAATTGGTGGTGGTGTCCACCCGCTCCAGAAAGTATTTGGTATAGAACTGGTTATCGGGCTGGAGGCGGTAGATCTTTGCATTTTCCAGCTCCACGTTTTCCAGATCTTCGGCAAAGTCTGCCTTGTCATCGTACCAGAACACCAGCTTGCGGGTATCGCCCACAAATTCCGCATTCAGGCGGTCAATGATCTGTTTCAGGTTTAATTCGGCCATATTATTTCTTCTCTTTCGCCATGATGTTCTTGCTATCGGCCAGCACCTCGTAGAACTTGCCATCGGCGGCGGTCTGAAGCTTGCGGTAGTTCACCTTTACGCCGTCATCGAGGTCCAGCGCAATGCGGGAAAGTGCCAGATGGCTGATCTTTTCGTCGTAGTCCCGGCACTCCTTCAACTGCTTGGTCAGCTTGTCCTTGCGCTTGGAGGCGGCAGCGGCTTCCCGGGCGTTGGTGGTGTGGTCCATCATGTCCTGCATCCGGTTGATCTCAGATTCGTACACACGCTGCATCTTGTGCAGATAGTCCACACGCAGGGTGCCGATGGTATCCGGGGTGTAGCGGTGGAGGTAGACCAGCGCCTTAAAGCCGTTCTGCTTGCCGCTGTCGAACAGCCAGTAGATGGGCCGCTTGCCGGAGCCGGTGACCGAGTAGGTCTGGCAGTGATCCTTGAAAAAGTCGTTCACAAAGTAATTGCGGATGACCTCCCGGCTGGTGGTGCCCTTGTTGCCCAGTGCTTTGGCAATGTAATCCAGGTTTGCTTCCAGCGTAGCTGCACCGTACACCACCTTCAGCCAGTCGCACAGGCGTGCAATGATGTCGTCCTCCAGATACTCCTCGTCGGTAATGGGAATCACGTTATCCACATCCGGGGCAAAGGTGCACTGTTTTACGCCCTCCTCGGTGCGGAGGTACAGTGCGCCCGGCGCACGCAGCAGACCCGGTGCACCCAAAACACCAGTTCCGGTCACAGCATTGCTGGCGTGGACAAACTTCTCTTCAAAGGACTGGCCAGCCAGCACAAGCCCGGGCACATCCAGCGAGTAGCGGCCAAACATACAGCCCACGGCATAGCTGAGCAAGCTCTTGATATCCCGCTGCAAGTCGGCTTTGCGTACCGTCACATCCTTCTCTTCCACTTCCGGGGTCAGTTCGTCCTGCAAGCCGTAAATATCAATAAAAATGCGGTTCAGCTCTTCCTCGTTGGCTTTCAGCTTTTCAAAGCTCTCCTTGCACTGGCCCTGCCACAGCAAATAGCAAACTTCCAGCGGGCAGCTTGCTTTGGGCAGTTCACCATAGTAATGCTCCATCATGCAAGCAACATTGGTCTGCTCCCACAGCCCCTTGCTCAAGTACACAAGGGGGTGTTCATTAAATTCCCACGATTCTTCAAACGAACTGCTATCATTTATGGAAATAGTTACACACTCATCTGTGATTCCAGATATTTTTTGGCCATCGTCATCTACAAAAACAACTGGAAAATCAGAAACATCGCCAGTGGGAGTCGTAATCGTCGGGTTTAACGCCCTCATCATAAAGGGTGCCACACATGAATTAAGAAGAGCAAAACAATAATAGTGTTTTGCTTCGGAATCAGCAATAAAAAACGGGCTCAAATCACCTGGGATTATACCCTTTTGTTGTAATTTCAATGCCAGCCCCTTTGTCGTCAGTTTATTCCATGTGATACATTTTCTGAAATATAGATCTTCTGATGGAATAATGGAACTTGGACAGTTTTTGATTTCAGCACCATTATTTTCCCATAGCACCGCATTCATAATGCTGTTATACCATTTTCTTACTGCACCGCCATTGTTTTCGAGAACCCACTTAATAGATTCTGGTGTTTCAAACTGATCAGGCAATGTTAATTCAGTAATTTTGGGTTCAAACCAGAGTCGAATAAAACGTGGTGCATCACCAGTTTGAAGCCCCCGTCTTGCTCTCCCCAACTTAGATAAAGGTCGTGAATTAACAAAAACCTTTTCGACTGCATCGGAAATCCAGTATGCGTACTGTTTGCCAGGAAGATTTTTTGTTTTTTCTATATCAAATCTATAACTCGTTTTACCCGCAAAGAAGATTTGCTCTTTTTTCTGTGAATTTTCTCCAGTAGTAGCATCTATACACATTGCCACGTACCTCGGAACATAGCCGTTCACAAATACATATGTTGCAGTCTGCACCACCTCTCCATTCAAATCATCAAACGCATGAGCTCCCAAATGAATCAAAGACTCCAGATGGGCACTTTCCAACTCGCCACGCAATTCCAAAAAGCTAGACTGAAACATCCATGCTTGCATCGTAATCATTGCAAAAAAAGCGTTTACTCTTGTCATCGCCTTACATTTTTTCATAAACACAGCGAAAAGATCTGTGCGCCCCTGATAATAATTTTCCTTAATATACTTAAGCAAGCTCGCTCCAATACTCCCTGCTCCCATGTATGGTGGGTTTGTCGTTGTCACCCAATACTTCCGTGCCATGGTCTCGCCAAGGTCAATGAGTTTTGCCAGTTCCTCGGCGGTCTGCTCCACACCGGCGCTTTCCAGCGAGATCTGCACCTCATCGTCAATGCCGCCCACAAACCGGCGCAGCAATGCCCAGTTATACTCCGGCACATTGAGGATGGAGCCGTACTCCTTGGCATCGGTGAGGATGTCCAGCAGGCCTTCCAACTGCATTTTGGCGGTGTTCTTTTCCAAGTCCGAAAGGCCCGCCCCAAAAAACTTGAGGTGAGCCCGGTTGATGGAGTTGCTCTCCTGAATGGCGTAGACGTGGCAGGTGTTTTCGCCGTTGAGGATGCGGCGGTTGTACTGCCGTGCCTTCATCATTACGGCAAAGTATGCCAACTGATAGGCACGGTCGTCAATGTCCAGACCGTAGAGGTTGTGTTCCAGAATGCTCTTGGCGGCATCCCGCTGGCTGTAACCCACGCTTTCGTAGATCTGCATCAGCACGTCAAAGGCATAGACCAGAATATGCCCGGAACCCATGCAGGGATCGATAAGGGTCAGGCCTTCCGGGCTCAGGGCGGCGTACTCTTTACGAATTTCTGCCAGCTTTGCCTGCACCTCCGGCTCCTGCGGGGCTTCGTCCAGATAATACTTCCAGTTTTTCCGCAGGTCGCTGTCCGGGTGACCCTCTACCCACAGGCGGCCAAGGCTGTTTTCCACCATGTAGCGGACGATCCAGTCCGGGGTGAACAACTGGGTCACCGCCGGGATCTCCTCTTTGGTGATCTTGCCGTTTTTGGCAAATGCCGCCGCCTTGGGCTCGGTGTTGTAGTACTGGTACAGCCAGCCGATGATTTCCACCTGACCGCCCTGCTCGATGTTGAAGTCCTTTTCCGGGATATCGTGGGTCAGCTTGTACACCACGCCCTCCTGATCCACCACCGAAAGGTTCAGCAGGACTTCGGTGTAATCGGTGGTCTTTTCAAACAGACCGGGCAGGATCTCATTCAGCGCATTGCACTGCTTGATGAACAAAAAGCAGAACAGCTCGTCCAGCTTGTTGTCCTGCTTCCACTGGATGATCTGGGCTTCTTCCTCGGCGGTAAAGGGCAGCTCGGCATCAAAGGGGGTGGTGACCAGATCCGGCTCCACCTTGCCGCTCTCGGAGGAAAGCACCCGCAGGTGGGAGGGCAGATAGTCGTTGACCTCCATGAACCGCACCGCGATCAGGCGGTTGAACCAAGTATAGGCAACCTCCTCCATGATATACTGGTAGGCGGTGGCGTAATCGATGTCGGCCTCCTTCTCCCGGATGGCGCTCACAAGCTGCCGCCGCTGCTTGATGGCATCGCCATCCAGCATATAAGGCTCCGTTGCACCAAAATCGTAGAATTCAGCTTCCCGCGTACTCTGCGGCAGTGCATCCGCAATCCCTTTTTCGGTAATGCCCATCAGACCGGCCCGGTAGCAGATATCCGCAATCAGCTTGTTCCGTGCCAAGATGGCAAAGTTTTTAATGGCTGTTTTGTTCATGGCTGTGTCTCCGTTACTCACCATCAATAAATTTCTTAAGCATCGGCTTAAATGCCAAAAGCTCGTATGATTTAATGTAATAACCTAAATTCATCATCATCCGCGATTGAACGATTGCTCTTTGTTGTGTTGGAACATCAACCACAGATATATCGCCGTTGACTCCAATTGTTGGTCCTTGAAATAATACACCTAAAAGGATAAACCTACTTTTTCCAATATAATGTGTTCCTTTTTTATCTGTATAGCCATTTTGGTCTAGAATAAAGATAGGTGATCCCGATGAGCCAGGAAAGCATGCCATGTCAACAACACCTATACTTCTTTCATTGAAATCGTACCCCGGATGACTCGCAGTAAACCCCTTTCTAAACAACGGATAATTGTGAATTTCATCCCACAACCCACGTGGATAACCAACCATCAAAACGCTCTCTAGTGCATCTAGTTCGCATAGTTTCGTTTCATCGTAAATTAAGGTTTCATCATTCAGCCGGCAAAACACTTGCTTTCCGGTTCTGCGATAAACGTCATTGAATATCGGCTGTGCAAAAGTAGCACATAAATCATGCGTAGGATGAAATAACCACGGCGTTTGGTATGTTACAGAATAACTCTCGCCAGAGTCACCATGATCATTGTCCATCAAGTGAAGCCTAAAGCGCATCGTTTCGTTTGGATTGTTATTTACCACATGTTTATTTGTAATAAGCATCGGAACGCTTTTCCCTTCAATTTCGAAATCAAAGAAGAAACCAGTTCCGGAACCGCCGTCTAATGTTTCTAAGCGTACGGTATTATATAGTGTTTGTTCCGCAATACTTTCAGGCTTCATAAAATCAACCTCACAGTTCCACATTCACGATCGAATCATCGGCAAGTTCTTTCAGCAGGCTCTGCCGCAGGGCATACAGATATTTATCCACATCCTCTGCACTTTCCAGCCGCCAGGACGCTGCCCGCGCCACCGTTTTGATAGAGAGATTTTTGGTGGTACGCACCTTGACGGCAGGCTGCTGGACCTTCGGCTGCGGCACGGTGACGGTCTCGCCACGCTTGCGGGCTTCCTCTGCAAGACGCTTCTGTTCCGCTTCTGCCTGTGCAAGTGCCTGCTGTGCCAAGCGGTTGTCCTCGTCCACCATCTCGTTCAGCAGGCGGATCTTCAGCGCATCGGACTTATCCTGATAGCTGCGCAGCACCGACACATTGTTGCAGTGCACAGCACCGTCCAGCAGCTCCTCGAACCGCTCTATGTAGCCACTGTGCTTTGCGTCCTTGTAGGGCTTATCGTTCAGCACCTCCAGCACACGGTTGCAATCGTCCTTGATGGCCTTTACCACCGGTGCAGACTGCTCTTCCAGAATCTCGTTGTACAGGGTCATGAACTTTTCCCGCAGCTCCGGCAGCTTGGGGATCTCACGGTAGGGTGCTTTCATGCCCACGATGCTGCGCATCTGCCGGACAACATCTTCCAGTGCGGTGTTCACGATATAGGTCTTGCTGTCATCGTAGATGCCCAGCATATCCAGTGCACGGCGGAAGATCTGCTCCTGCTCGCTGTTGGGGCTGAAGAATTTCTGCACCGGCTCAAAATCCTCGCCAAAATCCAGCAGCTCGTCCTGCCCGTCGCTGACTTCCTTGAAAAATTCCAGCGGAGCGTTGATCTGCAGCAGGCTGCTCATCAGCTTTTTGCCCTCGGCAAGGACCTGCCTGCCGGGGTAGGCGTAGAGCTGGTACCGGGGCTCCAGGCGGTCGATGGAGGTGATGGTGCGCTCGCAGTAGCGCCGGAACTCGCTCATCATGGTGTCCTCGTCCTCTGCCGTGGGCAGCACGTTGAACAGCTCCTTCATAATGGTGCGGACAGCCTTTTTCTGCTTTTCCGGCACCCGGACACGGACTTCCATCAGCAGCTTGTCCACAAACTGCTTTTTGGTGATGTAGCCCACAAGCTCTTCCTCGGTGCGGTTGTTGGCGTTCACGCTTTCGCCGTTCACCGTAAAGGCAAGGTCGCCCCGTTTGAACAGCCGTGCCACCAGCCACTGCACATCGTCCTCCACAAAACCGTAGGGAGCTTTCATGAACCGATCCTTGATGGTTTTCATAGAGGTCTTCATGTGCATCCGGGAGTTGCCGCCGATAAATTGCAGCACATCGTCCAACGCATGGACGTTTGCCTCCGAGCTATCCTCCAAGGTGAGGGAGAGCTGGTTGTTGCTGCGGAAAAGCTTGCGGATGTCGGTCTCGCCCATGGGGGCGGTAATGTAGGACAGTTTATGGTAGACCGTCTGCACCAGACGACCGATTGCCTCATTGATGCGGCTGTTCACTTCCTTGCCGGAGGTACGCAGCACATCGCCGTTTACATAGATGGTGGCATCCTTCAGCGCCTCGGTCAGGTAGAGCTTGGCGTTGCTGTTGCGTTCCCGCATCTCCACACGCTTGGCTTCCTTGATGGCCTCATACTTTGCAAGCTGCACCGAGGTGTTCTTACGCAGGAAGCGCTCAATCTTCAGGTAGGCGCGCATTTCGGTCAGGAAGGAGTCATCGTTGGGCAGTGCCACAAGCACTTCCTTGCCCTGCCCGGAGATCATCCGCAGGGTAGAGTCCTCCACACCACCCTCATACCACGGGGTCAGCACACGCAGCCCGATATCGTAGCTTTGATTTGCCTTGTAGGGGCGGTCATCCACCGTCTGGTTGAACGGGAAGGTGTACCGTCCGCCGAATGCCGGATACTGGTACTTTTTGCTGGGGAAGATGTCCTCAAAAATCATCTCAGCGATCTTGGTAAGGACTTCCGACATCTCCACGTTTTCTTTTTCGATTTCGTTGTTGATCTCCTGCTCCTCATCGGTCAGGAACACATAGACGCCGCCGTTTTTCTGGATCAGCATCTGGCGCATCAGCACCTTCAGGGCTTCCTCCACCTCTGCTTTCAGGGCAAGGCGGTCATCGTCGATGTTGGAGATCATCAGGCTGGTGATGTTGTCCACATTGGCCTCGATCTCCACCACATATTTGATCAGGAACAGGGTCTTCAGCACGTTGATGGCAAAGACGTCTTTTTCCTTCTTTTCCGGGTTGATGTAGCTGTTATCGTAGGCACGAATGATCACACTGCTGTGGCTGTGGTCAAGGAAGTTTTCCAGTGCATCGTAGAATTTATGGAACGGCACGATGGCACCGGTTTCCTCGTTCATCAGCTGCATGGCAGACTCTTTGAACAGTGCCAGCATAGAGCGCTCACCCTCGGACAGATGCTTACCGGATGCACCGTGGGTACGGATGCTGGTCAGCACACTTGCCAGAAGGTTGAACTGATAGGGCACAAAGGGGTACACCTCTGCAAAATCCTCCGCATTGGCATACAGCTTTTTCTCCACACCGTCGTTGAAAACAATGAGATTCTTGATGATGGTGCCCTTCTGGTCGTAGATCAGCCGCAGGCTCTGGGCTGCGGTGTCGGTCTTTTCCAGAATACGTTTTTTGATAACGGCATCCACGTTTGCGGAAGACAGAGACAAACGGGTATCAAAGCGACCCTGAATCTTGGAGAAATCGTTGCCCTTCACCTTGGTGATGGAGTCGATATCCTGCTGAGAGGTCACAATGACCCACGCCTTGCCCTGACATTCCTTTCCCAGTTCCTCGGTCACAGTCTGGAGGTTCAGCATCAGCTTGGAGTCATCGCCGATATACTGACCGATCTCATCCACCAAAAAGACAACATGATGGTTGCTGCCCTTCTTATCCAGATAAGCCTTCACACGCTTGGCAAAGTCTTCGATGCTGATCTGGTAGGGCTCCGTTGCCTTTTCGCACCAGTTGCGGGCGGCGGGCTCGCTCATAAAGCCCATTTCCACCAGAACCTCCACAACGGTGTCCTGAATAAAATCAAAGTCCTGCCGGGAATCCTCCCACACATCGCCATAGGCATCCTCAAATTTTTCCTTGAACGTAGCAAGCTGGTCTGCCTCAGCAAGGTGGCGTTCCAAATCCGCAAGGTAGGGCATGGAGCCGCAGAACCCCTGCATTTCGTTGAACACCTTCAGGAACACGTTCACGATGGCATCCTTGTTCTCCTTGCTGTTGGATTCGCTTTTGGAGTCGATATTGAACAGGATCACATCCGTCGGCGTGTCTGCTGCCAGCTTCATATCTGCCAGAACCATCTGGTTTGTGATCTTTTTATCGTCGATAAAGAAATCCAGTGCGTGCTTGTCGCCCACCTGCTTGTTTTCCAGCAGATAGGACAGGGTCTTCAGGAAGTGAGATTTACCACTTCCAAAGAAGCCGGAGATCCATACGCCCATTTTCGGCGTGGTGCCCAGAATACCTTTTTTATAAGCCGCAAAAAAATCCGCAAAGTGCCGCTGCAATTCACGGGTCACCACATACTCTTCCAGTTCCTGTGCAACATTGGTCTCTGCGCCCTGACCGACTACGATAACACCCTGAAGTTCACGGTCGATCTCCTTACGGAACATCTCCTTGATCTGCATAGCTACTGTATCCTCCCTTTATTTCACCAGCCGGAATGCCCGGTAATAGTTATCGTCCTTAATCTCGTTGAACAAGATCAGTTCCTGTTCGTTGTAGGTGCCCGGAAAGAACATTACGACCGGGCAGCGGACAAATGCCTGATGCAGATTGTTCAGAACCTTATGGGACCGCAAAATCGGATAGCACTTTCCGATACCCGTCAAAAACACGATGGCGTTCTCCGGCGTATGTTCCTTGATATACTGCACGATGAGGCTGTCGTTGTCATTGATCTTCATGGCGTTGGTAACCGCTTTGGTGATCCGTTCCATCCCGTTTTTCTTTTCAAAGTCATAGCACTTTTCCAAAAAGCGCTTCTTCTCCAGAAAATCAATGATGACATCGTAGAGATCAAATACCACCAGATCAAAGTCATCATCGCCACGGGCATTTTTGCCTTTCATATACTCGATTCGAGCACGAACTTCCAGCTCTTTTTCCGGTGGATAGTCGAAAACCCAGTAGTTCACCTCGTTGGCTCTCCCGGTTCCCTTGCGGAAGGACGTTTTCTGGATTGCCGCTTCCATCTCATCCAGGCGGTCACTCAGGCACCCATTCACAGTTTCCATCTTATCTTACCCCCGTAAGCGCATTGACCATAATGGCATATCCATTGTCCTGCAGCCAGCGTTCCAGCGCAATGTCCAAAATCGGGCGCAGGATCTTACGCGAGCTGCCCTTGTTTCCGTCCAACATTCCTGCCTCATAGAGCTGCGTTTTGTATGCCGCTCCCAGCCGATGTAGCGTGTAGTCCTGAAAGGCTGCTACTTTCTCGCTTTGCGCCTGCTTATCCTTGAAGAACACCCGAATGTCCGCATCGGCCAATTCGTCCACTCCAAGGATCAGCTTTTCCCGCACAACTTCGTACACAAAGTCAAAGAAAAGCGTATCGTGTGCAAGTGCTGCTACCAGCGCAAACATCTTCTGCGTTGCAATATCGCTGCTCAGGAAAACCGGGTAAAAGCTGGGGTCTAGCATCTTTATGCGTGCCGTGACGGTAGAGTAGATCATCTGTGCCCTTGCCTTTGTGGATGCACTATAAATGTTTTCCTGCTCGTTCAGGAGCTTAATATCCGAAAAGCTCTTGCCCTCTGCCAGCAACTGGACCGTTTTCCGAAACTCAATAAACCAGAATGAAAATTTCACTGCACCTGCACTATATGGTTTTCTGTTCATCTATATCTTCTCCATTTTCATTCTTCGGTTTAATGTATTTTCCGCTCTTTACTCTAGCATCTTTTGGTTTTGGAGCATCTGCAGGAATGATCCACTGGTGCCCAACACGCTGTGCTCCTTCGATGCGGCCTTCTGTACACAAGGTCTGCACTCGTCTTGCACAAACGCCCCATTTTTCAGAGATTTGTTTAATTGATACGTATTCCATAGTAACCCTCAACATCGCTCTTTCACGGATGTGGCAGTCTATAATAAACCATTTTTATTTTACTCTAACAAACGAACGAAATCAATGCAAAGGTCTTACAAATCTCGGAATGGTTTTTGTATATCAAATACACCGTTCCCACTCGTTCAACAATAAGCGTGGAGTCTCTTTTCAAGGTTCCGCTCCTATTGTTCGAAATATAAATACTGTTATTTTCTTCCCGATAACGCTCATGTTTAACTAGAGCTAAAATTGGCTGAATACGGACTGAACGGATGCATTGTTGTGGCAAACTGCGCAAGGCTGACATCATGCGAGTCGTCATCCTGATCTAAGTGGTAGAGAATCGCAAAGCATATCTCATACCCTCAATCATTGAATATTCTTTTACCGGGCGCTATAATAAAAGAAAACGGTAAGGAAGTGCACCTATGCTCTACCCCGGACTGTATGAACAGGTCATCAATAACGCACTGAACCGCGAGCTCGCAGATATCCCGGAAGCCCGCAAGTCCACTGCGCCCATCGACACAGCGGAGGCTGCCAAGGTACTGGCGCAGTATCTGACCAACGTGGTACAGAAGGGTCTTGAGAACGTGCAGGACAACGGCGGCGGCATCGAGGCGCAGATCCAGCTGGCAAACCAGATCGTGACCACCATCCAGAACACCACACAGGAAGCTGACTTTTCCGCGCTTAGTGTTGACCAGCGGGCAGAGCAGCTTCTTGCGCTTTTGCAGCAGAATGACCCGCGCCTTGCTACAGGAAAAAGCGCAAAAGACCTTGACCGCCCGGAGACCTCTATTGCGCAAAGTTCCCTGTTTACCGGCGCTATCCATGAGCCGCAGATGTACACGGAGCTGAAAAAGGAGATCGTTTCTGCCGACCGCATTGATATGCTGGTCTCCTTTATCAAGTGGAGCGGCTTACGCCTCATCATGGACGAGCTGCGGCAGTTTGTGCAAAGCGGCGGTGAGTTGCGCATCATCACCACCTCTTATATGGGCGCTACGGACGTGAAAGCCATCGAGGAGCTGCGCGCACTGCCCAATACGAAGATCAAGGTGAGCTACGACACCAAGCGTACCCGGCTCCACGCAAAGACCTATGTGTTTTACCGGGACACCGGTTTTACTACGGCGTATGTAGGCTCCTCCAACCTGTCCAATGCGGCAATTTCCAGCGGTCTGGAATGGAACGTCAAGGTGACCCGAAAGGACCTACCGGAGACCATCGAAAAGATCGCAGCCACCTTTGAAAGCTACTGGAATGCTGGCGAGTTTGAATACTACGACGAAGGCCAGCGGGAACGTCTGGCCCGTGCCCTGAAAGCCGAAAAATACAGCGAGACCGACCACAGCGGGATCTATACCCTGGATATTCTGCCCTATTCCTACCAGCAGGAAATTCTGGACCGGCTGAATGCCGAGCGCACCGTTCGGGGGTATAATCGCAACTTGGTGGTGGCCGCTACCGGCACCGGCAAAACTGTGATCTCTGCACTGGATTACAAGCGCTTCTGCAGGCAGTATCCGGGGCAGCCCTGCCGTCTACTGTTTGTGGCACACCGAGAGGAGATCCTGAAGCAGAGCCTGTACACCTTCCGGGCTGTTCTAAAGGATGCCAATTTCGGCGAGCTGTTGGTCGGCAATTACAAGGCGGACAGCATCGACCACCTGTTCATCTCCATCCAGACCTTCAACTCACAGGATTTCACGGCCAAAACCGGGGCTGATTTTTATGATTACATCGTGGTGGACGAGTTCCACCATGCCGCCGCGCCTACCTATCAGAAGCTGTTGGAATATTACCAGCCGAAGATCCTGCTTGGACTGACCGCTACCCCGGAACGTATGGACGGCAAAAGCGTTCTGGACTATTTCGGCGGGCGCATTGCCGCCGAGATCCGTCTGCCGGAAGCGATCGACCGGAAACTGCTCTGTCCCTTCCAATATTTCGGCGTCACCGACACCGCAGATCTGAGCAGCCTGAAATGGTGCACCGGCGGCTACGATAAAAACGAGTTGTCCAACCTGTACACCCTCAGCGGCATGGTGGCGGAGCGCCGCGCTGACCTTGTGGTAAACTCCATCCTGAAATATGTCACCGATATCGACGACGTGAAGGGTCTGGGCTTCTGCGTTTCCATTGCTCATGCCCAATTTATGGCGCGCTACTTTAATACCCACGGCATCCCGTCTATGGCACTGACCGGCGATTCTCCTGACGAGGAGCGCAACGCTGCAAAGCAGCGGCTGGTTTCCGGGGAGCTCCGTTTCCTCTTTGTGGTGGACATTTACAACGAGGGCGTGGATATCCCCGAGGTGAACACCGTTCTGTTCCTGCGCCCCACCGAGTCGCTGACCGTGTTTTTGCAGCAGTTGGGGCGTGGCTTACGTCTGGCAGAAAACAAGGATTGCCTGACCGTTCTGGATTTCATCGGGCAGGCCAACAAAAAGTATAATTTTGATGAGAAATTCGCAGCACTGCTCTCGAACACCACCCGCAGCGTCAGCCGGGAGATCAAAGAGGGCTTTGTCTCCGCACCCAAGGGCTGTTATATCCAGCTGGAGAAAATTGCCGCAAAGTATGTGCTGGACAATATCAGCGCCTCCTATGACCGCACCTCCGGGCTTGTGGCGCGGGCGGCTACCTTTACCGAGGATACCGGTCTGCCCCTGACACTGGGGAACTTCCTCGATTACTATCATCTTGACCCGCGTGCGATTTACAGCAAAAAGGTCTGCTTCAGCAGGCTGTGCGTCCGCGCAAGGGCGGCATCCGATTTTGCAGAACCCTTGGAAGAAACTATGACCAAAGCCCTTGCACGCTTTGCGGTTGTGGATTCCCGTCGGTGGATCCATTTTCTGCTGGACCTTCTGCCAAAACTGGACAACACAGATTTTGCAGACCTGCCGCCGGTGGAACGGCGGATGCTGCAAATGTTCTATGTGACCCTTTGGGGCAAGACCGCAGAAAGCTGGGACGATGAGGAAGTTCTCGATAACCTGTATGCTCTCTCAGACAGTCCCGTTTTGCTGGGGGAGCTGCAGGCACTTTTGCAGTATCAATATGACCGCATTGATTTTATTGATGAACCGGTGGACGTGGGCTTTAACTGTCCGCTCGACCTGCACTGCACCTACACCCGCGACCAGCTGCTAGTGGCGCTGGACTTTTTGAAGCCTGCCACTGTCCGCGAAGGCGTGAAATGGCTGCCGGAAAAGCAGCTGGATGTGTTCTTTGTGACCCTGAACAAGGCCGACAAGGATTACTCGCCCACCACTATGTACAACGATTATTCCATCAACGAGAACCTGTTCCACTGGCAGAGCCAGAGCACCACAGCTGAAAATTCTGCCACTGGTCAGCGATACATCCATCACCGGGAGAAAGGAAGCCGTGTGTTGCTGTTTGTCCGGGAGTTCAAAGCGGATTCCCGTTTTGGCGGTGCAGGAGCGTATACCTATCTGGGCACGGTGAACTATGTGAAGCACGTGGGCTCCCGCCCCATGAATATCACATGGCGGCTGAACCGCCCAATCCCTGCAAAGTTTCTCAAAAAGACCAACAAATTGATCGTGGGGTAACATACTATGGACGATATGCTGGCTCGCACCATAATTGAAACTCTTGCAAAAGGTATTGATCCTTTAACAGGTTGGATCTTGCCTGAAACCGATTGCTGTGCGCAGGAAGAAATTCAGGAAGCGTTAAAAATCGTATTAGAACATTGTTCCATTGAATCCACAGCCGAATATCTGAAATCTCTCCCCAAAAACAAAAAAGCGGAACGTTATTCTCGTGCCGGTACAGCATGGACACAAAAAGAAGAACGCGAATTGCTAAGGCTTCATCAGCAGGGGAACAGTATCAAACGAATCTCTATCATCCTAAAACGTTCCACAGGAGCAATCGAATCCAAATTGAGAAAACTGGGTTGTCCGCTCTATTATGAAAAATAATTCAGGAGATTTTCATGAAAATGATTCGCGTTGTCGCAGCTGTCATCTGCGACGATATTCAGACGAAACATAAAATTTATGCCACCGCCCGCGGCTACGGCGACTACAAGGGCCAATGGGAATTTCCGGGCGGCAAAATCGAGCCGGGTGAAACCCCGCAGCAGGCGCTGAAACGAGAAATCAGGGAAGAGCTGGATACCGAGATCGCGGTAGGCGATTTGATTGGTACCATTGAATACGATTATCCGACCTTTCATCTTTCCATGGATTGCTTCTGGTGCGAGGTGGTTTCCGGCGAACTGGTGCTGAAAGAAGCCGAGGCTGCACGCTGGCTGACAAAAGAAGAGCTTGATTCTGTTCCGTGGCTTCCGGCGGACCAACTTCTTTTAGCGCAAATTCGTCCTGAATTATAATTTTTTATGATAAATTCCTCTCTTTAGCTTTCTCAAATTTCCATTTTTCACCCAGATATAATAATCATGATCCAAAGCCTCTGAGTCGAAAGACTCAGGGGCTTTTTCATGTCTGGAGGTGAGCACTTTGTTATTCCGCACCATCACTATCATTATTACCATCGTATTTTAAAGCGCAGCTGCGCAGAAAGGAGAAAGCCTTATGAACTTTTGGTCCGAAATCGTCAAAGAAGTTGGCACCGTCTTGGTGGAAGTCCTCGTCCGCATCGCTGAAGAAATGGAAAACAACGATTGAACAAAATACATTGAAAAGGAGATTTTACTATGCCCGCAAATGTTGAAACGATGTTCTCTGTCCGTGAGACCCCTTGGCATGGCCTTGGCCGTATCGTGATGGATGCCCCCGCAAGCCGTGAAGCCTTGGAGCTGGCTGGTCTGGATTGGCAGGTGGAAAGCCGCAACATCTATTCCGGCACGGGTGCTATGATTCCCGGTTATCGGGCTAACGTCCGCAGCACCGATGATGCTGTTCTGGGCGTGGTATCTGACCGCTACCGCATTGTGCAGAACGAAGAAGCATTTCAGTTCACCGATGACTTGCTGGGTGAAGGTGTTACTTACGAAACTGCTGGTTCCTTGCAGGGCGGCAAAAAAGTCTGGATGCTGGCAAGGCTTCCGAGGAAATATCTTATCGCTGGAGATCAGGTAGTACCATATCTTGTGATCTTCAACAGTCATGACGGAAGTTCTGGTGTGAAAGTAGCCATGACTCCGATCCGTGTAGTCTGCCAGAACACGCTGAACCTCGCGCTGAATACTGCAAAGCGCAGCTGGACTGCACGCCACACCGAAAATGTTCTGCTCCGCGTGCAGGATGCCCGTGAAACCCTGCAGCTGGCCAGCAACTATATGATGGAACTCAGCAACCGTGGCGAAGAGCTGGCTCGTATCGATTTATCCGATCACAAGGTGCAGGAATTCATCAATGAGTTTTTCCCGATTTCTGAGGACCTGTCCGATTGCCAGCGGAAGAATAACCTGCGCTTGCAGGAAGATCTGAAGGCTCGCTATTATAACGCACCGGATCTGGAATGAGTCGGCAAAAACGGTTGGCGTTTTATCAACGCCGTCTCCGATTTTGCCACCCACGCAGACCCTCTCCACAAGACCAAAAACTACAACGAAAACCTGTTCCTGCGCACCGCAGAGGGTAACCCCATGATCGACAAGGCTTACAAGATGGTGCTGGCCGCAGCATAAAGGAGCAAGCCATGAATGATGTAAATAACCGCATTTTCAAGGAATTCACGGAATTTTTTGACAACGTTGAGAAGAGTGCTTCTGAAATCAGCGTTACCATGGCTTATGAGATCACGATGAAAAGTACCATCAGCACCGCCATTATTGTTTTGGAATCCGAGGGCAGACTGGAGGAGCGCTACTGGAACCATCTCAGGGTGCAAAATAATATTCTGGATTTTCTTTACGACCTGTGGGTTGGCTCTTGCCATTCGTTAGCTGCCGACTTTTCCACCATCATGAAAGACTTGGTGGAATATGACTTCATTCTTGCTGAATCAATTATGAGAGAAAGGATGCAAAGTGCATGAAAAGATTGATTTCAACTTTGAACCTGTCCAAAGAGGATTGGCTCCGCTACCGCAAGTGCGGTATTACCGGCACCGATGCAGGTGCCATTCTGGGTGTAAATCCCTATCGTTCTGCTTTTCAGGTTTACTGCGACAAAAACAGCGAAACTATTGAGAGCATCGATAATGAGGCTATGCGGCAGGGACGTGACTTGGAGGATTATGTAGCGCAACGGTTTACCGAAACAACCGGTCTGAAGGTACGCCGGCAAATGCCATCTACCAGAGCGAGGAACATCCGCTGCTTCTGGCAGACTTTGACCGCCTGATCGTTGGACAGAAGGCCGGGCTGGAGTGCAAGACAGTCTCGCCGTTTTCTGCGGACAAATGGGCTGATGGAAAAATCCCTGCACATTACATGGCTCAGGTCAATCACTATCTGGCTGTCAGCGGTTTTGACTGCTGGTACATTGCTGCTCTGATTTTCGGGAAGGAGCTGGTGATTCACAAGATCACAACCGACAAAGAAGTTCTGAACAACCTCATTGCCAAGGAAGAGCACTTCTGGAAATACAACGTGATGCCCGAAATTCCGCCTGTACCTACCGGAAGCGAGAGGGATACACAGCAGATCAATCAGCTGTACTCTGCAGATGATCGAAACAAAACTGCCGATCTGAATCCCATCCGCAATCTGTTGGACAAGCGGCAGGAGCTTTCTGATCAAATCGAGCAGATGGAACAGGAGAAAACAGCTATTGAGCAGCAGGTCAAGCTACAAATGCAGGATGCCGCTTATGGCACAGCACCGGGTTATAAGGTGTCGTGGGTATCCTCCGAAAGCAAGCGTGTGGATTCCCAACGCCTGCGGAAAGAGCAGCCGGACATTTTCAACCAATACAGCAAAAATGTAAGCAGCCGCAGGTTTACCATCGTTCATGCGGCATAATTTTTGTACGCCTATAGACACACAAAATTTGTGATTCATCTATTTTTGTTTAATAGAAAAGCACAATACTGTTTACACAACAATAATTGTATGCTAAGATAAGAATATGAGGTGATGCACGATGGTTCTGCGCAAAAGTTATTTGGATAAGATCATTCCTTTTATCGATCAGGATCTGATCAAAGTTCTGGTTGGAATCCGGCGCTGTGGAAAAACAGTCCTTCTCAGTCAGATCAAGGACGTGCTCCTCCAGCGCAATATTCCCGCACAGAACATTATTCAGGCCAATTTTGAGTCCATGCGCTTCCGCAACACCCGTACTGCAGAAACGCTTTACGACTACATCGCAGAAAAAGCGAAAGGTTGCACCGGCAAAATCTATATTCTTCTGGATGAGATTCAGGAGGTGGAGCGCTGGCAGATTGCAATCAATTCTCTTCGTGTCGATTTCGATTGTGATATTTACCTGACCGGCTCCAATTCCAAGCTGCTTTCCGGCGAATTGGCAACCTATCTTTCCGGACGATACATCCAGATTCAGGTTTTCCCCTTTTCGCTGGCCGAAGCAAAACAGCAATGCATTGAAAACGGAACCTATACTTCGGATGAAAAGCTCTTCGCAGACTATTTGAAGTACGGCGGTTTTCCGCAGCGTTTCTTCCTCCCTGACGATCATTCAATCACCACCTATCTGGACGATCTTTACGAGGCTATCATTGTCCGTGACATCATGCTGCGCCACAATATTCGCGAACAGACCGCATTACGTAATGTCCTTGCATTCCTGCTGGACAATATCGGCAATCCGTTTTCTGCCCGTAATATCAGTGGACGCATGGTTTCGGAAGGAATCAAGACAACCACTGCTACCGTACTGAACTACGTTGATTATTTCAAGGAAGCCTTTATCCTTCTGAATGCAAGCCGCTATAATATCAAAGGAAAAGCGCTCCTGTCCAGCACAGAAAAGTACTATGCAGTCGATCTTGGCCTGCGGAACGTTATCAAGAAAAGCGAAAAACTTGACAGCAACAAGCTGTATGAGAACATCGTATATCTGGAAATGCGGAGCCGTGGCTATGAAGTTCAGGTCGGCAAGCTGGACGACACCGAAATTGATTTTATCTGCTACCGTGGAGATGAAAAGCTCTATATTCAGGTTGCTTACCTGATCACTCCCGCCGATGAAGAACGGGAGTTCGGTAATCTTGAGCGGCTGCACGACAACTATCCTAAGTATGTTATCAGTGGTGATTTGGTGAATTTAAGCCGAAACGGAATCATTCATCGAAACATCATTGATTTTCTGCTCAATCCGTAATTTTCACATCATGGGGCACAACAGTTGACGCTGTTGTGCCCTTTTTTCTTTATCAGAATTGGAGGCATTCTTATGGAAAATCCATTCGTAAAATTATTTGCTATCGACTTCAAAGATCATCTGGAAGTCAAAAAGTCCGGCAACACGGAACTGAAATATGTAAGCTGGGCGTATGCCTGGGCAGAGGTGAAAAAGCTGTATCCTTCTGCCAGCTACGAAGTCAAAAAATTCAACGGCCTGCCCTATGTTTATGACCCCATAACCGGCTTCATGGTGTATACCTCGGTCACGATTGAGGGCGTTTCGCACGAAATGTGGCTGCCTGTACTGGATGGCGCAAATAAAGCGATGAAAGCCACCCCTTACACCTACACCACTCCGAAATGGGACTACAATCCGCAGACTCGCCGCCGTGAAAAAGTCGGCATGGAAGAACGCACCGTAGAAGCAGCCTCCATGTTCGATGTGAATAAGGCTATCATGCGGTGCTTGGTGAAGAACCTTGCTATGTTTGGCCTTGGCCTGTACGTTTATGCCGGAGAGGATTTGCCGGAAGATGCTGCACCGCAGCCGGAGGCAGAACCGCAAAAGCAGCCGAAACCGAGATCCGCTAGCCCGAAGCAGGAACAGCCGCCTGTGTCCTGCATCTGCGCTCGCTGCAATCAGCCCATCAAGAGGGTCAAGCTGAAGGATGGCTCCATCATGCAGGCGGCAGAGTTTGCCGCCACCCATGAGGGAATGTGCGCTGACTGCTATAAAGCCACCAGATTGAACGTAGCATAATAAAACTGCTCTATTTCGATGTCACTTGATTCTTGTATGATTCTATATTTCATGGTACACTTACAGTAGTGAGTTCTGAAAGCTCACCTCTGTGAGCGGAAAGGAGCATTGCATGAAAGATTTAATGTTTCCTGTTGGAATCTCGAATTTTGAGAAGATTCGAGAAGGCGGGTATTATTATATCGACAAGACCAATCTGATTTCTGAACTTCTTAGCGGAGGTATCGCTGAAGTAACATTGATTACTCGCCCTCGTCGCTTCGGAAAATCCCTTGGTATGAGCACTCTCGCAAATTTTCTGGATATCCGCAAAGACAGCAAGCAACTGTTTGAGGGATTGGCAATCTCCAAAAATACAAAGCTTTGCAAAAAATGGATGAACCAGTGTCCTGTGGTATTTTTCTCTTTCAAGGACACGGACGGTCTGACCTTTGAAAGTGCCTATGGAATGCTGTGCATGAAACTGGCATTTGCGTTTCAGGATTATCAGTTTCTTTTGGATGACGATGCTATTTCTGACGATGACAAAGGCATCTTTAAGCGAATTCTGGGACGCACTGCATCCATAGATGAAACCAAAAGCTGCTTTTTGCTATTGACCCGGATGCTGGAAATCCACTTCAAAAAATCGGCGGTCGTCATTCTGGATGAGTATGATGTTCCCATTGCAAAAGCCAGCAGCAACGGATATTATTCGCAGATGCTGGACGTGATGCGGGCTATGATGAGCACCACGCTCAAAGACAATACTTCGCTTGACTTTGCTGTTATTACCGGCTGCCTGAAAATTGCAAAAGAAAGCATCTTTACCGGGACGAACAATTTTGTTTCGGATACGATTCTTTCTCCCCGGTTGAGCGAATCCTTTGGTTTTACACAGGCAGATGTAGATCAAATGCTGAAAGATGCTGATCTTGAATCACAGTCTGCTGAAATCAAGGCATGGTACGACGGTTATCATTTTGGCGATGCAGACATTTATTGCCCGTGGGACGTGATCAGTTATCTGCGGGATTTCCAGTATGGTGTAGCACAGAAGCCGAAAAGCTATTGGAAAAACACCAGTGATAACGCCATCATCCGTTCCTTCATCGACTATGCAGGCGACAATATCACCACAAAGCTCGAAACGCTGATGGCTGGCGGCTCCATCGTTCAGCATATTGAAGAAAACCTGACCTACGATTATCTGCACTCCTCGGAGGAAAATCTTTGGAGTGTGCTGTATCTGACAGGCTATCTGACCAAGGTGCGGGATAAGGATCTGACAGATTCGCTGCCGGATGGCTCCTCTGCGCTGATGATTCCCAATGCAGAGATTCGGGAAATTTTTGAAACCACTGTAAGCAAATGGTTTGACGACAGTGCAAAGGCATGGAACCGCAGCCCGTTGTTTGATGCAGTCTGGAGCGGAAACAACGAAGCTCTGACAAAAGAGATGACCAAGCTGCTGCGTATGACCATCAGCTACCACGACTACCGGGAGGATTTTTACCACGCTTTCCTTGCAGGCATCTTTACTGGTGCTGGCTATGTGGTAGAATCCAACAAAGAGCATGGCGAGGGGCGCAGTGATGTCATTGTAAAGGACATCCGCAATGGCCGTGTGGCAATTTTTGAAGCCAAGTATGCCAAAACTCTGGATGCTCTGCCGGATGCCTGTGATACTGCCATTCAGCAGATCAATGACCGGATGTATGCAGCGGACTTCCGGGATGACTATGATGACATCCTCTGTTATGGCATCGCGTTCTTCAAAAAGCGCTGCATGGTAAGAAAAAAATAATTATCTACTGGGGGAGTGTCTTCGGATGCTCTCCCTTTACTTTTGCAGGGCAGTCCGTGTGGATCGTCCTGCTTCTTTATATAAGGAGAGGACAGATTATGACCTTTCATGCAATGACCGAACCCTACGAAGAGATCACGGTTTGCGGAAAGCCTGCGCTGTTCACCAGCATCCGCATCAAAAGGGATACCGTCCCGGATGGCCTGTATACCTACGATGTCCGGCATGATGACGAGTGCCGGGGCATCCCTTGTGAGATCGCGCCCTTTGTGATGGTCAACCACTGGGGTACTATCATCCCTGCAGAACCGCTGGAACTGCCGGACGATGGGCGGCGATATATTGATGAGGATACCGACTGGAACTACGCGCCCTGGGATCATTAAGAAGCGGACTCCGAACGATCCTCGACCGATTCGGCGGTCATTCATATCTTGCTATGATTTCAAGGCTATGACAGCATTACAAAAATGTCCGGGACACGCCGGAAGCCATGGCTGCTCCGAATGCCAATCCCAGACCCCCACACAGGTATTACGGTTATGAAAACAGTCGGCACTTAGGTTACCCGTGAAGAAGCCGAAACGGTTCGTGCTGAAATGATGAAACGCCCTGCCACACCATATCAGGATTCCGTTTCACTTTTGCATATCAAAAATCACGTAGGTATAAGAAAAAGCCGCTTACCTTTTTAGGTAACCGGCTTTGCATTTGGTGGAGAATTAGGGACTCGAACCCCAGACCCCCTGCGTGTGATGCAGGTGCTCTAACCAGCTGAGCTAATCCTCCGAATCGGAACGTGCTTATTATACCACTCCGTTGGCCCAAATGCAAGCCCAAATTTTCGTTTTTTGCAAAAAGTTTGAGCCGGCAGCGCTTTCCGGTTGCTCTCCGGGGGCAGATGGTGTATACTGGGGTTGGAATTCTTCCGAAAGAGAGGCCTTTTTTATGATCACTGTACGCGGTATCATCACCTTGCTGGTGCTGGCTGTCCTGTTTGCACTGGCGGTGGTGTGGATCTCCCGGCAGGGCGGCTGGAAAGGCGAGGGCTGCGGAGGCAACTGCTCTTCCTGCCACCAGCACTGCGACACCCCCGAGAAGAAACACTGAGCACACGAATGCCCCCTGACCGTCCGGTCAGGGGGCATTTTTGCGTCACAGCTCACCGTAGTGGGCGGCAAAGACCGCGATGGTGCTCAACAGGTCGTCGTGGGCCTTCTGATAAGTGCTGTAACTGATGTTCAGCTTGTCCATCACCTCTTCCCGCCTCCGCCTTTCCATGTAGCGCAGCTGCAGGATGCTGCCCCGCAGGCCCGGATCCGCCTCGCGGTAATACTCCTCGGCCAGCTGGATGGCCCGCTTCCAGCCCCAGTTGCAGGGGCCGTAGACCCAGTTTTTCTGCCCGTAGCGGCTGAGGGCCTCCTTCGTCTTCTGGCGCTGTTCCTGTGTCATGGCTTCCATCCCCTTTTTCCCCTCAGCCCGCCGGGCCAAAAAAGCAGCGGTCGCGCTGCTCGACGGTCATCCCCAGCATCTTCGAGAGTTTTTCGGCCTCACTCACCTTGAATTCACTCTCATTTTCCAGCTTGCAGCGGAGGGTGTTGTTGGTGATGCCCAGAACATGGGCCACATGGCCCAGTTTCATGCCCTGGCTGCGGATGCAGTCGCGGATCATCATGGTATCGGTCATAGGCGTTTCTCCTTTCAGTTTTGCGTTCAAAGCGTTTTGCACAATCATTAGTTGTATTATATCTTCAGGTTGATTATTTGTCAACATTATCCGCAAAATAGTCCCTTAAAAGTTGATTTATAGTAAATTTTTTGCTATACTGTCCTCAGAACACCGAAAATCGTGCAAACCGCAGAGAAAGCGAGGCCCTATATGTCCGATACCGATCTATCCAGCCGCATCCGGCAGCGCCGGGAGCAGCTGGGCCTGTCGCAGGAAGAGCTGGCCGCCCGGATGGGCTACCGCTCCAAATCCTCCATCACCAAGCTGGAAAAGGGCATCAACGACCTGCCCCGGGCCAAGCTCGAGGAGCTGGCCGCCGCTCTGGACACCACACCCGCGTGGCTCATGGGTCTCGCAGACCTGCCCTGCCCTCCGCCGGGTTTCGAGCCTCTGCCTGAGATGGCGCGGGTGCCTCTCGTAGGCTCCATCGCCTGCGGCACCCCCATCACCGCTGAGCAGAACATCGAGTGCTACATCGGCGTCCCCGCCGCGTGGCACGCCGACTTCGCCCTCACCTGCCATGGCAGCAGCATGGCCCCCACCATCTGTGACGGCGACATCGTCTGCATCCGCCGCCAGCCCGAGGTGGAGCAGGGCGAGATCGCCGCTGTCCGCATCGGCGAGGAAGCCACCCTCAAGCACTTCCACCGCCAGGGCGAGACCGTCATGCTGCTGGCCGACAACACCGCCGTCTGCCCGCCCATGGTATTCGCAGGCCCCCAGCTGGAAGAGATCCAGATCGAAGGCCGTGCCGTGGGCTTCTGCCGTGGCTTATAATAAGGAGGAGTCCCCATGTCTGCACCCGAAGAAATGACCCTCAAGGTCATCGCCCATATCCGCACCGCCTTCCCCACCAAGTTCGGCATCCCGCGCCAGAGCGGGCTGGTGGACAGCCTGCGGGGCGAGGTCATTTTTACCCCCGAATACCGCAATGCCGACGCCGTGCGCGGCCTCGAAGATTTCAGCCACATCTGGCTGGTGTGGCAGTTTTCCGGCGCGGTGCGGGACAGCTGGTCCCCCACCGTCCGGCCGCCCCGCCTCGGCGGCAACACCCGGATGGGCGTATTTGCCACCCGTTCGCCCTTCCGGCCCAATCCGCTGGGGCTGTCCAGCGTCCAGCTGGAAGCCATCGAGCACCGGCCTGACGTCGGCCCCGTCCTCATCGTGCGGGGCGCTGACCTGATGGACGGCACCCCCATCTACGACATCAAGCCCTACATCCCCTACGCCGACTGCCACCCGGACGCCGCCGCAGGCTTCACAGCACAGACCCAGTTCCACCACCTGACCATGGTCTGCGATGCCGGCCTCTGGGCCAGAGTGCCTGCCGACCAGCAGGCCGCGCTGCAGGGTGTGCTGGAAAACGACCCCCGCCCCTCCTACCAGCACGACCCGGAGCGGGTCTACGGCATGGAGTTCGGCGGGCTGGAAGTCCACTTCAAAGTGGACGGCGAGGTCCTGACCGTCACCGGCATCGACCGCCGCTGACGCCGGAGGGACAGTTATGGAACTCCGAAATATCAACACCTTCCTTCATATCGCCGAGCTGCACAGCTTTTCCAGCGCTGCGCGGGAGCTGGGCTACTCTCAGTCGGCGGTATCGGCCCAGATCTCCCAGCTGGAAGCAGAGCTGGGTACGCCTCTCTTTGACCGGGTGGGCAAGACCGTCCGCCTCACCGACGCGGGCCAGACGTTCCAGAGCTATGCCCGCACCCTTCTCATCACGGCCCAGCAGGCCAAGGCCGCGCTGCTGCCCGCCCGGGCCGTCAGCGGCACCCTGCGGGTGGCACTGGCCGATTCCGTATGCAGCACCTTCCTGCCCGACCTGCTGCAGCAGTTCCACGCCCTCTGCCCGCAGGTGGAGTTGGTGCTCCGCACCGCCACCGCCGACGAGATGCTGCGGCTGCTGAGCGCGAACCAGATCGACCTGGCTTACACCCTCGACCAGCCTCTGCTCCTGCCCAGCCTGACGCTGGCCGTCAATGTTCCGGAGCCGGTCTGCTTCGTGGCCCCCGCCGGGCATCCGCTGGCCGACAAGGCCGAAGTGCCGCTGGATGTTCTGGCTCAACAGGAATTTCTTCTCACAGAGCGGGGCATGAGCTACCGTGACGCCCTCGACCAGCGCCTCGCCGCCCGTGGGCTGTCTATCCATCCCTACATCGAGCTGGGCAGCGCCTCGCTGCTCTGCCAGATGGTGGAGCGCGGGATGGGGCTCTCCTTCCTGCCCGAGTACATCGTCCGTCCTGCCCTCTCCGCCGGGCGTATCGCCCGCCTCCATGTCCCCGACTGCGCTGTCACCATGCACCGGCAGCTGTTCTATCACAAGGACAAATGGCTCACGCCCCAGATGAAAGCCTTTATTGAGCTGGTAAATCAATAAGCAAAAGCCCCGCACTGCATCGTTCGATGCAGTGCGGGGCTTCCTCTTTGTATTTTCGGTTCAGCTCAGCCGGTTCATCCGGACCGCCACATAGGGGTCCGGAAGCTTGAGTTCCTCGGCCAGGTCCTCTTCCGTGTCGTACTTGTCTGCCGCAAGGCCCACGAAAACGCTGCAGCTGTCGAAGCGTCCATCCGGCGAGAGAGCCGTTATCTTTGCCTCGCCGTCGGCGACGGCAGTCACGACACCAGAAGTGTCCACAGTAGCGACGCCGGGGTTGCTGCTGACCCATGTGATGGGGACATTCGTGCCGTCCTCCACAGCGACAGACGCTGTGAGTGCCTCTTTGCTGCCCACCGTGCGGAGCAGCAGGTCGCGCTTATTCAGAGTCACCTTGCCGACATCGCTGTTGACGGTAACGGCGCAGCGCAGCGCCTGACCGTTGGTGGCCAGCGCCGTGACGGTGGTGGTGCCGGGCTTCTGGGCCGTGACAAGACCCTCCGGATCCACCGTTGCCACCTCGGGGTTGCTGCTCATCCACTGGTAGGCATAGACAAAGGAGCCGCTCGTGTTGATGAGCTGCAGTTTCTGGCTGGGGTGGGCATTGTTATACTGGATAACAAGGTTGAGGGTGGTGTGGTCGAGGGCAGGCTTTTTGCTGGCCGCATCGCCGCTCTCCTTGCGGACAGTCACCTTGCAGGCAGCGCACTCGCCCCGGTCGGTGATGGCGGTGATCGTGGCCTCACCGGCGCTGCGGCCGGTGACACGGCCATCGCCGTCCACGGAAGCCACGGTGGGGTTGCTGCTCATCCAGACGATGAAGTAGTAGTCGCTCTGCCCGCCGGTGTAAAGATAGGCTTTGGGGCGGGGGTCGTCTGCCGTGATCTCCAGCTCCATCTCGTTCACTTCCAGCTCAAAGTTCGCCGATGCTCCCAGCAATGCGGGGGCCGCCTGTGCAGCAGGAGCTGCCAGAAGCAGCCCACTCAGCACAACCGCCGCTGCCAGCCGTGTGATCTTATTCATAGGGTAGCACTTCCCTCCTTTGGATAAGGTTTATCGCAATGTGCTCTGCACAAAATCCCTCTCACTATTAGTTTATTGTACACGCACCCAAAAGAAGGGTCAAGTTCTTCGCCAGAAGTGTCACAATTTCGCGCACCTTTTCGTGAAAGACACTAAAACACCCCCGCCAAATTTATACAAATCGTGCAGACTGTATTTCACCAGACAGCAAAAGAGCCGCCGCACTTTATACAGGTGCGGCGGCTCTCAGATGCCGTAAGGATCAGTAATTCTTGGCCTTCAGCTCAAAGTAGCTCTGGGGATGTGCGCAGACCGGGCACTTGAGGGGAGCAGACTTGCCGATATAGGTGTAGCCGCAGTTCCGGCAGACCCACACCTGCTGTTCCTCACGGGCAAAGACCTTGCCCTCCTTGAGGTTGGCAGCGAGGGCGCGGTAGCGTGCCTCATGCTCCTTTTCGATCTGGCCCACCATCGTGAAGAGAGCGGCCAGCTGGGTGAAGCCCTCCTCCTTGGCCTCCGCGGCCATGCGGGGGTACATCTCGGTCCACTCGTCGTTCTCACCGCTGGCTGCCATGTCGAGGCAGGTCAGGGTGTCGGGGATGGAGCCGCCGCAGAGGGCCTTGAACCACAGCTTGGCGTGTTCCTTCTCGTTGCCGGCGGTCTCTTCGAAGATGGCGGCCAGCTGCTCGTAGCCTTCCTTCTTTGCAACGCTTGCAAAGTAGGTATACTTGTTGCGGGCCATGCTCTCGCCTGCAAAAGCTTCCATCAGGTTCTTCTCGGTCTTGGTTCCCTTGAGTTCCATATTCTGTTCTCCTCTCAGATAGTCTGACACTGCCAGTATGGGCTGTGTCCGGTTTGGTTTATTCTACGCGCAGCCCGCTTTGTTCGGTACCGGGTGTGCGATCGGTCTTCCTTGGCTCTGAGGGTATTATACCAGAATTTCAGGTAGAAATCAAGAATAATTCCTATTTATTTTGAGAATATTTCCTATTTATTTTTTCAACTATGCTGCTTGAGTGCGCACACGGCGATGCTGAGAGCGCTCCATGCCGCCTGATACATCAGCACCGCAGCCACGCTCAGCATCCCCACGCTGCCCGCATAGGTCAGCAGGACGGCGATGGCCACCGAGAACCACACCGACACCAGCTGCACCGTGGTAGCGGTCGTCTCGGCGTTCTGGGCCTGCTCTGCGGCCCGCAGACCGCCGGTCAGGCTGGCAAAGCCGTTGGTGCAAAGGATGCAGCAGCCTTCGGAGCCGGTGTCTTCGGCGGTGGCAGCGCCCAGTGCGGCACACTGCTCCTGGTCCAGCAGGACGACCATGCCCTCGGGCAGATGGTAGGCGTCGGTGATGTGCCGTGCGGTCAGGGTGGGGTCCTGGCAGGACACCAGCAGCTGGATATTCTCTTTTTGCAGCTGTTCCAGACTGCGGGCGGCGTTCCGTCCCCCCACATAGTGGAGCACGAACATGGCGTGCAGACTGCCGGACACGGCCAGATAGAGGATCTGCAGCTCGCCGTTCTTGGAGTGCTTGGCCTCATATTCCTCGTCGGGCAGGGGAACTTCTTCTTTTTCCATGTACGCACGGGTGCCGATGAGGATGCGGTTGTTGTCGCACCATGCAGAGAAGCCGAGGCCGCGATGGACCTCCAGGTCCTTGACCGGGTAGAGGATGTCGGTGCGGTCCTCGATGATCTGGCGGAACAGGCCGCTCAGGGTATTGCAGCACTTGCTCAGGACGCTGGCCGAATAGAGGATGGCCCGGTCGATGCGTCCGCCCTTGAAGATGCGGATGTCCTCGAGCATAGCACTATCCGGGGTGAACAGCTCATCGGCGTCAGCCTGAACGGTATCCACACCGCCCAGTTCCTCGATCGCCGCCCAGCCGGGGATCACCGCACCCGAGGCAGCGGCAGTCTGCTGCAGCCGCAGGGATGCAAAGCCTGCGATGAGGGTGGAGGACAGAGGCGAACCCATGCAGAGCACAGCGGTCAGCGCCGCAGCACCGCCGTTGAGGCCGCCGCCAAAGACGCAGAAGACCAGACCGGCCAACACAGCCGCACCCAGCAGGATGTAATTCGTCTTACGGGCGCGGCGCTCACAGGCGCGGGGGCCAAAGCCCTGCTCCACCATCGCGTCGTCCCACTCGGCGGGTCGGCTGAGCAGCACCCAGGGGTCTTTTTCGTCCATGTCCTTGGAGAGGATGCGGATAAGGTCTTTGTCCTTCGCGCGGAACGCACCGCGATGCTCCGGACCGGCCTGCGCCAGTTTGAAGCCGCCCTGGACCGAGGCCAGAAGGACACGGTCGCCCAGCAGTGCAAGGAACAGCCCCAGCGCCGCAATGCCGGACAGAAGGGTGAAGCTGGACGCCTGATAGTTCTGCGCGTTCAGCAGGGCCACAGCGGCCTGCAAAAGCGCAGCGCAGGCTGCCATCGCGGGCATGGTCTCCATGCTGGGGCGTTCGCCCCGCAGCCCCTTCAGGCCGTCCCTCACGACGGGCCAGCCCACAGCCAGCGCCAGCGCCAGGAAGAGCAGATCAGCGGCATAGAAGGCCGCCGGGGCAGTTACAGGGTCAAGGCCGCCCAGCGGGCCGACAAGGCCCTCTGCGGCGAGGCCGAAGTGGAGCAGCACCAGTGCAAGGATGCCGCCCAGCGCACAGCGCAATGTAAGGGCCGCGCCCATCTGGTGCAGCCGTTCCCCCACCTGTTCCGGCGTCTCAGGCGTTTTTTCCTCTTCGACAGGCGCTTCCTCGACGGGTGCAGCCTCCGGAGCAGCCGGTGCAGTACCGGCCTCTTCGGCCGGCTGTGCAGGCGCTTCCTCCTTCGGCGGCTCCACCGGAGCCGCCTCGTCGCCGTCGTTCAGGAACATGAGCGGCAGACTCATGCTGTCGTCATTGTCCGGCGGCGTCGCGCGGGCCGGGGCTGCGGGCGCTTTCTCGTCGTCACCCTTGCCGAAGAACTGCATCGCCGGGGCCGCATGGGGCTTCGACACCTTATCTTCTGCAAACACCATCTCGGGCATCGGCACGGCAGGCTTCTCCGGCACTGCATCCGGCTCTTTTTCTGCGTCCGGTTTCGCTGCAATGACCGGAACCGCCGGGGTGCTCTTTTCCGGTTCTGCGGGCTTCACCGGCTGGGGAGGCTCTTCCTCCTGCGGCGGAAGCTTTGCACCAAACAGCATGGCTTTGAGCGCCTGCATCTCCCGGTCCTCGTACTGCTCCTGCGGGGTGCGCGGCTCGTACTGGACCGCCTTTTTCCGGGGCGCGGCCTGCTTTTCTGCCGGCTTTTTCTCCGGCTTGGGAGCAGGCGGCTCCGGCGCTTTGATGGGTCCTGCGGGCTTTTGGGGCTTTTCCGGCTCAGGCTGGGGGGCGCTGACCGGCTCGGCAGGCTTCGGCTGCTCGGACTTCGGCTCTGCGACTTCCTCTTCCAGCGCCAGGACCAGCTCCAGGTCGGAGGGTTCCTCCGGCTCCTCGCCGCCCAGCTGTATCTCGCCGGTACGGCTCTCTTCGGGTGTGCCGCCTTCCTGCTGTTCGGCCTTTTCACGACGGAACAGCCGGCCCAGCAGGCTCTTGGGCTTTTCTTCATTCTCATCGTCCCGCCGGGTCATCTCCTCCGGGACCTGGGCTACACTGGTGGTAAAAAAGGTGCGGAATTTTTCTTCGCGGGCGTCGAGCTCTTCCTGCGTCATTTCCTTCCGCTCGTCATCCTTTGGCATCCTGATCTTCCCTCCCTTGTTTCGTTCGGCACGGGCCAGCTCAGCTCTGTGCGGCGCGCTGGCTCTGGATCTCATACAGGATGATGCCTGCGGCCACCGAGACATTGAAGCTGTCCACGCCGGTACCCTGTGCGGTCATATCGAGGCTCACAACGCCGTCGCAGAGCTTCTTGACCAGCTGCGACACACCGCTGCCCTCGCTGCCCAGCACCAGCGCAATGGGGCCGGTGAGGTTGTTCTTGCGCAGGGACACGCCGTCCATGTCGGCGCAATAGACGAAAACACCCTGCTCTTTGAGGCGGCGGATGGTCTCGCCGATGTTGGCCACACGGGCCACGGGCAGACGCTCAGCCGCACCGGCGCTGGACTTGATGACGGTGGGGGTCACGGATGCGCCGCCCCGCTTGGGGATGACGATGCCGTGAGCGCCGCACAGCAGAGCCGAGCGCATGACAGCGCCCAGATTGTGGGGGTCTTCGATGCCGTCGCTCAGCACGAGGAAGGGCGGTTCGCCCTTCTCTTTGGCAGCGGCCAGCAGGTCCTCCACCGTTGCGTATTCGATCTCGCTGGCAAAGGCAGCCACGCCCTGATGGCTCTCGGTGCCGGTCATGAGGCGCAGCTTGTTGGGATGTACCCGCTTGACGGTGGCACCGGCTTCCTTCGCCATTGCGGTATAGTAAGCGGCCACAGCCGGAGCCATGCCCTCGGCCAGCAGCACCGTATCCACGCCGGAGCCGCTCTTCAGCAGCTCTGTGACCGGGTTCTTGCCGTAGACGAGGCTCTCGTTCCGGGGCTGGTCGTCGGCCTTTTCGCGGCGGGGACGGCGGGGCATATTGCGTTCTTCCATGAAGTTCTCCTTCCGTTTCTATCGCAGGACGCCAAAGCCCTTCCGGCCCGGCGTCATCGTATCGCTTCAAACGAGTTTTCAGGGCCGCAGCGCTGTAAAGCTGCATTTTGCGGCAGGCACTGACGCATTTCAGACGTACAGCGCTTATAACTCATCTTGAAGTATAACATAAGCGGCAGGGGTTTGCCATAGAATTGCGCTTTTTCTTCCCGTGAAATTTCTGTGCCGCCCGCCCGGGCAGCGCCTCATGGGAGAAGTGTTGCCTTTTGCGCGCCGGTTATCCGTCTTTTTGCCTGCGGTAAAAGTTTTCCACATTCAGACCGCTTTACCATCCGTATACCCGCCCTGTTTTTTCCACAAGTTGAAAACCCTGTGGAGAAAGTTCAAAACTCAAGCATTCAAGCCTGTTTTCCGGGTGGAATTCCACACTTTCCACAAGGTTTTCCACAATCTTATCTCGACAGGCTCAGAACCTTGCATACATTTTGTAATTTTCAAGTCAGAATTATGACAAAATTTTGAAGCAGAGCGGCACTTGTTTTGCCTTTTTATCCAACATCATTTTGACGAATGTGGATCCCTGTTGAAAATCGTCTGCTTTGGCATCTCCGCCGCCGGTCTGGCCGGATGTTGTCGAAGCCTGTATAAAATGTTGCATCCCACTTATTTCTCTGTCTTTCGAGCACACCGCTGGCCAAGAAAACTTCGGTTTGGTTACAAAAACTCTCCGGTGGATTGATTTTACCCGCTGTTTGGGGTATACTTAGGGTGCAACTTCGTTAAACCATGCACAAAGCGGTGTGTGGGTACGAACAGACCCCGATAATTTTTGGAGGTAATAATAATGTTGGTAAATGCAACCGAAATGCTCATCAAAGCTCGTGACGGCCACTACGGTGTGCCTCAGTTCAACATCAACAACCTGGAGTGGACCAAGGCCGTTCTGACCGCCTGCGAGGAGATGAAGAGCCCTGTCATCCTGGGTGTCTCCGAGGGTGCCGGCAAGTACATGACCGGCTTCAAGACCGTCGCTGCAATGGTCGATGCAATGGTCGATTCCATGGGCATCACCGTTCCCGTCGCTCTGCATCTGGATCACGGCACCTACGAAGGCTGCAAGGCCTGCGTTGAGGCCGGTTTCTCCTCCATCATGTTCGACGGCAGCCACTACTCCATCGAGGAGAATGTGGAGAAGACCAAGGAGCTGGTCGCTCTGGCACACTCCAAGGGCATGAGCATCGAAGCCGAGGTCGGCTCCATCGGCGGCGTCGAGGACGGCGTTGTGGGCAATGGCGAGATCGCTGACCCCGCAGAGTGCGCAAAGATCACTGATCTGGGCATCGACTTCCTGGCCGCCGGCATCGGCAACATCCACGGCGTCTACCCCGCCAACTGGAAGGGTCTGGACTTCGAGGCTCTGGACCGCATCCATAAGGCTACCAATAACATTCCTCTGGTCCTGCACGGCGGCACCGGCATCCCTGACGACATGATCGCAAAGGCCATCAGCCTGGGCGTCTCCAAGATCAACATCAACACCGAGTGCCAGCTGGTCTTCGCTGAGGCTACCCGCAAGTACATCGAAGAGGGCAAGGATCAGCAGGGCAAGGGCTTCGACCCCCGCAAGCTGCTGGCTCCCGGCGCAAAGGCCATCGAGGCCAAGTGCAAGGAAAAGATCGAGCTGTTCGGCTGCGCCGGCAAGGGCTAAGCGGAAGCTTCCTTCTTAAAGGATATACCACCCAATAAATCATCGGCCCCGCTGCACTGTTATGCACAGTGCAGCGGGGCCGCTTTTCATTTTATATGCGAGCACTCAGACGTGGGTCTTTTCCATATAGCCAGAAATGGATTGCATACAGCCCAGCACCCAGAAGGAGGCAAAAAATCGAATAGCTAAGGATCGGAAGCCGTAGCAGTACAATCTTACCCGCGATCTGGGTAAAGAACCAGCCCGTTCCATACAGAATCACGATATAAAGCACCAGCCATGCAGCATATTTCAGCCAATGCTCCCGCGGCGGAAAGCCCACCTGTTCCATCATCCGGCGGAACAGTATGCAAAATGCGGTCAATGCAACAACAAGCTGCATCAGATACCCTACGGATAGTTCAAAAACCCAATTTCCAATTACCGGATAGAGCAGCAAGCCTTCCACACCCCACTCAAAAAAGAAATACAGCGGTGCAACATACCAGAAGTAATCTCCGGCTCTCAGTGTTTTCAAGCTTGGCTTGACCTCTTCCACAAAGGTCTTTGCGTCCGAAATCGAATGAAACAGTTCCTGATTTTCCTTGTTGGCTTGGATTGCAATATCAAGCAAATCGCTGCGCACAAGTTCGATACCACAGAAGTCCCAGCTGACCCGGCGAAGATAACGAATCACTTCTTTAAGTTGCTCCTGACTTTTTTCAGTCAGCAACTCGGTACGCATCCGGTTTGTTTTTCGCAATGCAAAATACTTATTCATCTGGCTCCTCCTTAAAAATTTTTTTCACCAGCTGGCAGAGCTGGCTCCAATCCTGCCGGAACTCAAGAAGCGCCTGCCGCCCTTCTTCCGTTACAATGTAGTATTTTCGGCTCGGCCCCTTGGGAGAAGGTCTGCGTTCTACCGTAACCTTTCCCTGCTGCTCCAGCCGCAGCAGCAGCGGATAAAGCGTGCTTTCACTCAAGTCTGAAAAACCGACTTGTTTCAGGTTCATAACGATCTCATAGCCATAGGTTGGCTCTCTGCTGATGAGCTTCAGAACGCAAAACTCCAAAATGCCCTTGAGCAGTTGTGTATTATTTTCCACCGGATACTCCTCCTTTCTGCTATTTTGTATTACATAGTAGTTCTTTCGTCAAGTGATTTTAGGCCGTCATATCTACCAAAAATCACAGCAGTTTTCTATGCACAAAAACGACCCGGCTTACGGATAATCCCCGCAAGCTGAGTCGTTCATTTTCTGCTAACATTACATTTTATGGTTCCAGCCCACACAGACGGTACAGTTCCTCGATACACGGTGCCTTATATCCCATATATCCTTCGATATCCTCCGGGAAAAGCCGCGCGGCCTGTTCCTTTACCGCGCTGTAACGTTTGACCGCCTCCGGATTCTGACGCAGAAATTCCCGAAATACCAGATGGCGGTGCAGCTCTTTGGAACCGGCCGGACATACATACAAATGATGCAGCTGCAAATCAGGTTTGTCCGTATAACGGAATGCCTCCCTGCCCTCAATGCCGAGGTTTCCTTCATGAAGATACCCAATGACCGCCAGCCGCTCAATAACCTCACCCAAAACGGAATTGTCCGGGATCACAACATCAACATCAATGCAGGGTTTTGCAGCCATCCCCTCGACTGAGGTACTGCCCACATGCTCGATTCCAAGGGCCAAATCTCCAAGGGCCGCTTCCAATTCAGCCTGAATGGCCGTGAAATCGTCTTTCCACTTCGGGTCATAGGACAGCACCACCACATGTGTTGTTTTCATCGTTCTTTCCTCCTAGTACAACAACAAAGCCCCCAAGGAAAATCCTCAGGGGCCTTCAATCAAGTCGGCGACTACCTATTTTCACAAGCCGTTTCCAGCTAACTATCTTGGGCACGAGTGAGCTTAACTGCTGTGTTCGGAATGGGAACAGGTGGAACCTCACCGTCATCGTCACCGACCATATGACTAGCTAAGTATATCATTTCTGATTTACTTTGTCTAGTGTTTCAGAAGGACGTGCCTTCAAAACTGAATAATCACTGCTTACATTTTTTCGTTGACTCTAAGAGTCTCAAGCGAATTGTGGTCAAGCCCTCGACCTATTAGTACACGCTTGCTG
>ENA-ORRZ01000249-ORRZ01000249.1-human-gut-metagenome-genome-assembly--contig:-NODE-249-length-53918-cov-9.604794_pt1 | contig 53918 bp, 74 predicted proteins | sample MGYA00242185_ERZ509152 | MGnify/ENA primary metagenome ERZ509152 (study PRJEB26280, sample SAMEA2338668) | human gut metagenome | biome: human gut; feature: human-associated habitat; material: faeces... | reverse complement strand
CTCCTGTTTGGAATGAGCTACATATGTCTACAGATTTTCCAACTTATTGGGATTAGTCACACACACTTTTTGTCCTATAACCCCAAATTATGGGCCCTATGAATCTCACCTTCTTAACAGTATCCATTTTATCTAGAATAGGCTTAGTTATCTCTGCATTGCTTTCAAGAGACACATATTCCTTATCAACATAAACGCCTTTGGAATACTCTGTCGTATGAACCCGTTTTTCAATAGTAAGTATATGAGTGCCATTATCATCTTCATACTCTTCATAACGAGAGAAAGCACCAATATCTATATCTGTATCTATATCCCCTCTTGTACCTATTGCCATCTGATAACTTCGATGAACTACGTTCATATCAGATGGTATTACTTTGCCACATAACTTTGTAAACTGATATACATCATGTTTTTCATTCCAACTGATCCAAAACTCAGCATTATTCTTATGTTTAACCAGCTTATACTTATACCAAATTCTCCAATGAGTATCAATGTAACGAATTTTGCCTAGGATCGTATATAACTCATTTCGGATACGCAATGTATCGCCATAGTTAAATTTCATAAAACACTCTCATTCCCAAAACAATTTATATTATTAATTACTATGATTGTACACATAATATGAAGTTCTGCCAATACGGATATAGCAAAAAGGACCTACAGTAAACTGTAGGTCCTTATATGTGCGGATTGAGGGTTTATACTCAACGCTCCGCACCATTACAGCATTGTTTAAGTTCTACATTTTAAAAAGGGGCAAATAAGGGGCAACCGTTATTTTTCTTTTATTGAATGCAAGTATTAACCACTTTTTCTAAATCCCCTGTACTATCAAATATATTGCATCCTATTTCACGGATTAGTTTCATTTGATATTTGTGTTCTTCTCTTGTACGTTTAAACTCTGTTAAATGTTTTACCATACCTCTCATTAGAGATATGTTTGTTTCCATTTCTTCTATGTACTCTTTAACACTATCATAATCAATGCCTATTTTTTCTTCAATCGCTACTACAGACTTAACTGTTGCTACAGGTTGTCTATTAAAATATTTAGCAATTTCTAAATTAATAGGATCTACATTATTGTACATAATACAAGTTAGTTTGTATGCCGTAGATTCTGTGAATACAATTAATTTAGAAATAGCACTATGCATAGGAATATTGTTTTCATTCTTATAGGCAGTTACTTCTTCCTTTTCCAATAGTTGATATGGCAAGCCTTTATCTTTTAAATGCCATAGAATACTTGTTCTATTTCTTTTAACTATTTCTGCAAAATCACCAATGGTTATAACAGGTACACCTTTATATGTCTTACAATTTAGTTCGTTTGTATTTACAGGCTCTTCTAAATAGCCTTGTTTTAATGTTTCTTCCATTTCGTTGAAAGCTTCAATATATTTTAGCTTCCATTGTAATGCTTTCTTGCCTGTAAAGCCCATAGCAAGTAGTGAAAAACCATCACGGTTCATAAGGTATTCTTTATAATCTTTCCCACGATTTTGATATGTAGTTTCTTGGTAAAATTTGGTGGCGGAATTTTCCGCCGCCAAAATATTATGGATATTTTCTAAAACATCTTTGTGTTGTTTGCCAAAATGGTCTGCTATATCTTTACTAGATACTACGATTTGATTATTTTGAATAACTACTAATTGTTTCATGATTTTAGCTCCTTAGTCTTTAAAGGAACAATGCACTCATGATATAATATTTCATAGAGAACATTGTTCTCCGGTCAAATAGGGTAGTGAAACTTTCCACAGGTGCACTACTCTATTTTTTTATTTTATTATACATAGACCGTATGGACAATCTAACCGCATCAGAACGAGTTGTGTCATTAGCTTTTGCACATTCATCTAACATCATTAAAGTGTCTTTATCAACTCTTATGCGTAGCATTGTGTCTTTCGGATTATCCGTAGGTCTACCCATTTTTGCAGCACTCATTTCATCACCTCACTTTTGTTGCTACATTTATAATATAATTTATGTAGCTACATAAGTCAAATAAACTTTTCTTAAACTAAAATTTAGTGGCCGAATTTTCGGCTGATAAAATTTAGTGGCGGAATTTTCCGCTACTAAATTCCATTGGCACAATTTTCTTCCGCTAACCTCTCACGATAAAAAGAGCCACCGCATCATCTGTGCAGTGGCTTTAACTTTTATTATTTATTATCTCTTATCCTTAACTGGAAATACGGAATGATCCTTATCATACCATAGCGGAAAAAACGTTCCATTTGATACATATCCAACTAATCTCTTTTTACTAGCTAATCGTAACGAGAACACTTGTTCAAAATTTCTCATGTATCCATCTTTGATATATTTCTCTTGATAGTCTTTTGGCAATTTAATAGCTGGAATATAGTGGCTATTACTCCCACCATTTTTACGTTTTCCACCAGATGCAGATTTTACTTCAGACCATGTTTGTGTAGAATAGTCCTCTAGTTTATGAATAATATTAGTAATAACATCATTCCCACCTAACTCACACCAGCATTTATGTTCACTGTAATATGATTTAAAAGACCATTTAAATAACTCTGTATCAAAATTACGTATTTTAGAGATTGGTTTTTCAGAACTCTTTATTATCTCTCTACCTTTTTTATTTGCCATATTACCAATTTCCTTGATAATACTCTTCCATGGATTCTTTAGTAATAATAGTATCGCAATGTGCACCAGCTGGTAATCCACCTCTAGCATCTACCCAAGGTGCTTCCGAATGTGTCATTTGGCTTAAATCATATCCAGATACATCTTTAAGACTATTACAAACTGCATTTATAGTAGCTTTATGATCATCACATATTCTGTTAACATCTGGTTCATAACTTTCTAAAAACTCTGAACCCTCAATCATGAACATACCTTTATGCGTTTGAAATAGCTTTCTACAAACTGGACCTTTAGGCCATGCTTCGAAATCATCTTCAAAGATAGGAACATCATCCCACACTAATGCCATTGCTTGCGAATAGAAAGCTAACTTCTGTAGCTTCATTGCTGACATTGGTCCAAAGTTATCAATTATGTATTTTGCAACATCATAGATAGTACTTTGTTGTCCTTTTCCTTTCATAATATTTGCCTCCTTAACATCACAACCTTTGTTAAGATTAGTTTATAATCCTTTCATTAATCATACATGAAGAAATGATGAAAAGGCAAATCTTTATTTATGCTTCTTTACCATACAGTCTTTCCATCCCTTGCCTTGTTACAAGCCAGTTCTTACCCGATTTCTTAAACTCGCCTTCTTTAAATCCATTCTTTACACGACCTCTACAATTCTGTTTCAATGAGTCAGCAGTAACATTCCAGCGCTCTGCAGCCTCTTGTGTGGTCATAATATCATCTAGTTCAAATTTCAATTTTATCACCCTCTAACTAAACGTTTAATTGCTAGTATCAAAACAATAATAGTTACTATATTAATCAGCCATTCTAAATATTGCATAATTCACCTCGTTGATTTACAATGATGTTGAAAAGGTGGCGGGGCTTTCACCCGCCGGCTTTTTACTACTCCTTGCTAACAAGTTTCAGTATTGCTAGTGCCAGTACCAGTGGCGTTAACGCATTCGCTAAACTTGTTAGCTTTTCTATTATGTCCACTTTTATCACCTCCTTACATTTTTATTATACCCTATATCGTGTATAAAGGCAAGTATTTATTTTGATTTTTACAAATAAAAATAGAGCCTACCAACCTAGATATTTTCTAAGTTAGTAGGCTCTTTTATTTATATTTGCGTGTATCCACCATTACACGCTATGGAGATGTATGGATCACCTCTCATTCATCGATGAATTACTACTCCAATGATTGCCCCCGCTCCTACCATCTGAGATAGGTTGCGCTGCATCCGTAGTCGTTTGATTGTTCTCTTGTCGTTGTCGATTTGTCCTTTCAATTCGGTCAAAGAGTTCTGCATTTCGTTCAAGGTAACTTCTTGCTTCACTAAGTCCGCTTTGGCTTTGTTCAATTCGTTCTCTAATTTGGTGATTGTATTGTGTGCTTCGTTCAATTCTTCCTTTTGCTTCACGGCTAAGTTCTGCACCTCGTTCAATGGAACGTTGGATACTTCGATTAAGCTCAGTGCTTTCTCGTTGTTTTTCTTGAGCTCGTTCCACTGCGTTAAGGGTACGCTGATAGTCGGTTCCGCTTGGCTGATAGAAGATATATCCGATGCAAAGGCAGATGAGGACCCCAATACCACCGATAATAATATAGCGGTAAGTAGTGTTATCAAATAATACTTTGATTTTGTCATACATTATACCCCTCCTGCATAGTCAGTAATTCCCCTAGCAATGGCACGTACGATAGTGTCTAAATCATTAGTTAGCATAGCATGGTCATCTTCGTTATCAATGAATGCCATTTCAACTAATACTGCAGTTGCATCTGTACCATTTAGCACCCAAAGGTCATCACGTTTTTTAATACCACGATCAACTGTATTAATGCTACGGATAATTTGACTTTGAATATCGTTCGCCAATCGTTGCCCATTAAAAGACTTGTACAAGGTTTCTGTACCTCTAGCTTGCGTGTTAAAAGCATTACAATGAAGTGATACAAAGATATCTGCCCCCCAAGCATCAGATTCAGAACATACGAGACCTAAATCATCATCTTGTAGAGTACGAACTTCGCATCCTGCTGTTTCAAGATAGCGTGCCAACATCTTGCCTGCATCACGAGCTACATCGCATTCACGAGTACCATGTACAGGATTGACTGCACCACTATCTAAGTTAATATCATGTCCGGGATTAATAAATATCTTCATCGTTTATCCTCCTTTTCTAATTGGTCTGGAATACCGTTACCGTTTTTATCTATCCAAAGTGCAAGAAAACCAACAAGGGCCGTTAGAACAGAAGGGATAAATATATGATCTATGATATTAAGCCCTACATTAATCAGCTTGTTCGCCTCGTCAGATACGTACCCGCTAACAAATGACATAACATACTGAGTTATTACCAATAAAATAGGCACTAGTATAATAAATACTAGCGCCCGTGTAGCGAATATACCTGTAGGGTGGAAGTTGCCCACCCTTACAGATTGATATGATTTTTTAATTGTATTGATGAGATTTGGCGGTATGTTCATGTAGCTCCTCCTTTATATCATCAACACGTACTTCTAAGGCTTCAACTTTTGCTGATAATAATACTTGCTTGCTTTCCGCTTTAATCCGTTCTGCACGTGATAATTTGATTTCATCCTTCAAATCTTTTAGCGTATCAGTTAGCACGCCCCATTTTTCTTGAAAAATAAGATTATCTTGCATCCGTTGTGAGTCTAATTGTTGTAATAACGGAATAATCAACAATCTATATCCTGCCCCAGCAACTATACCCACTATCGTAAGCGTGGTTAAAATGTCATTCAATTCAAATTGCCATGTCCACATTTATTACCCCTTTCTCCAGTACCCTATAATATCAATAATATAACGATTGTTCGCCGGTACGCCCCAGCCCTTAATTATACGGCTATTTCGTTCAACATAAATGCTATTGTTATTTACATCAACGCTTCGTTCTATTAGCCTTACTGCGACTGGTGCATTCGGTGGGAGCGATGCGACCATATTGCCATTACCGGAAGGGGTTTTCAATTTAAAATCAAAATGCAAGTACCCCCAACCTGTTAACGGGTCGAACGCTAAGTAACCTCTATCAGCACCAGGATTACTGGCTATAGCGTTTCCCCAAACAACTTCATATATTTCGACTGGTTGAGAAGTCGCTTGTCCACCACCGCTTCCAGGGTCGCCCTTAGGGCCTTTTAAAGCCAGTAATTGTTCCGCCGTGAAATCAGAGTATTTGAACGGCTCGCCTTTATCACCTTTCGGTCCTTTAAGTGCGTTAAGTTGGTCTTGTGTAAAGTCGGTAAATTTAAAAGGCTCCCCTTTAGGTCCTGGTGGCCCCATTGGTCCTCGTTCACCGTCCGTGCCACGTTGTCCAGGAGTTCCAGGTTCCCCTTGCGGTCCTTGCAATTTAACAATCTGGGTATTATCTTTGACAATAATTTTATCATCAGGATCCTTTATATGAATATTCTCATCGTTCATATCATTTCCCCCTATTGCTTATTCCTTCACATATTGTGATTTCACCTTTTATTAAACATTTGATAGGCTTATTACCACTCCACAAAAACAAATCCCAGTAGTACTTACCACGGCTTAATGTATCTGTGGCCAAAGATAAAATGATTTTGCACAGCTCATCATCTTCTAACCCATCTTGAGATACGGATATATCAAACTTTGCCTTGTACTCCTCATCTGTTGGATATTTTCTAACACATGCAAATAGGCTCTCACTATCTACCATATTGGTATAATCAACATTTAGAGTAATTGTTTCTCCTTTAATCACATTAAAGTTGTGTAGGACCGGTAGTTTCATCTTCACGCACCTCGTCCAATTCCATTAAGTCATTATGGATGCATCCTTCTGTTGGGCATGTTCCATCCTCATTTAATATTTCATAGCCCCATTCACAGAACTTCATTACAGGAATATCACTTTTAATTTCAAATGTTTCCATTATTTCACCGCCTTAATTTTTAATACCATTTCTTGATTCAGTTTCTTAAACTGTTCTTGCAAGTCGGTAATATCGCCGTTAATCAATCGACGTCTCAATAACATTTGTTCTAGCCTTTCAAAACGTCCATTGTAATAATTTCTAATTTCAGCGATTTTTTCCGCCTTTGTTGGCTCTTTTGCTTGCGGTTCAACGAACTTACCGTCTACATAAAATTTACCGCTCATAAATTCATCGAGCATGTTATCGCCGTCTTCGGAGTAAATATAATTAGCAGCATCCGGCCATTCCTGTTTAGCAGTTGCTAGTAATTCATCTTTGCTAATCATATTATCAACAAAAGATGTAATGCGTTCACCTTGTTCATTTAATACAAATACATATTGATTCATTTCTTTATACCCCCATAGCAATTACGCGATACTTGCCAATATATCTACTGTCAGTATTGTCAATCGTCATATAGTTTGGTGCATTCGACCACGTAGCAATTCCACTAAGATTAACAACCGACTGGTCGCCATTAGCTATTGCGATATAGTTTGTTGTCTTAAATGAAATCGGAAAATTAAATGTCGCTCCACCGGCACCAGGGTCTGACTGTGTAATTCCCCATTGAACAATGAAGCCGTTTGCAAATTTCACATATCCATTAACACTATCCAGTTTCGATGCTACGATAGCACCTTGACCTAACAATCCTTTAAGTGTGCCTAAGTTAAGCACTTTATTAATATCGCTATCGTTGTAGTTAGAAGTAATAAAGTTAATAACTTCTTGTGAGTTATCGCCTTTTGTTACTTGCAAGCCTTGATTATGTTTAGCGATTGATTTTGCATATTGGTTAGAGGTAATATCTAGTTTTTTATTAAATGCGTCTTGATGTGCATTTGTAGCCGAATTATGAGCTTTAATAGATTCATCTAGTTGTTCCCTAGTAACAGCCGTAGATAAATCAATAAGGCCTTTTACATTAGGATTATCTCCTACCCCTAAAGCAATCAATAAGCGTTGCATTGGAATTGCATTTGTTTTATCTGGAATATAAGAGGTTAATCCACTAGCGTTAGAATATCCAATGAGTTTTTCTTGCCCGCTGTCACCATTCTTTCCATAAATACCAACTTCTCTCCAATAAAATCCTGTTTCAACTTTTTTATTATCAAAGTTAAATTGTAACTGCATTTGCCCATTTGTCACTTCTTTGACATTACTCAATCCAATTTCTAATTTAGGACTAACAAGCGATGTTAAATTATCAATATTTGTTGTTAATTGTCCATCGCCTATTACTGCTTTTGTAATGATCAATCTATCATCAACTTTACCTGTAGATGATTTTAGAATCATTTTATTCCCTTGTAGTGTTAAACTAAGTCCCGGAAATTGTGCCATATTATCCTCCTATTTCAATTACTTCTTCATACCCAATTACACTGCCATAATATTGATTATGTTTAATTTCAACATCGCCCCACAGTTTACTCATACCAATTTGTGTTTCTTCTTCTGCTACAACAAGTCCTGAAATAATCAATTTTTGTTCAAGTAATTGTTCTTCCCAAACTTCATAAGCAATGTGTGCTGGCTTAAACTCCTCAATGGTTTGCTGTAAACCATTGATATCTTCACACATGTCTTTTGTAAACTTTAATTCCATAGTATAGCTTTCATTCTTTGGAATTATTACTGCAGACTCATCAGATACAAAGTTATTGGCCAAGGCTTCTAGAAACTCTTTTGTACTACTATCAGTATTATTTAACTTTGCAATTACACGGCTTCGTCTATTATGTAAGCTATCATTTATAGCGCTTATTCCAACAAACTCTTCCCATTTCGATAATGCATAAGTTGCTGATTGAATATTATCTTGTTTTAATAGTTCAATTAACAACAATCTAATGCGTTCATGTTCTCTACTATCTGCATCACTTATTGCTTTAAACTCTAAATCTTTTGCAATAAAAAGAGGCAGATACGTAAGTATATCTACCTCTTTCCATCTAATAAAATCACTCATGCACGATCACCTCTTTAATTGTTGGTAATTGTTCATTTGTAATATCAATATTAGTAATCCCTTTATTAACTTTTAAATCACGATAGTCTAATACCCCTGTTTCTTTATTAGCTAAAATAGCTTTACCAATATTAGCATAAGATACATATGTGCCATTAAAAATTTGCTTTTTAAACTCCTCATTTAATACCTTTTTAATAGCCTCTATATCTGCTTTTCCCTTTGTCACTGTTAGTTCAATATTAATATCAAATATTGTTGGTGTTACTATAGTAACAGTTGCCCCAATTGGTGCGTTTTCAGCTAGTACAGCCTTAACTTTTTCAATTAATTCTGTACTAGCACTTTCACGTTCATTATTGATAATAATAACCTTAACTGTTCCCGGACCATTCCATAATGGAATTACTTTAACTAAAAAAACACCATTAACTAATCGAGCCCACTGTTCATAATGATATACATTGCCACTGGTTGCAGGTTTTCTAACTTTTAATAGGAGCCTATCTAAAAGTTCTGCATCAGTCTCTTCATCATATCCATCATAAGCAGCCGCTTCATTGGTAACTGTACTAACACCATATATCCCCCCAACTATTTCTGTGATTGTATTTGCCCCTACATTCAAAGATTTTCCAAGTTGTTCAGATAATGCCAATACTTTAGCACTCCCAGTATCGCCTAGATTGACCTCCTTAGAAGTCCTAAATGTTTCATCATTGTCTGTGCTAAACAAACTCCCTTCAGGGATTATCGTATTAGCTGTACCAGTTATAGTTAATATTACATTAGCTTGTGTTGCAGCTTTTCTAAATACCCCATGAGCTTCTGCATGACGTGTTAAATATTCTCCCCATGCAGTTTGAGGAAAGGCCGCATCAAGTATCAACTGCATTTCTGCATAAGACTTTTCAAACTCAACTGCATTTGAACTCAAAGTATCAAATACAAATGTTCCTTCATGTGTACTTAGGCCTTCTTTATCTATTTTTTTGAAATCTGCTAGTAGCCGTCCTAGCACATCTTGCTTACTTTGTGGTTCTAGCATTATACTTCAACTCCTATCGTATTTGGTCCATAAATTGTTTGTAACTCTATTTGCAGTGTAATTATTTTATGTTCTTGAATTACATTTACTGCATCTACATTTATAATGTATGGATTAACTAATAACGCATCCTTTACATATTCAAACAGATCATATTGACTAGGTGTATCATTAGGCTTTTTCCCAATGAATTGTTCAAACTCAATGCCATAATCATCATAATATGCTCTATAACGGTATCGCTCTACTCTTAATGTTTTCCACACCCATACTTTTATTGCATCATTCCCTGTTACATATTTATGATTACCATTTCTATCATATTGATAGGTATCTCGTTGAAAGTCCCAAGCTAACTCTTTGCATAGTGGCAGGTTTTTATTTACGTCAATGCTACTTGGTGTATTCCCTTTCATAAATGGATTACTCATTGCCGTCTAACCTCCTACATTTTCCATATACAAAGTACTGCTCTGCTGTACTTTCATCATCACCTACTATCGGAATTAACATTACTTTATCGCCTATATGCCATGTATCAGTCATGATTCTAGTTTTTGTATAATCATTATGAATAGCGTGTGTATGACTAGCAAATTCTGCATAGCCACCGCCACCGCTGCGTGGTTGTGTTTCGCTTACAATATGCCCCTTAGATTCTCTATAATGACCTTGTAACCAATATTCATCAACCCACAAAAAGTTGCTATTTAATTCCATTCCATTGAACGATACAACTAGATTCGGAGGTGGTGATACTATCGTACCAATTCCCGGCATTGCTTGCTTGCCTGCGTTTCCGCCCACGTTACTCATGATACCTAATATTCCTGTATAAGGATCATTGTTTTTCTTCGGCACTTTCACCCTCTCCTTCCTCTGGTTCTCTGATGTACTCTAGATTCAATTCCATTGTATGTGTATTATTTTCAAATGTATGAGTGTCAGACTTAATGAAGAATACTCCTTTTAGTTGCTCTTCTTCAATTACTACAGAATAGCCTGCAATACATTGTATATTCCCTAGTGCAGAAATACTTGAGTCCATTTTAATTCCTTTAATTTTCGCCTTAGCTTTAGCTGCATTATCAACAGGAAACTTTGGCTTTTTAGGTGTACTTGTTGTACTAGACTTTTTCTTTTTAGTCGCTTTCTTTTCCTTTGGTTCTGGCTGATTTTTATATATATCTTGGAAAATACCATATTTTTTTATTAGCTCATCCTCATTATCTATCCGAATTACATTACCTGCTGCATCAACAGTTTTTACTCGGTTTACCATTTCTTCAATAGACTCTGAATGTGATGAATTTATTACATCGTATGTATCTCTCGCTATATATTCTTCAATGATTGTCCCTTTTTCAATCAAGTTAATTCCACCTTCTAATAATATTGCAGTGAAATCTTTTTGAATATCAGCCTTTGTTTTCTCAAACAACATTTGAAAAACTTCTGTACATGTTTTTTTATCTGCCACAAAGTTTACTACTGTAGGTATATCTGGTAATGTCCCTACAGGTACTTCAACCTCTGCACATACACGCTTGAAAGCATCAACTACATTTGTAGCATTAAAAACTAAACTTACTTTAGACTTTGCTAGGTATATCATCCCATCATAGCAAGTAATATCATATGTATTGTCATTTGTATTTCTTTTTCTAAAAAATACACGTCCAGTAAATATTTTTGCATTATCTACGGTCACTTCTATGCGATCACCTAAATCAATTAAATAGTTTGGAAATGATATATCTTTAGGATTATAAGCATATGAAAACTCTAACTTTCTAGCAGCTTCTTCTCTATCACCGCTCCATGTGAACTTAGAAATAAGATGTGTAACATCTACTCTTTCATCCTTTTCATTAATATGTTCTATTAGTGTAATCATAGTGGCCACTCCTTACCATTCATTTTTAATGACCGCTTAGATACTTTTAAAACTGCACCAATCGGACTTTTACCAGCTTTAACCATCATCTTATACATATTTAATGCCTTTTTGCCTTGTTCAGCTATTGGCATTATTTTTGATACGGCCTTATTTGCTGTATCCATGAAATGTTCTTGTGGATATGATGTTATAGCTTGCTCTTCTGGAGCTTCTGCGATTCTACTATGTAATCCTGTAGTATCATTTTTAATCTCTGCTGTTGGTTTTATGTATCTATATTCTTTGAGTGTCATCTCATAATATACATCACTCGTACCATCATGCTCATCCTGATTAAATGACTCAATTGTACAATACATAGAAATTGATGTATTGGAAATTGAAATCTTACAGGGTTTACCACTTGTAGCAAATCCATCAATTTTCCTCACTAGATTATAAGGATTTGTTTCGTTTGTTTCAGACCACTCATATTTTTGTGCAGGAAAAAAGCCTTCAAAGGATAATGTCTGAAGGCCTCTTTTCCCCAACATATTAATTTCACCAATAGCATTGATATTCAAGGTGCTATTGTTATATGTTCGTCCCACCTTAAATGAAGCTGGCGTTACTGGCAATATAACATTTTGGCCTGCACAGGATAATGTAAACTTACATCCCTGTGGTATTCCTTTGCCTCCAAAGAAGCTCATAATTGCATCAAAAAATGACATTATACAGCTCCCCCCATTCTATTGATAGAACGTTTTTGTAATTGATAATGAATTTGCTCTGCAATTTCGAATGTTAATTCTTCTACAGATTTTCCATCGTTACGAACATTAAGATTAGCTATATTTACATTAATGCTATTACCAGAAGAACTACGTTTCCCTTGATTATATGCAGAATTTAATGATTGTGCATGAGGTATTACTTGTGCACCACTTGGTAGATTTACTATTTCAGCCCCACGATCATGAATCATAGCAGGGCCACCTTTCCAGTTATCAGTACCAGAATACAGTAAAGGGATATTTAAAGGTCCAAAATGTGAACCACCAACCCCCGGCACCCAATCTGGAATGTCCACCGAAATACCATTGACCGCCGAAATCAAACTATTAATTGATGCTTTAATACCTGCAATAACTCCATCAAAGATACTTTGGATTGGCATTACAATACCTTCAAAAATTTGAACAATACCATTCCATGCCATGCTCCAATTTCCTGTAAACACACCTACAAGAAAATCTGTAATACCATTTAATACAGTTGTAATTCCATTTACAACGCCTTCAACTACAGTTAATGCAAAGGTAAGTATCCCTGTAATGCCTGCAATAGCCACATTAAACCCTACTACTAATGCCCCTAATGCTACTGCAAGCGGTCCACCAATCAAAACTTTAGCCGCCTTACTTACAACAGTAAAAATAATGTTAAGGAAAGGTGCCATTAATTGGTAAATTCTACCAAATGATGTGGCTACTTGACTAATTAGTTTTCCAAAAGCATCAGCTACTTTCGATACTATTGGCTGTAAAGCTGTAACAATTCGGCTAACTGCACCTTTTATGATACCTACAAAGCCTATAAATGATTGTCCTATACCTTCTAATACTGGTTTTACCTTATCAAAGTTTTTATAAATTGCTAAACCTAATAAAGCAATTACCCCTATCGCAATCCCTACAGGACCAGTAAATACCAATGGTATTAATCTACCTATAATAGGCAATACTCTCATAGCTACGCTACCAATACTACTAAAAGCTCTTGAAATTCCTTTTACGGATACTTCTAACAACTTATTGTTGATACTTTGCCCTCTTAATACTTTCCCAACATTTGCATATGTCCGCATCAAAGAGCCAATACCACTTGTAATAGGCCCTAGTATTTTTGTAAAAGCAGTAAACCCTACAATGCTTATACCAACATCAATTGCTGTATTTTTAATTGCTGGACTTAAATCAGTAAAGTATTTTGCTAAATTGCCGATTGTGTCAGCCACCTTTTGTACCCTAGGCTGCAATACATCTGCAAAGCTTATGGCTAATGCCTCTACTTTACTTTCTAAATCCTTGAATGACCCTAGCAGTGTTTTCTTCATAATATCTGCTTGTGCTTTAGATGAACCTGTTGCAGAATCCATTGAACTACGCATATCATCGTATGCTTCTTTTGTAGTATTCAATACGGCAAGTAATGCAGATGTGGATTCTGTGCCCGCAATGTCACCTGCTAATTTAAATTTTTCAGCTTCAGTTAGTCCTTGCATTTTAGTTCGTAATTGATCATACACTTTACCAAGACCAATAAATTTGCCCTGTGAATCTGTAGTAACAATTCCTAACTTTTGTAATGCATCTGCCGCTTCTTTTGGAGGGTCTATTAATCTACTTAACATCATTCGTAATGCACGACCACTTGTTGATGCCTCAATATTGTTATTACTCATGATAGCTAATGATGTAGATAATTCTTCTACAGATATTCCTAATGCAGCCGCTGGAGCACCTGCATATTGGATTGCATTACCAAACCCAACCATATCTAAACGTGATTTGTTTGCAGCCATTTGAATTACATCGGCCATTCGTGTTGCATTCTCGGCCACATTACCTTCTTGTAATCCCCATGTATTTAATGCACCCGATACAATCCCTGCTGTTGTTTCTAAATTTTCACCAGATGCAACAGATGCTTCTACAATTGATGGTAATGAGCTCATAATTTGACTAGCATTCATACCACTTGCAGCTAAACCATCCATAGCCTCCGCCGCTTGTGTTGCACTTATCGGGAAGTCTGCCCCTAACTGTTTTGCAACATCTCTTAATTTAAGCATTTCATCATGCGTTGCACCTGCTTTTGCACCTGCAGAAGTTACTGCAGAGTCAAATCCAACAAAGGCTTTAACAGAGGCGGCACCCATGCCAACGATAGCAGCGGATACAGGCATCAAGGCGTTACCAATTCCACTAATACCTCTACCTATATTTTGTAGATTTCTACCTTGCCTATCTGCCATATTAGCAGTTGTAGCCATTTGTGAATTAATTCCAGATAATACGGATGTTACACCATCATGTAATCGCATCACCAAATCAATTACTTCACTCATTTTTATTCGCCTCCTTTCTGTCCTTAATTTCTTGCATCATAAAAGCACGGAGGACTATACGTTCTCCGTGCCCCATTTTATGAAATTCCGATGGCATTACATCATGATTGACATACATGTAATAGGCAAGATTTACATCACCATCGGAATATATTAGTTTTTTACTTCATTAATTACTTTTTTAATAGCTTTATCGCCATATCCAGATAGAGCTAATACTTCACGTGCAATTAACTCTAATTCACCGGCTTTAAATAACTTTGTAAACAATGCCTGTTTAGATGGTACTTGAAATTTTTGTAATAATTCTTTAGCTCCGAAGTCTGGAGAAACAATACCTTCAGTTACGACAAACTGTAAAAATTGACTTTCATCAGCATTACCGTCTTCAGTAGCCAACATGCGAAGGTCTGCAATACGTTTGTAACTAATTTCTTTTACAGTTACAGTAAATGGTTCATTAAAAACCTCAGATAATCGAGTAATTTCTAAGTCTTTTTTAGATACCTCTTTCAATGTATCTAAGTCTTTTTCCATTAATTTATCAATGATATTGCTCATCTATTAATCCTCCACTTTATCAATCACGTCAAACTCTGTAAATGTAAAGTCTACAGATTCTTCTACAAGTGCGCCTACTTTCCAGTTTGCAAGGTCTAAAGAATCGAATGTAACATCATACAACGTTACAGTTTCTACACCTTTTGCATCAGGATCATCTAATTGAATTACCAATTGGCACACAGTAGCTTTACCTTTTTTTAGGTTTTCAGCCATTTTACTAATCATCAAAGAAGATACTTTGTTCATAGTTAAACTGCCTGTACCTTCATAACCAACATATTTATATTGTTTACTCATTGTTTTGGCTTTTTTAACTTCTTCTTTGCTTAATTTAATTGTAGCTTTAACGGCTGTAGCTTGTGATACCAAAGAACCATCTAACCATACTTGCCCATGAGAGCCTGTCATTACCTGTTGTGCTGCAAAATTCTCCATGTGTTCCTCCTATTAAATATTAATTGGTAATTGGATATCTTCCATTGCATCAAGCGGTCTTACTTTTGCTTTTAAGAATACAATTTTCTTAGTATCCAATTTTTTAACTTCATCATCACTCATTTTTGCTAATTCTTCTTTTGTGAATAAGCCATGTGATAATTGGTATGTTCGAACTGCTTCACAATCAATTTCACATGTAGAGTAATCTTTTTGTAACAATCGTTCATTTTCCAATTGTTTGAAATAACCTAGAATTGCACTAATTAGCAAACATTTGTTCTCGTAATCATTTGTATATTTACCAATGTAAGAATCTTGTGCGGTTTTTCTGATATCATCATAAATCATATCCATAATGTCTACAATTTTAATTGTTTGATATCCTTCTAGTTTTCCTTGGCTTGTTGTTACCAAAGAGTTCATGGCACGACTCATTTTAAACTTTTCGCCATCATACCAAATAAAGAATTTACCTTCATTTACCATTGTATCCATCTCATCTTGAGTATGACGGTCACAATCAATGACTTCTGTTAATGGTGCATATGTAGCACTTTGTGTCATATTTGTGCCTGCAACAAGACCTGCAATGCGTGCGGTATATTCTGCTGCTTTATACTCACGATCTGCTGTAACAACCTTAGTGTTACCAAAATTAATTACACCTTCGTAATCTGCATTAGAACCCGGCAATACCACCTTAATTTTTTTGAATTTATTCTCACGTGCTGTTTTCACCCACGTTGCAACATACTCTAATTGAGCAGTTTCAATTGTCGGAATTGCTAAATAATCAAAACGTTCTGTTAGCATTGCTTTTAATGGTTCTTGGAATCTATCTGCACCAGCTTTATCGCCACCTTGTTGCATCATATATACAACAACTTTCAAAGGTGGTTTGTTATAACCTTTTAATGCTTTTAGGATGTAATCCTTGTTTTTATCAGATAGTTCCTCTGGAATATCATCTACTGTATATACCAAGAATGGATTTGGTAATACTTCGTGTCCATTAGTTTTTGTTGCTAGTTTATCAATTACTTGCTTTGTATCTTCTAAAATCAATGCAACAATCCCACGTTGGGAACGTTGAATGGCTTCAATACCAGCTTCAATAAATTTAACTACAACTGTAGGCATTCCTAATTTAGCCATTATGTATCCTCCACTTCTACTGTTAATGAGACATCACCCATCATGATGCCTTCTTCTTTCATTTTTTCAATTCGTCCTGTTGTATCCATAAATGTAATATCCATTGTGATTTGTAAGATATCATCTTCCTCTCCTACTCTATCTTGCTGAATATCATCCACATGTAAATAACGATCACCAACAGGAAATCCCATTTGAAACAGTATTAAAAATTTATCAAACACTGTTAAATAGTGTTCTTCATCCTTATCTTCATTGCTAGGGAAATATGTAGCAATGATAGTTACATTTCTTTTAATAAAGTTCTTTGTTTGCATCTCTGAACTCATTAAAAGCTTTACAAAAAAGCACGGCATAGTGAACTCTTCTAAAACCTCGTCACTATAAACCGTGCATTTATATTCGTCATGTAGTTTCTTTGCCACAGCTTTCCATATTGCCACTTGTGATAATCGGTTAGCCATTTTTTATCTTCTTCCTCAGCTTTTTAAACATGTGTCCACCAACAGCTTCTCTTATATCATTACGATTCTTTTCAACTGTTCGTTTAAAGAAAAATGTACCCTGTTTGAATCCTTTAATTTTTCCATGCATAGTTTTCATCACATGCCCACGTTCAACTAAATGAAAATGAGGTGATGTATTTCGCAAGGTTGCTTCTAGCGTACTGCTACTATTACCATTGATTGCCATTTTCCAACTCTTGGAAATTTTGCGTTTTCTACCTTTACCAACAGGTGATGCGCTAACTAATTCCTTTTTCATTCGGTTAGCTTCTTTCCGCATAGCTTTTTCCGCCTCTAATGGATACTCTTTAATGTATGAGTCCAATCTCCCCATGAAAGTTTTTATATCCATTATTTCCCTCGTTTATAGATATGACACATCAACTCTAACTTCGTATGCTCTTCATATGGATCAATTACAGTTTTAACTTTATAGACTACATCCTTATATCTGATTAGCACACCATCAGTTATTCCACTTCTATATCTGATTGTAATCTTATGTAATTCGTCTACTTTTTCTTTATACATTTCTAGATATTGTCTGCCACGTAACGGTTCAATACGTGCCCAAATTCTGTTCGGAATTAGCCTTACTAATTTTTGCCTAGTAATTCCATTGCTTTCAATATCTTGATACGCCAGTACTTCAATTCGTTTCGTTAATCTTCCGATTCCGTCTATATTAAGCATTCTCTGTCACCTCTTTAGGATAATTTTTAGATAGTGCAATATGACGAATTATAGGAGCTAGCGTGAATGGTAAATCATGAACAAATGTTTTTGAGGAAGTTGCCTCACGATTTTCGTACCAATGAGCAACCATATATTGAACGGCTCTACGGTATAGTGGCTCGTCAATATATGGTTTCCCAGTCATTTGCTCAATATACGTGACAGCAGCAGAGATGGATTCATCGATAAACATATCATCTTCTGTAATATCTTCATCAATTCGTAAATAAAGTTTTACATCTTCTACCGTCAACATAAATTACACCTATGCTTTCTTCGCTAATTTAACCAAAGAATTGGTATCAACAGGCTTGCCATCACAAATCATTGTAGATTTACGAACAATATCATCTGTTTCGTTATCTTCATATGTTTTTACACCAATTTGATAGTTAGTATTTAATGCATAATCTTCAAATCGATAAATGAACGCTACAATATCACCTGTTGTAGCCGCATCAATGTTTTTAAGATAAGGCACAATCAATACGCCACGACCAAGAATAGAGCGTTCTGGTTTCCCACCCATGCCATAGTTAACACGTGCAATTGGTTGACCATTCTTATCTGTCATACCTTCAATGTTCATAAAGGTTTTCTTTGTCATTACCCAAACAGAGCCTTCTTCATACTCAACAGGTAGTTCGCCTTCTGCTTTTACAAGTGTTGCATAGTCAAAGTCTTTAACATCTAATTTCACGCCAGCAGCCGCATCCTTTAAAATGCCTGTAGGTTGACCATTACCAGTACCATTGATAATAGCATTCTCAATAGCTTTAACCATTGCTTTGGATACGTTATTAGAAATCATATTTTCAAACGCAGATAATGCCATTACAGATGTTTCTAAAGAAATAGATACTCGGCATTGTAGTTTGAAGTGACCAAATTGGATGTTGCCAGTTGTTGCTTTTTGACGATCAGAACCTGTTCCTTCAGCTACCCATGTAGCCACAGGCATTACATTGCTTGTAGGAATTGCAAGACCAGATTTAAAGTTTGTATTGGTAACTAATGGCAATACCATGCCAACACTTTCCATTTTTTGAACAATCTTGTTCAAAACTGTAGGTGGGATTACTGCACCAATATCTGTAGTTAATGTATTTTCATTTTGACGTAATTCAGCAGGAATTGGTGTATTGTTCATTACATATTGCATGAATGCATTGCGATATTCTACAGAATCAAATACTTCTGCACCTTGTGCACGTTGTTCTGCTACAGGCACTGGTACTGTAGTAGCAGTAGGAACAGTATTCAAAATTGCTGTTCTACGTTCTAGTTCAGTTTCTTCTGCTTCCAATGCACGCAACTCAGTTTCAATTTCATCAAGATTCAAGTTAACTTGTGTAGTGTCTTCCAACATTGCACGCAATTCTGCTCTACGTTGTCTAATTTGTTCCAAACGATTCATATTATCTCTCCTTTTAGGTAATAAAAAAACACGCTTACTGCGTGTCTAATACTTTTATGTCATGGCCAATAATGTTAGCCGTTTTCTTTTTTCGATATCTTCATATCTCTCATAGTCCCCATTTGCCCTAGCACTAACCGATGTGCCTTTATATGCAGGGTTATCTACAATAGATACGTCATATACCGCTTTTACTGATTTAATTTTTCGTGTGTATACTTTATTTTCTCGGTCAATCTCTTCTTCTTCACCATTAACAATAAATGCAAATGACATTTTATTTAGATCACCACGTTTAATTAAAGAATACACATCATTTCCAATCGAAGTGTCTGCTACATTCCCTGTCAATTTCAATCCTTTTTCATCAACAGTTAATTGCAATGTTCCACTAGCAGTTCTAGCAAATAGCATACCGCCATGATTGTAATTCAATACGCATTGACTAAAATCAGTATTATCAAATGCGCCTGGTAAAATCACTTCACGATATTCATACCCAGTATAATCAGATTTCCAAATTAGCGTTTCTTCATTAAACACTGCAGCATATCCTTCTACTGTTCGTGTTTGAATATCATCTGTATCATTCTGTATCGCCTGCACCGTCATCATTCGGTGTTCCATTTTTCGGTTCTTCCTCATTTGTATCACCTCCTTTCGATGCATTTATTTGATATTCTGAAAGGTCTTTATACTTAGCGAAGTTTAAACTTACAAGACGTTCATCTCCACCCTCAACCCCTTCATAACCAAAGATTTCACGAATTTCATTTACTGTAACAGCCCCTGTAGGTAATAGCGTTTGACAAATTTGAATCCTACTTGCTACAGACATATAAGATAATCTATTGCTTTCAACTATTACTTCATTTCCATGTCCCTTTTCACGGCTTGTAAACAGTTTTTCTGTAAATTCCTGTGTTAATTTAATGGCAATTGGCTCTAATACAGATTCATAAAACGCTATATATTCATCTTCCGTGTAATTACCACTTACAATCTTTTCATTCAAACCAAAGTGCTTATACACCATATCTCTTGCAAAATCCATTTGACCTTTATTAAAGGTACTGATAGTTGTTGTTAACTGTTGGAATGTTGCTTTATTATCCAATGTAGCAATCCCACTACCATTTGCATTTGATACATAACGATCATTAAACTTCTTCCATAGTTCCTGTTGGTCATCTTCACGTACAGTACCTTCAAAGTTAATAATGCCACGTAAAGAGTTACCATTTTTAACAGAATTTATAATTGCGGCCTTTACTGCATGTAGTAAATCCAAGTCCTCTTTTAAGGCTCTTGAGTTATCTTCACCAAATAGTTGATGACTGTTAAAATGCCGTTTAATATGAATAACCGCATCATACAGTACTGTCATACTTTTACCATTAATAAACTGGAATTTAACATATAGATTGCTCTCCTTATCCACTTTGACTTCTACACTTCCAAAGTCTAATGGATATAGTGCCTCAATCACACCATTTACATCACGCTTTACATAAATAAATGCGTTATTGTAATTAAAGTATTGTGCAACTACTTTTTCTAAAAACTCACTTGCTGTCATAAATGGATTTGGTCTTGTCCCTAATATGTGGTTAATAGATATAGAACCCTGTACCATTCCAGTACTTGTTTTTCTAACATGTTTAAGCTTCATTTTCCCTAAATGTCTAGCAATCGTATCTGTACAATCTCTAAACGTCGTATCTGCATATGGTACTCCACTAAAAGGGGTAAATACATTTGTATATCCATCTAGAAACTCTGCGCCAGTTAGATTAGCTTTATCTGTATTTCCAAATCCAAATATTTTATTAAAGATATTTCTATAGTTCATCTTCTCACCTCCTTTCCTAAATGACATTGTGGTAATCTTCTTGATTTCGTTCATATTCAACGTATGCATCCAACATTGATGCAAATCCATCAATTCTTTTCTTTGCATGAATCGATTTAGTTGGTTAGATATTGCCATTACGATCTATATCTATTTCCACGTTAGCCATACACCATTTCAATATAGGATTGTTATCATAGTTGATTAATTTTGCTTCTAGTTCTGCTCCTAGTGCTTTCATTGGCCCACTCAAAGTTTTCTTACCTTGAATGACTGGATTCATTACAGAACGCCCAAACTCTGATTTCATATCTTCTACAAAATATGCTGCACTCCATCCGTCGTACCCACATTTATATAAATAGATATCATCTTCCATTTGTCTTTCTTTAAACCATTCAACAATTAACCTATAGTCAATTCTATTACCCGGTGATTTCCGTATAAATCCTCTTTTGTACCATACATCATATGGTACTTTATCTTCATTTACTCGTTTTTCAAATAAATCTTCTGGTATCCAGTACATTTGCTTAACGTATTTTACAGGATCATTAGGTACCATAAATAATAATGTTGCACAAGTAAGGTCTGTTGTTGCTGATAAATCTATTCCACCAATCCCATATCGTGGCTTTAACGCTGCTATATCAAAAGTAGCCGTATTGTTAAGTTGTTCAAATGTCAAGAATGCTTCCGATGAAGTTTCACGAATATTAAAGTCTTTTGTTAAAAGGTTGGTAACATGGATAGGATTATTTTGTGCGGTTTTTACCTTTTCAGCTAATTGGCTTGCACTCTTAATAGTTCCTAGTCCCGGATTAGCCTTTGCCCAACAATTAGGGTCAGTCCATTCCTTTCGACTGTCTAACTCATAAATGATTGGTAATATCCTTTCATTTTGGTACCCCTGTTCATCATCGTAACCATCTACTATTTGGCAGGCTTCGTCATACTTAATATCGTATATGCTTTCACGCACAGTACCAGCTGTACTAGTGATGATAGTCAATGGTTGTTCCCTTGCGCTCATGCCATCAACGATTACATCATACAGATTTTTGTCCTTAATAGCATGTAATTCATCAATAAGCGCTCCGTGTACATTAAGCCCATCTAAGCTATTTGATTCTGATGATAACGGTACAAACTTACCGTCATTCACATCGCACAATATTCGATTGACCCGTACATGACAAACCTTGTTTAGCGACTTTGATTTCTTAATCATTTTCGCTGCTTCATCCCATATAATTTTTGCTTGGTCACGTTTCGTGGCAGCGCTATATATTTCAGCACCCATCTCACCATCAGCAACCAATAAAAAAAGGCCTATTGCGGCCGCTAGAGTGGACTTACCGTTTTTACGTGCCACAATAAGAATTAGTTCCTGGTATTCTCTTACTTTGGTATCTTTATCTACGAACCCAAAAAGAGCTGCAATCAAGGCTTTTTGCCATAATTCAAGTTTTACAGGCTTCCCAGCCCATTTACCTTTAGAATGTTTACAGAACATTTCAATGAAATCAATTGCAACTTCTGCTCTGTCTTTGTCATAAATATATTGCTCTGGAGTCTCCAGCTTATCGACTAAATGTTTATAGACCCTACGCACACGATCAGATACAACTATGTCCCCATCAACTATTTGGTTATAGTATTCTCTGATTGGATTCATCGTTTTACACGGTCCATTAAGAATTTCTTAAATTCTTCATCATCATCTTCATTTTTAGACTGTGGCAATTCGCCAAGTAGAACTTTTATGATTGAAATATAGTTCTTCATGAGCGTGTTGTAAGCCTTCGATTCAGTCGATTCTTTTTTGCCAAATTGATTATTTCCGTTGCAATATTCTTCTACAAAACCTACTTTTTCTAATTCAATTTGTAGGTCATCTAATTGCATTTCCATATGAACAGCTTGTTCGATTGATTTCTTAATTAACTTTTTCTTTTCTTGTGAAAGTTCTTTAAAAATCCTGTTATATTCTGAAATCCTCTTCTTTTTTAACTTTTCTTTTTCTTCATTTGCCATCTCCCATCACTCCTTTGTCAACTACACCCCTCACATGTGCGACCTGTGTGTTACACGAAACTCCAGCACCGGTGTAGAAAAAAATATTTTCACCATAAAATTATGGGGGGGAGTCAATTATTATCATGTTCATTATCATTTACAGCTACTAAATCACCTAACTCGTTGAATATCATCCCACGTGTCGGTCTAACTAATAGGCTTGCACCGCTCGTCAATCCATTAGGTGTAGTCATAGCATCTAGCTCTGCATGTATTGCATTATGACATTCAATACATAAGAACATAAGATTATCCCAACCATATGCAACCGCATCATTGTTAATGTTGTTTGGGGTTAGTGGCTTTTTATGATGTACTACCCAACGTTGTCTAGTCCCATCTACCTTATTGATACTTTTTAATCCATGGCATCTTTCACATATATATAGCTTTGATTCTGCATATGCCTTTGCACATCTTCTCCACCTATATGAATTATAGAAATTTTTAGAATACTCTTTTGCCATTTTTTAAAATATCCCCTTTTTTTCTAGGCCACTACATTTTATACATCATATCCCATTGATCTACGATTAATTGCATATGCTTCATCATATGTAATACCTTCACGCTCTGCTACTTTATTTAAGCAATCATCTTTAGTTGGATATTGGCCACTATGTGTATTGATATGGCATTGTGTACAGAGTTGTATTAAGTTTTCCTTAATATCTCCACCGCCACTACCACGTGTATTAATATGATGTGGTTCTATATTCGTTCTTTGTCCGCATATTTCACAATATGGCTTGCGAACTTCTTGTATTGTTTTCTTGGATGTAATTCTTTTATGCTTCATCAATTCCCTCATATAAACTAAAAAGGACTGCATCATACTGTGTTGTGCGACCTGTGTATGATGTAGTCCTTAATAGTGTGTAGTTTTTCTAGGAGGCTTGTTGAAAGTGTTCTCTTCATCCATGCCCACATACAGTATCTCATATATTGAGTGTCAAATAATAGCAACCTTTTTGTAAATTTCCTCAAAATTTTTAATTGCTCTTTTATGTAAGTTATGAACATTCTGCCTTGAACAATCTATTAGTTCTGCAACCTTTTCCCATGTACATCCATTAATGTACCTATCTACTAAAACAATCCTTTGCTTAGTACTACAAATTTGATTGATCATAAATCTGGCTCGCTCTCTCTCCTGTAAGTAAGCACTCCATTCTTTCATAATCTCTTCTGTAACCGCATCAAGATTTGCAACTTTATCCGCAATAGTAATTGGTTGCCCTCCACTTACTTTATCCTTACTATAATCAATGGCTTGTAGACTCATGATATCTTGTCTTATTTTAAATATTTCTCTCTCCTTACACCTTATATTCAAATCAGTATCACGTATCTGATTTAAATATTCTCTTCCAGTCATCGGATATTATCTCCCTGTTCCTTTAATTTATCGGTCCATTCTTTCCATGTATATATTGGTATCCCTTTTGCTATTGCAAATGACCATTCACCAATGCATCCTTTAGATGTTTCCCATTCCCCACATAATACTAAGGCATCACATTTATTTAGCATGTCCAAACATATTTTCAAGCCTTTTGAATACTGTGTATCAAAGTACAACATGCTGAAATTGTGAAGAGGTGATAGATATGTATTGTTCTTATCTATCATTACTAGGTTTTCCATGATTGTATCAATGGAATACTTATTGGCTTTATCTCCTCCAAATGGATGAGCTACATATATTAATTGGTTTTTAATCATCCGCTTCTCCCTCTTGTACTAGATCATTGATGTGAAATGTTTCACCCTCAGCCGCATCATCTGCCAATTCTTCTTCCCATAGTTTACCCTGCGCTCTTGCACCTTTTACAAACATCTCAATTTCTTCAACTAATGGAATTAATTTATCTTGCGTTTCCTCTTCTACTTTGAGCCATGAAGTACTAATTGTACATTCATCACCTTTTTTATTTGTTATCAAAAGCACATATTTAACTTCTGTGATAACTCTAGGCAGTTGTTTATGCCATTTAAAGTTAATGGATTTAATCTTCATCCACTCTTCTTCAAACAGCTTAAATACTTTAAATACTTCAAATACTAGCGTTCTTGCTTTTACATATGCTTCTAATATCTCTGGTCTGAAATCATCTTCTGTAACCAGTTGATATGTTTCAGTAATACCAGCATTATTTACTTTCTCATACTTTACTTTCTTTTTATCCCCAAATCCAATGCTTAGTATCCTCATCTTTATTTTCCTTTCCGTTGTTTATCTTCGCACACCCAATCCCCACAGAGTACTTTATTTCGTTTGTTAGTGTGAAATTTCTTTCCGCACTGCACACAGTATCTTGTGTATTTAAATGCTTTCTCTAATCTTGCTTCACGTTCTTGCTCTAGTTGTTCCTTCGTCTTTCTAGGCTCTACTGGTTTGCCTACTCTACAATCTGGACACCATGTGTTATGGCTATCTGGTGTAAACAACCTATCACATCTATGACATTTTCTTTGCATGTTTGCTCCTTAATCTTTTACAGTGCAGCTATACCCTTTTAGCTTTCTCATCCTGTGCCTAATGGTTCTTACGTTATCCCCAACATATTTATAGGCATCTCCCTGTATATTCTTCTGCTCGTTATATTTATCTAGCTGCACTCTCCATTGAATATAACTTTCACATTTACTGTGGCATCCTACTTCTCTAAATTGGCACTCCCTGCATGGTGGTTTCATAATAACTCCTTGCCCATTGATTAAATACTTTGCTCCCCCTTTAATTCATCTCTTCGCATCCTTGCCTTCATCAATGCATCAGATGATATGAATACATATCCCCAATGTGGGATGAACGCTTTAATAACTTCTTTTGAGCGCCCTTTTACAATATGATCATGTGCTTTACATACATTTCTGTATCTGTCATTCATGCTCATAGCCCTCTAATCTATTGCCTATTACTTTAACTTTCCCATTATTTAATACAAATGCTAAGTCAAAATCTAATACCGCATCATGTTGTGTTGTGTCCTGCTGGTTAATTGCCTTGCATCTCCATTGGTATTTATCAACGCTGTAATATACTTCCCCTACCATTGGTGTATCTTGTATTGATTTGCAATCAAACTCAATATGGTCCTTTTCGTATATTCTTTGTCCTAGTGTGTCTTTTGCTTCGCTTCCTCTACATAGTGTTCCGTCCTCAATTGGTACCCATGCATAGGTATCATTTTCTACTGCTAATAGTCTTATTTGTGAGTAGCTTTGCTTTATTTCATCACTACTTACCCATTCTGACCTGTTCACGTTCTTTCGTAGGCCTTTATATACTAATGGCTTCATGCTACCTCCTCACACACTGCATTGATGCCCAGTTTCTTTAGTAACTCGTGTATCATCAATCTTCCTTTTTGTGTCCAGCGTGTAGATGCTTTGCACTCCAATCTTCCGTCTGTAGTCATGTATGTGTGTGTCTTAGTCTTTGTGTACCCTTTTCGCATTAAATCGCTGTACAAAATCCATTGACCGTTTACGCTACGTTGGATGTGTGCATCATGTAGTATCTTGTTTAAAGCTTTAGCACTTAATCCATAGTCTGCAGCAATCTGTGTTACTGTCATTGCATTTGTACTGCTTAGTATTTTGTCCACATAGTCAACCTTTGGCTCATATTCCGCTATTTGTTGTTTCTGTTGCTCAATGATAGCCTTTGATTGGTTATGTGCTTCTACTTCGTCTGCGTATAATCTCAATGCTTCTGGTAGTGTCTTTGGAATATGTAGATCATAGCTTCCTGTTTTTCTAATTTGTGGAAGTACTTCGCTAGTTACCCAGCGTTTAAATTTCTTCGCACCTGGCATCTTTGATTTCAATATCAATGAATATAGTCCAGACTCATTGATTAAATATGTTTCTCTGTTTTGACCTGTGTCAGCAATTTGCCAACGCAGCTTATCTTCTTCATCAATATGTTTTCTAATTGCATCTGCAGTATCTTTATAGCCAAGTGCAGTTGCTACGCTCTTGGCCACAAAGTACACTTCATCTTTAATAATGATTGTTCTAAGTTCCCCAAACTCATTACTATTGAATAGTGTTGTTACATGGTTCATAACTTTGTCCCCTACTATTAGGCAATACTTCTTATATGACCTAACCATTTTATTTACTCACCGCATCAATTCAGCATATATTTTTATGTTCTATAAATCTTTGTTGGAGCATATGCAGGACAGTCTTCACATTCTTCTTTCTTTAGCCAATGTAATGTACCTGCAGTTTTACCTTTGAATACTTTTATTGATGTTTTCCCCTTAGGGCAAGATGCTTTCACCCATAATGCACCGCTTTTTGCTGGTCCAAATGAATGGCTACATATTTTTCTTGGTCTACCTCTTCGCATATTCCCTCCTAGAATGGAATATTTTCATCATCATCTACAAATCCATTTTCAAAATTACTTGCTCCGCTTTCATTTTGTTTAAGGCCATATGTAAGATTTTTGACTACAATCTCTGTAATGTATCTTTTACTTCCGTCTTTTTCGTAGGATCTAGTTCTTAATTCGCCATTTACTGCTACAAAATCACCTTTACGTAACCCACTGTAAAGTTCCGCATCAACCCAACATACTATGTTGTGATATTGTGTACTCTGTTGCTCATTCACATATTTATTTGTTGCCATTCTAAATGTTAGTACTGGCTTTCCTGTTTTTGTATATCGTAGTTCTGCATCTGCTACTACGTTACCGCTCAAAAATACTTCATTTACGTTTATCATTTACTTCATCCTCCCATTTCTCACATTCTTTACTAATTACGCATAATGCCATTATTGATACTCCTAGCATTGCCCCTATCACAATGCCTATTCCTAGTAGTTCCATGTTTTACCTCCTCAATTCTTACTAATCTGTAAAATCTGTAAGGATACCCTTCATCTGATACAGCTTCAACTACACTGTCTGTTTCTACGTAATAACCTTTTGGCGGTTGGATATAATCCCTCCACTCACTTGGCTTCAATATTTCTGTTTTTACTTTTGGTTTTTCTAAGTTTTTGCTACTATTCCACCTGCGCTTAAATGCATCTTCTTTATCTGAGTAGCATGCACTTCTTTTTTCTTTTACAAAGTAGCTTGCTAATCTCACTGCGTCTTCTGCTCTACCTTGATACAACATCAGCTTATGCATACCATGCGGCCATAATTCATTGATTTCATCTGAATACAATTCCGCATTATTTATAATCATGTGGAAATGTATTCTTGTTCTCCCCTCCGCTATGTAAATGTATTTCAATTCTTTATCCAGTTTTTTATATCTTCGCTTTAGCCTTCTTATAAAATTCTGAATATCTTTCTTTGCATCTTCCCATGTAGCAGGCTGTTCTTTATATGTGAGTGTGATGTAACAATCATTTGTAGTGAAGTTATTATCAATCAACATACGCAGCATTGCTTCTGCTTGTTTTTCATTTTGCTTTTTCTGTGCTTCTGGTGTGATGCTTTTCTTTTTTACACGCTTGCCATTCTTTCTATATGTTCTTGATGTGTGATAATCAAGTACCTCTATCATATTTTTAGATATGACCTTCTTACGCTTCCTCATCGTAATTACTCCCCATGGTTGATTTGTTAATATGTTATATCTAGTTAATAAGAAAAGCCTTGAAATAAGCTTTTCTCTAGTCTTTCATGCCCATGTGTGATATAATTACGTTAGGTTTGGTGCGTAATTACGTGCTTGATTAGGCTACTTTAATTAGTAGCCTTTTCTTTTTGCCTAGGATAATTGCAATGCATGTCACCTTGTTCAATCTCTAAATATTGGCATGCATCGCAATGTTCCATACATATAATCCCTTTGGCCTGTCTACAGTGTATGTAGGCATGGCCTTTTTTATTGCACTCATCACATATGCTGCAGTGTCTACTCATTATTCATCACCGCATCAAGCAGTATTTCTCTTGCCCTTAATGCAAGATATACTTTGTTTTCTTTAATTGGGCCTTTACCTGTTATGCGTAATACATATTCCCCTGTCTTTCGCTTAACAAAAATAGCGCATCCATTAGCAAGAATAGTAAAGTCTAAACTTGCACTTTTATTGCTTACGCTGATTGATGTAATGTGTTCCCTTAAAACTTGCATTTCTTCATCATCAAACATTAAATATGTTTTTAGTAGATCTAGTGCTTTTTCTCTTTTGTCTTTCATGTTTTATCACCTCCTTAACCCTGCCTAACATCCAAATTGTGATGCCAGTTGTTAGTGTTAAAACCATATTGATTAATATTTGCCAGCCTTCTGCTTGCTCAATTCCTCCATATAGTCCTAACCCCAATATTCCCAAGCACCATTGCACGGTTGTAATTAGATTTATAATGTTCATCTTCTATGCCCCCTTTAGCCACTTCATGTGCTGCCCTTTCATCCATGCTTCAAATTTATCTACATGTACCAGCGTTTGTTGTGGTCCTAGTTGCATACAGATTTCATTAAATCTACCTTCATTGCGGATCATATCTATTCTTCTATAGATATACATCTTGCTCCGTCCCCATATCTTAGCTAGTGTGCTAATAGGAACATATTTTGGTTGAACACTTTCCATTTTATTAATCCTTTCTTATTGCTATAATTATTTAAAAGGAGGTCTTTTATGAAACCCACTAATGACTTATTAAAAAAATCCGAATCTATTAGTAATGCCATTCAAAAAAATATAGGGATTATGAAAGCATTACCGATTTCTAATTTTCATTTATCGCAAAAATCTATTGAACAAGAGTATTTAAACTATAAAGAAGAACTTGATTCCTTTGATTCACACGCTCATTATCTAACCAATGAAAATTTAGAAAAATTAATATTATTCATTAATAGGAATTCAAAAACTTACGCTGAATTAAAAGCAGAAGTATCCATATTAAACGATGCAACTCTCCAATTGTATTTATTCAACACTCCAAAAAAGAAAGTTGAACCACCCTTTTGTTCTATTGATCGTATATCTGCAATCTCTAATACTACCTCTCTAATACAGTCCTACTTTAAACTTGTAACTATACCAAAAGATTTTTATGCACCTTATTATTTTGATGATTCTGATGAATTTCAACTAACCGTATCCGGTTTAAATTTCTTGCATCAATTGGAAAAAGAAAATCATGCATTACAACTTGCAGAAGAAAGTCTTCGTATTTCAAAGGAATCTGCTAAATATGGTAAATTTGCTGCATGGTTAGCTGGTATTGGTATATTTACAACAATAATAATTGCAATATTAACCTTTATATTCTCGTAATATTTAAAATCGTTAGTATTACTGCAATCACAAACATTCCTAGGTTAACTCTTGTGCAATATCTTATGTCTTGTAATGTTTCCTCTAGCGATTGGTCTTTGTTGTATTTCAAAGCATTAAAATATCTAAATATAATCCACTTTTTTTGAACCGCATTATGTGGCTCTTTTTTTCTATCCATTTATACGCCCCCTTTTATCTCCTCTCTTAGTGCTATAATTAGCTTGAAAGAAGGTGTTCATGATGAAACGTGACTTAGATTTAATTCGAAATATATTATTTGCTATTGAAAACTCTAATTCTATTGATGCATCTTTGACTTTGAGTAGCCTCGCAAAACTTCATCAAAACCAAGAACTTATCCTTTATCATGTTTTTCTTTTAGATGATGCAGGATTTATTATTGGTATAATCGATGAAACAGCACCTTATATTTCCATTACTAGATTAACGAACGAAGGTCATGATTATTTAGATACAATTCGTGATGATTCTATTTGGAAACAAACTAAAACCACTCTTGGTAAGATTAGTGGTTCAGCTTCTCTTGAGGTTGTCAAAGTTATTGCCTCAAAGCTTGCATTGACTTTTCTTGGACTTTAAGTTCATCTACAATTGCTTCATCAATCATGTTAATTATTGTTTTATATTTTGAGTTTTTACTTGGATCATAATGTATTACTTCTTTAATAAGGTTCTTAGCTCCAATCAATTTAATAATTCGTATTTGACTAACCTCTTTTCGCATTTCATTTATTAATGCATCACTATTTGTTCCCATTTGTCTCTCCTTCGCATCTCCTTGCCTAGTGTTATAATTAGCTTGAAAGGAGGTGAATTTATGACTAAAACAATTAAAGAGTTACAAGCTTTAGAATTTGCAATCTATCAAACACTTACTATTGATAACTTCTATGAAGTCGAATTTCTTTGCGAGTTACATGGTGAATTGATTACATGTAAATCCTTGCTTTATAGTGAAAATCCATACGTCCCAATCATTCCACCAGATTATAAAAATCATTTCGAACTAACTCCTCTTGAGTTAATCGAATATGACGAATTACTTAAACTATTGCCACTTCCACACACACACAATATTCGTAATTCCTTAATCAGTTGGCTTGCCAAGGACATAACTTTTTTCTTGAACCTATTTCTACATGTTGACTTCATTACTAAGTCTGATGAAAAACAACTTTCAAAGCTTCCTAATACTCTAAATAATGTTCTTTTCTTAGGTTCTAATCACAAAGTTCCAGTTTTATTTATTGATAAAGATGAGCCTATTACTGTTCTTTCTGCAACGGTAACTTTGAAAGATAAGTAGCTTCATATTCTAATACAGTAGAAACACTAAGAAGGATTTCATTTGCTCCTGCATATGTAAGTCCTTCTTTTTTCTTTAGTAAGGAGATCACTTCCATTACAATCGGCTCTTTATATAACTCATTTACTAAATGTAGTTGTGAACCATTCATTGGTTCTCTTAAATCTTTCATTTGATTTCACCTCTTTGTTTTATTTTCATTATTTATTCATGTATAATGTTTTTTGATAGGATAATGACATATGCTGAACTACTTGGTAACAAGTAGATGTAAAGGATAAAAAGCCTTTGCGATAACATCTTGGTGGTTAACCCACAATTAGAAATTCTTAAAAATACAAATAAAGTTATTTCTATGATTCAATCTTCTGCAAATACTCCATTTGCAAAAGCTTTTGACCTTAATTCTCAAACACAAGGAGCATTAGCATTAGCTCAAAATCTAGCCTATAACCCAATTTCTTAATTTTATTGCTTATTTTTTATCTATATATTTCTCCACTGAAATCCCTAATATATCTTTAATCCGTCTTAACTCCCATAACTTAAATTGCTCTGGATTTTTTAATCGTAAATATAATGTCTTTCGTGTCATCGCTAGTCTGTATGCAAACTCTTCTTGAGATATATTTAATTCTGCAAGTTTACTAAGAATATCTGTTTTTAAGCACTCCAATTTAATCTCCTTTTATTCTTTTAAACAAAAATGTGTTATAATTTACTCGTAGTCATAGCCTTTATTTAATGAAAGGAGTTGGTTCTATTGAGCCAATTTTTGACTGTAGCCTGTGCCCTTAATTATCAATACATGTCAGGGCTTAATCTGACGGCAGTCCGTACTGCTTAAGTGCGATAAAGTTTTAAGAAGTGGGTAGCGCCACGTGGACAGAACAGTCTACCTCATGTTGAGCTAGCATATAGACTTAGTAATTCACTGCAAAACTAGGGCAACCAAAACGGCAAATTCCGAAAGGCCGCTAACCTCTAGGAATTTGGAGAAAAGAGATGAACTTTTGTTTATCTCTTTTTTTATTTCACCTCTGCTAATTTACAACTTGTATATTATGCAAGTTATTATGTAAAAAAATATCTACTCTACTAGAGCAGTCTAATCCAAGCCAATCACTAATCATTGTAGCCTCTACTACATCAAATTGTGTTTTCCCATTCATTTTACTGTTAATGGTTGTAATAGATACCCCTAATAACTCTGCTAAATCTGCATATGTTTTCTTGTGTTCTACCAACAACCCTTTCAATTTTTCTAGTTTCATCTTTTCACCTCACTTTACTTGCACCATATGCAAGTTTCTAGTTACATGATAAGCCTATTAGAAAAGCCTGTCAACCGCCCTATGCAAGATTTTATAAAAGTTTTATAATTTTTCTTGAATTTTATTCAAGTTTATTGTAATATAAGATTGTAAGGGCGATTCTTATTTGGAGGCATATTATGAGTATCGACGAAAGAAATACAATAAATAAAGAAATAGGAGAAAGAATAAAAACTATTAGAAAACAAAAAGGTATAACATTAGCTGACCTAGGAGCAATGTTAGGTATTAGTGAAAGCAATATGCAAAGATATGAATCAGGAAAAATTGCTAGTGTTTCTATTGATTTTATTAATAGATTAGCTCCTATATTAGAAGTAAAGCCAGAATGGTTAATTGGTTGGGATAAGGATGATGCTTCTCAAGGGTATTATCTAGATCATGAAACCGCTGAATATGCTGAATACCTTCGCACTCGTCCTTCTGCTCGTTTATTATTTTCCGCATCACGTGGCATTTCCAAAGAAGATATGGAAAAAGCAGTTGAATATATTGAACTTTTAAAATTAAAACATAATAAATAATACTATTAGGGGTTGTTAGTTTGATTATTAATATTATTGAGTGTGATATTCCTAATGTGAAAGCTATTTCATCAACTGGGGAAGATGAAGGTGTACATAACATTTATATTCGTAAGAATATGTCATTTGAAGATATGCGTAATGAAGTAAAGCATGAATTGCTGCATATCATTAATGATGATTTTCATATAGATCATCATGTTAATTTAATTGAACATATGGTAAGGCGGAAAGAACTTACAGATGATGTATTAGATGAAATAGATTTCTATCATCATGTTTTATAAATATACTTTTATGATTTATCACAACAGCTTTTCAACAAGGAGGTAAAAACAGTAATGCCTACTGAAACTACAAAAGTAGAAGAATTTCAATCTGGTTATTTCCAAAACATGGGAGATTTTAAATCGTTTATTCCATCCCTTATTAATAAAGAATGGGTTTGGATGAGTCCTAAAATCAATGTACTATTAGCAAGGGCAAACCAAGAATTAGGAAAATTAGAAATGTATTCTCAACGTATTCCTAATGTAGACCTTTATATTCAAATGCATATTTCAATTGAAGCTAATAAGTCTAGTAAAATCGAAGGCACAAAAACTACTATTGAAGAAGATTTTATTGATATTGAAGACCTTGTTCCAGAAAAACGTGATGATCAACAAGAAGTAAAAAATTATATTATTGCTATGAATCATGGTATTAATAGAATCATACATGATCAGTTCCCAATTTCTACTAGGCTTATAAAAGAAATACATGAAAAGTTATTATTTGGAGTGCGTGGCGAACGGAAAACACCTGGACTCTATCGAACTACCCAAAATTGGATTGGTGGTAGTAAACCCTCAGATGCTCGATTTGTTCCGCCTCCTGCAAATGAATTAAATACATTGTTAGGAGATTTAGAAAACTTTATCCACAATGAAAATATATTTGTTCCTCATTTAATCAAAATAGCTATCCTCCATTATCAATTTGAAACTATTCATCCATTTTTAGATGGAAATGGACGTGTTGGTAGATTAATAATTCCATTATATCTATTGAGTAACGAATTGCTTTCAAAACCTTGTTTTTATATTTCTAATTACCTAGAAAAAAATCGCACTCAATATTATGAGGCACTTGATAGAGTGCGGCTCTTTAATGACTTATCTGGCTGGTTAGTATTTTTCTTAGAAGCAGTTATTGAGACTGCTAAAGCTGGTCGTGAAAAATTTGAACAAGTACTTGAATTAGTAGATAAACACAATGAACAACTAACTAAATTAAGTGGTAACAAAGAAAATTTAAGAGCTCTATTTAAGGCATTTTACGCTACGCCAATCTTAACTATAACTAAAGCTTCAGAACTAATCGGTGTTTCCTATAATACTGCTCGAAATCTTATCAATACATTAGTTGATGCTGGCATATTAGATGACTTTAATCTTCCTGGAAGTAGTCATAATCACTATGTAATGTCAGAGTATATGCTAATATTTATGTAAAGTTGAGTTATCCACATAATATATTTAAAATAAACTCCTTTTTTTGAGTTATCCACCCCACTCAACTCAAAAAACTTTCTTTTTTTGAGTTATCCACAGACTTAAACGCAAAAAATCTTATATTTTTGAGTTTAATGTATTTAATTAAATACGCCTAAAAAAATAAGCCCCCACCGCAGTGAGGGCCATTAAAAACATCATACCTTAGAGGTACTCTATTTTTACTCCACCATTATTATACCATACCTCTAAGGCTTATTTCTTATACTATTTTTAGCCTAGGAGGTATTTTTAATGTGGTGTGAAACCGTAACTACCAAAGCTGGTATTACTAAATATAAATTTCAAGAACGCTATATAGATCCTTATAGCGGTAAAACAAAAAGAATATCTGTTACATTAAATAGTAATAGTAGACAAGCATACAAAATCGCACAAGCTGAATTGCAAAATAAAATTGACTTGGCCACTAATACAGATATTGCCAAAGATATGACATTGAATGATGTTGTATCTGAATATTTAGAATCAAAGCGTGCATTTAGAAAATCATCTACACAATATAGTATGGATAATCTACACAAACAGATTATGAAATGGTTTCCTGCTGATATATTACTATCTAAACTTTCACCATACATTATCCAAAGCACATTCGATAAATTTGCTTGCCAGTATTCCTATAACTATACAAAACTGGCCCTTAGTCTTATTCGACAATCATTAAAATATGCAAGGCGCATGGAATATATTCGGGATATTTCATTCTTAGACAATATCGAATTACAAAAGCCAGTAGCTGATGTAGACCGCATCAAAAAGCAGCGTTCTAAATTTCTAACTAAAGATGAACTAAAAGATTTACTATCACAATTAGATACTATCAATCATCATGTATCCTTATTATGTGAGTTTCAATCTTTAACTGGTCTTAGATTTGGTGAAATGGTGGCGTTACGCACTCAAGACTTCGATATAGAAAATGCAGAAATAGATGTAAACGCTACTTTATCTAATCGTGGTAGCTTTTCTGACCCTGCTATGCGACTTCCACCAAAGAATGTTCATTCTATTCGTAAGGTGAAATTGGATGCACGTGCTGTACAAATTATTAATCACTTTATAACCGCTAATCAAGCAAGGCGATTATGGAAATCTAAATTTGCTGACCTAGGCTATATCTTTGTTACAGATGGTGGATTGCCATATGATCTACATTATGTAAATCGTACTATAAAAAAACTTGGTTTCCCAAAACCAGTAAGCACCCACACCTTTAGACATACTCATATTTCTATTCTTGCTGAATCTAATGTTCCTCTAAAAGCAATTATGGAACGTGTTGGCCACAATGAACCACGTACCACACTTGCTATTTATACTCATGTAACTGATGAAATGAAACAGGAAGTAAATGCAGCAATTACTAATATGGGTAAAGTGCTTGCAAATAAATAAAAAATGAGCCACCGCATCATGTGCAGTGGCTTTTTTCAACCCTCATATAAAAGGGGCAAATATTTATTTTTAAAAGGGGCAATAAAGGGGCAAATTGTTGTTACAATGCGTTACAATTTGTTACTCTTTATCTTTCAAATATCCTTGTAATTACTTTATCTGTTACAGTTCGTTACAATTCGTTACAATCTGTTAATCAGTAAGTAGAAATGGTGCGGTTGGAGGGACTTGAACCCTCACGAGCGTACGCTCACCACCCCCTCAAGATGGCGTGTCTGCCATTCCACCACAACCGCATGGAATACAAATGGTGCCTCAGGACAGAATCGAACTGTCGACACACGGATTTTCAGTCCGTTGCTCTACCAACTGAGCTACCGAGGCACGTTTTTTTGTAAAAAAAAATGGCGACCCCGATCAGATTTGAACTGACGATCTTCGCCGTGACAGGGCGACATGTTAACCGCTACACCACGGGGCCGCGTATCAACTCTCGTTGACTACTCGTATATATTAACATGAGGTAACCTACTAATGCAAGTACTTTTTTTCTAATTTTTTGATGAATTTTTCCAAAATATATGAAATTAAGAATTATCTAGCAAAAATCATTTGGATTTACCATTTATATTTCAAATGCTCATTTATACGCAATATTTCATAAACCTATAAAATAAAATTGGTATCCACCTATTTTAAATAATAGATAGATACCAATTCATTAAGATTTATTAAGAACTATAAACCACCATAATTAATACGATATTAATTATAAATGATCCCAAGGACCGTCACGCAAGTCTTGTTCCCAATAATACTCAACCTTCATATCACTGCGTTTAACCTTATCAAACATCTTAGAACGTGCCGAAGTCATCACATTTTCACTATGTTTACCACCAAAGTACGCATATCTAGACTTACCTAAGGTATACATAACAGATACATAAGGTTCTACAGAACTAATATTACTTTTACCAATTCCTAAGTCTACAGAGATATGAGGCGTCACATTCATTTTAGCGCCTACCTTTAGCCCATGTATGGATTGCCACTTATGTTGGTCAATATAGAACATCTCTGTTGGATGTTCTCCTGGTGCTTTTGTTTTCCAATGATATCCTTCCACATAACTAGATAGCCAACGAGCATTCTTATAATCTCGTGTATACCGTATATCAAAGCCATCTAATACATGTTCATAAGAATATCGGGGTGTTCTACGAATACCATCAGGTGCTGTACTAAAGCTATCATGGAAATCTATTGCCCGTGGTACTTGACGCAAAGGTGTGTTAAAGTCATAAGGCCCCACCTTTTTTTCTGATAGTCCATGGTATACATTGACACTAATCGTATTTAGACCAGCTACATATTCTAATCCTGCACTAACACGAGAAAATTTATCCTTAAAAGCATAATCATAGAATACATTGGCACCGATGTAGGCATGATTATGTGTACTAAGACGACGATAGCCAATACCAGCAGTACCGACAACACCAAGAGTATCATGTTCTACTACTTCACCTTTATCAATATAACTTCCTTGACCGTCAATTCTTCCAAGATCTGCGTCCGACCCATTCCAATATGTAGTAGTGGAAACTTTTTCGCCACCATTACCATCTAAGCGACCTTGTACAAACACCACGGATTTTCCATCTTTACCATATTGTTTTATGGGTTGTAATGTTTCTATAAAATACTTTGCGTTCATTTTCTGCTTAGAGTTATGATTCCGGTAATGAAATCGTGAATCATAGCTTAGATTATTATCGGTCATTTGTTTATTAGGCATTGCATAGTCATGATAAGTATCTTCCTGAGTCCCTTTGAAACCAATACCTATATCCGTACGATCCATCCAGCTTGATTGAACTGTTTCCCCATTATCCTTATCTGCAGCAAAAGCACATGTAGCAAAGCTAAAAGTCAATGCCGTGCATACTAAAGATTTGATAATAACCCTTTTACTAACCATAATCTACCCCTCTTTTATATGAAAATTTCATGAAAGATACTTTTATTATATATCCTTTAGCCAGCTAAAGCAATAATATATCTTATCCACTTTACAGTATATATATTCTTTATAGTCTATTAGTGCATATATTTGAAAGTTCTATTATTTTAAGTATCACTAATTAATAATTATAGTGAAGGGCCTTTGACTATGATAAAATAAATATATATTATATAAATAATAAGAATGTAATATAAAATACTTTGGAGCAATACAATGAAATCAAAATCACTTATAACCATCTTAATTATTGCTATTGTTGGCGCCTTAGCCGCAGCGTGGTATTTCATGTGGTACATTCCCCACACACCAGCTTATACATTAAAAATTATCCATCAAGCCGTACAAGATAAAGATGCAGATGAAGCCTTACGTCATATAGATACGAAATCTATCGTAAAAAATATATTAGAACGGGAAGGCAATAAATATATAGATACATCCAATCCATTTGGCAAAGCTACTATTGCAGCAGCCAAGACATTTGGTCCATCTTTAATTGAAGATGTGATGAGAAAATATATTGAAGATCCAGATAGCTTTAAATCTCAGCCAGCTACAACAGATACTAACAATACGGCTCAAAGTGATGACAACATGTCCATGGTCGATCGTCTTGTAGATGGTCGTCTCTTCAAAGAGCATGATGTAGAGGTTAAAAATATTAAATCTGAAGACGACGGAGATACAGCTACCGTAACAGTAACAATCCAAAATAATAAAAAAAATATGACAAAAGATATCCGAGTTTTAATGCGTCACTTAGGTGATGGCACATGGGTTATTTACGATATTCCAGACATGGAAGACTTATATACAGTGACTCGTAAATAAAAAGTAATTAGTAAGATATACAAAATTCAAAAAGGACAGTACATACTGAAATAGTATGTACTGTCCTTTTATCATTGCCTATTATCTATTGCTTATTACCTATTCTATTACCGATCAAAGTCCACAATAGATAGTGTTACGGTTACTTGGGAAATAAGTCGCTCTGCATCGTCCATCATATCAAAGCGCCACACATGGGATGTTTTCCCTTTTACCAGTAATGTGCCGTGAGCCGTTAAGGCCCCTTCACATCGTACAGGGCGCAAATGATTAGCTGTTACAGATTGTCCTACACCAAATTTATCTGCACCAATAAGTTCATTACTCATCATACCTGCAACGATTTCTGCAAAGGCCAAGGTGGCTCCACCATTTAGGTAACCTTGCGGTTGCTTGTGAAAGTCGCCTAGATTCATTTTCGCGATACATGTAGTATCACTCGTCATATGAGGCTTTTCAATTTGTAAGGATTCTATTAAATTCATAGTGTTCGTTTCTCCACACAATATGCTTCTAATCTATCATCAAAAACAGTTACACCTAAGCCATCTCCATCAGGTACGTGCATAACCCCATCTTTAAATGTTAAGTCTGGATAGATAAGATCTCGTTCAAAATATCTATTAGAATCAGATAGATCTCCTGCCATATAGGAATCACCTAGAGCCGCTAGTTGAGCGTGCAACATTTTAGAAATGCCTGACTCTACCATACTCCCCACCCAATACGGAATATGGCATTCTCTACAAAGATTAATAGCGGCCTTCGTTGGTACGAGACCACCCATGCGGCCTACTTTTATGTTAAGTACATCAATTAGACCATATTCAATAGCATAGGATAAATCGTCATAACCCAAGATGGACTCATCTAAACAGATAGGCGTTTCAATATGCCAATCATCGTTATTAAGGCGTTCCCACTTCCACTCCTTATAGGATTGAAGCGTTGTTATAGTAAAAGGCTCTTCTATACAAGCCAGCTTCAAATCGTTAAATTGACGGACCTTATCAATATCATCATAAGAATAGCTTTGATTAGCATCGGCTGCCAAGACTAAATTGGGGTAATGCTTACGTACTAAGGCCGCCCGGTCATAGCCGTCTGTAGGATTTACCTTTAACTTGATGCGCTTACAACCATTCGCCACATGAACTTCTACGGCATCTAGCAATTGTTCCATCGGTACATCACCGATAACAATACCACTTTCAATGGTATCTTGTAAGGGTTGCCCTATAATATAAGAAACAGAGTTCACACCCAGTCTCTCACAATGAAGATTGATAAGGGCATTTTCTAAGGCCGCAATGGTCATCGGCATATGATCTCGATTTAGCCAGAACTGCAACTGCCGTACATAGGTCATAAGCGGTTTAGGCCGCATCATGCGCAAATTAAAGATATAATCATCTACTAATGTTTTCCAACATGTATCTACGGTTTCCGCTGTATAGAATGGGTCTGTGAAAGCTACACACTCACCATAACCGACATAACCTTGTTGGTCCTCGATGCGGATGATGATCGTTTCTCGTTCTTTTACTTCACCTTTGGCAGTTTTAAAGTTAAACTTTAGTGGCAATTTAAGGCGATATGTAGTTATACTTTTAAAGTTTAAAATATCATTCATAGGCGCCTCAATCTTCTAAACGTAGTTCATTACGCACAATTTTACCTGTGCCATTACGAGGTAATGCAGGTAAAATTTTTACATATTTAGGGATTTTATACTTTGCCAAGGACTGAGTCATAAAGGATAGAATTGCATCTGCAGTCATACTTTCACCATCATTAAAGGCTACAAATAGCGCAGGTACTTGCCCCCATTTAATATCAGATACAGGTACAACAGCACATTCCTTCACCGCCGGCAATGTATAGACTAAATCCTCTAATTCCTTAGGATAAATATTTTCACCACCAGAAATGATGAGATCCTTGCGGCGATTCAGAATATATACAAATCCATCTTCATCAACATAGCCAATATCATCGGTATTAAGATCACCATCAATAGGCTCCTTGCCGATATACCCAGTCATAACCATGGGACCTGTCAAATGAATTTCCCCTACTCCATCCACATCAGGATTATCAATGCGAATCTGCATCCCTGGTAATGGTCTGCCTACGGAATCTCGTTTATGAGGGTAATCCAATACGGAGAAAGTCACGCTTTGACTAAAGGTTTCCGTCATGCCATAGGTCTTGTAAATTGGCAGCGATTTCTTTTCACAAGCATCGATGAGTGCCATAGGAATGAACTCGCCACCTAGCAAAATAACACGTAATGTATGATGTGTAATCTTCGGTTCTAATTGAGTCAAAATTGTAGGCACGAGAGACATCATATTGATTTTCTCAGATTCAATGAGTTCTAAAACCTTTATCTCATCGTATTTAGGCAATATGGTAACTGCCGTACCATTATAAAGGGAACGCATCAAGATAGATAAACCACTTACATGGAACAGAGGTAATACCATAAGCCAATTATCTTTTGCGGTTTTACCTAACACCTCTTGAGACGCTTGTACATGAGCTCTAATTTGCCCCCATCGAAGGGGTACTGATTTAAACTGACCTGTTGTAGCGCTAGTGTTCATAATAGCTGCAATGTCTGTATCATTAAATGTCCAATCAAAAGTATCTTCTAAACCTCGGTCAGCTAGAATAGTTTCTAGAGGTTCAAACTCAATAACACACATTGAATCAGGCAGTTGATTCCGTCGGTCTTGACTATGTAAAACGGTAGTAACACCTAATTGTTTCAATTGGTTTTTTATCTCATTAGGCTTAAGATGTACATTAAGTAATAGTACCTCTTTATGAGCTAGCATAGCAGCCAACACATAGATTGCCATAATCACAGAGTTGTCCGATAAAATGGCCACACGGGAGCTTTCAAGAGGTAGCAATTCACTAGCCACATGAAGCACACCGCCATATATATCCTTATAGGAATATTCATTTATACATATGCGATCAGGATAGTGCTGTGCACCATAACGTAACCAGTCCATCGTCTCACCTCGTATCCAAAGATAATGCCTTATGATTAATGATTAATAATCACAGATATTACAAGAAAGGCGCCTCATATAGAGGCGCACTTGTCATTTTTACAATACATTCCATCCCTAGTACTAGACTAGTACCTCTATTCCTATTAAGGGAATTTAGGGAATTGTTTGAAGTTTGGTTTACGTTTTTCTTTGAACGCATCACGGCCTTCTTTTGCTTCATCGATTGTGTAGTACATCAATGTAGCGTCGCCTGCGAATTGTTGTAAGCCTGCAAGACCATCAGTATCAGCGTTGAATGCACCTTTCAACATACGCAATGCCATTGGGGACAATTCAAGAATTTCGTTACACCATTGAACTGTTTCTTCTTCCAATTTGTCGAATGGTACAACACAGTTAACCATGCCCATTTCATAGGCTTGAGCAGCTGTGTATTGACGGCAAAGGAACCATACCTCGCGAGCGCGTTTATGACCAATCATGCGAGCCAAGTAACCTGCCCCATAACCAGCGTCGAAGGAACCTACGCGAGGACCAGTTTGACCAAATTTAGCATTTTCAGAAGCAATGGTAAGGTCACATACGATGTGCAACACATGACCGCCACCAATAGCAAAACCGTTAACCATAGCGATAACAGGTTTTGGGATAACGCGAATTAAACGTTGCAAATCAAGAACGTTCAAACGAGGAACATTATCTTCGCCTACATAACCACCATGACCGCGTACGCTTTGGTCACCACCGGAGCAGAATGCTTCTTTATCTTCACCTTGACCATGGTTTGCACCAGTCAATACAATTACGCCTACTTCGTTATCTTCACGAGCTACTGTGAAAGCATCGATTAACTCCATAACAGTTTTAGGACGGAACGCGTTACGTACCTGTGGGCGATTTATAGTAATCTTTGCAATACCATTATATGTTTCGTAAATCACATCTTCATAATTACGATCCAATACTTTCCAATCAAATTTGCTCATGGACTTAACCTTTCTTCTGTAAAAAATCTAATACCGCTTGTTCAAACATCTGCGGTTTTTCTATATGTACATTATGCCCCGCCCCTTCGACGATGACATGTTTAAAGTTTGGCAACTTGCCAAATACATCTCTTCCTATTGTAGTATATTTTGTATCTAATGCGCCACTCACATATAAGCCTTCAACAGAGAATTTTTCTAATTTATCCCCCACATACGGCATCACACCTTGACCTGAGCCACGCAAGGTACAGGCTAAGGCGTACGTACTATTATTGGAACGACGTAGATAGATTAATTCCTCTACGCCCTCTGAAAGTTGCTTTTGACTTTCAAAAATAGGAGCCTCCGCCCAACGTGTAGCAAACCAAGCGCCATCATGGTCTTCGATGCGAACTGCTAAGTCTTCATCGGCCTTACGACGCTCTGCTCGCTCATCATCAGATGCGATACCTACAGAGCCACTTTCAAGGATAAGCCCTTTGATTTCACTTTCATATTCCAAGGCATAAGAAAGCGCAATGCGGGCCCCCATGGAGTAGCCCATGAGGTAATATCTATCACCTACCATATGATAGATAACAGTATGCAAATCCTCTATCATTTGGGGAATTGTATAAACCTCACCCTCTTCAGGGATATCGGAATCACCATGACCAATCAAATCGATACGGATTAAACGATAGCCTGGCAAGTTAATGGAATCCCAAGTATAACTAGATTCTGAAAATCCATGAAAACATACGATAGGCTCCCCATCGCCTACCACAGTCAAGCCATAGCGATAGTCGCCCAAATCAAAATACATACGTTGCGCGGGATTGCGTAGAGCATTATCTACAATACTGCAAAAATACTGACTCATAGTAATGCCTCCATATCAACTGAAACCTTCGTATATTTTTTATGCAATTCTCTGCTATATTCCCTATTTGTAGGAATTTCAATGATATGAACGCCTGTTTCTTGGCTAACATTAGCCAATACAGAACTCAACTCATCGGGGCTGGAGATTTTAGTATAGTCACAGCCATAGAGTTTGGCAGCCCCACTGTAATCTAAGCCTTGTGATGTGGAGAACAAATAGTCAAAATGCTTTGTCCCCTTTTGAGGTAAGTATTCAAAAATACCGCCTCCATCATTATTATGCAAAATAATGGTTAAGTTTAAATTATGAGTTTTAGCTACAGCCAATCCATTCAAATCATGGAACAAGGATAAATCCCCAGTTACTAAATATGTAGGTCTACCATTTACTGCTAGCCCTAGAGCCGTAGAAATAGTGCCATCAATACCATTGACGCCTCGATTTCCGTAAAGAACCGCCTTAGATTCCCCACTAAACCAGAAGTAATCAAAGTCCCGAATGGTCATACTATTGGCAACGAAAATTTGTCCATCTTCAGGAATCTTTTTTTGTAGCTCCCGTATAGTTCGACCTTCAAAGCAATGAGGCTCATCGATAGCTAAGCTTAGTTGCTTCTTACCAGCTTGCTCTAAACGTCGCCATATGTTTAGGTACGTATCAGAGTTATTGTTTTTACCATATAAATGGGTAAATACATCAATACTAGCTTGCATATGAATCGTAGTTTTACCTGTAGGATTCATGGAATCCATTGTAGGATTAACCTCGATGTATTCCACATCAGTCCAGCTAGCAATCATCTGTTGTACTCGTTTTGACACAACGATTTGACCAAACTGAATTACACAATCTGGTTTTAACTCATGCCAAAGAGCTTGCCCTGCCAATAGTGCATCATAGGTAGAAATTACAACATCAGATGCACCGCATCCTCGTACATTCGATAGAGGATCCGCCAAAATAGGAGCTTGTAAAGCCTCCCCGAAGGAACGAATCGTATTAGCTTCATCTATATCGATCTGTGGGCCGGCTAGGATAAGGATACGCTCATATCTTTCAAGCAAATTATTTCCATCATCACAGGAAAATGCACCACCATAGTTGGGCTTGACCACTTTAAAGGAACTGCGACCAGCCTCAAAATGGTTACGGCTCAATTCTGGCACCAATGGTTCAAAGAGAGGCACATTGATATGGACAGGTCCCTTTTTAGTATCCATCGCTTTCATATAGGCCTTACGAGCCACTTGGCGAGGATATGTATAGTAATGAGATTCTTGAGGCACAGCTAATTCTTCAAAATAATTGACCGCAGTACCAAAGATTTTGTGCTGATCTACAGTCTGAGGAGCCCCTACATGCAATAGTGTATGAGGTCTATCGGCAGACAGTACAATGAGTGGAACCCCAGTATATTGAGCTTCCAAAACAGCTGGCAAATAATGGGCCACAGCAGAACCTGAGGTACATACGAGTACAGTTGGTTCCTTATGAGCCTTTGCAATGCCTAGAGCCATAAAACTAGCAGAACGCTCATCTATATTCATATAGGTTTCAAATCCTTCATGCTCCTTGAACAGCATGGCCATCGTCGTAGAACGAGAGCCAGGGCTAAACACGGCATGACGGACGCCAAGTTGGTAGAACTCGTCTACCAAGGCAGCAATATATTCATTCATTACATTCCCTTTCAAACACCCCTAGAGGTACGGAAACAATTATAAAGCATCCAAGATGGTGCGCATTTTATTATTAGTTTCAGCATATTCTTCATCCGCATTAGAATCGGCTACAACGCCACATCCTGCATAGGCATATAATACATTATCCATGATAAGAGCAGATCGAATAGCAACCACAACGATGCCATCCCCCATATCTTTCATAAAGCCAAAAGGTGCTGCGTACATACCACGCTCATGGGATTCATACTTTTGTAATAAGGCTAGCGCCTTTTCTCGAGGTTCACCACCAAGGGCTGGTGTAGGGTGTAATAATTTGGCCCATTCCACAAGAGATTTTGTACTATCCTTTGCGGTAATTATGGTACGCAAATGATAGAGGTGCGACAACTCCATAATGCCTGTTTCCCCTACAGTAACATCTGGAGTAATCGCTTTCATCGTATTCACGATACGGTCGCGAACGATATTATGTTCTACAAGATTTTTCTTATTAGTTAGTAATTGTTCCTTAGTCCACGCATTAGGACCATCCTTTGGAGCAGTGCCCGCTAAGGCATAGCTTAATATTTCACTGCCACGATGGCGGACTAAAATTTCTGGAGATGCCCCTACAAAGGTACGCCCATCCTTTTCATAGCCAAAGATAAAGCAATTAGGATTATTATCGACTAAGTTAGCCAAGATACTTGCCACATTATATGGTGTTTCACTAGTGAATTCGACCTCGCGAGAGGAGACGACCTTAGTCATCTCACCGCTGTTAATACCATTGGCAATAGCATTCATCAAACGGTTCCAATCCGCCTTATCATCACTGGTTTCTTTGTAATTATGATGAACTCGAGGTACCTCATAATTCTTAATAGGTACACTTTCACCAGCATGTAGATAGAAGGACTCTCCATTTTCTACGATGTAATAATGGGTAAACGCAATCATTTCATGGCCCATATTAGACCATTTAGGGTCTTTTACAGTATCAAAAAAAGTATCCCCATAAAATACATAAGCGTAATTATGGCGATCGTTATCATCTTTAACTGTCGCTAGACGTTTAGCGCCTACAACGATGCGGTCACTTTGGCGATCCACCCAAAACACACGTTCTTCATTGGGGAAATTCATCCAAAATGATGCCGGACTATTCAGTTTTAACGGTTCTTTGTTATATTTCATAGTTGTATGTCGCTATACGAAAAATAGACTATAGTAAAAACACCTAATATGTAGAAGATGTACTTCTACATATTAGGCGCCATCAATAGGTTTCAAAATTTTGAGATGAGCCTAACGCCATCACACGTCGATGGGCCCTCTTTATATCTACATTATTATAACATAGGTAACCATTAAAAGGTAGAAAATAAAAACCTCTACATCACATGTAATATGCATGAGTGTAGAGGTTTTGCTTTGTTCAAAACGTTTTTTTGCTGTATTTAAAACGCTGTTACTGTATTCAAAACACTTTTTCTTTATTTGAAAGCTTTCGCCCCAATATCTGTACGGTACTGCATGCCCTCAAAATCGATGTGTTCTATACGGCCATAAGCTCTATCGAGCGCCGTTCTAAGGTCTTTACCAAGACCTACTACGCCAAGAACTCGGCCGCCATTGGTCACATACTCGTCTCCAACGAGTTTTGTACCAGAGTGGAAAACGATGGTTGTATCATGTTGTTTAATATCACCACTAATAATATCACCTTTAGACGAAGTTTCAGGATATCCCTTAGAGGCAAGAATAACACATGCCGCCGAAGAGTCTTTCCATTTCACCATATCAGCTGTTAATGTGCCTGTGGCACAAGCCATCATAATTTGACCTAAGTCACTATCGAGTAATGGCAATACTACTTGTGTTTCAGGATCGCCAAAGCGGGCATTAAATTCTACAACCTTAGGGCCTTGAGGTGTAATCATAAGACCTGCATAGAGACAGCCCACATAAGGCATCCCCTCTTTCTCCATGGCAGCTACCATAGGTTCTAAAATTGTCTTCATCGCCTCATCTCGTAATGCATTAGTAAGTACTGGCGCTGGTGCATAGGTACCCATGCCACCAGTATTAGGACCTTTATCTCCATCATAGATACGTTTATGATCCTGGGAAGCAATCATAGGCACTACCGTCTTGCCATCTACAAAGGCAAGCAAGCTAGCCTCTTCGCCTTCCATGAATTCTTCGATAACAACGGTGCTACCAGCGTCCCCAAAGCGATTACCGCTAAGCATGTCTTCTACAGCTGCATTCGCTTCTTCGATGGTCATAGCCACCACAACGCCCTTGCCAGCCGCCAAGCCATCAGCTTTCACCACGATAGGAGCACCCGTTTGAGCGATAAATTCCTTTGCTTCATCCACCTTGTGGAATACACCATAGGCAGCAGTCGGTATGTTATATTTTTTCATAAGGTCTTTGGCAAATACCTTTGAGCCCTCTAGTTGAGCAGCTACTTTAGATGGACCAAACACAGGAATCCCCGCCTTATTGAGCACATCTGCTAGTCCTGCTACAAGGGGAGCCTCTGGACCAACAACGACTAAATCAACATGATTATCTTTCAAAAAACGAATTAAATGATCGCTTTGCTGCCAATCAATACCGACTAGCTCTGCACAATCTGACATGGCTGCACTGCCAGGAATAGCATATACCTTTGTTACGCTAGGGCTGATGGACAAGCGCCAAGCTAAGGCATGTTCGCGGCCGCCGCTACCGATTACACATACTTTCATAAGTCCTCCATCGACGCCTAAACGCCATCAATACATCATTTATGTAAGCACCTATATTCTCTATAATCATCATTACACATCAATGATTACGAGCTAGTGCTCGACTGTAACCCTCAATCAGGCTAAACAAATTAATGTTTAAAGTGACGAATGCTTGTAAATATCATAGCAATGCCCGCTTCGTCGGCAGCCTTGATGGATTCTTCGTCTCGAATAGAACCACCCGGTTGAATAATGGCTGCAATACCATGCTTTGCCGCCGTTTCTACAGTATCCCCAAAGGGGAAGAACGCATCAGATGCTAACACAGCACCTTTTGCAGCTTCACCAGCTTGTTCAAGAGCAATTTTTGCAGACCCAACGCGGTTCATTTGACCCGCCCCAACACCGAGGGTACGTTTTTCATTGGAAATCAAAATGGCATTGGATTTTACGTGTTTTACGAGCTTCCACGCAAATTCGAGAGCTTTCCATTGTTCCTCTGTTGGCTGTACCTTTGTAACCACTTTATAGTTAGCGCGGTCTTCTTGGATATCATCTTCTGTTTGAACTAACAGGCCACCAGAAACCTTTTTCACTGTTACTTGGCCAGATTCAGGCTTAGATAACTCGATGAGTCGAATATTTTTCTTTGCTTCGAGAATGTCTAATGCTTCTTTTGTGAAAGCAGGTGCCATAATAACTTCTAAGAAAATTTTGCTCATTTCATCTGCCGTATCAGCATCTACTTCACGGTTTAAAGCAACGATACCACCAAAGGCGGATACAGAGTCTGCTTCGTAGGCATTTACATAAGCATCATGCAATGTAGTTGCTGTAGCTGCGCCACATGGATTTGTATGCTTAATGATACATGCTGCAGGATCTGTAAATTCCCACACCATATTCCACGCTGCTTCCATATCTACGATGTTGTTATAGGAAAGCTCTTTGCCATGGAGTTGTTTCAAAGCCCCCATGCCATGAGCTTTGCCAATTTCTTTGTAGAATGCTGCTTTTTGATGCGGGTTTTCACCATAGCGAAGGTCAATTACCTTTTCATAAGCACTTAAATATTCAGGTGGTGTAGGACCTTCGTCTAAGACACCACTCATATAGTTAGCAATGGCTACATCATAAGCTGCAGTATGAGCAAAGGCTTCCTTTGCAAGACCAAAACGATATTCTTTAGGCAATTCACCATGTTCTTTAAGCATCATTATGATTTCATCATAATGATTTGGATTTACAACGATACCTACATACGCATGGTTTTTCGCAGCAGAGCGCACCATGGTAGGACCACCGATATCGATATTTTCAATAGCTTCCACTAAGGATACATTTGGTTTTGCAATGGTTTCACGGAATGGATAAAGATTGACAACCACAAGGTCGATTGGTTCAATGCCATGATCTGCCATAGCTTTTTGATGTTCCCCGTTATCACGGATTGCCAAAATACCACCATGAACCTTGGGATGCAAGGTCTTTACACGGCCGTCCATCATTTCAGGAAAACCAGTCAACGTCTCAACCGCTTTGGCTGCAATGCCTGCATCGGTTATGGCTTTAAGGGTCCCACCTGTAGAATAAATGGTTACACCTAATTCAGCTAAACCTTTTGCAAAGTCTACAATACCTGTTTTATCAGAAACACTAAGTAATGCATTTTTAATCATCTAACGTCTTCCTTTGCTTACACATCAATCTTCAATATATACAACACGCCCTTTTATTGTGAGTTTGTCATCACAAAATAGTCGTAACGCCTCTTTATACGTTTTATGTTCGATAGGTAACAATCTATCACTCAAGGTATCCTCCGTATCATCGGGTAATACAGGAGCCGTATTCTGCATAATGATAGGCCCCGTATCCATTCCCGCATCAACAAAGTGTACCGTACACCCTGTAATTTTTACGCCTCCGTCAATGGCTTGTTGATGACCATGAAGGCCTGGAAATGATGGTAACAGAGCAGGGTGAATATTTAATATACGATGTTCATATCGCTCTATCAAAGGAGCACCGACAATACGCATATAACCTGCCAAGATGATACCATCAGCCTTATAAGGCTCTAAAGCATCTAGTTGAGCCTGTTCAAAGCTAGCTTTAGAATCATAGTTGCTACGTTCCATAACAATAAGTGGAATATTCCAAGATTTAGAGCGTTCCACAATTCCTGCTGTACCATGATCTGTAATGATTACAACAAATTCACCGTTAATATAACCTTCTTGCATGGCCTTATACAGTGCTTCCCCATTAGAACCACGACCACTGGCAAAGAGGGCTAATCTCTTTTTAGAATTACGCATCGAACTCAGCCCCTTTAAGGACAACAGGACCATCACCACTTACAATGCGGCCAATTTCATATACCGTTTCACCACGACTAGAAAGGTTTTCTTTAACCATTTCTACATCCTTTTGTTCAACGATAACAATCATACCAATGCCCATGTTGAAAGTACGGTACATTTCAGGCCAGGCAACATTGCCCCATTCTTGTAGTTTTGTAAATACAGGAAGTCGTGGCCATGTAGTGACATCTACCTCTGCAGTCACGCCTTTTGGCAATACACGTGGAATGTTTTCGTAGAAGCCACCGCCCGTAATATGAACCATGCCTTTTACAAGCTGTTGTTCAATCAATGGCAATACAGCTTTAGGATATAAACGAGTAGGAGTCAATAGTTCTTCGCCTAAGGTTTTACCAAATTCAGGGACGTCTGTATCAATAGATAATTGTTTATGATCGAATACAATTTTACGAACCAAGGAGAAGCCATTGGAATGAACACCGGAGGATGGCAAACCAAGAATGACATCACCAGATTTAATATGTTCACCTGTAATCAGTTTAGGACGATCTACAATACCTACGGCAAAACCTGCCACATCATAGTCACCTTCACCATAGAAACCAGCCATCTCAGCTGTTTCCCCACCAAGGAGAGCACAACCTGATTCTTCACAAGCATTAGCGACGCCACGTACGATATCAGCGACTTGTACGGGATCAAGTTTACCAACTGCTACATAGTCTAAGAAGAACAGAGGCGTTGCCCCTTGCACAAGAATATCATTTACACTCATGGCCACACAGTCTTGTCCAATCGTATCATGTTTATCCATCATGATAGCGAGGCGCAATTTAGTGCCTACCCCATCCGTACCAGATACGAGCATAGGGTCAGACATAGCGTGACCAGCTAAGGAATAGAGGCCCCCAAAACCACCTAAATCACCTACAACACCAGGTGTATAGGTGCGTTTTACGGATTCTTTCATCAATTCTACTGCGCGATTACCTGCATCAATATCAACGCCTGCATCACGATAGGTTAAACTAGTTTTATTCGAGCACATATTTGACCCCTTCCTCTTGTTCCGCAGGAACCTCTACACTGTAATCACCATTAAAGCAAGCAAAACATAAATCATTAGGCGCTATATCAGATACAGCACGACATAAGCCTTCACGAGATAAATAATGTAATTTGTCAGCATGAATATAATCTTTTATTTCATCTACTGTATGTGTAGCAGCAATTAGCTCTTTACGCACCGACGTATCAATACCATAGTGACAGGAATACTCAATTGTTGGTGAGCTTACACACATGTACACCTCTTTAGCGCCTGCTTCCTTTAGCATTTTAACGATAATACCACTCGTAGTACCGCGTACGATAGAATCATCGATAAGAACAATCCGTTTGCCCCCTACAATGTGAGGCAATGCATTAAGCTTCATACGAACCGCCAATTCCCGTTCCTCTTGATTTGGCTTGATAAAGGTACGACCGCTATATCGGTTTTTCACTAAGCCTTCTGCAAATGGTATGCCCGATGCACGAGCATAGCCTAGTGCAGCTGTAGTGCCAGAGTCAGGAATAGACATGACGATATCTGCATCGTATTTAGTTTCGTTATATAATTCACGCCCCATATTAAGACGAGATTGATATACCGATTGACCATCAATATGGCTATCACCGCGGGCAAAATAGATATATTCAAAAACACAAAGCTTTTTGTCAATTTTCTCTGGTTCTGCATAGATAACACTACGTACACCAGAGTCATCGATAATTACCATTTCGCCTGGATCGATGTGACGGATAAACTCAGCTTTTATAGCATCTAAGGCACAGCTTTCACTAGAAAGGACATAGCCATTTGCAGTTTTGCCTAAACAAAGAGGTCTAAAGCCTTGGGGATCACGCACACCTACCAAGGAGTCGTTCGTAGTAATAACAAGAGAAAAGGCTCCTTCAATTTGACGGGCTGCATCGGCAATGCGTTCCTCTTGTGTCTCAGCTTTAGAGCGAGCAATGAGGTTTACGATAACCTCAGAATCCATAGTCGTTTGGAATATAGATCCATCTGCTTCAAGGCGTTTGCGAATAGCTAAAGCATTCGTTAAATTACCGTTATGAGCCACTGCAATTTGACCGCCTTGGTAATGAATTACTAAAGGTTGGATATTGCGTGGATTGTTGGAACCTGTTGTAGAGTACCGCACATGACCAGTCCCCATATGGCTTGGTAAGGATGGTAGTTCTTTAATGGCCTCAGTCAACAAGCCCATACCTTTTTTTAGTTCTACATCATGACCATCGGTAACGGCAATGCCCGCGCTTTCTTGACCACGGTGTTGGAGCGCAAAGAGTCCCCAATATACATAGCGTGCTACATCAATGGTTCTATCATAGACACCGAATACACCACACTCTTCATGCCATTTATCAAAAACTGGATCGTAGTTCATTGTGCCCCCTTAGGCGCGTTCGCCAGTAAGACGGAATAACATTTCCTTGTACGCTTCTTCAATATTGCCAAGATCTCGACGGAAACGGTCTTTGTCGAGTTTTTCACCTGTTGTAGCATCCCAGAAACGGC
>ENA-ORRZ01000234-ORRZ01000234.1-human-gut-metagenome-genome-assembly--contig:-NODE-234-length-55674-cov-57.346752_pt1 | contig 55674 bp, 50 predicted proteins | sample MGYA00242185_ERZ509152 | MGnify/ENA primary metagenome ERZ509152 (study PRJEB26280, sample SAMEA2338668) | human gut metagenome | biome: human gut; feature: human-associated habitat; material: faeces... | reverse complement strand
GCAGCCCTTTCTGCGTGGATTTTAGAACAACTATTTCACTAACTCTCAATTTACACCATTTCAATAGAAGTAACTTTATATCCCAGCTTCTCCACAGCCTCGCGCAGTTCCTCTTCGGGGATGTCCGCGCCGAGTTTTACGATCGCTTCGCCCTTCTTGAAGCTTGCCTTGGCATTGACCTGGGCCATGCCGTTGAGGGCATTCTCAATGCGGTTCTGGCAGTTTGCGCAGGACATTCCTTCGATCTGAAGCTTTTTCGTTGCTACGATGGTGTCTAAGTGCTTCGGCTTGATCTTCACATCGCCGCCTCCGCCGCAGCATCCGCCTTCTCCCTTGAAATGCTTTTTTGATCCCAGTAATGCTGCCACGACTACTATTACTAATATACCGCAAATAATATAGGTTCCCATATTTTCACGCTCCTATTGTTTTCTTTCAAAAAAATAACTATTCAGAACCCCATTCGCAAAATCGCCTCTACGAGGCTTCCTTTTTGCTGCAATATCTGTCAAAATTTCATGCAGATTCGTATTATCCTGCCACCCATATAAATAAAACCGGTGCAGGAAACAGCTCTGTCCATCCAGATTTCCTGCCCCCACACCGGTTTTTTACTTATTTCTAATTTCCAACATATTTCTAATTTCTAGCATACCTGTTCCGCACACTCGCAGGGTCTGATCGTCACGTTACTCACCCTCTGGTCTACGAGGTATCCGCACGACTTGAGTCCCGCCCGGATCACGGAATTCCATTTTTTTGCTGAGAGATGATGTATCGAACCATCATCCAGCTCAATGGTACAGGCATTTTCCATCATGCAATTTTCAGAGTAAGCTACCTTGTACATGTTCTTACGGCTGATGGCACCGATCTCTTCTAACAGGTTGACCATGCGGTATACAGTTGCGACTCCCAGCTTGTCATCCTCTTCCAATGCCCGGTAGAAGATCTCCTTACAGCTGGAGCATTCGTTCTGGAGGATAATATCAATCAGCCGAAGACGCTGTTTTGTAATGCGGCAGCCTTTTTCTTTCAGCTTGGTCAATATGATCTCTCTCTGCATTTTCGTGGTCTGATAGCTTACCTGTTCCTTAGTGTCCACAATGACCTCCACAGTGGCTGCAATCGCCACCGCACTGAATGGATTTTCCATTCTTTTTGTCTTTTATCATTTTGCGGACAATCAATGCGACTACACCGGCCAGTATCGCCAATACAACTACGGTTCCCATAGACTGCCTCCTTACTCTTATTTTACTTATGCAACCTTCCTGCTGTCAACCTTCAGAGTAGTGCTCTCCTTGTAAGGACGGAGGAGCAGATAAATGAAGCCGATGATCAGAAGGAATGCCACTACAGTGCCGATACCGAAAGCACCGGTAGTGATCAGCGTACCGATCTGATATACACACAGGGATACCACATATGCCAGACCGCACTGATATCCGATAGCGATCCAGAACCATCTGGTATTGTTCATCTCACGCTTGATCGCACCCATAGCTGCGAAGCAAGGTGCGCACAGCAGGTTGAATGCCAGGAATGCATAGCCGCTTGCTACAGTGAAGGTAGCTGCCATGTTAGCATATACGGAACCCTCGCCTGCGCTGTAGAGGATACCCATCGTACCTACGATGTTCTCCTTAGCTACCAGACCGGTGATGGATGCAACAGTTGCCTGCCAGTTACCGAAGCCCTGAGGGATGAAGATCCATGCCAGGCACTGACCGATCTTGCCCAGGATACTCATATCGATCTCATCCTCAGCCAGCATACGGAAGCCGTCCTCGGTGAATCCGAAATAAGTGGTAAACCATACAACGATGGTGGACAGAAGGATGATGGTACCTGCCTTCTTGATGAAGGACCAGCCACGCTCCCACATGCTGCGCAGTACCGTACCTACGGTAGGCCAGTGGTAAGCGGGAAGCTCCATAACGAAAGGAGCGGGATCGCCCTCGAAGATCTTGGTCTTCTTCAGGATAATACCGGAGCAGATGATTGCTGCGATTCCCAGGAAGTATGCGGAAGGAGCAACCCATGCTGCGCCGCCGAAGATAGCACCTGCTACCATGGCGATGAAAGGAAGCTTAGCACCACAAGGAATAAATGTGGTAGTCATAATCGTCATCTTACGGTCTCTGTCGTTCTCGATGGTACGGGAAGCCATGATACCGGGAACACCACATCCGGAACCGATCAGCATAGGAATGAAGGATTTACCGGACAGACCGAACTTACGGAAGATACGGTCCATGATGAATGCGATACGTGCCATGTAACCACAGGACTCCAGGAATGCCAGGAAGATGAACAGTACCAGCATCTGAGGTACGAAACCAAGCACTGCACCGACACCGGCTACAATACCGTCAAGGATCAGTCCTTTCAGCCAGTCAGCACATCCAATTGCATCCAGTCCGGACTCTAACAGTACGGGAATACCAGGTACCCAGATACCGTAGTCTGCGGGATCGGGAGCTTCTGCGCCGTCTGCTGCGTATACATCAACTGCCTCTGCCAGCTCAGCACCGGTGTAAGTAACATCCTCTGTTGCCAGAGTCTCTTCATCTTCCAGGGTGTAATCTGCGGTAGCGGATGCATCGATGCCTGCTGCGAACTCCTGAACAGCTGCTACTGCTGCTATGGGATCGTAGTCTTCAGACTCGCTGTCGATGACTGCTGCCAGATCTTCATCACCGTCAGCTTCTACGAATGCGTTGATCACATTCATTGCATCATCATACGGCTCGGCTGCTTCTTCATAAGCACCGGTTCCGATGGTGAACAGATGCCAGCCATCACCGAATACGCCATCGTTTGCCCAGTCGGTAGCCCAGGTACCAACGGTGGTAACAGATACATAATATACGATGAACATAACCACTGCAAAGATCGGCAGTGCCAGCCATCTGTTGGTCACGATCTTATCAATCTTATCGGAAGTCGTTAACTTCTGGCCTTCCTTCTTGGTGTAGCATTCTTTGATGATAGAGGAGATGTATGTGTATCTCTCGTTGGTGATGATACTCTCTGTGTCATCATCCATAGCCGTTTCCAACTGCTTGATCTCTGCGGATACATCGGGAACGCTCTTCATCTGTGCCTGGATCTTGTCATCCTTCTCTAACAGCTTGATAGCGAAGAATCTCTTCTGTTCCTCGGGAACATCAGTCAGCTTCTTCTCTACGGTCTCGATCACGCTCTCAACCTCAGGCGCAAATTTATGTACCGCAACTGCTGCACTCTTCTTCTGTGCCAGTTCGATTGCCTTTTTGGTAGCGTTCTCGATACCGGTCAGTTTCAGAGCGGAGATCTCAACAACGGGGCAGCCTAGCTTCTCAGCAAGCTTTGCTACGTTGATCTTGTCGCCGTTCTTGTTCACGATATCGATCATGTTGACAGCCATGACAACAGGGATACCCAGTTCCATCAGCTGTGTGCTCAGATATAAGTTTCTCTCAATGTTGGTACCGTCTACCAGGTTCAGGATCGCATCAGGTCTCTCACCGATCAGGTAGTTACGTGCTACCACTTCCTCCAGAGTATACGGAGACAGGGAATAAATACCGGGTAAATCCATGATGATCACGTCATCACCGTTACCGCCGTACTGTTTCTTTAATTTACCTTCCTTTTTCTCAACGGTTACGCCGGGCCAGTTACCTACGAACTGATTGGAACCGGTCAGAGCATTGAAAAGTGTCGTTTTACCGCAGTTAGGGTTACCTGCAAGTGCAATCTTAATTGCCATTTTTCTACCTCTTTCCTCTAAAATCATTTAATAACTATTCAGACCCCATTCGCAAAACGCTCTTTCAGAGCTTCCTTTTTGCTCATGTGATTAGCTTTCACTAATTAGTTCCAGCTAACCTTCCTGCTAAAAAAAAGATCATTTACTCAACGCAAATCATCTCAGCGTCTGCCTTACGAAGAGACAGCTCATAGCCTCTGACAGTTACTTCCACGGGATCTCCCAAAGGAGCAACCTTTCTCACATAGATCTCAACACCTTTGGTAATGCCCATGTCCATGATACGTCTCTTGACAGGCCCTTCACCATTCAGTTTAGTTACCTTTACGGTCTGTCCGCAGGGAACTTCCTTCAATGTCTTCATTTTCTCCTCCTATTAGCATCTTTTGGTACAGCTTCCCGCTACACCATGATTTTATTGGCCATATCCTTGCCGATGGCTACTCTTGATTCCTTGATATTCACAATCAGGTTGCCTTCGGTCTGGGACACAACTGTCACTTTACCACCTACTACAAATCCGAGGGTCTCCAAAAACTTCTTCGTCTCCTCTTTGCCGCCGATCCTCTGGATCGTGTTCTCTTCACCGGTACCTACCATACTCAGGGGCATCATACACACTTCCTTCCCTTCAATAGTATTGAACTGCTTGTGGTTTCTCATTAGCTCTTAATGAGATTCATTCTCAATTCACGTGGTTAGTATATACTAACCTTTTTTTACTGTCAACATATTTTTTTGATTTTTTTCATAGAAATCTCATAGGAATTGCTTATTGATATTTTTTCTCAATAGTTACGTTTTTTACTATCCTGTCTATCTTTTTTCAAAAACATAAGCGTAAAAAAAGCTTTACCACACAAATGAATAGCGGTAAAGCTCTTTTTCATTACTATTTTAGGATACGAATATGAGATTCCATATCAAAATCTGTTGTTTCACCATCGTCTGAATAGTACTCATACTGTTTGATCTTTTCTCCGAAGGAATACAACTTTAAATCTTCAAAATTAATATCTTCCACGCATTTCCCGCCTTTTGCCACAGGTAACAGGTATCCCTCTCTCAGAAAAACATTTACGGTCCCCATTGGCATATTTACATAAGAAAAACCTTTTTCAAAGATATTACCCTCTTCTATTATTCCATCTTTGAAGACGAGTTGCTTCATTCGTTCCGGGAAATATACAACTCTTCCCGTTACATTCTGTTCACAGACCGGTGCGATCATAATATTTTCTCCAACCAGCAGTTGATCCTCCACCTGTCTGGCTAAATTATCTTTTCCATAAATGAATGACAGTGGATTAAACATCATCGTATTACGGAGTGCTGCTTTCATATACTCACTATAAATATATGGCAGAAGTTGATACCTGGCTCCAATGACACTTGCAAACTTCGGAATGTGAGAAAAGCGATACACTTCCTGTTTTCTGGTTCCTCTGGCTGAATGGTTCCGAAGCAGCGGTGTAAATACTGCAAATTCTAACCATCGGAGCAACAAATCCTCTGTTGTATCCGCACCAAATCCACCAACATCTGCACCTGTGTATAAAAATCCACACATATTTAAAGATGACATCATTTTCACATTCATCCTCAGGTGGGACCACCATGCCATATTGTCTCCCTGCCAGATACCGCCATACCGGTGCATTCCGATATAAGACGCTCTGGAGAACAGCAAAATACGTTTCTCCGGCTGGTAACGTTCAAATGCCTCCGCTGCAGATCTTGTCATATAATATCCGAATAAGTTATGTACCTGATCATGGCGATAGCGTTTTCCTTTATAATTGTGATAAAAAGAAGCGTAATCCTCCGGATTATTGGATATTGTACCGATAAGATCTGTCATCTCAAAAAAAGTATTCACATCCAAATTTTTAGTTTTGTACTCTTCCATCTTATCAAATACTTTTTTCAATCGCTTCTCCGAATAGAAAATAGCCGGTTCATTCATGTCATTCCAAAATCCATCAATTCCCTTATCTATCAGAATTCGATATTTATCTCCAAACCATCTTCTTGCTTCATCATTTAACATATCCGGGAAGCAGCATTTTCCGGGCCATACACCTATAACAAAATCCTCTCCGTTTTCATCCTTGCAAAAATAGCCGTTTTCTTTTCCTTCCTCGTAAACATCATAGCCATCTTCTTTCTTTACACCACCATCGATTATTGGCACAAGATGGATATTTTCCTTCTTCATCTCCTCTACAAGATTTTCAAAATCCGCAAAGCTGTCTCTGTTGATTGTAAAATCCTTGTAGCGTTCCATATAATCGATATCCAGATAAATACTATCTATGGGAATATCGCGTTTTCTGTATTCTCTTACGACCTCACGCACTTCATCCGCTGTCTCATAACTCCAGCGGCTCTGTCCATAACCGAATGCCCATCTGGGGGCAATATAACTTCTTCCTATCATCTCACGGAATTCTCGAACTACATCCTGATAAGTTTCTCCCTCTATCAAATACATTTTATAGTTCTCATTTTCCATTGCGATGCTTAACCGGTCTATATCTGTATAGCCCACATCAAAAATCACAGTCCCCGGTGTATCTACAAATAATCCGTAAGTTTCACTTACACCGTCTCCCATCATGATAAAATTATGCGCCCCATACAGAGAATTGGTATGCTCACAATGATTAGGATTATCTGAGCAATTACTTACATAGCGCCATCCTCTCTTGTTTATGCCTCGCACATTTTCTCCCAGACCATACACAATTTCATCCGTTTTTAACAAATAATGAAATACATTTCCTTCTTTTTGGAAAATGTCATCCTTCCAGCTGGTTTCTTTTATTTCTTTGACAACGGCATCCGTTTCTATGGGAGTTCCGAATACATATTTTTTAACCATATTTTCTATTTCCGGCTAGCCCTTCACTCCGCCAGCCATTAATCCTTCCTTAAAGTATTTTTGCGCAAGAGCATATATAACAACGATAGGAATCATAGATAATAAACTACCTGCCATCAGTATATTATATTCCGTTCCATATTGTCCATTTAAACTGTTTAAAGCCAATGTCAAAGTCATTTTATTCTTATCATTCAACATAAGCAACGGCCATAAATAATCATTCCAGCTCTCCATAAACGTGGTGATCGTCAACGTTGCTATTGCCGAACCTGATAACGGTAGTACCACTGTCCGATAAATTCTGAATAATCCTGCACCATCAAGTTCTGCTGCTTCTATATAGTCGTTGGGGATTCCTCTCATCTGCTGCACCAGCATAAATACAGCGAAAGCTCTGAATAAGGATGGTAAAATCACGCTTGGATATGTATTGATCAATCCAAGATTATTCATGATCACAAACAACGGTATCATCGTTACCTGTGTAGGAATCATCATGGATGCCAGATATAATTTAAATACTGTATTTCCATATGGAAATTGTATCTTCGTAAATGCAAATGCTGCCATTGATGCGGACAAAATAGTAACTGCCGTATAACTACAGGTAATAAAAAAGCTATTTAAAATTGCCCTCAAAAAAGGAAATCTGGAGAAGACCATCCGATAGCTGTCCAGCGTTGGATTTTGGGGAATCCATTCTATGGGAATCTGCATCAATGCACCTTTGCTTTTCAAAGAAGTTGAAAGCATCCATAAAAACGGGATCATCACAATAACCGCAATCAGGCAGGCTAAAAAGTAATTCCATATTATTTTTAATTTTACATTCCATTTACTATGATTCATAATGCACCCACTTATTTTGTAATTTCATCTGAATTAAAGTTAATATGAATATAATTACGAACAGCAGCCAGGAATACGCAGATGCATACCCCATTTTGAAATACTTAAATCCGTATGTGTAAATTCTCTCTACCATGACCTGTGTAGCCCCATTAGGCCCACCTTCTGTCATAATCTGCACCTGTGGGAATAACTGAAACGCATTAATTAAAGCCATAATAATGCAGAAAAACATCGATGGGCTAAGCAGCGGCAAAGTAATTGAGAAAAACTGTTTCATTTTTCCTGCGCCGTCAACAGTTGCTGCCTCATAGTACCCGGTATCAATTGCTTTCAGGCCTGACAGAAGAAATAATCCGTAAAATCCCATATCTTTCCATACAGACGCAAGAACAATTGCCGGCATTGCCCAGACTTTATCTGTAAGCCATCCGGGACCGGATATCCCAATATATCCCAGCAGTTGGTTCAATATACCATACTGGGGACTTAACACCCATTTCCAGATCAGACTGGCTGCTACCCACGATGTCAATACCGGAATATAGTACATAATCCGGAATGCGGTGATTCCTTTCATGTTTTTATTCAATATAGATGCAATCAGAAGGGACATTATCAAAACCATCGGAATATACAGTACAATATAATAACAGGTATGTCCCAAAACCTTCCAAAATTCTGATGTTCCGAGTATCTGCTTATAGTTATCCAAAAATACAAAATTACTTGCCAGTGTCTTGTAAGATAATTTATCCAGTCCATTCCAGTTTGTAAAACTGATGGCTATAGAAATTATAATTGGCAAAAAGCTAAAAACAATCATCCCAAGAAAGCTGGGAAGCATAAATGGTATGGCGTTTTTCAAAGCTCTTTTCTGTCTTTTTTTGCTCATATTTTTTCCTGTCATTTTCAGGATCACTGTCGCATGGCTGGCACGCCATACGACAGTTTCCTAATTTAAAATTTCATTTCTACTGTAACTTAATCTGTGCAGTACACTCTTCCTGGGCCTGATCCAGTGCTTCCTTTACCGTGATTTCACCACTTGCTGCAAGGCTTAATTTATTGGTAATGATATCGGACATTAATGAATAATCTTCAATAATCGGAGCTACTGTCAGGTAATTCAGGGAATCAAATACTGCCTGACGATTCTCGGGAGGGGTCAGCTTCAAATATCCGGAAAGAACATCCTCATTATTGATTGCAGGAAGATCCCAACCTGCATCGATTCTCATCTGTGCTGCAGTATCACTGGATGCAAGCCAGTTGATCCAGGTTGCAGCAGCTTCCTTTTTATCGCTATCCGCATTTACTACAAGTGCATTACTAAAGAAATGTGTTGCTTTCTGTGTTCCACCCGGCTCTACACAAATATCCCAGTTAAAGTCACACGCATCTGCAAATGTATTAAATGCCCAGATACCGGTAGGAATCATTCCAAGTCTTCCACTTTCGAACAGATCCCAGTCACCCATTCCTCCCATCTGTGCTTCCGTGGGCTGCACATTTGTCTCAGTCACTTTACTGATCATCATTGTAGCGGCTTTCAGATTTTCCTCAGAATTAATTGTGAACTCTGTTTTGTCCTCATTCAAAACTCCTCCGCCATACTGCGCAGCTACTTTGAAGAATTCGTTAAAGGTGATTGGCTGATAAATGCCATAGATATCGTCACCTAATGCACTGATCTTCTCACACGCTTCCATCGCATCATCCCAGGTCCAATCATCTGTAGGATAAGCAATTCCAGCCTTATCAAATAAATCTTTATTATAAATAAGTACTACATTAGAGAAATTTCCGGGTACACCATACTGCTTACCATCTACGGAAAATGCGTTTAATGCGGTCGTATTATAGCCGCTGGTATCAATTCCTGTAAGCTCAGCCAGAACTCCTTTATTCGCATATGCCGCAAAATTCTCAATGTTCAGTTCATAGCAATCAGGCGCTGTTCCACCGGCTACTCTTGTCTGCATCTGTGTAAAATAGTCGTCATATCCAATCGTTTCAATGTTAACTGTTATATTGGGATATTCTTCGTGGAATGCATCATACATTTTCTGAAGTGTTTCTTCATTACCACCAGAGGCATTAAAATTAGCATAAGTAATTTCTGCCGTTTCTTCCGCTACTTCGGTGTTGGCAAGATCAACAGTCTCCTGCTTACTTTCTGTTGCTGTTGCAGTTCCTTCCGCAGTATTATCATCTGTACTTCCGCAGCCTGTAAGTAAAGAGGTTGCCAATACTCCGGTTAATAAAAGTGACATTAATTTTTTTCTCATAAATGTATCCTCTCCTTTTCATAATTTAAACGGTTAACCTCGCATATTTTTACTGTATGAAATCAAAAATAATATTTTGTTCTGTCTCCCCCTTTACTGTTATATTTTTTCCCTTCCAGGTAATATCTATCTGATCGGAAAGAATAGAATCCTTGCCTTCCTTTCCGTAGAGGAAAATCTTATTTTTCCCATCCTGTTCCATTTGAATTGTTGTCCCTGACTTTACATAAACCGGTAATTTGGTCTCAGGATCTGAGTCTATCCATTTTTCTCCTTCATAGCACTTATATGTAAAGAAATCAAACCATTGTCCTTCCGGCAGATACACCTTTCTGGATGTTTGATTTTCTTCCATAAGGGGAGCCACTAACATACTATTTCCAAACAGGTATTCATCTTCTAAGCTAATTACATTGCTGTCTTCCTGAAAATCATATACCAGGGGGCGCATCATGGGTTTACTTTCTCTTACTGCAATTTGCGCCGTTTGATAAATGTAGGGAATAAGTTCTTCCCTAAGTGTATGCCAGTAACGCATCTCCTCAATAAATTCCGGCTGTCCGTATGCCAAGGCTACATTCCATGGACTTCTTTCATTATTTCCATCACTTCCCGGCATCAATTCCCTGAACTGACCTCCATCCGGCTCCGAATGCCATTGCATTATGGGAGAAAATACTGCCATCTGTGTAGATCTTCTGTACAAATCAATACTCGGAAGCGGTCCTGCAAATCCACCAATATCAAAACTCCAGAAAAGAATACCACTCATGGCTGCGGAAAGGGCTGCCCGCAAGACATTCTTTAATTCATCATTGGTTGACTGATGGTCTCCTGCCCATAAAATAGGAGTTCCGGAAGCTCCTGCATATCCTGCCCGGCTAAACAGCACTTGTTCTTCCGATATTTCATTACTGTATGCATTCACATAATCCTGACAATACTGATTCTTGCCTTCCGCTCCGCTTGTTCCATCCGAAAAAGTCACTCCTTTGGAATAAATGAACTCTCCACCGTCCGTCTTGAACCCGTCCACGCCAATATCTGACAGGTATTTTCTTTTTTGAAACCAAAACTTTTTCGTTTCTTCATTTGTGAAATCCGGAAGATAAGAGCCTTCAAACCAATTGCCCGCCGGTATCTCGTAAGGCACTCCTGCTTTATTCATTACAAGCAGTCCATGCTCCAGTGCATATTCCTTGTCCATGTCAAGCTGTTCCGATACTCTTCCCGGTTCCATTCCTTTAAAAACAGGAATTTGCCAAAGCACTAGCTTTTTCCCTTTTTCATGAAGCCTCTCGATCATGCGTTTCGGGTTTTTCCAGTATTTACTATTGCTAAAATCAAAATCATCATAGGAAAAACCTTCTGCCGACCTCTTCGGTGAATAGGTAGCTCCGTTCCAAATATAGAAAGTTGCTTCATCACTCCATGCTTCCAATACAATAACACTGGCCGGAAAATGATATTTTTCCAATTCCTCCAGCAATCTGTCTACATCTGCTTCAGAATTCCAATGATTGGCTGATGCCCATATTCCAAATGCATAACGGGGTGGTATCTGCGGTCTTTTAAACAAACCGGTATAATCACGAATAACCTCACCTATTGTACCCGTAAATACATAGACCTTGGATTCGCTCGGTATCTGACATCGAATTGCATGATCAAGCGTGATTGTCGTTTTCTTCTTTGTCTCAATGTAAATACCCAGTCCCGAATCTGTCACGAAAAAAGGAGTCACGCAGTAACTGATATTTCCCTGATTACAGAATTTTTCTATAACCTGTGTCTCTACTGTCTTTCCTTTCTGATTCACTGCATCGAATTTCTCGCCCAGACCGTATGCACCTTTATAATCCACATTAATGATTAATTGTGTACCTTCTTTGCGTTCTATCTCTGCATAGGAATCATTTGCCAGTAATATTTTTTTATGATATTCCTGATCTTTTATCGTTTCTAAAATCATAATATCTCCGTTCTTTTTCTTACACTTTGCCTTTCAATTAGTTTTACAGGAAATACTTCTTCCACTTTTTCCATCTGGGGATTTTCAATGTTCTCGATCAATATTTCAACAGCTCTTTCTCCCTTAGCTGAAATAGGTTGTTTTACCGTAGTGAGCCCGGGCGTCGTATACTTAGAAATATCCAGATCATCAAATCCGATGATGGATATATCTTCAGGCACCTGAACCCCTTGTTCATAAAACCCCTTCATCAGCCCAATTGCGAGGACATCCGCTGTCGCTACCACTGCTGTAATATCTGCCTTATTATCTACGAACCATTTTGCAGCATTTACTCCGCTTTCATAATCAACCGTCGCTTCATAAAGATTTTCTTTTTGAAATTCCAGTCCATTTTGTTCAATCGCTTTCAGGAAACCTTTATATCGCTTCTGCATAACACCATCTTCCTGAAGATGTCCTGTCACCAATGCAATTTTTTTATGTCCCTGCCGAATCACAAATTCTGTAGCCAGATTAGAGCAATTCTCATCATCAATTCTTAGTTTATGAAAATAGTCATATTTACAATAACTATCAATTAACACTACCGGTACATCCAATGTTTTTAATTCACTAAAAAACTGATTCTGATAAGTACCAATAATAATAACTCCAGCCAAATTTCGTTCCTGGATCAGCTGAAGATAATCTTCAGTTACATCGGTAGCTGAGATAATTACATGGTATCCTCTTTGTCTTGCAGCATACTCTATGCTACCCAGTAATTCACTGTAAAAAATATTATGAAACATCAGCTTACTGCCGGGCTCTGTCTGTGGAACGACTACTCCCAACAATTTAGTATCTTTTACAGTTAATCCTCGTGCATTCAAATCCGGCACGAATCCTAGCTCATCGATTACTGTCAGAATCTTTTGCTTCGTTTCTTCGGATACTTTTTTCTTTCCGTTTAATACATAGGACACTGTCGCTACTGATACGTTTGATGCTGCTGCAACATCCCTGATGGTTACTCTGTTTTTCATACTTTCTCTTTTCATACAGTTTTTAATGCGTTTTGTTAACCGGTTAACTATATTATATTCTCCTATTTTTGAATGTCAATTATTTTTATTTATAATAATATTTTTTAGATAAAATAAACAAACATTACGTATCGTTTTTATAGATTTTTAACGTTGCTTCTTCAACGTAATTCATAATACTTTTTTCTTCTTTATTGATATTTTTTCTCATTAAGTTGAAATCTTGCATTTCCTACCCTTTTCTGCTATTCTTATTGTAATGCCTGCAGATGGTTAAGTTTCCACATGTAGAGCAGGTATTTCGGTTCAAAATGCTATGTATGGGAAGGGTATGGTCATTACATGAAAATACAGGAATCTGCTGAGAATTATCTGGAAACGATCTTAGTGCTGAAGAAAAAGAACGGTGTTGTCCGTTCCATTGATATTGCCAACGATCTGGGTGTGTCCAAGCCCAGCGTCAGCGTCGCTATGAAGAATCTCCGCAATGGGGAATATATTGAAATGGACAAGGAAGGCTACATCACCCTGCTGGATAAGGGGCGGGAAATCGCAGAGAAAATCTATGAACGTCACACATTTCTTACGGACTGGCTGACTTCCATCGGTGTGGATCCCACTGTTGCTGCTGAGGATGCCTGCCGTATCGAGCATGTGATCAGTGCAGAGACTTTCTCCGCCATGAAAAAAACGTTGAAGACAAAATAGAACTCACAGTAACTCATTGCATATTATTTGAACGCAAGAACTCCCGGTGCGATATTGCTCCGGGAGTTTTGTTATTATCATAAGCTCATTACCTGCGCTCATTAAATCTTAATTGTCACCCATTTTCCCTGTCGGAACCGAATCGACGCAAACAGAAATCTGGATACCTGATCCGCCAGAATCCCCATCCAGATACCGGTCATTCCCAGTCCCAGAGTAAACCCGAAAATATAGGATGCCGCAGATATTCACCAGATTGGAGATCAGATTCGTCCTAAGAGCGATCATCGTATTGCCCGCGCCGCGCTGTGCCGCATTGATTCCCATGGACAATACATTGAAGATCATGCCGCCCATGATGATCCGGTAATATCTCGCAGCCATGGCGTGCGTGTCCTCGTTAGATCCGCAGAATTCAATGATCTGATCCGCGAAGCCCACCGTCAGTGCACTGATGATCACCGCTGCCACAATGCAAAAGCAGATCGTCATCACCAGAATCTCGTTGGCCGCCTGCTGCCTCTTCTCTCCAAATCGTCTCGCCACCAGGGCGGAGATTGCTACATTCGCTGCGATGAACAGTGCCAGCCCCAGGAATTTCGGCTGTGTGGTCAGACCTACCGCTGCCACCGCATTGGCTCCGAGCGTACTCACCATAAAAGTATCCACCATACCCGCCAGTGCGATAAAAAAGGATTCGCAGACCGCCGGCCACGCCAACCGGATTGCTTCTTTTGTCAGGGAACCCTGTGTGTGTTCTGTGTCCATATCTATGTTACCTATTACCTTTTCTTGGATATTTCCTGTTTCTGATAGTCATAATGCTTTATTACAATCTTAATCATACACCAAAACCACAGCTTGCCGAAAGTCCCAAATTTTTATCCTTTTTTATGGTGAGATACATAATTTTTGTCTCATTTTCATACAATACTAATCAGACCATACACGGATATTGACACATGCAAAATCGTATTTTCAAAGGAGGCTTCCATGCAACTCTCCGACAAATTTCACAATATTCACTGGAAAAACCTCATCACTGCCGTTGCCATCCCTCTGGCGGTAGGCGGACTCTCCGCCTGGATCACCAAAGACGGTATGAAAGCCTTTGAAACAGTGAATCAGCCTCCCCTGACGCCGCCCATGTGGCTCTTCCCGGTGGTGTGGAGCATCCTGTTCGTCCTCATGGGAATCGCCTCTTATCTCGTTGTCATGCAAAAAGGTGAGGACACAAAAGCCCTCACCCTGTATGCTGTACAGCTTATCTTTAATTTTTTCTGGTCCATCTGGTTCTTCAACCTGGGATGGTATCTTTTCGCCTTTTTGTGGCTGGTCGCTCTGTGGATCCTGATCATCGCCACTACCGTTGCCTTTTACCGCATCTCGAAGCCTGCCGCATGGCTGATGCTGCCTTATCTGGTGTGGGTGGCGTTCGCGGGGTATCTGAATCTGGGGGTGTGGTGGCTGAACCGGTGAAAGAGTTTTCAAAAAAACGAAACACTGTTTCACTTATTTAATTTGATTGCAAAAGGCTATCTTATAAACGCACGCGTGCGTTTATCGTGCGTTTATTTAATCATTTCATAATGCGCTGATCTGCCATTGCCGATTGTAATCTATTTCTGCACCAGGCTGGTGCAGCTTTCTCCAAATGAACTTAACAGCATGGATTCTTAATTATTTCGCAACAGCCTTGACGTTTACATATCTATACATCCCCCTGAAATGCCGGACACATTCTTTCGATTTCCCCACGGCTGATTCCATATTTTCCGGCAAGTGACCGCCAATTATCTGCTACCGTTTTTCTAATGGCTGTGACATTTTTCTTCGCCTGTTCTGTTGATATCTCATAGTATGGCGCTGCCTCTATTGCCAAATCAAAATCTATCGCAGAATTATCTTCGTCCACATTCAGTGATAAAAATTCTCCATAAATATCCGGATTCACATCATACATCGGAGAAAGTACCCACCCTTTCTCCTCCAGAATAAATCCATGATTTCTAAAATGATCGTCTGTATTGGACACTGCCATGCTAAACACAATACGCTTCCACAATTCCTGTATATCTTTTTTAGGTGTTGCTCCGTTTGCTTTCAGAAAAGAAACTATTTCAAGATAGCTACTTCCGTCCGCTGCGTTTGCACCATCCTTTTTACCAAGCATAGTCATTGCTGAAGAAAAGTGAATTCTTCGGCTTTCTATTCTGTCAAATCGCTTTACAAGAAATGTCGTTCCCAATCTGGAAAATTTTTCAGCTTTTGCCTCCGGAACATTAAGTCCACACATAACAGCCAGTTCATGTACTACCATTTCCCATGCCCCGGAATTAAAATCATCATTTTTAGACGGAAATTTGGCAATCCAAAGTGAGCCATCCGTCGCCAGCACAGAGGCTTTGGGTCTCGCCCCTCCCAAAGAAGATCCGGGAGCAAGTAATTGCTTTAACCATTTCTCATTCAGCCCCTTTTCATCATTTTCAAACGCAATCGATGCCTGTTCGAGTTCTCTTAATGACGTCCACGGTGGTGTTGCAAATTCCCTGTCATTGGACAAGAATTCACCTTCCAACTCCGTTTTAAAACGCAATCCGCCCATTCTTGCTTCATCATACACTCCCAGAAGATAATCACTGTCTAAAAGCTTTCTAGGTTTTTCACCTGCATTTTTGGCACGCAATTCCTCTCTGCGTTTCATCAGACGCTGTCCCCATCTATCAGGGCAGGAATCGGCAAATACTCCGAATATCTTCTTATCATCGTGAATATATTGCCTTCCCTTATACATCTGTAAATCGGGATCTAATATCATATTTCCCTTTTCCAGCCATTTCTGATCATACTCAAAAGAGTAAAATTCCTTTCCTCTCGTCTGCGAAACATAGATTGTACCTATAATTTCTTCGTGATAAGGCTGAAAATCAGCAAAAACAAAAATCTTTTTTTCTTTATCCACTCCCTATCCCCTCCTGGGTGCGCGCTGTCTTACAGGCAAATCAAGATCCTGTAATTTCCGTCCCAATTCATCATCTTTAGCAACAAGCAGTAAATCCTTATCCATATAATTCAATGCATGAAGCACAGCCGCATAGCACCCCATTGCCACAGAAGGTGAGCCTTTTTCTATGGATACTAAAGTAGCTCTGCTGATTCCTGCTCTTTCCGCAACCAATTCCGACGTCAATTTTCTGCGCAGCCTTGCATACTTTATCTGTAGTCCCATTTGCTCAAGTATTTTTTCTGTTTCAGGCAACAACACTATTGTTTTTTTCGGCATAATCCCATCTCCTTATGTAAATATTATTAAACATTTATATCTACTTTGTCAAATTTTATTTACACTATTGAAAAATATCTCTGTCACGGATCCGACAGAGATATTATATAGTATGCCTATTACTCCGTTATCCTATAACGAATAACATACTGTCAAATATTACGCACAGCAATCTGTTAGCTACTCCCCATTATTTTGTAGAAATTAATTAGATTCAACTTCCTGTGCTACATCCGCTGCCTGAGTCTCCGGCTCGGTATCGGCGATTTCAATCTGATCTGCCAAGTCCATGCAGTCTATATAATGATCTCCTATCCGGAACGCATAGAAACTTCTGTAATCCGAGGTCATAGGGTCTGTATCCTGATGCTTTCCGGCATTATTATCCTGAAAATATTTCGGAAGGTAGTCAGACTGCATATGTATGTCCTTTGCGTCCATGTTCTGCAGATAAACATAAATAATGGTATTACTGTCGTCTAACGTGATGGCATATTCATATCGGTCGATCCAATTTGCCATTGCCACATACGCAACGCTGCAATAATTTTCTTCATCCTGATAGAGCATATTCGTCTGATCCTGATAAGAAAATTCCAAATTCCGCAGACGCTCTGTTTCTGCCTCATACTGTTCCCTGGTATATTGATTTTCCAAATAGATCTGGCAGGTTGCCGCAAAGATTTCATCACGGGTCTGATAATAAAAATCCTGTGAAACGGTGTCCATATCTGCGGAAGGGAACACCGCTAACGGACTGTATACTCCCTTTCCCTCTAATTTGTGGTATGCTTCTCCCTCCCGGGAAGTGATTCTTGTCCCATAAATAAAATGATAGCATACGTAAGACAAAACTGTCCCCAGCACAATCACTGCTGCCACAACCGTAAATACTACTTTCTGCTTTTTGGTCATTTTTTGCTTCTCCCCCAATTATCTTCTATTTTCTTCTCTCACAATATTTTCTTCCGTAAATGAAAAATACGGAATCTCCAGCTCTTTAGCATTACCTTCGTTTGCATTCAGCTATTCCATATAGTCCGTCTCATCGCCTTACATATTTTCAAAAAATTTCTAATCCTCTACAATCTCTTCTCCATAATCATAGATAGGCATCTGACCGGAAACATAAACATCAACATTATAGATTTCACCGGTCGCTTCCCCCGGTATGCCGAATTCATGGAAACATTCTCCTAAAGCATAACGATAAATGGTATATCTCTCTTTGCCCATATAAGTATGTTTTTCATAAGAATCTCCATATTGGTCGACCATTTGAGAATAACTATTTCCGGAATATATGCCTCTCGAGGTATGTGCGAATGTTTCATTACTACTGATTCTTATTCTGACACATTCTTTTTCAAGAAAATAAACTTGTATAAATTGAGCTTCCCCATCACCTACGTTATAATAATAATTATATTTTTTGTTATCCGAATCCTCAACCTTTTCATACAACAGCCCCATCTCATCCAGCTTCCCCAATATTTCTTGCTCACCTTCATATAAGGAAACTAAAAAATCCCCTATATTGATAATGACATCCATATCTGGCTGTGCATTTTTTGCATTCGGCATTTCATCAATTTTATTCCTTATAGCCGCTGCTGTTTCTTCTATACTTTTTTCTCCGTTAAAATAATACAAAGCCTCTGCCTGCGTAATCCCTATTAAAGGAAGGTCACTGCGCTGCATTACCTTCGTATTATTTATCATCTCCCTTACATCCTGTATATCCTCATCTTGTGCCGCATAAACATTTTCATAGGTACTGCCAATTTCGTATGTCAGAATAGGAAGTTTCTCTCTTTTTCCATCCGATGTCTGATAATATTCCTGCTTTCTGCTATCACTAAGCTGTTGATCCAGCACATCTTGCAATATTGAGAAATTCCAATTGGGAGCAATCGTTTTCTGTCCTTCCTCAGTAAAATAGCTTTCCACAAACTTCCATGCTTCTTCTTTGTGCGTGCTTTGACTGTTAATGGCGAAACAGTTGTCAAAAATAAATATTCTTCCCTTTCCCTCTGCTCCCGGAAATCCTGTATAGACTGCATCCTCACCCCATACGGATTTTTTATATAAATATTGTTGCATGTCACCTATGCACTCAAGATTGAATGGAATTTTTCCTTCCCGCATCAAAAGGTCATTCGTTTGAAACATCGCCTGTTGCGGTAATTGTTCTGCAATTTTTATATATTGTTCCAATCTGTTATCTTCCGTTTCCCCGGAATATCCTCCGCAGATTGCCCCTTCCTGTAAAAATAAATCCCGTGAAATCATAGGATCCTCTTCACATTCCCGAACGGCCCACAAGGCTTCCTCGAAGGTAAAATTTTCTTTGTTACTGCACCATTTTTCTTTTGTTATCAATGTATATAACACAAAATTCGTTGGCAACATATACAAGCCACCATCCGCTGTCAAAACCTGATACGCGGAATCAACGATGTCCTCTTCCCCAATCACATCACTTTTCTCCAGATAGGGAATAAGATTCTCTATTGCGCCCTTTTCTGTAAGCACTTCCACATCCATCTCATCTGTCGAAAAACTAATGATATCAGGTCCTTTTCCTGTCAAAATATCATCATACAAACGGCTAATTCCGTCGCTTATATTTTCTTCGTAATAATCATGTATTGCGATTGTTATTCCGTCATTTTTACCATTAAAATCAGCTACTGCTTCATGTAATGTCGACGCTCCCCCGATATCTCCAAGTATAATCTCCGTTTCAGGTTCTTCCGGCACAATTGTAGCAGTCTCTTTCTCCCACGCAGATGTTTCCGTCCCGGTGTCTATTTCTCCGCATCCCATTAACATCAAAGATGATACTGTACCTACAAGCAATAATGCTATTGTTTTAAAAGTATTCATTCGTAATCCCCTCGCACGTCATCCCAATATCATTCTTTTTCCAACAGGTAAAAAGCACAATCCATCGTAAGAATAACAAACTGCTTATCGCTGGAAAGCATTATGTCTACTGCCGGAGACTTCCCCTTTATTCCATCTCTTGTGCCCCTTATTTTTAAATCCTGTAATTCATCATAATTCAGAATCCAATCATATAGTTCCGGATCGTCTTTTATAGCTTCCTTTACATAATAGATTAAATTACGCTCTTTTATCGGAGATACCTCATAAGAAGGTTCTAAAATCTCGCATTGATAACGTTCATATTTTTCAAGCCCTTCACTGGAAAATACATCTTCATTTATCACAATATGATTGCCTATGATATCATGTCCTTCCGGATAATTCGTATAATCGTTTTGTACGTGTGTAAAGCCAAGCAATTTCGTAACTTTCCACTCACCAAAAAGCAATTCTTTGATCTCATCCATGGATAATTCGTCCACACTGCCATCTGCCGTTTCCGAATCTGGCTCTATCGTTTCTTCCGCATTCAGGTTTTCCGATTCTGTCTTGAGCATATTATTAATTCCGATAATTGATAGTTTCCAAGGTCCTGTTCCTTTATAAACATTGTCAAACCAGATTTGTCCATCCCCCATCATCACCCCTTGCCAATTACAAAACATTTTTCGGCATGTTTCAGCACGAATAGCCTCTACAAATTCTTGATTCAGCTTTCCATCAATATCGAGTTTTAAAAAATCTTCACGATTATTAACCGTAGTACCATTTATTGCAATAGGATATGAAATTTTCTCGGATAGCGCATCCCAATCATGCTTTAAAACATCATTTTTAATCTCTTCAGCAAATTGCTCCACTTCTTCTGTTTCGCTGCTTTGAAAGCTTTCATCACTTTCACGTACTTCATAGTCTTCTGTATCACTCATGGCAGGCATCTCTTTTTCTTCAGGTGTACTGTCTATATGCTGATTTTTCATCAAAAATACGTAAGACATAATTATCCCCAGCACAATCACTGCTGCCACAACCGCAAATACTACTTTCTGCTTTTTTGTCATCTTTTCGTTCATTTTCCTTACCTGAATTCTCCTCCCACAAGCATTTACACAAACGATATTTTTATCACAATTTCATTAACTGATGCTAATTATTTTGATATGTTCAATTTAAAATATCCCAATCACATAATCATAACTATAGGTATGCACATACAACCGGTCATCCTTCACTGCCATGAGATCCGGCATCTTTTTCAGGGGCAGGCGGTCGATCACTTCTCCGGTGTTTTTATCCAGTTGATAGAGGTAGTCATCCTCTGCGGTAAAGCCATAGCCGCAGAAGATCACATCTCCTTTTACGAGGAAGTTCATGCTGTTATAGGTCTGGTCGGCACTTCGCCACAGCAACTTCTCATTTTCCAGATCATAGGCAAACATAAAGCAGCTGTCCGGCTGGGCATAGCCGTTCATTACCGATGCCCCGTAGAAGATCCCGTTCTCAAGCCGGGCGTTATTACCGTTAACGTACCATTTGTCTGTGGGATATTCCAATACATACAGGCAGTTCTCGCCATCAAAAATGCTGAGTTTACCATCGTCCCACTGGTAGGTGTAATTCTCATCATAGAAGCAGTCCCAGTTCTCACCGATCATGGGAAGGGAAACATCTTCCGATGCATTGTACCATTCATCCGCAAAAGTAATATTGTTATACGTCTCGGAAAGGACTTCCATGGAATAGGGTTGCGCCGCAGTTCCTTCCGGGTGAAATTCCGATACTCCGGTGAAATCTATCGTAATTTCTTTCGGTGCAACGGGTGTTTCCCGGGATTCTGACTCTGTGAGAGCTCCGGAGGTCTCTGGTGCATCTATTTCAGTGTCTATGTTGATAGTATTTTCGGTCTGGCTCTCTGCTTCGCTGTTCTGTGTTGCATTGGTCTCCCGGGCGCCGCATCCCGTCAACAGGCAGGCGGACAGTGCGAATGTTGCTAATCTGTATTGCTTTTTCATGATAATCTCCCTTACTGCTTAAAATTTTCACGCATTTCTTACTTTAAATCCGTAACTCTTTTTATATTACGAATTTAAAATATCATATTTTTGTCGCACTTTCATTAACTGTTTCCAATAATTTCATATTAAAATAAACAATTCCGATGTAGCTTATTTCTATTTACCGTCCAGATACCTTTGCATAAAATTTGAGGCGGTAATTCAACGATGATCTATTCGATTTCCGCTGATAATTACCGCCTGAACATCATTATTCTTCTCTGTCAACTCTTTCTGTTAATCAATCGTTTTCATCTTCTTTTGAAATCTGGGGTGCTATTTGACTTTGCGAATCATTATTATGCTGCAGCTCTTGTGCATTGCCACTGCTTTGTGCAAATGTTATGGCACTGCCATTTGTTTCATAGGATCGAATGATCTTTATATTCTCGTCTGTCATCTCGGTCAGTTCCACCTCCAATCTCAGTGGATTTTCCCTAATGGCGGAGGTAACTACAAATGGTAATTTCCCGGCAACCATATCTGCCGAAATTTTCTCCTGCAATGTTTCTACATATGCCCCTGATGGTGTTCCATCTGAATTTCTGGAATCTAGAATTGTGTTTGTACCGGTCATATTGGGTTCTGCAAATATGATATCATCACTGTTCCGGCCGGTAGTGATCTGTCCGTTTTGCACCCAGATTTTACGAATATCCTGTGCGAAGCTTCCCACTTCCTGTAATTCGCCGTTCCGGTACCGGAACAGAAAGCTCTCGTACTGCCCCTGCTCATCTTTTCTGGTAAGGGCTAACAATATCTGTCTGCCGTCCGGGCTGAAGGCATAGATGCTGTTCCCCAGATTCTGTGCCGTCCGCATCTCGCCACTCGTCGTGTTGACCGTAAAAACATACTGATCCAGCGGAGAATGATCCGGCGTATTCAGTGCCTGCGCCATCCTGGAACGAAGCGTGATCCGGTCTGCGGTTCCGTCTCCGTCCAAATCAAGCAGCGCATAGGTCTCCTGTGCCGCACGCTCGGACACATCATAGACAACTCCTACTTTTGTCAGGATTTCCTGCCTCTGTGCGGCTGCATAGGCATCTGTCTCCTCTGCGGTCAGTTCCGCTGCTGTTTTCCCGTTCCATACCGGCCTTACAGACAGGATCGGCAGCTTCAGCTGTTCGCTGCCATCACTATTTTCGAAGATCCAGTAACCGTCCTCTGCACGAAACGAAGCCTTGTCGAAATCCTGCGCCTCCGACGGCAGCTTCCAGTCCGTGACCCCGTTTTCTCCGGTCTGTCCCGAAGTATCATATTCCCGGATCGTGTCGATCCAGATTTCCAAATCGCCATCCTGATAGTCAGAGGATGCCAGGTAGTACAAGCGCACGCTCTCTATCTCATCCCGGTAACAATCTAAATAGTCACACTGATCCGAAGTATCGAAGAATCTCCGATCCTGATATACGCATGACCAGTGGGACGCCGCATATCCCGGTGCAATATACCCCAGTACGACACAATCCAGTCCGGCATCCGCCCCGGTTGCCACATAGATGCCGTAACTGGACACCTGATAAGTAGCATATTGATCTCTAAAAGATCCCTGAGATACCTGCGTATAATCCCCGGGATGGGCTCCCGCCAAAGGATCCTCTTCCACACCCTGCGGTCCATATTCCGCATAGACGATTCGCACCTGATTTTCTCCGTCCAGAGGACCGGTAGAATGCCGGCCTTTACTGTCGATGTCTCCCAGGGAGAGCATCCAGATCTGACTGCTCTCCTCCGCAAATACCATGGGAATATCGATACCGGATCCATCAGCGAAAATATAATGTACGTTTGCCACAGAACCTTCGCCGGGTCTTGTGGAATCCTTTTGGAAAAATAAATACTGCCTCCCGGCTTCATAGAGCAGTTCCGTCATTTCCCCGCTGCCACCCTGTAGATTCAGCAGAGCTTCCGCAGCCTTCACCGGATCCTTGTAGGTCTCATGGGCAGCGGCATCTCCGTCTAAAATCCGCTGATGCAGTTTCCGCGCCGCGACACCATCGTAGCCAAGATACTGGATGCCGTCCTGTCCGGCAAAAGACCGGGTATCCTCCAAGGCAGACACATCAAACAGGCCACTGAACTCTTCCCTGCTGTGGATACCCTGCTCAAATACCGTCAGCCATTCCGTTTTGGCAGCCTCATAGTCCACTTCACCCGCCGTTAAATCCCCTTCCGCTGTTTCATCCGACGTTCCTGTCATGTCTGTCGCATCCGCCCCAGTCTCCGTATCATTATCCGCATTTACTGCATCTGTTCCACCGCCAGGGTTGCTACACAAGCATACCACCAATATCACAAGCACCGCCACCGCACCAACCAGCATCCAGAACGGCGGCTTGCGGTAGTCCAGCACGTGCCGGATACGATTCTTCACATGGTCTTCGCCAAAAGAAAGCAGTGCGCAGATGGAGCCGCCCCGATAGCGTTTCCATTCCCCACCGGAAGCCTCTTCCAACAATGTATAGGAATAAATTTTCTTGCTCTCTTCACCGAGAAGCTTCACAACTTTTTCATCACAGGACATCTCGCAGTCCATATTCATCAGATAAAATGCTAGCCACACCAGCGGATTGAACCAGTGGACGCAGCAGATCACCAACGCCGCAGGCTTAAACAGATAGTCCCTGCGCTGTAAGTGCACCCGTTCATGACACAGAACAACTTTTCTGCTCTCAGGATCTAAGCCCGAAGACAGATAGATTACCGGATGGATCAGCCCCATGACGAAGGACAGATGCCCACCGTCGATCTCGCAGATCCCCGGCTCTACCTGTCTGACACCGCTGTCAGGTCTGCGGATTCTATGATACATGCGCAGATAAGAAAATCCATGAAACACTAAAAATCCTGCCATTCCAAGCAGCCATACAATCGTCAACCCCCGAAACCACAGAGGGCGGGATAAGCTGCCGGTGTCAGCTGCTCCATCTTCAACTCCCGCCGATTGGGCAGCATTGCCTGTTATCTGCTCATGATCCGCACGGTCAGTTCCGTTTGCATTTTGTCCGTTCACCACGGTTATCGAATCTGCCGGGTTCCCTGACATCCCGCCAGGCGCATTCACATTATTATTGGTATCTGTGGTACTGACTCCAACACCATCACTTCTGGTCTGCCCGGTTACTGCATCCGCATCCGGAAAATTTGCCATATCGCCTGCTGCTCCACGGTTATCCCATTCGCCTGCCACCTGCATATCTGCCGCCATCACAGGACTCGTCTGTGTCCCCACTGTCAGCAGTCTCTCTGGAATCAGGCTGATCCTGGTCCCCGGCAGCACCGGACAGCACAACCGCACGAACACGATTCCCCACAACAGATAGGAGCACCATTTCGGCGCTTTTTTTAATAAAATTCTTGCCAGGATCACTAGCAGGATGCAATAACTTCCCACCAGGCTCAGCCGCCATATGCTGTCAAAAATCCTGTAGATGCCTTCACTCATAAGTCCCTCCTGTACTATCCCCGGAAACTCCGCTCCCTGTCATCGGTGTTCTGTAAATCTCCAAAGCTTACTAATTTGTCACCCCGGTAGCTGAGACTTCCACTGTCTCCTTCCTGCAATTCTCTGTAGATTTTGTCAGAGACTTCCAGGGTGATCTGTTCTCCCTGTTTCTCCAGATTTTCAAAAAAGACACTCTTGACATTTTCTGTCTCCGTTATCCCGGAATTTACCGTGCTGCCTGCCAGGTATACCGGCTGCCCCACCGCTGTGGACTGCTCTTTGCTGACGACTGTTGCCCTGCTCACGGTGTGTTTGCCTCTCTGTTTATTCTGAAGGCTCCGATCAAGCAGATATAATAAATATCCCAGGATTACTACTACGAATAACACGGCCAGTACATTTTCCACCGGACTGAATTTCAACTGCTGTATCATATGAACCCTCCCTTTTTAATCAGCGTGATTTAATCCGCCAAAATAATCATCATAGTTGATACCGGCTTCCAGACGGAACCACCCCTGCGTATTGTCTTCCGTCTGCAGGCAGATCCAGTTCTGCGTTGCATCCAGCTTCGTCATGCGTACCTTGCTTCCTGCCTGCAGTATGAAGGTCTCACCATTCGGTGTACGGTACAGAGTCATATCCTGCAGAAGTTCCACCTCTGCATAGCCACTCAACCAGTACTCCTCCTGCGACACTTCCTGAAGATGTCCGTTTTTCGTCACATAATAGATTTTCTCGATAGAATCTATCGTCATTACGTTATAGGGTTCGTGGACCTGCATCTGCCCGTGCGAGATTTGAATGCGCCGAATATCCTGTTTTATCTGTCCGATCTCCACCAGTTTCCCATTTTCATAATGATAGAGCCTGGTCAATGGATCCGCACTGGGACCATCTTCATACAATGCGATCAGAATTTGTTCCCCATCCGGGCTGAATGCGAAGATAGAATTGCTCATATTCTCCGTATAAATCTCCGTCGTCTGACCGTTTACTTCCAGTACTGCATCTCTCAGGTCATAGCAATTCATTTCACTTAGTCCCATATTCACATATTCCGTATATTCCTCCAGAGAATATCCCTTTACCGGTTCCGCAGGATGTATCGAGATTTTCTCCGATATCCCGTCGCCATCCAGGTCCAGCAGGGCAAAGGTCTCATCCTCCGTTCGATTCGACACATCAAATACTACTCCTGGATAAGCCAGAGTATCGGCTCCCCGTGCGGCTGCATAGCTTCCATACAAGCTGCCAACCCCTGTCAACGGCAGTCGGATTGTGATCGCCGGATTGCTGCTATTTTCTATATAGTAGTAGCCTTCACCTACCCACAATCCATTCCCAATCTGTAAATTCTCCGGCAGTGCCCTGTCGGTTATGGTACCTGTGCCCAAGTCGTATTCCCGTAACACCGTAGGCATCCAGGCATCCGATCCAAAATGCGACTCATCGGGATCTGTCAGGTAATAGACCTTAATATCGCTATTATCCGTCAGTCCCCGGTCCGCCCGATACCCATTATAGACTTCTGATACTGAAGTCCGGTATGCTATCGGCACAGAAGTCACATCCGCGGGAACCTTCGCCGGAATCCGCTCTGCATGAATACAGCCAAAAGAATTGTCCTGCTCATCCATCAGATAGATTCCATAGGAAGACACCTGAATATGTTGTCTTTCTCCGATGTTGTCTTCTCCGGTATAACTGCCTTCCGGGAATAGATACTGCCCGGCGTCGCTAAGTTCATATTCCGCATACACATTCCGTGTGCAAATATCTCCCTCTAGCGGTCCATAGGTTTTGTCCGGATCACCACTGCTGCTCAGATCCCCGAAGGATAAAAACCACAGATGCTGTGTCTCCTCTGCCATTACCATGGGGATATCTATGAAAGAGGCGTCTGCCGCAAACGTATACCGTACATTGACCACAGAACCTTCTCCCGGAGTGTCACTGAAATTAAACTGCTGTTTTGCCTTGTAAAGTGTCTCCGTCACAGTCCCGTTTCCTTCCCCCAGATGAAGAAGTGTCACCGCAGAAGTCACTGGATCTGTGTATTTCTTGTATTCCTGTGAAGTATTTCCGTCTAATAAAGCCTTGAATATCCCATACACATAATCTCCGTTATTCTCTGCCCACACCAGATCATGTGCTGTGTTATCCCATTGAAAAGTCCGCTGTGCTTCTATGGTTTTCAGAGAAAAAATGTTGCCGAATTCTTCTCTGTTGTGAATCGTTATGCCAGCAAATTCTTCCGGAGTCACCACACTGCCCATACCGTTTTCCTGTGGTCCTGTCTCTGCACCGGAGTCTGCCGTCTCTGTCATGGTGCCGGGATTTGAGCCATCTGTCATATCTACTATGCCACCCGGGTTGCTACACAGGCATACCACCAATATCACAAGCACCGCCACCGCACCAACCAGCATCCAGAACGGCGGCTTGCGGTAGTCCAGCACGTGCCGGATACGATTCTTCACATGGTCTTCGCCAAAAGAAAGCAGTGCGCAGATGGAGCCGCCCCGATAGCGTTTCCATTCCCCACCGGAAGCCTCTTCCAACAATGTATAGGAATAAATTTTCTTGCTCTCTTCACCGAGAAGCTTCACAACTTTTTCATCACAGGACATCTCGCAGTCCATATTCATCAGATAAAATGCTAGCCACACCAGCGGATTGAACCAGTGGACGCAGCAGATCACCAACGCCGCAGGCTTAAACAGATAGTCCCTGCGCTGTAAGTGCACCCGTTCATGACACAGAACAACTTTTCTGCTCTCCGGATCCAGACCCGAAGAGAGATAAATTACCGGATGCACCAGTCCCATGACGAAGGACAGATGCCCTCCATCGATCTCACAGATCCCCGGCTCCACCTGTCTGACACCGCTGTCAGGTCGGTGAATCCGATTACTTATACGCAGGTAAGAATAAGCATGATATCCTAGGAAGCCAAGCATTCCTGCCAACCATACCATGGATAATACACGGAACCACACCGGGTATGTCCATGCGCGGGCGTCAGTACCCGTTCCGGCAGATGTTCCCGAAATCACTGCATCTGTTCCACTGGCTGCCACCCCTGCAACCGCAGCTCCACTTTCTGTTCTCGCAGTTCCCAGGGAAAAATCCTGCGTGCCGTCAGTGTTCATGACAGTATTGTCATTTCCACCAGCCATCGTTTTTTCTGCCGCCTGGCTGTCCGGTACTTCCTCTGCATCATACTCCCGCCGCAGGACATCTCCGATATCCTTCGTATCGTTGGCCTCTGCATAACCATGACTGCCCGGACCGACTGTCTGCTGCCCGGACGTCATCTCTGTCCCCACAGACAGCAATTTCTCCGGAATCAGGCTGATTCCTGTCTCCGGTAGTATCGGGCAGCACAACCGCACAAACACGATTCCCCATAACAGATAAGAACACCATTTTGGTGCTTTTTGCAACAAAAGTCTGGCGAGGATCACCAGCAGCACACAGTATCCTCCCACCAGACTTAAGTTCCATACACCGTCAAATATTCTGTAGATATTCTCACCCATAAGCCCCTCCTGTCCTGCCCCCCGGCAAGGCATAGTCGATGTTTCATAGACTCTTTGTAATTATAGTCTACATTCTACCGACCCATCTGTCAAGTAAGAAATCTGATTCTGTTGCCCCTCTTCTTCCGGATTCCAGTCACTTACTGTCAGCTCCGGCTCTTCTTCCGAGCGCAATACCTCCGCATGCATTTCAAAATCCAGCACGCAGTCTCTATGGATTTCCTCTGTCTCCCCGGTAGTCATGGAAGTGCCGGTCCCCCGGAACGAGATCACTGTCTTTCCATCTCCTATGGTCACATCCGAAGTGACATATAACGGTTTCTGATACTGTTCACTGATCCACACAAAAACCTCATTGGTTGCTTCCCAATACTGCCGCAGTTCCTCACCATACTGCTTCGCATACCCCTGTCCGATGTGGGATCTGCTGCGAATGGAGCATATGGGATAGGACCGGTAGAGATCTTCACTACGATCATGGCTGAATCTGATCTGTATCTCCGGATGCTCATACAGCCATAACTCACGTCCGCCCAGAATCCCTGCCGCCAGCGCCACCACTGCCAACACGATCAAAATAACATGCCTTTTCTTTTTACCGTTCATTTCCGCCCCTCTCTTTCCCGTGCTTACTTCTGCAACGCTTCCATCAGACGCTCCTGCCAGTCACAGAAAGCCTGGCCGTCCACCAGGCAGCGTTCGTCCTCACCTATCCATAATCCCTGTTCTTCCGACGCGTAGCGAAAGGTCCTTGTCTCACCGTCTGCATAGACAAACTGAAAATATCCCACACCTTCCACCATCTCTTCCGGCGGGATCGGATCTGACGTCACTTTTCCGGAAAGCTGTATAAATTCCTGCCACAGCTGCTCTACGGTATCGACATCTTCCACATAATCGTAATCCTCCGTGCAGAAGCTGCAACCGATCTTCTGCGGGCACTCCTCCGGCAAAAAAGCCGCGCAGAATGCTGTCTTTGCTTCATTCTCCAGCATTCCCGGATACCATACATCCGCTATGACATCGGCTTCTTCCGGTGTTGCCGCCGGATATAAAACATAGCTGGCGGGATTCTCTACGGATATCATCCCTTTTTCCACATTCTGTACCGCCTGATAAATCGCTACGGTGGTCTGGGCATCCGGGGTTCCGATCCAGCCAGCCCCTCTTCCCTCCTTCAGAAATCCTCTGCTTGCTCCATAGGTAAAGAAATAATTCTGCGGTTCCTCTCCCTCTCCAACGAAAGATATCTGCCCATGGAAAGTGCTGCCGTGGATCCAGGGCAGTACCCGGTAATAATAGGTTCCGTTGACGCTCACTTGTACCTCTTCCTGCTTTCCGAAAGCGTTCTCCTTCGGCATCTGTATCCCCGGCACCGTGAAATCCACCGTTTTGCGGAATTCGATGAGATTCAGCAGAAGTACCACTACCACCAATACGATTGCACTGAGAAAAATGGTTGCTTTTACGTTAATCTTCTTCATAAGCCCCTCCTTTGTTTTCCTTCTATCTATATTGACGACTTTTATACTTCGTTTGTTACAAACAGCATAACAAAATTTCACCCCTGAATCTACTCTTTTCACCCAAGCGACCGCTTTCTGTTATTTCTGGTCTTTTTATAACATAACCACTGTAAATGCACAATTGAGCAGATGGAAACTTAACAGTCTGGAACTATAAAACTGGCGGCATCGGCTTCCCGGTGTCGCCAGTTTATTGTCACTCTATTTTACGAGTGGCTCATAATAGAGCACTGTCTGCGCAGGATCTTTTCCGCTGATTTCCACGCCGATGTGGGAACACAGATTTTAATTGGACTCTATCCGCCGAAATTCCCGCCAGAAAGCAATGGTCTCCTGCAGATCTGCTTCATCTTCGAACAATTCCAGCTGTTTCGCCACTTCGATTGCAAAATCCACATAGCCGTTTGCTCTCGAAGTAGTGATCCGGTCGGAAGTCACCACATCTTTTTCACCGGAGAGCGTCGATTCGATCCCCTCTAACAGTCCTGCATGCTCTACAACATCCACGCCAGCGCAGATGGCGGCGATCCGTCCGCCCAGGTCCTTTACGCTTTTCAGGTACTTCCATACCTCCGGAATATCTATCTTCTCAATATCTCCTCCCGGAATAACCAGCAGTTCCACATCCTTCGGATCCGCAGAACCCAGCCGATCCTCCGGCAGTATCCGGTATCCTTCCGTGGTCGTAATCTCTTTCCCGTCCAGAGATACAAACTGCATTTCTTTTCCCGTTACTTTCAGAAAATAATTCAGTATCACAATTTCGTAAATACAACTGGTATCATACAACAATACTACTGTTTTCATCCGCTCTCTCCTTTTTCTCCCTTATAAGTTAATTTTCACGTAAATCAAAAATGTTTTTGCCTGGTTTTTCACGTAAATCAAAAATATCCCGATTTTCATGTCTTTTAATGTATGAAAATCGGGATACCCTAAGTTCCTCAGAATACTACTTTATAACGAAATATCGATTACCGATGCAGGTACGGTCGGGACACCGATTCCAGCGGCATCGGCAGAAAAAGATGTCCCGGAGGATCCGGCAGATAAGCTCATGCCGCCTCCGGAGGGAATGACGGGATTGTCCTTCATTTTCTCCAGACGGTCAAACACTGCCTTGAGGTATTCCGCATCTGCCTTGACGATTTCTTTCATCTCTTTGTTGCGGTGTTTGATCTTCATCATCTTAAGGTCTGCAGGATCGATGTCCTTCTTCACAGAGAGCATGGTATCGGATAACTCATCCATTCCCATCTCATCCATTATGTCCCGCATACTGTCAGACAGTTCCTGTATCATCTCGGAAGTAAAATCGCTCATTTCCACCATAAAGTCACTGGTCTGTAGCAAAAACTGATCCAGCTGGGGATAATCATATTGTTCCAGATCCATATCAGTCTGTGCATCCGAAGCCTCACAGGGCAATTCCTCTTCAGTTTCCGGGTCCGTATTCTGATCCGTGTCTGAAGTTCTCTCTTCTTCGTCCGTGCAGACTTTTTCACCCTGCCAGATTCCGCCGGCTGCCTTCGCCAGTTCCTCTTCTTCTAAGTGTTTCGCCTTTTTCTTCGCTACACGCTCCATGGCTTTGGCATGGTTGATTGCTGCTTCGATCTCGTCGTCATCGTAATTACCGCTCTGCTTCTGCCGTTTCAGGCGCAGGACTTCTCTCCGCGCCTGCCCGGCTGCCTGCTTTGCCGCCTGGGACGTCTTGCTCCGCAGTATTTTGGATGAAATATTTTTAAACTGATATTTCAGTTTTTTCAGAGCCAGCGTCGTGTTTTTCGTCTGCTGCCTCTGATTGCGCAAAGCTTCACTGTAGCTCAGCGTGCTGGTAACGATAGACTTCTGTCCCAGGCTGTTTGCTGCCTGCGTCTGCGTACTCCGGCTGTCCCGGGCAAGCATCCGTTTAATATCACTGACCGAATTTTTCGAAGCAGTCGTGTTATTCTGCTGCCCAAAAATGCCGTTTGCACTGCTCTGGTTCGTCCTACTCCCGAAGGTGATCTGCGTCGTTCCCCGGCTGTTCGAGCGCACGAACGTTCCTCCATATTTCCCCATAGAAACCATACAATATCACCTTACCCTCTGAAATCGATGTTCTGACCCACCTGACGTTCACTCTGGGTCTGCACCTCGTCACTCCGTGTGTTGAAATTGTAGGTATCTATCCTGGAAAGCAGCTCCTCGATGGAATTGGCGGTAATGGTTACCGTCTCTTCCGTATCATCACTCTCTGCCCGCTTCTCCTTTAACTGCTCTTCCTTTTCTTTCTTAGCAGCCTTCTTCTCCGCAGCCTTTTTCTCTGTTTTCTTCTGCTCAGCCTTTTTCTCGATCCGGGCCTTCTGCTCGGCGCTGGATTTCTTCAATACAGCGAAAAATGACAGTGTTCCTCCATCATTTACCTGCATTCCAAAGCCCTTGACATTCGCACCGGAACTCTGCAGGCTAGTCTTTAACTGCTGTATCTGTGCAGCGGCACCACTCAGGATTCCCTCATACTGTTTACGGAATTTCTCATCCGTCGCCATCTGTTCGATCTTGTCTTCATCAATGAGAACAACCGTCTTATAGCCGTTGGCATATTTTGCAGCATTGGCTTTTGCATTCTCCTTCTGATCTCTGCTGACCAGAATAAAATCATAATTTCCGTACTTCTTCTTCAGCTGCTCATAGTATTTCGCAGCCTTCTCCGACAACTCCGGCTGACCGATGGTCCTGCCGTAATTCCCAGTCGTTCCCTTCGTCTGTTTCGCTTCAGAAGTGCCGGCCGTGCCTGCAGCACTCGTCGTATCCTTCATTGTCTTGTTTTTCGTATTCTTGCTGTAATCACTCTGCGCAGCATATGCAGCGATGCTGCTTACCCCTATCTCTGTCATACTTATCTCCTCCTTGAAAATAGATGCCAAATCCGTTTGTTTTCACAGTTATCTTACTATGTATATCGTCTTCTTTTCTGAATACATTGATAGTAATAATGCCAAAAAACCACATTTCCGATCCTTGTCACCGATCAGAAATGCGGTCTTTATATTATATTTTTTCTTACTGATTCAAATTGTTGATCGTATGAGATAACTGTCCGAGAATCTTCTTGATCGCTTCACTGGAGGTCGCCATATCTCTCGCCAGCTTCTGGACCTCCGTTGCTACCACCGCAAATCCCTTGCCCTGATCTCCGGCTCTTGCTGCCTCAATCGAAGCATTCAGTGCCAAAATCTGCTGTCTCTTACTATAGCCATCGATTTCCTTGGTCTTGTCCGTTGCTTCCTCGATCTGTTCCGCTGCTTTCGCAATGCCACCCTTCAGCTCACCTACCAGATTCTCGTTTTTCCAGTTGGCGTAGCTGGCTCTCACAAACATGTTGATCACATCTCCCAACAGATTTGCAGATGCATCTATTTGCTCCTTAGTCTTCACATTTACCTTTTTCAGGGCCTTAATATATTTATCCTCGTCAATACCCAGCTCTCTCGCTGTCTGACGAAACTTCTCCTCATCCGGATTCTCCGGCAGCACCTGTCCTCCGATAATACTGCCCAGCACGGTTCCATCCTCCAGTGTGATCGGAATACCAAAATCCACAAGTCCCGCATGGCAGGGATACACACCATGGCCTTCTCTGTCACACTGCTCGCAGCGCTTTTTTCCCTCTGCGCTTCCTCTCGTCAGATCAATACAGAACTCCGTAAAATTATAACAGTCACTGATGTATTTTCCGTCTGCACCCACAGCCACGGTTGCCAGTCCCGTGCTGTTTGCCCAGTTCTTCATGATCTGCTCGAATTTGTTCATGTCACAAAAATCCTGAATCTTCATATAACTTCCTACTTTCCCGGTTATCTTAACCGCTGAACGCATCAAAGCCGAAAATTTTTGATCCCGGCATCATCTTAGTTTTACACAAAAATTATACCACAAATTGCAATATTTTTCGATATTTTCACCATTTTTACCGATATTTTAACAACATTTTCTATCTATGCTTTCTTCCTGCTTCCTTCCCTCCAAACGCTCTAAAATAGATGCAATGCAATGCCATCTATAGTATAATTATCTGGATGCAGATATGAGTGCTGATTGCGGAAAAAGGAGGTGCCGTTAATTGAAGAAAACGAAGATATTCTTCCGCTGGTCCTTCCGATGAAGCAGAAAAATACGTTGTCCTGATCGGCGAAGATTCTGAAATCATAGAAAAGCTTTCTGACATTGATCTGCTTGTCATAGATGCGGAATATTTTTCCCAAAATGACATTGCCCGTTTAAGAGAAAATGGTATCCGCGAAATCTACTCCTATATCAATATCGGATCGATCGAAAGCTTCCGGTCCTATGATACAGACTTTGAGAAATATACTCTGGGTGCCTATGAGAACTGGCCGGAGGAAAAATGGATCGATGTCTCAGTTCCGGAATGGCAGGCATGTACAGCTTCCAGAGTAGACGCCCTGATACAGAAGGGTGTGGACGGCTTTTTTGTCGATAACACGGATGTATACTATAACTATCCGCAGGAATCCATCTATGACGGAATCCTTACGATTCTGGACTATATGGACCATACCGGCAGAAAGATCATGATCAACGGCGGGGACTGTTTTGTAAAAAAATATCTTACAACAGAAAAAAACGTTCTAATCGATGGGGTAAACCAGGAGAACGTTTTTACTGCGTATGATTTTTCAAAGGATGTCTATACTAAAAATGATCAAAGCACGCGTGAATACTATACTGAGTATCTGGATCTGGCTATGTCACACGGCTGTACCGCTTACACCCTGGAATACGCAACGGATCCCACCATCCGCAGGCAGGCAGCCGCCTACGCCGGGAAGCATGGGTACATCTGCTATATTTCTGATAATATCGGGTTATGTCTGGGAAGATAACATATTCCTCTCAAGCGCCATCACAGAAATGTTGTCGCACAGGTATCCAGATGCTTATTTTTCACACTATCATTATCACTTAGACACTCATCACAATAATAATAGATATTGTATCCCCCCTTCCCTCGTGTGTCCTCTGTCACCGAGAAATATCCGGCCTGCATTTTGGCTGTCGATCCGTTCAGAAAATGAATTTCACGCTGCTTCAGCGAATCCGGTCTATCCGAAGACATGCTATATATCGCCGGGTTATACTTTTCTGTTGATTTTTTCATGACTTTTCTCTCTATTACATTACAATACATCCCGCAGGCATCGGGCCTGCGTATAAGAAAGACCCGCATGGTCTTCCCAAGCAGGTCTTTCTTGCGGTCATATATTCAGTTTTATCAGTGCTTTATTATTCGCAAAGCTTGGAAAATGCATCCGCTACGAACTGAACCTTAGGTCCGATGATTACCTGAACGGAGGTCTTACCGGGTTTCATGACACCGGCTACGCCTGCAGATTTGATCACCTTATCATTCACTGCGGTAATGTCTTTTACTTCCAGTCTCAGTCTTGTAATGCAGTTGTCAATGCTTGCAATGTTGTCCTTGCCGCCGCAGCCTTCCAGAATGGTTGCTGCGATTGCTGCGAAATCATCATTTGCCAGCTCGATCTTCTTCTCTGCTTCTACATCATCATCTTCTCTACCGGGGGTCTTCAGATCCCATTTCTTGATAGCGAAGAGGAATACGAAGTAGAATACAACAAATGCTGCGATACCCAGAGGGATGATCAGCCAGATTCTGGCTGCTGCAGGCAGGGAGGATGAGAACAGCAGATCCATCGCACCTGCGGAGAAGCTGAAGCCTGCACGGAAGCCGAGGGCAACAGTGATCATGGTGAAGATGCCATACAGTGCTGCGTAGATCACATACAGTCCGGGAGCTAAGAACATGAATGCAAACTCAAAGGGCTCGGTAACGCCGCAGATGAAGGAACAGATTGCTGCGGAAGCTACCAGACCGATCGCTGCCTTTTTCTTGGCGGGCTTTGCACATTTTACCATTGCCAGAGCCGCACCGGGGACACCGAACATCATACAAGGGAAGAAGCCGGACATATACATTCCAAGGCTCCAGGATACATCAGCGCTTGTCTCACCTTTCCAGAAGTGCTGCAGATCTCCCAGTCCGATGGTATCGAACCAGAATACGTTGTTCAGTGCGTGATGTAATCCGGTAGGGATCAGCAGACGATTCAGGAAAGCATAAATACCTGCGCCGACTACATCCAGACCTACAATGGCTTCACCGAGAGCTACCAGACCGCCGAACAGTAAAGGCCATACGAACAGCAGTACAACAGATACCAGAATAGATACCACACCTGCTACGATAGCTACGCAGCGCTTACCACTGAAGAAGGACAGCCAGTCGGGAAGCTTGGTATCCTTGAACTTGTTGTAGCACATGGAACCGATAATACCGGCAATAATACCGATAAAAGGATTCGCAATCTTATCGAATGCCAGTGTCTTGGTAGCATTCTCAGCGATAGAGGGCATAATGGTCGTAACAAATCCGGTAGACAGAAGTGTTGTGAGCATCAGCCAGGAAGCCAGAGCTGCGATGGCTCCGGTACCGTCATTTTTCTCTGACATACCGACACCTACACCGATTGCAAACAGGATCGCCATGTTGTCGATCAGAGCACCACCAGCTTTTACGAGGAACAGACCGATCAGATTTCTTACACCCTCGATCGCACCACCCTGCATTGTTGCCGGGCACAACCAGTAACCAATACCCATGAGGATACCGCAGATCGGCAGAACCGCTACGGGAAGCATTAACGCTTTACCCAGTTTTTGAAGAAACTTCATACATTTCTCCTCCTTTACATTATACTAAACCGGAACAGTTCCGGTCAGTTTCATTAGTTGATACGGACGTACCGCTCTTAAGAGATCTGGAGCACGTCCTCGCCGGGAGATACCTCTCCCTCTTTCAGAATACTGATCTTGTTATATTCATCAGTATTGCAGACCAGTACCGGAGTGATGATATGCAGTCCGGCTTCCTTAATCTTCTCCAGATCCGCATCCAGCAGAAGATCGCCCTTTTTGACATGGTCTCCGGCAGCAACATGTGCCGTGAAGGGGGCTCCCTTGAGTGTCACGGTGTCCAGTCCGATGTGGATCAGAAGCTCCGCTCCCTGATCCGTTGTCATGGTGATCGCATGGAGCGTATCAAATACCACGGTCACCTCTCCGTCTGCGGGAGCATATATTTTCCCCTCAGAGGGGATCACTGCAAATCCGTCTCCAAGTATCTTCTCGGAAAATGTAGGATCCGGCACCTCCGTAAGAGCAACTGCCTTCCCCTTACAGGGAGATCCGATACAATTTCCTTTTCGCTTACCTTTCAAAAAATCTAACATGTGAACTCCTTTCCGTCGATATATACCGCTACAATGTTCAGTTCCTGATCCAGGAGTACGAAATCTGCCCTCTTACCAACGGATATACTGCCCACTTCATTGAAAATGCCGATCTCCTTCGCCGGATTCTCCGTGGCACACATCACTGCCGTCTCTAACGGCAGACCGACTGTTTTTACTACAAACCGCATACAATCCATCAGATTCGTCGCAGATCCGGCGATCGTGCCGTCATGCAGGGTAGCCAGATTGCCTCTGACAGTAACCGGCTGTCCTCCCAGCGTATATTCACCATCCTCCAGTCCCGTTGCACGCATACTGTCACTGATCAGGATCATGCGGTCAGCGCCAAACATCGCAAACGTTGCACGGATCACTGACGGATGAATGTGTACACCATCACAGATCAGCTCCGGATGACATTTCTCTGAATCTCTCACTGCTCCGATCACGCCGGGCTCCCTGTGGTTCAGCGGCGGCATTGCATTATACAAATGTGTCGCATGAGATGCTCCACGTTCAATGGCTTCCCTTGCTGTATCATAACCGGAAGCTGTATGCGCCAGTGAAATGACCACTTCTCCTTTGGCTCTGTCGATAAATTCCATCGCTCCCGGCTCCTCCGGTGCGATATCTACCAGCTTGATCAGCCCGTTCGCCGCTTTCTGCAGCTGACTGAAATATTCATAATCGCAGTGCATGATATTTTCTGCAGCCTGAGCACCCTTTTTCGCCGGACTGATAAAAGGTCCTTCCATATTGATGCCCACCAGGTGGGATCCACCGGAATACTCATAGCTGCCGGCATTTTTCATGACCTCCAGCAGTTCATCCTTAGGGATCGTCATGGTAGCCGGGCAGACACTTGTCACACCGACAGATGCTTCATATGATGTGATGACATCCAGTGCTTCCTTCGTACCGTCACACATATCTGCGCCCTTACAACCATGGAAATGAATATCCACCAGTCCCGGTATCAGATACATGCCTTTGGCATCCACAACAGCTTCCTCACCTGCCGGATCCCCGGTGTAGCTTACGAACCTGCCGTTCTCCACGGCTGCATCCCCTCTGACAAACCGATGCTCTTCTGTATATATATTTGCATTTCTGATTCTCATGACCTATCAGCTTCCCCCTTCTTATTCAGAAAGCTTACTGAGCGCTGCTTCGTCTGCCACCAGTGTCACATCATTATGAAGCTGTAATACCGATGCCGGCACCTGCGGTGTAATGGGTCCGAAGAAAGCTTTCTGTACGATCTCCGCCTTGTCTTCGCCGCTGGCTACGATCAATATTTTCTTCGCCTGCATAATGGTCTTGATCCCCATGGTGTATGCCTGCTTCGGAACATCCTCCGCCGATGCGAAGAATCTCTTGTTGGCTTCGATCGTAGACTCTGTCAGGTTCACGCAATGTACCTGCTTGTCAAAACTCTCTCCCGGTTCGTTGAAGCCGATGTGCCCGTTATGTCCAATTCCCAAAAGCTGCAGGTCCACGCCGCCCAGTGACTGGATCAGTTCCGTATATCTACGGCATTCTTTCTCCGAATCCGGTTCCATTCCGTTTGGCAGATGTGTATTTTCCACCGGGATATTCACATGGTCAAACAGATTCTGGTGCATAAAATAGTAATAACTCTGATCGTTTTCCCGGCTCAGCCCCTTATATTCGTCCAGGTTCACTGTCATAACCTCAGAAAAGTCCAGGTCTCCCTTGCGGAACCATTCCACCAGCTGTTTATACAGGCCGATGGGAGTAGATCCCGTAGCCAGTCCGAGAACACAATTCGGTTTCATAATAACCTGTGCCGATACGATATTTGCAGCCTTTCTGCTCATATCTGCATAATCTTTTGCTTTGTATATTCTCATGAATCTCTCACTCCATTTCACATATTTTACTACGGACATTCAGCACCATGGACGGTGCCACACTGAGTTCATCAATTCCCATCTGCACAAATCGTGTGGTCAGTGTCGTATCCGCTCCCAACTCTCCGCAGATGCCGACCCATTTCCCATGCTTATGTGCTCCGTCAACAGTCATCTGTATCATACGCAGGACTGCCTCATGATGTGGATTATAGAATCTGTCCAGTCTGTTGTTCTGCCTGTCGATAGCCAGAGTATACTGTGTCAGATCATTCGTGCCGATACTGAAGAAATCAACATGCTCCGCCAGCTCCTCACTCATCATGACAGCTGCAGGAGTCTCGATCATAATTCCCTGTTCCGGAATTGCGTAAGGAAGCTTTTCTTCCTCCAGCTCCTTAGCCACCTCAGCCACGATTTTCTGAATATCCAGCACTTCCTCCACGGAAATGATCATCGGATACATAATAGCCAATGTTCCGTATTTTGCCGCCCTGAGAAGTGCTCTCAGCTGTGTCTTGAAGATCTCCGGCTGCTCCAGACAGATCCGGATCGCACGGTATCCCATGGCAGGATTATCTTCCTTGCCCAGTCCGAGGTAATCTACATTTTTGTCCGCACCGATATCAAGGGTACGGATGATGACCTTTTTCCCTGCCATCATCTGCAGTACCTGACGGTAAGCATTGAACTGTTCTGTCTCATCCGGAAGAGAATCCCTTCCGAGATATAAGAATTCACTGCGGAACAGACCAATTCCCTCCGCATCATTCTCCAGTACATATGCCACATCCGATACGCTGCCGATATTTGCATATACATTGACCTTGCGTCCGCTCTTTGTCACGGATTCCCGTCCCTTGTATTCTGCCAGCAGGCTTCTTAGTCTCTGTTCCGTCTGCTGTGCCGCTTCTGCCTGCCGGATCTGCTCTTCCTCCGGATCCAGGTAAAATACCGCTTCCCTGCCGTCCACAATAGCCCGGGTCCCGTTATGGATTTTCTCCAGTTCCAATGGTACCCCTATCAGTGCCGGAATATTCATCATACGTGCCAAGATCGCAGTATGGGAATTCGTCGAACCATGTACTGTGACAAAGGCCAGGATCTTACTCTTATCCATCTGTACCGTCTCACTGGGAGTCAGATCATCTGCCACAATGATCGACGGCTCCATGGTACTCCAGTCAATCTGCTCCTCCCCGGACAGATTGCGGACGAGCCGGTTGGAGATATCCCTGACATCCGCAGAGCGGGCCTGCATATATTCATCATCCATGTTGGCGAACATCTCTGCAAAATTATCACCGGTCACTGCCACCGCGTACTCTGCATTCACTTCTTCGTTCTGAATCATGCTGTGAATGGCATCCTGATAATCGTCATCCTCGAGCATCATCTGATGCACCTCGAAAATGGCTGCATTGACTTCTCCGACCTCCTGCAGAGCCTTCTCGTATAACTGCCCCAGCTGCGTCATCGTACGTTCCTTAGCCGCATCCAGCCGTTTCAGTTCTTCCGCTGTGTTGTCGATATGGATCCTCTTAACGAGGCTGTCCTTTTTCTTCAAAACACTGACAGGTCCGATCGCTGTTCCCTTATATACGGATTTTCCAATATATTTTTCCATTTTCTACCTTCCAAACTCTGTCGTGCAGGTCTTCTCCTAGAGGTTCTCACGGAAAAACTTCTGAAGCTCTGCTGCGGCAGTATCTTCATCCGCTCCTTCTATCGTGACTTCCACGTTGTCTCCGTGCTTCACGCCCATTCCCATGATCGCCATCAGCTTGCTTGCTGCAGCTGATTTCCCCTTACAGGAAAGTGTCACTGTACTCTGATACTTTTTCGCTTCCTTGGCGAGCATTCCCGCAGGACGCGCATGCAGACCGATCTCATCCTTAATGATATAGCTGAACTGTTTCATCGGCAACATTCCTCCTTATTTTATATTTCTTGCTTTAAATATGTAGCATATTGTACATACTTATCGTTCGTCTGGCTGATTACATATACATATTACCCATCTTTTTATTGTTTGTCTACATCACTTTTGATATATTGTATATTTTTGAACATTATCGTAAAATTTTGTAAACTTTTTATAAAAAACTTTATATAAAAAGGCACATCAGCTTGGCTGATGTGCCTGTATCAATATCTCGCATTTTCATTCGTGTCAGCACAGACATAGCATAAAGATAACCGCCGGGGTCTGTGTGATGATTTACGGTCTCACGGGAGTACCGTCGGGAAGTCTGGAGAAGAGCCAGCTATGATCCATTTGAACCTCCGGATATTTCAGCGCTTCCTTCTCATCGAAGTCCACACCGATGCCGGGTTTATCATTCACATAAGCATAACCGTTCTTTACTACAGGGCAGCCGGGGAATACTGCCTGCTCTTCTTCGGAGAATCCGGAGAACTCCTGGATTCCGAAGTTATGACAGTTGAGATCCAGATGCATCTGCGCAGCCATACCGATGGGAGACAGGTCATTGGGACCGTGCCATGCGGTTCTTACTCCATAGGCTTCACAATAGTGTGCAAGCTTTCTCGCAGGAGTGATTCCACCGATATCACTTAAATGAACACGGATAAAATCGATCCATTGATTCTGTACTAACGGCTTCCACTCCGCAGGATTGGTGAACAGCTCGCCCATTGCCAGCGGCAGAGTGGTGTGTTCACGCAGGGTCTTGAAAAATTCATCATATTCCGGTGCCAGTGAATCCTCCAGGAAGAACAGCTTGTACTGCTCCAGTTCTTTGGCAAATTCTATGGTCTGCGCCAGGGATAGACGCTCATGCACATCATGCATCACTTCCACGCCCCATCCGATATCGGCTCTCACCCTGTCAAACAGATGATATACGCTGTTCATATACATTCTGGGATCGAAATATGCTCCTTCCGGTGCATTTTCCGGCTTTACTATGCTCTGACATCTGCCGCCGAAGTTGCCTCCGTAGGTACCCATATGGCAACGAATATAACGATAGCCTTCTTCCATGTACTTCTGGATACACTCTTCTACTTCTTCCACAGAGCCGCCGTCTGCATGACGATATACTGTAATTCCTTCTCTGCACTTACCGCCTAACAGACTGTACAGCGGCATTCCTGCCATTTTACCCTTAATATCCCAAAGTGCTTCATCCACACCGGAAATGGCATTGTTCAGTACCGGGCCGTTTCTCCAGTAAGAGCTGCCCATCATGGTCTGCCACAAGCCTTCAATGTCCTCTACCGGTCTGCCCTTCAGCATGGGAGCCAGGTACTCTTCGATGGCCGTTACCACAGCCTTATGCCTCCAGGTGAAGGTTGCACAGCCATAACCATATAATTCAGGCTCTGAGGTCTCCACTTTTACTACTACCAGATTAATATTTCTAGGTGCCGTTACGAACACCTTGATGTCACGGATCGTAATATGTTCCATTGTTATTTTCTCCTCATATACTCAGCTTTTTACAGCGCCGCCGGTCATTCCGGCGATAAAATATTTCTGGAAGCATACGAACAATATTACCAGAGGGAGACTGGATACCGTCGATGCTGCCATCAGATCGTTCCATTTGATCTGATACTGGGAATTCAGAGCGACAATACCTACGGTCAATGTCTTCAGAGAATCCTTAGATACCAGTACGGAAGAGTACATATATTCATTCCAGCCATTGAACAGCACGAACATCGCCACCGCCGCAATACCGGGAAGGATCAAAGGGAGGATGATCTTCCGGAAAATGCAGAAGCTGGAGGCCCCGTCCACTCTCGCTGCCTCATCAAGCTCTATGGGCACTGTCTTGAAATACGATACCAGCATCCATGTGCTGAATGCTACATTGGTGGCTGCGTATACGACGATCAAGCCTAATAATGTGTTGGTCAGATGATACTTGGAAAGTACTGCATAAAAAGGTACTACCAGCATAACACTGGGAAACATCTGAGTGATCAGCAGGAAATTCAAAAGCTGCTTACGTCCTTTGAATTTGAATCGTGTGATCCCATATCCTGCCAGACAGGCGCATGCCACACAGATGACCATGGCTGCCAGACAGGTGATCAGACTGTTCACCGTCATTTTACCAAAGTTGTAGGTGTTGAAAAATTTATGAAAAGATTCCAGCGAGAACGGATCCGGAAGCCACTTCGGGTTCGGATAGTAGGTCTGTGCCTCTGTCTTGAATGCCGTGGACAGCATCCACAGTACAGGAATCACGATAAATGCCGCCAATAGGATCAGGATTACATACGTCAGGACCGTATCAAGCTTTTTTCTACGTGTTTTATTCATCATCCTTCATCACCACCTTACTTACCAGATTGATCAGATAACAGATCACAAATACCAGGATACCCCAGGCAGACGCTTTACCGAAGCGCAGATCATTGAATGCCGTACCATAAATACTCAGGCTGATCAGGCTGGTCGCAGTGCCGGGTCCTCCGGCTGTCATGGTGTATACCAGTGTATACTGCTTGAACCACCATACGCAGTCCAGGATCAGAACGGTTGTCAGGATCGGCTTCAATGCCGGCAGCGTGATGTATCTGAACTGCTTCCATCTTCCTGCACCATCCAGCTCCGCTGCTTCATAATAATCCTTTGAAATACTTTGCAGTCCTGCAAGGATCATGGTCATTACCAGGGGAAATCCTTTCCAGATACATACGAATACGACCGAAGGGAAGGCAAGCTCCTTACTTCCCAGCCATGACAGATTCGTGCTGATCAATCCCAGGCTTCTGAGGATGCTGTTCATGATACCGTACATGGGATTCATGATCCAGGTGAACAATAATGCCACCACTGCTTCCGGAAAAAACCAGGGAAGCATAAAAATCACACGGAATATGGTTCTTCCCCTGAACTCCCTGTTCAGCAGACTCGCCAGAATAAATCCCAGAATGAAATGTCCCGCTACTACCAGTACCATGAATCCCAACGTCAGCAGAACCGACTGATAGAATTCCGGCTCTGTAAATGCAGCCATATAATATTTCAGTCCCACAAACTTCCATTTTGTTACAAGGTTCGTATTGAAGAAACTGATATAGAAGCCGTACAGCATAGGATATAGAATCAACGCTCCCATCATCAGCACGATGGGGAAGGAGAATAAGTATCCGTCATACTGGTATTTGATCTTACTCTTTTTGCCGGTTTTCTTTCCCAACATTTCCGGTTTCCCTCCTTTTGATAATTCCCGGAGTCCGAAGGCTCCGGGAATCTGTCACTTACTCTTAGTTATAGTCTTCCATAAGTTCAGCTACAGCTTTTTCCAGATCAGCGACTGCCTGATCATTGGTCTTTTCCTTGGAAAATACTGCTGCGTATGCATCACCCAGAGCACTCTTCAGTCCACTGATACCTGCAAAGCTTACGGTAGGACGGCATCCGTCTGCGATCTGCTGCAGATAACCCGCATAATCGTCACCGGTGATGTAGTCAGCCTTCTGTCCCTCTACCGTAGCAGGGATCTTACCACTGCTCTGCCAGAACATCATCTGATCATCATGTTCTACGAAGAAACGGAGATAATCAATAGCTGCGGCAGCCTCTTCATCGGTAGCATAAGCGCTGACTGCATAACCCTCTGTACCTAACATGGTTCCGGGATAATCTCCGGGAAGCTTGAAGGAGCCTAACTTACCCTTCAGATCGGGGTTGTTCGCATAAGCAACACCCAGTGCATTGGAACCGGTCATGAACATGCTGGTATAACCCATTGCAAAATAGTTTGCTGCGGTAGGATAATCTACTTCGGTGATACCGATAGGAACGATTCCATCGTTATTCATCTGGGTCCATTTTGCAAAAGCATCGGTAAAGGTCTTATTGTCAGCCTTCAGGTCGGTGCTAAAGTCGCCGTCTTCACCGGTCACACAGTCCACACCGTTAGACCACAGATAAGACATGAAGCGGCTCTGTCCGGAAGAGTTGTTGGAGCCTACCATACCAAAGCCCCACTGGTCAACCTCACCGTCACCGTCAGAATCCTTGGTCAGTGCCTTCGCACAGTCAATGAACTCATCCCAGGTAGTGGGAATCGTCAGACCTGCCTCTTCAAAACGATCCTTTCTATAGATGATAGCCTGAGGCTGTAATGCTACCGGGAAATATGCGATCTCGTCATCCAGTTTGCAGGAATCCAGAACACCGTTGGCAAATTCTCCTGCCAGATCATCGGAGATCAGTCCGGTCAGATCTCTGGTCAGACCCAGGTCGTGCAGAGTTGCAACGGCATCTGCTGAGGTAAAGAATATCTGAGGAAGATCATCCGGGGTGGTTGCCATAGCAGACAGCTTTGTGTAGATATCATTGGTACTGATCGCCTGGATCTCTATCTTTACATTGGGATGCTCTTTCATATATTCCTCTGCGTAGGAATATACATACTGTCCGTGAGGATCCTCACCTGCGTATCCACACAATACAGTCAGCTTAACATCTCCGATGCTGTCAGTATCTGTTGTTGCTGCAGTTGCTGCCTCTGAACTGGCTCCGGTTGCTGTTGTATTCTCGTCTGCGGATGCTCCACATCCGGTCAGTGATGCCACAGTAAAGATAGCTGCAAGGGCAGCGGCTAAAATTTTCTTCTTCATCATAAAAGTAACTCCTCCTTAATCATCTCATTGGTTACGTACCGGCCGGTATCTTTCTGATGGTCTTATCATAGCATAAGGGCTTTGGGCAATCTGTATAGTTTTTTGCCCGTTTTCATCATTTTTTAGTCAGAACGCCCGGAGTTTTTCAAAACTCCGGGCGTTCTGTTATCTGGTCTGATGCAAATAGTCCATTCTTTCTTTGCGATATTGTAACGGACTCATCTCCATGATCGTTTTAAACTGTCTCAGGAAAGTATTTACGCTGTCATAACCACACAAAGTGGCGATCGCAGTCACACTTTCATCGGTATTCTCCAGCAGTCTGGCTCCCTCACAGACCCGGACACTGTTGATATATTTTGTCAGCGGCTGTCCGACGCAGCGGCTGAATTCCTTACTGATCGTTACCGGATGCAGATAGAACTTATCACTCAGGCTGTTCAAATCTAACGGCTCCTGATAATGCTCATCTATGTACTCCTTGATATCATACATCTGCCGGCTCATAGATGAGGTCTCTTCCTCTCTTTTGCACAAGCCCCACTGCCGGTAGAGCAGGACTGCGATCTGCGTCACAAGGCTTCTCTCCATCGTCCCACGGAACGTCTGTCTCTGCCGCTGCTCCTCATACAGACATTTTAGCAGTTCTATCATCCTTGAGAACACATCGGTGGGGACGTCCTTAAAATGCTGCACGAACTCCTCCGGGGAAGGTCCCTGCCATACCTTCAGCATGTCTTCCCCCAGATTCAGTCTTCTGTAATAGGATGGATTCACTGCCAGCCCATATCTGGCAAACGGCAGTCTGTCCATCCTCCGCATATGGGATTTTCTGGAGCCGATAATGAGAATATCACCGGCTTCCACATAATATTTCCTGCCATCAATGTAATAATCCGCACTTCCGGATTCCACGATCAGAATCTCTGTGGATTCATGAATGTGGTGCATTGCATTTTTCTCATAATCACAGGAATGGGACACATCATAGTCCGCTTCATTCAGAGCCTTAAAATGTTCCGGCTCATAATAATCGTTAATTTTTATATCCATCGCATCTTCTCCTTATGAAATCCCGTTTATTCCATGTAAGCACCCTTCATGGAGCTTATAGCATGCTGTGCGTACAGTTTTAACAGTCCATGCTGATATTTGCTCTCAAAGCCCTTCCAGCCGGCTTTCCGTTCTGCCAGGATCATCGCCGGAATACCGCAGTGTCATCCGGCTACTGTTCTTCCAGTTCCTCATAGAACCGGTAATTATTCTTGCCGTTCTGTTTGACATAATACAATGCTTTGTCTGCTTTTATATAATATTCTTCAAAGTTGTCTCCCTGTCTGCACATGCACAGACCGCAGGACAGGGATGCCGCTGAAGTCTCCGCCGCAGCATTTTTTGCCGCACGAAAGCTGTCAAACAGCTTTCTCACCCGCATGTTTATCTCTGCTTCCGATACCTCCGGCAGATAGAACAGGAATTCATCTCCTCCCAGCCGGCAGACCACGGCATTCTCCATGCACTCTGTGAGCACCTCTCCTACCAGTCTGAGGGCACGATCCCCCGCCTTATGTCCATAGACATCATTGATCTTCTTCAGATTATCCATATCCACAAATCCCAGACAGCCACCCTGCTTCTGCATTTTCTCAAGGATCAGTGCCTCACCCTTATGACGCATAGGAAGACCTGTCAGATAATCCAGGCTTTCCCTTGCCTCTCTCTGCCTGGCCAGCTCCAGCTCGCGGATGCGGTCCATCGTCTGGATCAGAGTAACGACCAGCAGGACCACCAGTCCGGTTGCGATAAAGATTCCGGACAGAGACACAACACGATACACTGCTGTCACCTCCAGCATGACTGCGATCATGGCAGCCACCAGTCCGATCAGCGGAAGCTTGTAATGTTTCGCTGTTCCCTGAATAAGATCCCTGCAAATGGTGATAAATACCGTCAGGAAGGTTCCTGCGATCACCATGTGGGACAAAAACATTGTCGAGATAAAATCTGCGATATTCAGTACCTGTAAGGCCGTGCATAGTACCAAATTCACACAAGTGATACACTCTGCCACATGATAGACCTTCCGGTATCTTCCCTGCTGCACACTGTCAACATAGAACAGGATCGGAATCGGGCAGATCATCACAACGAAGAAGCACATATTCGACAGAATAGAAGCATTGGAAACAAACAGCTGGCGCAGCTTCGATTCCCCCAGCATCCACACTGCTCCCAGGATCATGCACCATCCCAGGTACTCCAGATCAAATCTCGTCTTGTATACAATATCGAGCACCAGACTGATGATCAGCACGACCAGTCCGGCAAACAACATCGTACAGGCGATCAAAGTTACCATAAAATAGCAGTGGAACATATATGCCCAGATATCTAATTTATCCCCACAATATACCGTATTGACGACACCGGAATACTTGTGGGTAAAGGACTGCAGTTCGATCCGCACTTCCTTTCCCGCATCCTCGCCTGATGTCTCGCAGAACACATACCGGCTGGCAGAATTTTTCCCAAAGGGCCTGGTATTCTCCGTATCATACACCGTCCTCAGTTCCCCTCCGATGTAAATACGCACATTCTCCAGGGAGGACCTGATGGCGATCGTATTTTCCTTATAATCCTGCGGGAGCACTGACCGGATGACCAAAAGCTCTCCTGCCGGCACATCACATTTGCCCGGAACTGGGATTTCTTCTTCTGTTCCGTCTGCCAGCACCCGGTAAAAGGTTCCCGTAAAAGTAATGCTTTCCTCCGTGACCGTGTCCCTCTCACTGGGGTAAATGCGCTGCCCTAAAACAAAGGCTGCAAGCAGCACAAGGATCACCACATAAAATAAAATTCTTTTATACTTTCGGATCGTATATTTCTCTTCTGTCAACTTTTTCTACCTCATTAAATGATACCGGGGCAGCCCCCGCTTTTATTCCCTTATCGGAGTTCTGTCCATGATCTTTTACCCACTGATCAACAAGTTTATCACACGTAGCTGAAAAAAGTAACTATCTATTTTACCCCGTAAAATGTTTATGGAAAATTCATTCGACAAATCATGCTTTCCGAACTAAAATAGGAATGCGATATGATAATTTCATGATCCTATGAAAGGAGAAAACATGATATGAAGAATAAAAAATATTCCATCATTTATAGCAGTTTAACAGGTAATACCAAGGTGCTGGCTGATGCGATCCACGAGGCATTACCACAGGATGAATGTGAGTATTTCGGTGTGTCCGACACAGTGATCCCTTCTTCCGAACTGCTCTATATCGGATTTTGGACAGACAAGGGAAATGCAGATACCAAGACATTACAGCTATTATCGCAGTTAAAGAACAAACAGATTTTTCTGTTTGGAACTGCAGGCTTTGGTGGCAGTGATGTCTATTTCCGGAAAATCCTGAATCAGGTTAAGCAGTTCGTTGACGCAAGCAATGTTATCGTCGGAGAGTATATGTGTCAGGGCAGAATGCCGCAGTCTGTCCGGGAACGCTACTTGAAAATGAAGGAAGCTCCTGATCATCCGGCAAATCTTGATGTATTGATCCAGAATTTTGACTGTGCATTGTCTCACCCTGATGTAGATGACCTGGAGAGACTCAGACAAGCCGTTAGGAACTCATCCTTCTGATAAGACCATAAAATAAGGCAGCCCCACATAGCTGAGTCTGCCTTACTCTCTTTATTTAACATTGATGCCACTGGCATATTGCTGTAGAAACTGTTCCTTCCCGCAGGGTCTGCCAAAATAATATCCCTGCAGATAATCCACCTTCATTTCTTTCATTTTCAGAAGCCATTCTCTTTCCTCGATGCCTTCTGCACATATTCTGACATTAATACTATGTACCATGGGGATGATATTTTTATATAATTCATAATCCCTGTCACTGTTCATCGCCTTGGCAGTAAAATCCCTATCCATTTTCACGTAACTCGGATTCATATCACGGATACAATGAAGGTTAGAATATCCTGTTCCAAAATCATCGATCACGAAGGAGATCCCGTTCTTTTCCAAGCTTTTACGGAATTTGCAGAACGAAGGTGTCATATCCATAAATCCGCTTTCTGTCATTTCAACGCATAAACATTCCGGCTTTAAAGCATACTTTTGAATCACATCCAAAATATCCCGCTCCACATTGCCCTGCAGGATCTGAACATAAGAAACATTGACATTTATCCTGAAATCCGGAATATATTTCTGCATTTCACAGCACATTGCTGCAGCTTCGTTCAAAATATATCTTCCGGCGGGAATGATCAATCCGGTCTCTTCCAATAGTGGGATAAACTCCATCGGTGAAACAAACTCCCGTCCTTCTTCCGTTATCATGGAAAAACGCATCAGTGCCTCTGCTCCAATGATCTGTTCCGTCTGGCAATCCACGATCGGCTGATAATTGACTTCAAATCCTTCATAATTGTTTACAATAGCATTACGAAGTGCTGCTACAATTCTTCCTTTTTGCAAAAAGACCTCATAGTCATCCTGATCAAAAACATAGAATCCGTTTTTACCCATGCCCTTTGCCTGTTTCAAGGCAAATTCAAATTTTTTGCGGCATTCTTCGGTTCCCTCACAAAATGTTGCTGCATCTACAACACCGATAGAAATGGAAAATATAGCTTCATAATTTTCGGTTACTATGAAATTATGAAGTTTATCTGTGATCTTTTCTTTCAGTGCCACAGCGTCTTCTGCGGAGGAAGCTTCCAGATCCACGATCACATACTGATCCGCTACCAGATGGTAAATTCTCTGCTTGTCCGAAAGGCATTCCTTCATACAAGTGGCTACGCTTTTCAGGATATAATTACCATAATCAGCTCCCCTGGAGCTATTGATCGCTCCAAAATCATCAATTCCTACATGCATCAAAAAGCCCTTGGAAATGGGTTCCTTTTGCGAACACAGGTAAGCAAGGAATTCCGGCCCGCCAAGCAGTCCTGTAACATTATCGGCTCTTCTCTTGTTGCCGGTCTCATTCAGACACCCGATCAGATACACTGCCTTTCCCTGCTGATCATTGATCACGATACCACGGCAGTTGATCCAGACCGGCCTACCTTCTTTATCGAGCCACCTGTAATGAAGATTATGTACCTTTTCTCTTCCTTCGCATATATCCGCGAGATGCTTTGTAAGCATCTCACGGTCTTCCTCATACACTACCTTCATAACTTCATTTGCAGCATCTGTCAGAACATTTTTCGACATATTAAACCGTTCCACAGCTGACTGTGAAATCTCAAAGATATTATTCTGCAGATCAAATATATACAGGTAATCATCCATACATTCTGTAATGATCTGAAATAAGATTTCTGCTGTCTGCTCTCCAAACACTTTAAATATATCATTAATCACAACAAGAACCTTCCTTCCGACAGCTTCACTCTATTCCTGCCATTTTTCTAGGATAACGGTTTCTAAATAACTACACCGTTCACGTAGAATATTTTTCTGAGAGTGCAGGATAAAAAACGTAGGCGTAGCGGGCTACGCTGAGGATTTTTAGCCTGTGCTATCGGGAAAATAGGCAAGTGATATGGGGTAGTTTATTTAAAACTGTTATACTAGAATAGCTTAAAGATCTTCACACGGTCTTGCATCTTGGCTGCTCCCTCTGCCAGATTAACACTGATCGCGGTATTCTCTTCTGAGGATGCTGCATTGCCTTGTACCACGCCGGACAGCTGTTCAATTCCCTGACCGATCTGCTGCAAGGACTCTGCCTGGGAGTTGGCTTTCTCCATGGTGTTCTGTGCAATCTCTGCAAAGGACTCCATATCTGCAATGATCTGATTGAATGCGTCTGCTGTTGTTCTTGTAATGTTATTGCCCTTATCGATTTCCACTAAGGTCTTATCGATCAGATCTCTCGTATTTACAGCGGACTTTGCACTATCTGCTGCCAGCTTGCCGATCTGATCTGCAACCACCGCAAAGCCTCTTCCTGCTTCTCCTGCTCTGGCAGCTTCAATGGAAGCATTCAGGGATAACAGGTTGGTCTGGGATGCAATATCCTCGATATCTGTGATAATATTACCGATCTCCTTGGAGATTTCTGTAATGTGCTCCATCTCCGTGAGCAGCTCGTTCATTTTTTCTTTTTCTTCGTTTGCTTTGTTTGCAGACGCTTTGACACGTGCAGATGCACTCTGCGTTTCCTTCGCTGTATCTGCAGCCAGATCCACGACAGTGTCGATGGTGGCATTCAATTCCTCGATGACTCCTGCCTGCTCTGTTGCACCATCCGCCAGGGATTTTGATGCATTTTCCACCTCTGATGCATTTGATGATACCTGTTCTGCCAGATTGCTGATCTCGGTCAGGGTACTGTTAAAGCGCTTCAGAATATACAGCAGTGATGTCTTCAATTCTGAGAAATCGCCCAGGAAATCCGTAATGTCATCACCATTTCTGGTCAAGTCACCCTGTGCGATTGCCTTTACCTCCACAGAGATCTCGCTGACATAATCTGCCAGAATACCCATGGCTTCTTTTAGATTCCTGATGGTACCACCCAGCTCATCCTCAGACTCATAGGTAAGCATTTCTACGTTGGACAGTTCGCCCTTGCGCAGGCTGGCAACTGCTGCCTCTATCTGTTCTACCGGCTCTGTAATGGAATTGGTAATGATCCTTCCGATCAGTGTTGTCACTACAGCAATCGCAAGACCCGATGCCACGATCACAACAAATATGATGATGGTGCATACATTGGCCATGGTCTTTGCCCGGTCTAATTCTACCTGGAACTTGTCACGTAATGTAGTTAATTTCTCAGCAAATGACGTATACTCTTCATACACCTCTCCGGTCATCAGTTTCGCTGCTTCCTGCTGTTTGCCCTCACGGCTTAATTTCAGAATTTCATCCGAAGCAGCTCTGTATTCTTCCCATGCAGTGTTTGCTACGTCATAATCATCCCGTCCTTTTTGAGCATCGCTGTCTGCAGACATGATTGCCTCCAGATTCGCATCAGTCTCCTGGATCTGACTCTCCAGCTTCTGAATTTCTTCTTCGCAGGAGGTCATAACAGCATCATCTGATTCTACCAGATGTTGATACTGTTTGATTCTATATTTCGCAGTCATTGTTTCCAACTCCTGCAGATCTTCCAATGCCGGAGACCAGACCTCCGTGATCTTCTCTATATTTGAACGGATCACTAATGTCGAGATCAGTGCCACTAACACTAAAAATAATGTCATAACAAGCACTGTCATTCGATATACTTTTAATTTTCCTGCGACCTTTAAGTTAGCTATACGCTTTTTGATCTTTTCCATGATAGTTTTCCTTCCTTTGTAAATTTTCAATTCAACTTCTATGTGTTTAAACGTTTATAATATAGCACAGTTGATTGGAAAAATCTATTAAAAAATATAATTTTTTACCAAATATTAGTGATTCTATTGCAATAAACTGGTGGAAATTGATCAATTCTATCTTACATATGATCTTTTTCGGTTATTTTACGAATAACACGGCATGGATTGCCGGCCGCCAGACTATAGGGAGGAATATCTCTCGTCACAACACTTCCTGCTCCTATTACGCATCCCTCCCCTATGGTAACACCACCACAAACAACCACATTGGATGCCAGCCAGCAATTATCTTTTATAGTGATCGGCTTCGCATACTCAAGAGTATAAAGGCTGCCATCTTCTCTTTTCCTGACATTACGCTCCTCAGGCAATAATGGATGCATAGGAGTTGCCAATGTAACATTAGGACCGATCATCACATTATCCCCTATATGTATTTCACCTACGTCTAAGCATGTGAAATTAAAATTAGCAGAGCTATATTTTCCGAAGTAAGTATGACATCCATAATCAAAATAGACCGGTGCCTGCAAATACGGAAGCTCCTCTGTTGCCGGCAATAATTCTCGCAATATCTGTGCCTGCACTTCTTGCTGATCTTCATCTGTTAAATTATATCTTCTTGCTAATTTACGTGCATGCAAACGTAATTGTTCCAATTCGTTATCCGATGAATCATACAACTCTCCGCTTAACATTTTTTCTCTTTCCGTCATTTCTGATGGCCTCCTGTTTCCAATTTTCCTATTGCTATATTCGCTGATCAAGGTCGCGCATCTTCAATTGTTTAATATACATCACCTTGCTGGCTACTGCAAGCAGTACGGCAGCTATACAACCTGTGACATATAGTATATCAGCTTTGCGATCTCATTCCGGTTTTAATCCTGCCTGATCCATAAATTGCTGCTTCCTTACAGCATATTCCTGCTTTCTTTCATCCGGAAGCTTTCGATAGATCTCTTCAAAGCCTGCTTCCGCATCCTCTGTCCCATATACAGGCTGCATCACTTCACTGTAAAGCCACTCATCCCACAATGCTTCAAACAGTTCTTCTGCATTACGATATACCTTATTTCTATCAAAGCAGGATTTCTGCTCCCTATAATGTGTTAAATATACAAATCCAAATTCACCTGCATCCAGGACACAGGTATCACCTAACATATCATACAATTTCTGAAACACTTCTGCAACTTTTTTACATTTGTCATGATCTTCTTTTGAGTACTTTTCTCCCATGCATAAATACCTCATTTCTTGGAATATCTATCATTTAACTTTTCACTATCATTATTGTATTTATTCTTTACTGCATGGAATAATATATGTATAATTATATCGAAGAATTGATATGAAAGGAAAAAGGATAGCGCTTCCCGCCTTGCGGCTACGCTATCCTTTTTCTATACATTTCTATACATGATTGTTACCGGGGATACAACCCCTTACTTTTTTGATGAGTATAACTAACGGACGCTCTCAGCCTCCCACTCCACTACGGCTCCACTGGATGCATCGATCGTAAAGTCATATTCCGTTCCGCCATAGATGATCTTGCCTTCGTATTCCGGACGTCCATCGTCATAATCGAATTGCCATTCGTAGATGTCCTTTTCCGTTGCACCACTGACACGGCCAAGTGCTGTCTGCTTCGCATCTGCCTCACTGACAGTAACGTTACTGCTATTGCTGACACTCCATCCGGATGTTTTATCATCGTATCCGGAACTTAAAATCTCACCGGTATCCACGGCTATTTCATAGTCGTACTTCTTACCGCCTGCGTACCATTCAATTTCATATACCTGGCGTCTGCCTTCATAGTCCAGCTTTGACTTGGTGATCGTTGCATCCGTTGCCTTCACTCCGGCATGCTCAAGAGCTATCTTCTGTGCCATTTCCTCATCCACTGTGCCGGTTACCGTCTGCGCAGTAGCTGCGGCAGAACTCTGCGTTGTGGCAGAATCGGCAGCGGGGGCTGTCGTCTCCGTCTGTGCCTGGGTATCTACCGCATTCTTCTCCTGGCTGCTTGGCTGCTGATTTATCACTGGTTTACCGCCACATCCGGTCATAGCCACTGCCAGGGACAGTGCTGCGCCGGTTAAGATCAATTTACGTTTCATCATCTATCTTTACCTCCTTCTATTCAAAGTGAATTGCGTAGATTGTAGCAGGCAGCCATATCCATACTCATATCAGCAATTCACATTAATCATTTTCGTTCAAATACATATTCCGATTCAGATGACAAATCTCTTCTGAAAGTA
>ENA-ORRZ01000204-ORRZ01000204.1-human-gut-metagenome-genome-assembly--contig:-NODE-204-length-59758-cov-12.909485_pt1 | contig 59758 bp, 33 predicted proteins | sample MGYA00242185_ERZ509152 | MGnify/ENA primary metagenome ERZ509152 (study PRJEB26280, sample SAMEA2338668) | human gut metagenome | biome: human gut; feature: human-associated habitat; material: faeces... | reverse complement strand
GCAGCGCACATTAACGTCTTGTTAACATGGAACATCTTCTCCACTACGTGTGGAAACATAAATTATTTCCTCTGAAAGTACTGCAAACCACTGAAGGCTTACCGGTAGAAGTGATTGATTCCGGTCTGCAAAATTCCAATGCCGGTCCTGACTTTTTTAATGCGAAACTAAAGATTGACGGTACGCTATGGGTGGGAAATATAGAAATACATACACACTCCTCGGATTGGTTCCGTCACGGTCACGATAAGGATAAAGTATACGATTCGGTCATTCTTCATGTGGTCGGTGAGGCGGATATGGAGGTAACCCACACGGACGGCGGACAGATTCCGCAATTAATATTGACTTGTCCTGAAAGTGTGCAGTCTCACTATCATGAGCTCTGTGTAGCCGATCAGTATCCGGCTTGTTATCCTATCCTCGCCTCTCTTCCCAAACTTACCGTCCATTCTTGGCTGACAGCTTTGCAAACGGAACGTTTGGAACAAAAAGCCCGCTTGATAACGGAGCGCTTGAAGCATTGCAATCATAATTGGGAGGATGCCTTCTTCGTCACTCTTGCCCGCAATTTCGGTTTCGGTTTGAATGGAGACGCTTTTGAAACGTGGGCGGGAATGTTGCCTTTCCGTGCGATAGATAAACATCGCAATGATTTGTTCCAAATAGAGGCTTTCTTTTACGGCTTGGCAGGATTGTTGGAAGATTCGTTTCTTAAAAAAGGGCAGGAGGATGAGTATAGTCTACGTCTTATCAAGGAGTTCCGTTACTTGCAGCGGAAGTTTGAATTCACCCAAGTGATGAATGCTACTCTTTGGCGTTTTCTCCGGCTTCGTCCCGAAAACTTTCCTACTGTTCGTCTGGCTCAGTTGGCCTACCTTTATCAAAGAGGGGATAAGTTGTTCTCGCGGTTGCTGGAGGCAGGGACACTGACGGAGGTGAGGACGCTTCTTGAGGTCGGCACTTCTTCTTATTGGGAAAGTCATTTTCTGTTCGGCCGGACTTCCTCGCAAAAGAAGAAAACGATGGGAGAGCGGTCAAAAGACCTGATTATTATCAATACAGTAGTTCCTTTTCTTTATACCTACGGACTGCATAAGGCAGACGAGGGAATGTGCGAACGTGCCGGGCGCTTTCTGGAAGAATTGAAAGCGGAAGACAATCATATTATCCGTTCGTGGAGTGCGGCAGGTCTTCCGGTGGTCAGTGCGGCGGACAGTCAGGCGTTGATACAGTTGCAGAAAGAGTATTGCGACCGGAGAAAATGCCTGTATTGCCGTTTTGGTTATGAATATTTGCGGCACAAATAATCAAGATATCAAACTAGTCATTATCTTTGCAGCATCAATCAAACTCTTAATTTATATCGTGTTATGAGAGCTAAAAAGTTTGTATACTGCTTGCTGATGATAGTGTTGTTTGCTGGTATTCCCACCGGTAAGGCGGTGGCGCAATCCGGTGAGGACTTCAAACCGTTTTTGGATAAGTTTACTTCCAGCGCAGCATTCCAGTACACTCGCATTAAGTTCCCGTTGAAAACTCCGATTACCTTATTGGCAGATGATGGTGAAACAGAGAAGACATTCCCTTTTACTAAGGAAAAATGGCCTTTATTGGATAGCGAGACGATGAAAGAAGAACGTATCGCGCAAGAAGAGGGGGGAATTTATGTTTCCAAATTCACATTGAACGAGCCTGAACGCAAAGTGTTTGAAGCCGGTTATGAGGAATCGGAAGTCGACTTGCGTGTCGAATTCCAGCTCTTGCCTGATGGAAAATGGTATGTAGTAGATTGCTATACAGGATGGTACGGCTACGATCTGCCTATTGCTGAATTGAAACAGACGATACAACAGGTAAAGGAAGAGAATGCAGCTTTCAAGGAAATACATCCCTAGCGAATAGCCGGTAGGGACTTTGTTTATGGTGTCCCTACATAATATCCCAGTTCGGACTCTTTTCCGTCCACCATCTCTTTGACAATACCGTTTTTGGCATTGAACTCTTGGAAGAGTTCCTCATAGTCACGTGTATAGTCGGCGTCCGGTACTACATTGACATCAAAGGTCAATTCCGCTTTCCCGTTGGGAAGCATATTTCCGAAAATCCGGATGCGGTGAACAACCTCGCCTATATTCTTAATACTGTTGTAGGTTGCCTTGAATTGTCTGATACCCTCTTCCGGAATGATGATATGTGAACTTTTATCCAGAATGATACAGCCACAAGAAGGCTGGATATCCGAAATGACCAGAGGAGCGTCACCGGTGTTGGTGATTGTGAACATGATATCTAGTTGTTGTCCTTGTTTGATAGGATAATAATGCCTTACCGAGTCTTTTATGACCATAGTTGTAGGACGTACTTTCTTCTTACACCCTGAGAGGAAGAAGGGAAATACTGTTAATAAGAGGATATAAAGTATCGATTTGTTCATAGTGGATGTTTTATGTTAGGGGGTACCTTATTTTTACTTTTTATGGAACGAATACGATTTCATCTATACCGATCTGGGCTCTTGGCTTTTTAGCTCCCATGATCTTTATATTTACCTGTTCTGCCCCGTTCAAATCTATCAGAGTGGTTGTTTTAACTAATTCGCCCTTTTCAACGGAATCATCCGTCTCCAGATTGATTGTCTTATAGATTGCTCCGTCCTTCGATATTTCGATTTGCCGGGGAGGGTAGAAACGATGTCTGGGAAGATTTAAGAAACTGATATAAATGTTTCCTGTCTTATTGATACCTTTTACAGGCAGACTGATTTCATATTCTTCTTTCGGAAGAGTTGTCCAGCCGCAATGATAATTGCCGGGTAAACCGTGTGTGCTGTCTGTGAGTCTCTTCAACCCATCTTTGTCCGTTGGAGGAGTCGAAGAAGGCATGATTCCGAGAAATAAGTTCTTTTTAATGTCGGAAGCAAGTATATACTGTTCCCATTCTTTTATATAGTAGTCGATTTCATCGGCCGATTCATTATAGTACTCCATTCCTGTGAAAGCATGATGTTCTTTGAGTTGGGTAAGCCATTTCCGCGCTTGCGGAGTCGGTTGGATTTGTTTTCCGTTTCGTTGGGCATATCCGTAAGGATCATAACTGTGGTTGCGTCCCATCTCCAGACGTGTATAAGACAAGGCTGTCTGGAGTTCATGGAGCTTTTTACGCTCTTTTCCTTTCGCATCGGAAACATAATCGCCCATTTCATCATAGAATTTGATAAACTTCTCCGGATTGAGGAATGACTGTTCCAATTCTGCAATACCGGCATAGATACCTAACTTCTTACCGGATTGGACGCTGTTTTCCAAGTTAATGTAATAGTCGTACAGCCATTTCTTTGATAGGGGGTACTCTTGATTGAAATAGTCTCTGACCAGTTCCTCAACGGGAAGTTCCGGGTTGATGAGAAGTACCGACAGTACAAAAGTCCTCATTTCATCGAAAGAAGAATAGCTGTATCCGCTTCCGTTGAAGAAAATGCCACTGGCTCCGTTCTGCTTGAAGAACCGGAGTCTCTGCTGGGCTATCTTCAATATGGGGAAAGGTGTCAGATAGTCATCGAAGTTGTTGATGTAATCCCATATATAAATGTTCTTCGTAACTTTCTTCCATTGATTCAGCTGTTGCATAAACTTTTTTTCCTGTGCATTCTTACCGTCTATCCGTCGGAGTGGAAAGTCTATGGCACTGACAATGATACCTGCATTGGACGGCAACTGTTTGTCCGTAACCTGCTTGGTGCTCAGATAGGATATGGTAAAAAAGGAATGTTTGGGAAAACGTTGCGACAGCCGGAGTAACAGTTCTGTGACGGCAGGTGTTGCGTTCTTCTCCGTATTCCCCATCGCTGTGCAACTGGCGCAAGTACAGGCGTACGGAGTATCATCCGGAGCAATGACAAAACGAGAACTTCCCTTTTCACCGATATTATCTACGATATAGCTCTCAATTTGCCGATACATCTCTTCGGAAGAGAAACAAAGTTGTGAGTCGTCTGTCTTACCGTGGATGGTAGCATATACTTTGTCCACATTGTCTCCCAATACTTTTCTCAGGTTGTGTCCCCATATACCCCAACTGTCGTCAAAGTTATTGAGTCCCATTACTCCCGTATAATCGGGATTCAGACCGGAAGGGGAATAGATACTTTGATAATCAAAAGCAAACGTACCGCAAGTATCTGTCAGGTTGATGATGGCAGGAGGAAGGTCGGAGCCGTCGATACGCGGGTCTTCCTTGCTTATCTTTTTTATCAATTGGTATTGCAGCCACAACATTTGTCTGTCATCGGTAGCTGTGAGTTCTATATCCGATCCTTTGATAGTGATCCTGAACCCTTCCTGCAAGGTCGGATCTATGTGTATGATAACACGCCACATTTCCTTCTCCGATACCCCGAAAGCGACCATTTCATCGTCATTTGCACGCTTTTTGAGGTGCTCGTACAGATATTTGGCCCATCGGGTGTCTTTGTCCGTCGGGTCTTCGCCGATTGTGACGAGGTATCCTTCCTTGGAGGCAAATATCTCGGTGCGCGCCTGCATACGGCAGCCGGATAAAAGGCAGCAAACGCATATCATTCCTGCCAGTAGGGGACATAGCTTATCAGAATGAAATATAGATCTGTGCATAGATATTATATAGGTTTTTATAGCGTGTCGATACCGTTTCTATTCGATGGAGCGGATCCGTTCCCCGCACTGTATTCGTCTGGTTATAATAGGTATTCCAAGTCCCCATCAGGCCGATGGTAATGTTGGGACTGACCATATATTGGCCTCCCAAACCTACCATTGTGTTGGTATGTGAGAAGGAACCGGGCAACGCATAGTCTAATACGGCCGTTTCCGGTGCCGAACCGATACTTGCCATGGCATTGATATTTGTCTTTCCATCGCTGGCAGGGAAATATTTCGCACCGACCTGCGTATTGTAATAGAATTTGGAGTTAAAGAAATGAAGGTCGAGTTTGGCGTTAAGCCGGACCTCTTCGATGGTCTTGGCTACCTCTCCGCCAACGGTGAGCAGGTTTGTTTTCGACTCATCCCATCCGGTGAATATGTAACCGTTTTCTCCGTTGCTGCCGGCAAAGAATTCGTTATTCCACTCATAATGCTTGTTGTAGGCAGCTACCCGTCTGTAGCCGACGTGTCCCGCTATTTCCCAGTCATTCTTGAGATAATGGCGCAATGCTACATCGGCAGTAATGTCCGGGAAGTATTTGGTGGCAAAAGCGGCATTGATCGTAGTGCTCCATTTCGGTGAAAAGTGATGCGTCCATTCGCCTTGTACCTGAATGCCGACTCCGCCCGGCGTCTGTTCCTCCGCCTCCATATTATCGCTTGCCGATCCGCTTCTTCCGGCATAGTTGATGCGTCCGGTATAAGTGTTCTTCCGGTTTTTGCGGGTATATTCGGCTGTGGCAACAGAGGTGATAATATCCTCTTCACCATAGCGGGCACGCAGATAAGTCAGGGCTATCTCATTTTTAAGCATCATGCTTCGTAAACCCGATAAATGCCGTTGGAAAGAGCGATATTCCATGATTGAAGGCTCGTAGAACTTCTGATAATAATATGCGGAATCAGCTTGTCTGTTAGCCTCATACACCACTCCCTTTGTGTACTTCAAAGATTTGTTCTGACTGTCGAAAAGTAGAGCTGTGTCAAGCACCGCAAGGGCTTGCTCAGGTTCTTTCGCTTTTGTCAGTTGCAAAGCGCGGTATTCACTGCTTTGCGAGAAAGCGCCTATAATCTCCTTATTACTTGGATATTTGTTGAGTATCGGCTTCAAGAATTCCAGCGAAGCTTCGTATTTCTTGTCACGGTCCAATACGGTAGCCCTTTTGGCTTGATAGAATGGCTCTTCCGGATAGAAATTGATGCCTTGTGCCGTATATTTCTCGAATTCATCGTATTTTCCCAATAATCCGGACGAGTTGATGGCATAGCGTAGTCCTAAATCACTCGATGGATTCAGGCTAACGAGCTTGACGGCTTCATCGTATGCTTTCTGCGTAGCCCCCGCTTCCATACATTTCTTGATGTAAGGAATTGCCAGTTCCTCGTATCCTATCACGTAGAAAATGCGCATATCCTCATCACTCTGTTCGATGGCAGACAGATAAAGTTGCAGAGCTTCTTCTGTTTTATCCATTTTATCGAGGATAAACGCCCTTTTCAACGTGCCGTTTTCATAATCGGGGAAATGAAGTGTGATGGTATCCAATGTGGCGAGCGCTTCGTTGTAACGCTTCATATTGATATAGCAACTCAGTGCTTTTTCCCATGCGGCACCGTTGACTTCGTTGTCTATATGCCTTTGTGAAACGAATAATACATGAGGCAATGCCTCCGAATACAGGCCGAGTTCCATAAGTCTTTCGGCTTTTTTCATGTGAAGGGAAGACATAGCCAAAGTAATATCGTAATCGTCGGGATACATATCATACAGCTTCTTTAAAGCCGAGTAAGCGAGATCGTCCTCATTCATTTGACGATAAAGCATATATTCCTTATACAAGATTCCCTTGTCTGTGTTACCATATTGTTTCTTCGCCTCTCTGATATAGAAGAGTGCGTCATCGGTGTATCCTCTTGTCACGGAGGTATTCAGCAGATAGTCCAATGCTTCCTTATCCTTGTTTCCGCCTTCATAAGCCATTCCGTAGAGTACATAAGGATCCCGTTGCTTTTCGGAGCGGGCGGCTTCCAGCAACAGATTGTTATACATACGCCGTATTGCCGGACTGTTATTTCTTCTCATCTGTTCCTGTACAAATACCAATGCTTCCGGAAAACGTGCCAATTCACCGAGAATTCCGGCTCTTTTGATGATAAGTGCGGAACTTCCGGGAATAGCCGCCAATCCATTGGACGACCATCCTAAAGCGGCTTCCCGGTTACCTTCCTGCAAATGCAGATTGATAATGTCCAGATAAAACTCTTCATTATCGGGAGATATCTTGATGAGCTCGGTCAGTCTTTCGATTGCTTCCTTCCGGTTACCGCCTTTTTTCATCTGGCGATATCCCATTTCCAGACTATATACATAATCCTTCCGTAAAATGGTATCGTTCGGATAAATCTGATTGATACGCCTCAGCAAACGGTCGGCTTCCACATCGTTGTTCTGTTTGCGGTACAACTCAATCTTTCTGCGCCACAATCCGCGCCAATACGGATTTACTTCCAGCAACTCATTTACATAGCAAATCGCACTGGAGTAATTTTCTGTGATGTCTTCGACATCCACCAGCAAATGTTTGGCATTGACATTATTATAATTATCCTCCACCGCTTTGACAAGATGATAACGAGACTGATCGTAGTCTTTCTCATGGAACCAGTATTTACCCATGAGCCATTGAAGATCGGAGACTTTCGGGTATTTCTGAAGTCCTTCATCCAACAGTGCTTTCCCCGCTTCCCACTCTTCATTGGCAAAATGCTCCTGTATGATCTGGGCATATTGCTCCGGCGTCTGGAAACCTTTGTCGCTTCCGATGGAAGAGGTTATCAGCAGGAGCAAACAACCTAATATGGTGATCTTATGGAGAAATACTCTGTTCATCTTATCTTGTTATTTATACATTCTTATATTGTTGCGGGTTCAGGATTGACTTTGGTATCTTCCTCATTGGCATTTCCTTTCTTCTGTTTGAATCCTGTCCGTTCCATCTTCTTCCACTTGAAGTCTCTCTTGGTCAAATAACTGAGGTATCCCCTTAGGGAACAGAACGTAATGATGGGATGATAGAAAATCGGTTCCAATATGGAGGCAATGATAATCCATAAATATTCGTATCCTCTTTTATAAAGCATTCCGACGTAGTAATCGTAAGTGATAACCACGATGGACAGGAATTGGCAGAATACGTAAATGGTCAGGTAAATCATCCATGCCGTATTCCAGTTGACAGCCCCTGTGAAAGCCAGGTAAATGAAAACGCCGAATCCTGTAACCTCAATGATGGGTGCCAAGAATTCAAAGATAAACATATAAGGTAGGGTTAACAGCCCCATCTGTTTATAGGTTTTCTTGAAAATCATCTTGTGATGGACGCTCAATGTCTGGAATAATCCCCGTGCCCAACGGGTACGTTGGCGGTAAAGCATTGCCAGGTTGGGAGGTCCTTCCGTCCAACAGCAGGTGTCCGGTATCTGCACTATCTTGTAAGGCCGGGAGAAGTCGCACATATATCCCACCATGCGGGTAATCATGTCCATGTCTTCCGCAAAGGAAGTACCGTCATAACCTCCGGCCGCAATAGCTACGGAACGGTCAAAAAGCCCGAATCCACCGGATACATTCGGCATCCCGTTGATGGCCGACCATCCCATCTTACCTATCAGATAGGAGCGCATATATTCCAGGTTCTGGAAAAGCGGAATAGGGGTACGCGGAGTCTTGACATCAACAATCTGCCCGTCCTTCACTACGCAACCGTTAGCCATCAGCATAGTTCCGCTCACGGCAATCACTTGTTTGTCAGAAGATATGATCGGTGAAATACAACGGTACAATGCATACTTTTCCAGAATACAATCCACATCCGTACAGATAAAATAAGGATAGGAAGAGGCGTTAATACCTGCGTTGGAAGCGTCCGCTTTCGTTCCTCCGTTCTCTTTATCGACAACGATGAGGCGGCTGTATTTCGGATTTGTAGACTTCAGAAGCCTTTTGAACGGTTTGGTCTTGATTCGTTCGATGTATGCGTATGGTACTTCTATCAGTTCATAATATTCGGTAATTTTCTCCAAAGTCTTGTCTGTACTACCGTCATTCACGATAATAACTTCGAAAACTGGATATTCGAGGGCAAGCATCGAGTTAATATTGTCGATAATAGTCTTTTCTTCGTTGTAGGCAGGGGCAATGACCGAAACACCCGGTGTATAGGGAGATTCTTTGATAATTTTCCGCACATAACTTTCCACATAGTAGTCTTTTCTCCGTTTCAAAGAAATGAAAGAAAGGAAAGCGAATACGATAAAAGATATCGCCAGCATACTCGTATAAAAGAATACGAAATAATTGAAGAAGGTAAATAGTATATCTTTCATATTCTTTTTATATTAACTGGTTAATAAGCGGGTGTTTTGTATGAGCGAATAAGATCGCTGTATGAGAATCGGCTTTTCTCTCCAATTGATCGAATGTTTTCCTGCCCATAGCACTGTAATCGTAAAGGGCTTTCAGAATCACTCGCTTTGTTCCCCAATTGTCAGCGTCATCGTAAGCATTGTACAGGAATCCTAAGGCCTTATCAGTTTTCAAGTCTGCAATAGCTGTGATAATCTGCCGTTTGACTTCTTCGGGCTGTACATTGTACATCTCAATTAGCTTCGGTTCTACCTCTTTGTACTTAAGTTTACCTAACGTCTTTATTGCCTCGCTTCGTATTTCTACAGAACGAGCATTGATTTGCTTGGCGAGAGTCGGAGCACTTTCTGTTTCATTATAAAGTCTGATTTCATTAATGAAGAATATCTTCACATTTTCTTCAGCCGAAGTATTTACCCATTTAATGAAACTAGGCGTATTGTAGCCTACTTTCCGGCGGTGTTCGAGGATAGCATGTAATTCCATCATATCCCATTGCCTTAGCTTCATGCTGATGTCTTCATCGAAGAAACGGAACGGGTTTCCCTGACTTAGCCACATATATGTATAGCGTGCCGAATTCCTTAGCTCTATTTTACGGTGATAAAGGAAACGCACCAATACTGCTTCAGAGGCATATCCATTGATGGATTGAATGATTTTCAGGGCTTGTATCTTGGCTCTCTTAGCTCCGAATTGAAGTTCATGTTCGAGGAAACGGGTTATTTGGAATACAGTTTGTATCGAATGGTAGTTCACTTCATTGATTTCATTCTCATGTGCAGTCTTTATCTCGGTCAGCAGTTGAGTAATGATACGAAGCTCGTTGGGCTTAGGACGCTTTTTGGTATCATACTTCAGTCTGTCAGCTATCTCTTCCTCACTTATTGTGCTGGAATCTAAAGAGATAGATAGCATATCCTCATAGTATTTGTCGTAAGCCTTTTGGTATCTACGTTTTTCTTTCTTTCTATTGAATATACCATATATGATATGTAATAAAAGAAATAGGTACGCAATGATGCAGAACATTACAGCAATCGAACATATTCTTATTATTAAAGGATAGCCAATAAACTTGTAATATATCCAGTAGAAATAATATTCTATGTAATCTATGCCATATAATACTTGCTCCATTTCTTTTGATATATTTAGCCAAAAAACTTGTATATTCAAAACGAAATCCTTACATTTGTTGTATGGAATGTCTTGTCTTATGCAAATATAAGAAATAACTTGTATATATTATCCATCGCCGATGAACAAGGCTTTTGCGGTAAATTTTATAGCTACTTGTTATTTTCGATGGAAAGGGAAGAAATTAAAGATAAGCAAGGCTGTTATATGATTTGATGTTAAATATTTTTGTGATTAGTTAACAGAAAATGTTCGCTTATGGATGGCATAAAGCGTGATTTCAATTGAGAAAAGGAAGATGAACAGTTATTAAATTTGAGAATTATGATGAAAATTAGAAGTTTGATGTATGTCCTTATGGGGACATTTACCATTGTTGCCTGTACAAACAGTGACAATGAAGCAACAACGGGAGATAGTCCTACGGACAAGATCTCTACGGGATTTGACTGGGCGACAAGCCGTACAGTCTCGGTATCTATAACATCGGCTAACAAGACACTTGTTTCTTTATATTCTGATGCGGAGTGTAAAATTCTTTTGTTGGAGAATGCTCTTGTAGAAGGTGAAACAACTGTGGATTTGAATATTCCGATGCATTCTCAGGCTGTATATGCTAAATATACTGCTATATCAGGCCCTCAGGTACGGACAATTAATTTGAAAGCAGTTACTCGGGCAAATGGTTCTATTAATTTGGAGGATGCAGTAGCGCCAACAAGTGAAGAGGATGCAGGTTTTCGTTTTTATCATAACACAGGAGTTGCTATGTTTGAAGACAACTGGCCGAAGCAATCTAATGGTCCTGACAACGATTTGAATGATGTTGTCATCGAATATGACCTGAAGGTTACCGAGTGCCAGGTAGAAGACTTGTTACCTGCACATGGTTATAAGGAAGGGTTGTTGCTTACTTTGGATCTTCGTGCCAAAGGAGGATATTATCCGACGAAGCTGGGTGTGGAGTTGATTGGACTTGATAAGAAGTATATCAATGAGATTACTTCTCGTATTCTTTGGAAAGGAGGACAAGGTACGGAAGAGGAAATAGCTAGAAAAGAAACTAGGGATGACTTTGTTGAGGTAAATACGGATACTTATAAACTGACTGTCGATGTAAAAACAGGTAATCCGGTGATTATGTTGGATGGCTTGTCCGCACTTGGTGATAAACAGAATTTCTTTCAAACAACAGAAGGTTATATTGTCATAGGAAAACCGATGTTACGTGCTGAAATTAAGTTTGCCGGTAAGAATCGTTCTGAAATCACTGATAATGAAGGAAAAACTCAATTGGAAGCTTATAGAAACTTGATTCTGGATACAAAGAAACAAAACTTCTTTATTGTGACGAATGATAATAAAGAGATTCACATGAAAGGATATGAGCCAACTCGTTTCTATACAAATTATGATGTTGATGCAGCAAAAGCTGATGTTGAAATGATAAATGGTATTCCATATTGTAATAAGAACGGCTTCGTTTGGGGGGTAAAAGTACCTGTGGGTGTGAAGCATGCATACGAAAGAGTGCCTTTTGCCGAGGCTTATCCTCAGTTTACTGAATGGGCACAAAGTAATGGAGCCCAGAATAAAGGTTGGTATTTAGCACCATTAGATGGAAAAGTAGTAGAAGCTTGGTAAGTAATACAAATGCATACCCAATACGTTATTTGAGGTATTTTGTACAATTTGAACCCCTCTTTTTTCGAAAAGAGGGGTTTCTTTGTATCCGAAAGAATGATCTTTAAACTAATACCGTAAATAATGAAACGATTTTTTATTAGCTACAGTCTGATTACTTTTCTTCTTTTGGATAGTGTGGTGCTTTTTGCGCAACATACTAGCGTCTTTGCGAAACAGTGGAAAATAGAAGATGAATCCCATGCTTTACAGATAATAGAACATGCCGATACATTGGAACTGATTGTCCCGGGTGGGTTGACTCTATGGTCCTCACAGCGTCTGACGGGTGATTATGAGATCAGTTACCATATCTGTATGGTGATGAAAGGGGGAAGGCACGATCGTCTGAGTGATTTGAATTGCTTTTGGGCTGCCAATGATCCTAAACATCCCGACGATCTTTTTGCTCGCAGCCAGTGGCGCAACGGTGTCTTTAAGAACTATAATACATTGAACCTTTTTTACGTTGGATACGGGGGAAATGATAATTCCACCACCCGTTTCCGACGTTATAGAGGAGAATATTATGGTATCGCAGATGATAAAGTCAAACCGTTATTGAAGGAGTATACTGATGCACCGCATTTGCTTGTACCCAATAAATGGTATGAAATCCGGATTCGGGTAGAAAAAGGAATGACCGCTTATGCGGTGAATGGTGAAGAATTATTCCGCTATTCCCTCACCGGAAACGAAGGAGACGGACATTTCGGTCTGCGCCTTTTACAAAACCACGTGTTGTTTACTGGCTTTAAAGTGACTTCTTTTTGAGACTGTTTGTACCGCGCATATAGAAACCTAAATAAGATATAAATACCCATGATGAAACAACTCTTTACCAGATTACGGGTGATTACCCTATTCTCATTTTTGTGTTCAGCATTTCTTCATGCGCAAGTCGTGACCGACGAGCGGATGTTCTCTTTTGAGGAATCGAAGATTCCGGATTACATAACAGGTGTCAATTCGCAACTCTCTATTTCCGATACACATTATAAAGACGGAAAACATTCGTTGAAATGGGCCTTTGAGCCCGGAGGGGTATTGGAATTGAAGAAGGATTTAAAGTTTGAAAAGAAAGATTCGACGGGTAAAGATTTATATCTTTCCGCTTTTATAATATGGGTGTACAATGAGGAGCCTCAGGACGCAACAATTGAGTTTGAGTTTTTGAAAGATGGCAAGAAATGTACTTCGTTTCCTTTCGGAATCAATTTCAGCGGTTGGCGTGCTGCATGGGTTTGCTACGAACGGGATATGCAGGGTACTCCGGAAGAAGGGATGAATGAGCTTCGTATTGTTGCTCCGAATGAAAAAGGAAGCCTTTTCATCGATCATTTGATCACTGCGACAAAGGTAGATGCCCGTCAGCAAACAGCCGACTTACAAGTCCCTTTTGTCAATGCCGGAACTAATAATCATTGGTTGGTTGTCTATAAACATTCATTGTTGCAGCCGGATATCGAACTGACTCCGGTGAACGATGCGCAAAAAAAAGAGATGAAGTTGCTGGAGAAGCGTTTCCGTGACATGAATTATACAAAAGGTAAAGTATCGGATAAAGAGATACAGACTATCCGCAAGAAATATGATTTCTATCAGATTACCTATAAGAATGGCAAGGTTTCGGGGGTACCTATTTTTATGGTACGTGCTTCGGAGGCTTATGAACGCATTATACCGAATTGGGACAAAGATATGCTGACTAAGATGGGTGTGGAGATGCGTGCTTATTTCGACTTGATGAAGAAAATTGCCGTTGCCTATAATAATAGTACGGCGAAGCCGGAAGTTCAGAATGAAATGAAGAAGAAGTTCCTGGCAATGTATGACCATATTACCGATCAGGGGGTGACGTACGGTAGTTGTTGGGGAAATATTCATCATTACGGGTATAGTGTCCGTGGTCTGTATCTGGCTTATTTCCTGATGAAAGATGTGTTGCGTGAGGCCGGTAAGTTGCAGGAAGCCGAACGTACCTTGCGTTGGTATGCCATCACTAATGAAGTATATCCGAAGCCGGAAGGTAACGGTATCGATATGGATTCATTCAATACACAGACTACCGGTCGTATAGCAAGCATTCTGATGATGGAAGATACTCCTGAAAAGTTACAATACTTGCGGTCCTTTTCCCGTTGGATAGATTACGGGTGTCGTCCGGCTCCGGGATTGGCCGGTTCGTTTAAGGCGGATGGGGGTGCTTTCCATCATCGTAACCTTTATCCGGCTTATGCCGTCGGTGGTTTGGATGGAGCGACTAATATGATTTATCTTTTCAACCGGACAGAATTTGCTATCTCTGAACTGGCGCATGAAACAGTTAAGAATGTGTTGCTTGCCATGCGTTTTTATTGCAATAAACTAAACTTCCCATTGGCCTTGTCCGGTCGTCATCCCGATGGAAAAGGAAAATTAGTGCCGATGCATTATGCAATGATGGCTATGGCGGGAGCCCCCGATGGAAAGGAGGAATTTGACAAGGAAATGGCAGCCGCTTATCTGCGCTTGGTGTCCGGCGCTTCTTCCGATGATCAAGAACCGGAGTATATGCCGAAAGTATCCAATGCGCAAGAGAAAAAGATTGCAAGGCAGCTTGTAGAGAAAGGTTTCCGCCCTGAACCCGATCCTCAAGGAAATCTGGCGATGGGTTATGGCTGTGTCTCTGTACAACGTCGCGGTAACTGGTCGGCAGTGGCGCGCGGACATTCCCGCTATCTTTGGGCGGCTGAACATTATCTGGGACATAATCTTTATGGTCGTTATCTGGCACATGGAAGTTTACAGATTCTTACCGCAGTTCCGGGACAGACTGTGACGCCTGCTACCAGTGGATGGCAACAGGAAGGTTTCGATTGGAACCGTATGCCGGGTGTGACTTCCATTCATCTTCCACTCGAACAGTTGAAAGCGAAAGTGATGAATGTGGATACATTCTCCGGTATGGAAGAAATGCTTTATTCCGATGAGGCTTTTGCCGGCGGACTGTCACAACAGAAAGAGAATGGGAACTTCGGTATGAAGCTGCATGAACATGATAAGTATAACGGAACCCACCGAGCACGCAAATCTTTCCATTTCATCGGTGAAACAATCGTTTGTCTAGGTTCGGATATTGAAAACGCCAATGCGGAATATCCTACTGAAACCACTATATTCCAATTGGCGGTAACCGACAAAGCGGGACATGATTATTGGAAAGGTTATCAAGGTGAAGGTAAAATATGGATGGATCATCTCGGAACCGGATATTATGTACCCGTTACGGCTCGTTTTGAGAAGAAGTTCCCGCAACATTCCCGTATGCAGGATACCGGTAAAGAGACGAAAGGGGATTGGGTATCATTGGTTGTCGATCATGGAAAAGCCCCTAAAGGTGGAAGTTATGAGTATGTTGTTCTTCCGCAGACAAGTACGGCTACCTTGCAAGCGTTCGCCAAGAAGCCTGCATATAAAGTTCTCCAACAAGACCGTAATGCCCACATCGTACAGTCTTTATCGGACAATATCTATTCTTATGTACTGTTTGAAACTCCACAAGCGTTGCTCCCCGGCGGATTATTGCAGCGGACGGATACTTCGTGCCTGGTTATGATTCGCAAAGAATCTCCGGAAAAGATGTTGTTGACCGTATCGCAACCGGATTTGGCATTGTATCGCGGTGCAAGCGACGAGGCTTTTGATAAAGACGGAAAGCGGGTAGAGCGCAGTATCTATTCCCGCCCGTGGATTGATAATGAGAGTGATGAGATTCCGGTAACTGTAACGTTGAATGGACAGTGGAATATAAAGGAAACTCCGTTCTGTAAAGTACTCTCCGTTGACAAGAAGCAAACAGTACTCCACTTCACTTGCAAAGATGGTGCAAGTCTTGAAGTCATGCTGGAGAAGTGGTAGTTCCCTATATTGAAAACTTTGGTTTCCTGCCTTGCAACTTTAGTTTCAAGCGCATGAAACTGAAGTTTCTCACCAATGAAACCAAAGTTTCCGCGTATGGAAACTAAAGTTTCTAACGGCTGAAACTGTATAGCTCCTTCCGCATAAGATTGACAGTAATAAGCTGGCAACGTGTGACAGCAGTTCCTTCTGTCACATTGCCATCACACACTGCTGTCACAGTCTTACAGGTTTACTATCAATGCTTTATCCCCTTTTATGTGACGGATGACAGCAGATGGATGAGTTTAACTTTATGAGAGAGGTTAGAACATGAACATGGCAACCGCTACGATACGGTTATTGCATACAGCATGCGCATCTTTAATTTTCCCGTTCATTGGGTTGAGAGAACCATACCATGCTGTGCTCAACGTATACTCCAGTCCGAACTTCCAGTGAGGAACATTATAAGTCAGTTCTGCACCCGCCGTTACCAATTGGTCGAGATTTGTACCTGTTCCGTAAAGTTGTGCCTTTCCATTCGGAGCATATAATTCGTCGCTTGTTCCCAAGTTCTTGGCGTATCCGACGAAAATTCCCGGTTTCCACTTTTTTCCATAGACAAGGTTGAACCACGAGCTGGAAACACGAATTGGAGTGTACTTCTGTTCTCCTGTACGTTCATCGATAGATTCAATACCGAATCCACCGAGCCCGGAAGCCTGTGTAAGGTTGGAGCCCAAAACGCTTTTGGCTGCGATAAACCAATCTTTATTGGTATATTTCATGTGAGCCTCATAGGATAAAGTAGTGATTCGTTCGTCTACCTTGAATCTTTTCCCATTTCCACCGATAGCTTCCTTTCGTGGTTTCATTGACAGCATTTCGATTCCCGCACCAATCAGGAATCCTCCGTTTTTATAATCGGCTCCTACGTAAATTTCCGGAATACAGCCGTTTTTCAAGTATTCGTGGCTCTTTTTACTCTTAGTGGGTTCATCGGGATTGATACCTTGCGAGGTATATTGGGATTGCCATACGGCAGCTCCTGTCAGTTGGAAGTTCTTATTAGTATAGCGGTAACGAATTTGCGGTGCACGGCTGAATGGTTGGAAGGGTGCTCCGACAGAAAGATTCAGAATCTGCGGAGAAACATCTCCAAATAGTGGATGCCAAGTTTGACCGAGCAATAAGGCCGATTTCCCCCAATCCAGATTGAGATAAGCATGGCGCAGGCGGACTACCGAATAAGAAGTACCGGTACCCCGAAAGTCGGCTTCTATTTTGGCGGAAGTCTTGGCTGTCCCCAGTTTAGGACCGGCCACGTCTACTCCCAGACGTGAATATAAAGTATAGAAGTTGCTGCTTGGCGTTCCATTCAAGTCATTTCCGTCTTCGTCACGTACTTTATCTTTCGGATACATATAAAATAATCCGTCTACGGTTTCTTCATTGGCGCGACTGTTGTAGTAGAGGTCGGTGCGAATCTGTCCGTAAAATTTGAACTTGAAGTCCTTTATTTGAGCAAAACTGCCCGATACCATCATCAGGCAAAGAAAGATTAGAATGTATTTTTTCATCATGTGTTTGTTTATAGACGGGCGCAAAATTACAAAAAATAACCGTCAATTAACTTATCGTTGACCAAAAAAGCTAAGAACGGCTTGGTTGTACTTCTGGAGTGTGCCGCTTTTATGGATTGCTTTTAGCGATTTCCGGTCTGCTTCAGGCGCCAGGTATTCCCAGAAGGTTTTCATTTTATTGAGCAGTTGCCCTTCCCCTCCTTCCAATTGTGCGGCATATTGGCTGTATACGGATGTGTGCATGGAGTGTAGCTTGTTCCTCATTTCATCGGCGGATAGTGTGCGGTTCTCTTTGTATTCCAGTGCCAATGCCGGATTGGCTAGTAATCCCCGTCCGATCATTATTCCCGCCAGCATGGGAAATTGCTCTTGGATTCGCAGGATATCTTCCCGTCTTTTTATATCACCGTTATAAATAAGCGGATGTTTGCAGACGCTTTGAAAAGCGGCAAAGCCTTTGAGGTCTACGTCTCCTTTATATTGCTGTTTGCCCAGGCGGGGATGCATCGTTACCTGTCTTAGAGGAAGGTCGTTTAATAGGGGAGCGATGGCGAGACACTCCTCCGGATTTTCCCAGCCCAATCTCATTTTTACGGAAAAGCGGATTTGCGGGTACTTCACGACTATACCTAATAATGTCTTGACCTCTTCCGGATAAGGAAGTATTCCCGAGCCGTTATGCCGTTTGGCTAAAAGAGGGAAAGGACATCCCAGATTGATGTCTGCTTCGCCGTATCCTTTTTCAATGAAAAGGGAAAGAATGGTCTCCGCTTTTTCTGCGGACGGAGCAATCAGCTGAGGAACTAAATGCGGCACATGATTGTTTGCGAAATCAATCTCTCTGACGTCTTTATTCCTGAAACTTTCCTTCTCAATTCGTACAAACGGGGTATAATAAGTGTCTATACCACCGAAAACGGTAGCATGCGCATTGCGGTAAAATGCTTCTGTATAGCCTTGTAATGGGGCGAAATGAATGGGTAGCTGTTGCATAATGCTCTTTTTGCACAAAGATATATCGAATATCTTTGATATGTATGTTTTTGTACCATAATTGAATAATTTTGGTTGGTAAAATTGTGGATGTATCTTTAAATTTGCGCATTGACTAATCTAATTTTAAATGTAAAACGAATAGTATGCAAACCGAATTCCAATTTAAGTTATCATGGAAGAGAGGTCTCAGTGTGTTACTGTTAACCTTATTTTCATTCTCTCTTGCAGTGGCCCAAGTACTAGTACGGGGTACTGTCATCGATCAAACAGGAGAATCGGTTCCTGGTGCAAGCATCCAAGTAAAAGGAGGCACACAAGGTACGATTTCCGATCTCGACGGTAAATTCTCACTTAATGTTCCCAACAAGAAGTCTGTTCTTGTTATCTCTTTTATCGGATACACGACGCAGGAGTTGCCGGTTGATGTATCGAAACCTATGTCTGTTGTATTGAAAGAAGATACAAAAACGTTGGACGAAGTCGTTGTCGTTGGTTATCAGGAGGTCAAGAAGAAAGATCTGACCGGTGCTGTGGCAAAGGTAAATATGGAAGATTTGCTTAAAACCCCTTCCTCTTCATTCGATCAGACACTGGGAGGACGTATCGCCGGAGTAAATGTGAGTTCAGGCGAAGGTATGCCGGGTGGAACGATGAATATCGTTATCCGTGGTAATAACTCCTTGACTCAAGACAACTCTCCGTTGTATGTCATTGATGGTTTCCCTGTAGAAGATCCGGCTATCGCAGCTACCATTAACCCCTCCGATGTAGAATCAGTAGATGTGCTGAAGGATGCTTCGGCTACGGCTATTTATGGAGCACGTGGTGCTAACGGCGTTGTTATCATGACTACAAAGAAAGGTAAGATTGGAAAGCCGCAGCTTAAGTACGATGGAAGTTTCGGTGTACAAAAAGTTACCAATACCATTCCTATGATGGATGCCTACGAGTTTGTAAAGTTGCAGAACGAAATGTTTCCGGCAGATACTAAAAAAAACTATCTGAAAGAATATGAAGGTAAGCAATGGACATTGGACGATTATCGCAATGTTGCGCAATATGACTGGCAGGATGAAATTTTCCGTACCGCTTGGCAGCAGAGTCATAACGTCAGCTTGATGGGAGGAACGGAAGGCGTCCGTTATAATGCTTCCGCTTCTTATTTTGACCAGGACGGTATCGTGCTGAACTCAAACTACAAACGCTTCCAGACACGTATGAATACGGTAGTCCGTCGCGGTAAACTGAATATGAGCATAACAGCCAACTATTCACGTGCTATCCAGACGGGTAGTTCTACCTCTTTATATTCATCCAGTGGTATGAATAACTTGTTTTATAGTGTATGGGGATATCGTCCTGTGACTGAACCGGATGTTCCATTGAGCACATTGATGGATAACGCACTCGATTCATCGGTAGAACCTACGAATGACTATCGTTTCAATCCGATTATGTCATTAAAGAATGAATACCGTAAGAATTATACGAACAATCTTCAGTTGAACGGTTTTGTGGAATATGAATTCATTAAAGGTCTGAAGTTGAAAGTATCGGGAGGCTATACATACGACGCCCGTAACAATGATACCTTCAATAACTCGAAGACACGTTACGGTAGCCCTATTTCAACAGATAAGGTAAATGCGCAGGTGGTTCGCAATCAACGGCTGACTTGGTTGAACGAGAATGTCTTGACTTATCAGACTAATATAAAGAAGAAACACTTCTTTAATTCTTTGCTGGGTGTTACCTTGCAAAATTCGGATTATGAATACTACTCTTTCAAAACAACCAACATCCCGAATGAATCTATGGGAATGGCAGGTATGAGCGAAGGTATTCCCGCTACTACAAGTTCGGAGAAGTCTTCATGGTCTATGATGTCTTATTTGGGGCGTGTGAATTATAATTATAAATCGAAGTACTATGCGACAGCGTCTTTCCGTGTCGATGGTTCTTCCAAGTTTGCTAAAAAGAACCGTTATGGTTTCTTCCCTTCAGGCTCTTTGGCATGGAACTTTACTGAAGAAGATTTCATGAGCAAATATAAATCCGTCATCTCTAGCGGTAAGTTGCGTGCAAGCTGGGGTTTGACAGGTAACAACCGTGTAGGCGAGTATGAAACGTATGCTTTATTGAAAATGTTGAAGGCAACTTCAAATAATGTTCAGACAGGTGTATATCCGTTTGAGAATAACCAGAACAGTATCGGTATGGTACCTATCTCCTTATTAAATAAGGATCTGAAATGGGAAACAACAGAACAATGGAATGTCGGTTTGGATCTGGGCTTCTTTAACGAACGCATCGGGATCAATGTTGACTGGTATATGAAGACTACCCGTGACCTGCTGTTGGATGCCGATATGTCTTACACGACAGGATTCAAGAGTGCAATGAAAAATGTGGGTAAAGTACGCAACTCGGGTGTGGAATTTACTTTGAATACAGTAAACATCCAGAAAAACGGTTTTAAATGGAGTACTAACTTCAATATTGCATTCAATAAGAATGAGGTGCTGGAGCTGGCTGAAAACCAGACATCATTGCTGACTGCCGCTTATTTCGACCAAGCCTACAATACGCAACCTACTTATATTGCCAAGAAGGGTTATTCAATGGGTATGATGTACGGTTATCAGTATGAAGGTACTTATAAATACGAGGATTTCTACAAATCAGGTGATACGTATGTGTTGCGTCCGGGTGTTCCTTACTTCTCTAGCGAAAGTAATACACAGCCGGGTATGCCGAAATATAAAGATCTGAATGGTGACGGTGTGATAGATACCAACGACCGTACGATGATCGGACGTGGCTTACCTATTCATACGGGTGGTTTCACGAATGATTTCGAGTACAAAGGATTCGATTTGAGTATTTTCTTCCAATGGTCTTATGGAAACGATATTTTGAATGCCAACCGTTTGTTCTTTGAAAACGTGAACAACTCACGTAATTTGAACCAATATGCAAGTTATGCTAACCGTTGGACTCCGGAAAATCCGTATAGTGATATTCCGGTTGCCAAGAACTCAAGTTCTAATAAAGTGGTTTCTTCGCGTGTGATTGAAGATGGTTCTTTCCTGCGTCTGAAAACTCTGACATTAGGTTATACTCTGCCGAAGAAAGTAATTAAGAAGTGGGGAATCGGCAATGCCCGTGTATATGTGGCAGGGCAGAATCTTTGGACAATCTCCGGTTATTCCGGTTATGATCCTGAAGTGTCTATCCGTAACGGTGCTTTAACGCCGGGACTTGACTACTCTGCTTATCCGAGAGCTTATGCAATCAACTTCGGAGTCAATTTAGGATTTTAATATTATTTGATCAGATAATAGATATAAAGAAGAATTTATGAAAACGATAAAAATAACATTCCTTTCTTTGGTAGCCGCATGTACGATGGCCTCATGTGACTTTTTGGAAAAGGAGCCTTATAAGATTACTCCGGAAAATTACTTCCAGAATGAAACGGAAGTTTCCAATTTCCTGACCGGTATTTATGCGAATCTATCGCAGACCTCTTTTTATGGTAATGATTACATGGTTCTTGCAGGAGGTGACGACTTGGAATTTTATGGCGGGTCTACCGGACGTATTTCCAATACTGGTTTGATTTGTAACAATACGACAACCAGTGACGCTGCTGTTACACAGTTCTGGGCGGATTTGTATAGTGGTATCGAACGTGCGAATATGCTACTTGAACATATTGACAATGTACCGAGTATGAGTGCGGAAAAAACAGCCCAATATAAATCGGAGGCTCGTTTCCTGCGTGCATTTTATTACTTTAATCTGGTTCAATGTTGGGGAGATGTTCCTTTGAAATTGGAATCTACTTATTCATCCGGTACTGTAACTAACAAAGATATTGCCCGTACCGACAAAAATGTGATTTATAAGTTTATAGTGAAAGAGATGGAAGAGGCAGCCGATGAAGGTTTACTTTCAGCCAAAGATCTGGGATATAAGCCTAATCGCATTTCAAAGTCTGCCGCATGGGGAATTTTGGCGCGTGTCTATTTGTTCTGGGCAGGTGAGCATAATCGTGATGACCAACCGGAACCTGCGGAAGCGAAATCTTACTTTGAACGTGCCAGTCATTTCGGACAGTTGGTAATGGGTGCAGGTCATGATCTTTCTACTAATTATTGGGATGTATTTATTGATATGTGTTCTAATAAATATAATACATCCGGTAAGAATGAAAGTATTTGGGAAGCTGAGTTTGCCGGTGACGGTACGGGTGATGTTCGCTCGGAAGGACGTATTGGTAATACAATCGGGCTTCAATGTTCGGACTTCTCTTCTCAATCTAGTTTGGTGGGAAAAGCAGATCCGGGATACTCTTACGGATTCCTTTGGTCTACTCCGAAACTTTATAACTTGTATAAGAGTCATGGTGATATGAAACGTTTCACATGGAATATAGCACCTTTTACTTATCGTGCTCTTGATTCTGACGCTGATAAAGATATTAAGGGTAAGGTTGGTATTGTGGGAAGAACCTTTGAAACTGAGGAATTATATAAAGTAGTAACAGGTTCTGATTGGTATGAATCTTATGATTATGATGGTGCGGATGAAGGTACTCAATTTGTTAGTAAAGGAAGTCAGAGGGGAGACGTTTATAAGAAACAAACGGTCGGTTTGGAGCGAAGAGATCTCTGTTGTGCTAAGTTCCGTCGTGAATATGAACCTGCTGCAAAAAGAAATAAGAATCTTACTTCCATTAATTTCCCGATTCTTCGTTACTCAGATGTATTATTAATGGTTGCTGAGGCTGAAAATGAGTATTATGGTTACCCTACACAATTGGCTCAAGATTGTTTGAAGGAGGTGCGTGAGCGTGCTGGGGTAAATGTTGATCGTTATATTCCTTCACTGACTACACAGTCAAAATTCCGTGAAGCCATTAAAGATGAACGTGCAATGGAATTGTGTTTTGAGTATACACGTCGTTTTGACTTAATTCGTTGGGGAGAGTTTGTCGAAAAAATGAACGAACAGGCTGAGGCGGCTCAAGTCGGGAATCTTTGGAATCAGGCTTCGCAGGTGGTACAGTTTTTCCGTGTGACTTCTGCTTATAGGTATTTCCCGATTCCGGATGCAGAGCGTGCTGTGAACAAATTGATAACGACTAATAATCCGGGTTGGTAATCCGCTTTTATTTTCATTAATAACTTAAGAAGAGAATATGATGATGAAAACATATAAATTATTATTGTTAGGTTTGGGAGCTCTTTGGTTCACTTCATGTGAGAAAGAATTGGATCGGGATCTGACCGATGTCAGCGTAAGTGTGGCTACCAACGAAAATGTAAGATATGAAGGGAATATCCTGACCGTAAAGAGGGGAACACCAATAGAATTCCTTTTGCATGGAGATCCGGATTATGTATCTTTCTTTAGTGGGGAGATAGGCCACCAATATATTTATCGTGACCGTAAAGAGATTAATGTGGATGATATTGAATCTTGTATTTTGAAGTTTTCCGTTTGGGCACAGTATGGAAAAGGCGAATCAGGTGAACTCAATTCTTGCAGAGATATGTTTGATGTTTTGTATTTAGCTGAAAAAGAAGACCCGGCAAATCCTGGACAAACAATAGTCTTTCCTGGTTTGAGTAAGACTAATTTTGAAGCGGATTCTATTTTAGTAGAAAAACAAACACCTTGGGAAGTACTTATTCCTAGAACTGAGTTGCCGCAAAAACCGGTATCGAATGCTACACAAGCTACTCCTTGTGAGAGATCTGTAAAAGATTATATTGGTAAAAAGTTAACTGTAGCTTTTGTCGTGAATAAGGATGAAAAAGAAGCTCCATTCGATCCTAAAGGTTCTGCTGCATATCCAGACGGAAGTACAATTATTCAGTCCACTTTTCATGTGCAGGATATGCACGTAGAAACTAAATGGAAAAATGGTCGTGTAACAAAGCTTTACGCAAGCTCATTTGGCTTTACTCCACTAAATATGAAAAATAAGACAGAGTTTAAGGACCAAAATAAGGATTATATGCCGGCAGATCGTGAATATGGTTCTGTCACTGCCGGTGGTGTAAATGGTTTGTGGAACTTGACCGGTATAGCAAGTGGCGGAATGGTTATCAATGGAACTTCAGCCGGTAATCCATGGAAGTACAGTTGGCTTGTTTCCGACTATATTAACTTAGTAGAATGTCCGGAAGTGGATTCATCCGTGAAAGTAAAAGATGTTTCTTTGGATGTGGATACTTATAGTTATACATACGATCAGGTAGGTACTTATACCGCTACATTCTTGATGAATAACTTTAGTTATGCACATGAGGCATCTAAGATTTGTGAGTTGATAATCAATGTAACAGAATAACTTTAAATACTATACAGATTATGAAGTACATAAAATCGTATATACTTTTCTTCTTGATGGTCTTTGCCGTTACAGGTTGTACAACGGATGACTTGAAAGATGATGTGAACGACCTGAAAGATAGGGTGACGCTTATTGAGGAACAGGTGAAATTATTAAATGATAATTTGGCGGTGATAGCTTATATTCTCGATCCTCAGAATAAGACAATTGCTAATGTTGAAACCCCAACCAAAGATCAATATGTGATTACATTAAGTAATGGCGAAAAGTTGACGCTTACTATCGGAAAGCCGGGAACGATTGATGAACCGGAAATTACAATTGGTGAAGATGGAATGTGGTATGTCAATGGTGAATCCACAGGTGTGGTAGCTGTTGGAACAGATGGTAAGAATGGTGAAGGTTATCCAGAATTTCGTGTGGAGCAAGGTAAATGGCAAGTGCGTTTCGGAGATGGAGCGTGGAGTGATGTGGAAGGTGGAGATGTTGCTGGTGGCGTATCCTTAGGTGATCAGATTTTTGAGTCAGCTGAAGTGGATGGCGATAAATTTATTGTAACATTAAAAAAAGATGGTAGTGTACATACGTTGCCTATTGTAGAAACCTTGAAATGTATTATTGATAAGTCTGGATTAACTTTAGATAAAGAAGATTTCCTTGTCGTAAATAGAGATGAAAGAGTAATCGTTCCAGTCCAAATAGAAGGGGAGAATATGCAGGTAACTTGTCCGCAAGGTTGGAGAGTGACTTTGAATAAATTGGACGTCGTTGATGAGAAAGGTAATAATTACCAATTATACATATTTGCTCCGGCATCAAGTGTTAAGTCTATGACTAGAGCTGTTGCCGATAATACAGCGGATGTGACGGTTCAAGTACAGAAAGGTGCGTTTTGGGCAGTAGATAAGATTCAGGTGCGGCTTCCAAAAGATTATAGTAATAATCTTGTTAAGTATAACGATGAAATGCCTGTTTCTGTTGGAGGGTTGGAAATTTCTTATCAAGATTATGGTGATGCTATAGAAATTACAGGTGACCATTCTATAACATCTGGTGGTGTTTATTTTGTATCTCAAAATGGTGTTACATTAACTTACGAACTGGAAACTACTTTAAAAGATTTGGTTATTATACCGACTACTGCGGATGTGACTGCAATTAATCTAACCATTAAAAAGCAAATATATTTCACTGGAACATTTGCTTGCCAGAATGTAGTATTTGAGAATGCTGTACCGTCTCAGTACCCATTACGTGCTAAAGAAACTGTTGGAAAGGTTGTTTTTGATAAGTGTAAGGTAAATGGTCTCTTAAATGGGCGTGGACTTATTATGCCGAATACACAAGAAGTTGATGGATTGAGCTATTTTGAGATGTCAAATTCTGATGTGAGATTAAATAAGTCTGGTCTCAATGTATATCTGGTACAGGAAATGAATTGTTCAAAGCTAGTTTTTAATAATAATATTGTTTATTTCTCAGGCATAGTACCTAATACGCAAACTTCTGATGGGCATATTGCTAATTTTAGAATATTTAATGGAGGTACAAGTAATTCAAATACATCTCGTAAGATAATTGATGATTTATTCTTTAGCTCTAATACTTTGATTGATGTGGAGTCATCTAGTGGTAGCGGTGTTACTGGCCTAATTTATTGTGGTGAAGCTAGAAATATAGTAATGAATAACAATATTTATTGGTTGAGTTTCCCAGCAACAGAGTTTGGAAAAACAAATCCTACAGTTGCAACTGTTATGTTAAGATGGGCAACTCTAAGTACTTCGATTAATAGTCAGTCTAACTTTGGCTATTGTGGCAATTCTGAAATGAAGTTAAAAGTATGTTATGCAAATTCACTACCGGAAGGTTTGAATGAGTTAATATTAAAAGACGATCTTTTCAACATTACGGATGAGAATACTTTTAATAAATCTAATGGAACCTTTACTCCAACAGCTAACTACAAAGCTTACGGTGCACAACGTTAAAACTAAGAATTATGAAGAAGATATTAATACTATTAATTAGCTTGTTACCTATTATCACTTTTACAGCTTGTGATGATAAGGACGATATACGTAAAGACATTGACGAACTTAATGCCCGTTTGGATGCGTTAACTGATGATCTGGAGAGTCTAAATGGAGATATTAAGAAGTTCCAAGATATGATGAAAGGAACTATACTTATCACTAAATATTCAAAGGATGAGAAAGGAAACTATACTTTATCTTTAAGCGATGGTACAGAATTGGTCGTTTATAGCGGGCAACCATTGGGCGAGATTCCTACACTTGGTGTGAATGACGCAGGTAATTGGACTTACACATTGAATGGTGAAACTAAAGAATTGATAGATGGAGAAAATAATCCTTGTCCTGCTGTTCCCGTAGACGGTAAAGATGGTAAAACACCAACTATCTCAATTGATGCGGACGGCTATTGGTGCTATGCTGTTGGAGATGGAGAGCTCAAACGTATAGAAGGACGTTATAATATAGCTGATATTACAAAGATACCAGGAGGAATATTTTCTGAAGTTACAGTGTCTGATAATGAGATGACTTTCACATTCGATGGTAGTTCGACGACAATTCCTTTGCTTGGAGGTTTGAATATGGCTTTTTATCAATCGGATGGAAAGATAACTTCCGTTGAGGTGGAAAAAGAAGCTTCTATAAAGATAACTGCTAAACAGACCTATGTGAATAACATTATTGTCGATCCAACTCCTTTGATAGTAAAATTGACTGAAACTGAGACGGATAATTTGACGATTAGTGCTAAGGGGGTAGAAATCGGGGAATATACTGTCCATTTCCAGATATTCTCTAAAGAAGGATATCGATTGATTAAATCATTGACGGTGACGGTTAAATAAGTCAAACTAATAAAGTAAGGAAATTATTATGAAATTCTATCAATCATTTATATTATTCAGTTTGTTTACACTAGCCTTTGTGTCATGTAATACAGACGATTTGGAACGAGACATTGATGCATTGAAAGATCGTGTTGCTAGTTTCGAGACACAGGTACAGCAGTTGAACGATGAAATGAATATAATTCGTGTGCTGCTAGATGGTAACAAAACCATTACGGATTATTCCATTGATGGTGATACTTATACATTGACCTTGAGTAATGGTGAGACATTGACTTTGACTCCAGGTGTAGTAGGAGGCAATTACCCTTCTATTGAAATTGGTGAAAATGGAAACTGGTTTATTGGTGGTGAGGATACCGGTAAACGTGCTAAAGCAGAGAATGGCAATGATGCGGAAATTACTCCACAATTTAAAATTGAAGCAAATCCGGCTGACGGCGATAAGAAGTATTGGTACGTAAGTTATGACGAAGGTAAGAATTGGAGTGTATTAGAGAATGGTTGTGCTGAGGGAACTAATACAAGTGAGAACCCTATTGAGAGCGCAGTTGTAGAAGGGGATAACTTTAAAGTTGTTCTAAGTGATGGTAGTGAGCATTTTATTCCTATTGTGCAAGGTTTGGAATGTGCGATTAATATACCTGAAGGTGTAACGGATGGGCTTTGGAGTGTTGCTGGCGGTAGTCAATCTTCTTTTAAGGTGAAAGTGAAGCTGGCAGAAGGTGATTTGGTAAGAGTGAATGCTCCTGCCGATTGGAATGCGAAAGTTTCAAAATATCAAGTTGGTGATACGGAAGTTACTGTAACTGTTACTCCTCCTTCCACTCCAAGTGAATGTATAATTGTGGTAGAAGTAACTCATGGAGTGAATACGGCTACCGATCAGATAAAGGCTAGAACGACTTCTGATAGTTATTGGGCAGAATATCAGGCCGGGCTTGATATAAAGATTGGTGATGTGGTAATTAACAAGTTTGATTATCCGGATGCGGTGTTATTGACAGATGGTGGGCAGATAGCCGGTCAAGGCATTTACTTTATAGCGGAAAATGCAACAGTTAATTGGATAGGCGGAAATAATAATTTGATAGTTCTGGCTGAAAAGAAGGATAATTATCCGAATGTGAATATTGTAGTGGATAAGGGAATCGTTTATTTAGGAAACACGGGGAATGGTTCTGGACTATTATTTAAAGGAATCCGTATATATCGCGAAGGTACTGCTGGTAATTATTGGTTTAATGCGAAAAATACAATAGACAGATTGGTTTTTGATCAATGTAGAATTGATATGACTAAAGATAAGGGTTTTTCTTTCCTAAGTTCAGGGGGGAGTATTGCTAATATGCTGGTGCAATCATGCTATATTTCAGTGCCTGCTATGTCAAATACACAAGGAACTATTAACTTTTGGAATTGTGCTGCTGGAACTCATTCTAAGATAATATTGCGTAATAATGTTTTTTATTGTAGTACCTCTGATGCCTCTGTATTACTTATTATGATTACTGCAAAAGATGCTGCTACTATAGGGGAGGTTATTGTAGAGAATAATACTTTATTAAATATTTTGTGTAATCATGGAACCTCATCGGGAACAGTGAAATTAACAATGGAGGAAAATTGGAGTATGAGGAACAATTTATTTTGGTATGACACGGATATTATAGTAGAGACTAAGGATGGAAAAAATGGAGATTTATCTACTTTGATGGCAAAGGCGTTAGTAGATAATTGCCTTCCTTATAATACTAATAAAGTGTTTTCTGCATTAACGGAGACAAAATTGATTTGGAAATATTTTAGAGAGCCGAGTAGTATTGTTGGTAATGCAATTACTGTCTCCACCGAAAGTCCGTTTGTTGATGGCACACTTGTTGATACCGAAGGTAAATACACTCTTAAACCTGAATATCAAGGCATAGGTGCAACAATCGAATAGTTGTTGCAACAGATTAGAATAAATAAAGGAGAGTCTGTTGGTATGAATAGAAGCTGGCAGATTCTTCTTTTCTTATCGTACCACTTAAATTCGAAAAACATGAAATATCGTTTACACTATTTGGCTACTTGTTTATTTATTGCTATGTCATTTATATCTTGTTCAGATGATGAAGTAATAAGTAATCAACCTATTCTAGAGCAACCAGAACAGTTAACGGAACTTATTGCTCAATACAACACTAATATTTCCGCCTATCAGGCTATGATGGATAATAAAGCGGAGATTGTTGATTATATCACTGATAGTAAAGGCTTTTATAAATTGCAACTTAGCAATCAACTGATTGTAGACGCTAATGCTCAGGCTACTGAAGATAAAGATATTCCTCTTCTGAGTATTGACGAAGATGGTTATTGGAATTATCTGTTAGGCGGGACTTCAGCTGTCCTTACTGACCTGCAAGGAAATCCTGCTCCTGCTTTAAGCAAGACGGGGAAAGGTATATTTACTCCTCAAATTGCATTAGGCAAAGACGGTTATTGGCAGGTTTCTTACAATGGAGCTCAATGGAAACGTTTAGGTAATAATATTGCTCCATCGTTGGCTGAGAAAACGGCTGCTAACTTTTCTCTTTATCGTTCCGTTATTTTAGATGAAGTAGCCAATACTATTACTTTAGAATCTCGTACGGGTAACGGTGTACTTAAACTGAATACGGTTAATAATGGTACGGCACAGGCATGGAAGAAATTTTTAATGAATAGTGATGATAATGTGTTGCTGGATTATTCGTATGCCGGATATGATCACGGTGAAACTGCCCCTAAGGATGGTTTTGCTTGGGGGTATAAGGTTTGTAATGTGAAACAACGCATGGAACAGGAGAATATTACTGCTTTAGAAGCTTTTACTCGTATATTGGATGAAAATAAACTTATTCGTAAAACGACTTCGAATGCTACTAATGCGAATGCCAAGATTGTGATTTACTTTCCTGCAGGTGAGTATGTTCTGCATGAAGAAGCTGGTAAGGACTTTTTTTATGATATCTTAGGAGGGAACTTCATTATCAAGGGGGATGGCCCTCAATTGACCCGGCTGGTGATGAAAACGCCGAATGGAGATACGGAGGCTACTAATGTTCCTATGTTAAGTATCAAACATACTAATAGCCCGAATAATGCAGGACATTCTCCGTTATTGGCGAATGTTGTAGAGAATGCGAAGAAAGGTGAGTCTAATCTTGTGGTTTCTTCAACTACCGGATTGAAGCCGGGTAAATGGGTACAGTTACGTTTGCGGAGTGGTAATAAAGATTTATTGGCAAAAGAACTTGGTCCTATTACTCCGACCGGCTCGTGGTCAATAGAACAACAGCCTGTTCCTATTACGGCAGAGAAATCTAATGATAATTACGGAATTAAAGTTACGGAATTTCATCAAATAAAATCAGTCGGTGGTAATCGCGTTGTTTTCTATGAACCGATTATGCATGATATTGACACTCAGTATGATGATTGTTTGGGTTGGGAGATTCGCGAATATAAGTATTACGAAAATGTTGGAATAGAGGATTTAACTTTCGTAGGTCAGGCAGTCACTCCGTATTATCATCACGGTGATGGTGCACCGAGTGACATAGATGCATGGCGATATGATCAAGAATATAGACCGATCGCTATGGTACGATTAGTTAATTCCTGGGTACGTAATGTAGATTTTGAGAGTGTAAGTGAAGCGTTGACTATTTCCGAATCAGCCAATTGCTCTGCCTATAATATTGAAATCAGAGGTAATCGTGGACATGGAGCAGTACGTGCTGCCGGTTCGACACGTATCTTCATTGGTAAGATAAGTGATCAAAGCAAAGATGGAACAGCTAATAAATATGGAGTTATCGGTCAAGGTCAGTGGCATGGATGTGGTGTTTCCAAACCAAGTATTGGTAATGTGATTTGGAACTCGAACTGGGGTAGTAATGCTTGTTTCGAATCTCATGCCACGCAACCTCGTGCTACTCTATTTGATAATTGTAGTGGTGGGTTGGTTCGTTATCATGCAGGTGGCGCAGAAGATGAAGCGCCGAATCATTTGAGTGATTTGACTATATGGAATCTGAATGTGACCGGAACAATTGATGAACAGAAGCGAGACTTTTCCACTAATTTCACTTGGTGGAATAATACAGATAAGTGGTGGAAGATTTATCCGCCTATCGTAGTCGGTACTCATGGCCAGGCCGTGACATTCTCACAAGAGGAAAAACAGCTTACTTATGAAGAAAGTACTGGAACGAGGGTTACTCCCGAGTCTCTTTATGAGGCACAGTTGGAAAAACGTCTGGGAGCAGTACCAGCTTGGTTAAGGGCTTTGAAATAATAATACTGGAATAAATGAATAATTTCGTAAAGAAATTCCGGCAAATGGCACCTGTGATAAGTATGATTATATCACAGGTGTTGTTGCTTGGATGTAAGGATGAAGATTCAAAAGAATATATCGAAGGGCAGATTCCGGAGACGGAGGTTGCTGCGTATATTGCACAAATGAATCAGGATATTGCTGATATGCAGCAGTTGGCAGATGGAAAGTTGAGGGTGCTTACTTATTTCCAGGAACAGGACAACGTTTGGGTAATGGAGTTGGAGAACGGTCATATTCTAAGGATCTATCCAGAGGTAGAGAAAAACGAAAAAAAGGAAATTCCCATATTGGGGATTAATGAATCAGGATATTGGATATACGAGTTCTATAATACGGAGGACATACTGACTGATGCGAACGGTGAGTCGGTAGCTGCTCTTGCTAAAACGGGAAAAGGGACATTTGTACCACGGTTGAGGCTGAATGAAAAGAACTATTGGGAAGTGTCATTCAACGGGATACAATGGAAGCAACTGACTAGTAGGCCAGTAGATATTATTTCTACTACATCGGCTGCTTATTCTTTAATGAATGGACTTGTCGCTGATGAAGAAAATAAGACTGTCGGTTTGTCTTTGTGTTGTGGAGAGTTGACAATAACTTCTGTTGTGCTGGGAAAGGGTACTACTGAAGCTTGGAATAAATTTGTGTTAGGAACTTCGGATAATGTTCTGCTCGATTTCTCGTATGCCGGATATCATCATGGGGAAGTAGCTCCTCCAGACGGTTTTTCTTTGGGATACGAGGTGATGAACGTGAAAGAACGGATGAATGCGAAAAATCTGACAGCTCGGGCTGCATTGATTGATATTTTGCAAGAGAAGAATCTGACCCGCAAGAATGGTACAAATGGAAATAATCCGAATGCCCGTGTTGTGATCTATTTCCCTGAAGGAGAGTATGTGTTGCATAATGAGGACGATAATGGTATGAGAGAGCCGGAAGCGGGAAAAACGTATGCAACAGATAGTAAAGGGAATAATACAAGTTATAGTATTCCTATTACCGGCGGACATTTGGTTATTAAAGGTGACGGTCCGGATAAGACTAAGTTGATTATGGCGACTCCTAATTTGCCCGGAAGTACAGAGGTGATGTATTCATCTCCATGTATGCTTGAACTGAAACATAATTCGGAAACCCGCAAGATGTGCACTGTAACCTCTGACGCAAAAAAAGGTACCTATGTGGTAGAAGTAGATGATGCAACCGGTTTGAACAAGGGTGATTGGGTGTGTCTGTATTTAAAGGATAATACTCCTGAACTGGTAGATAAAGAATTGTCTCCATATAAGGCGGAGGCAACGATGACTAATATAATAGATAAGGGTGTGCAGGTACAGGATTTCCATCAGATTATAGCTAAAAGTGGTAATCGTATTACTTTTAAAGAGCCGATTATGCATGAAGTGGAAGCACGTTGGAAATGGGAGATTCATCAGTATCCGCATTATGAAGAAGTGGGAGTGGAGGATTTGTCTTTTGTGGGACAGGCAAAAGATGATTTCAAACATCATGGCACTTGGGAGGACGACGGTGCATATAAGCCATTGAATATGGTTCGATTAACTAATTCATGGATGCGACGTGTGAAATTTACAAGTGTGAGTGAAGCTACTTCCATTATCAATAGTGCCAATGTGTCGGCTTACGATATCACGATAGAGGGAAATCGTGGTCATTCTGCTATCCGCTCTGCAGGTTCTTCGCGTGTGTTTATCGGTAAGGTGACAGACCGCACGAATGGTTTGTTGATTGATAATAGAAGTGTGTATGAAGAGGGTGCCGGACAATATCATGCTTGTGGCGTTTCCAAACCGAGTATGGGAGCAGTTATCTGGCGTGTGCATTGGGGGAAAGACGCTTGTTTCGAGTCTCATGCCACGCAACCCCGCGCTACGTTGATAGATGCTTGCAAGGGTGGATTCATGCAATTCCGTCAGGGAGGTGATTATGATCAGTTGCCCAATCATCTGGATGATCTTACCATCTGGAATATGTATTCGGAAAGATCCCGAACTGCAAGTGGTAATTCCGCTCCTTCTGGAGTATTCGATTGGTGGCGTATCGGCTTTAAAGGGTGGAAATTCTTGCCACCGACGATTGTCGGTTTTCATGGTGATCCGTTGAATTTTGTACAAGAGCAGGTAAAGCTTGACGAAAGTCATGGTACTCCAGTAGAGCCGGAGTCATTGTATGAGGCACAATTGGAACGTCGTTTGGGTTTTGTGCCTGATTGGCTGAAAGCGTTGAAATAGGTATAAAGAAAGCTACTATAAAAGATAAATAATTATGAAATTGAAGAATTGGATCGGTCTATTGCCATTCTGTGCAGGGATGTGTCTATCGCCTTATACTATGGGTAATGTCCGCACAAACTACTCGGCACAGACAGAAATGTCAGTGTCTGATGTGGAAGTGAAGAAGAAAGAGTTGAAGGAGTTTAGGAAAAAGTATAAACTGCCCGTTCCGAAAGCGAATCAAAAGGAAATAGATGCTGCTTTGATGCAAGTGCAGTTGTACCAATTGGAGCGGGTAAATGAGACAACGGTTACCGGTGCTTCAATATTAAATAAGGGTAAGATAACTCTTCAGCAGGGACGGGATATCGCTAAAACAGTGCGTGCATTGGCTTTTGCTGCCCAACGTGACGGAGGTGAGGCTAAAAAGAGTTTTAATCTCTATCTGGATTTTCTCTTTACGGGAAATATCATAGAGAGTATTCCCAAGTATAAGTATAGTAATTATGATGATGTACGTAAAGTCCCGGCTGATTTGCTGAGTGCATTGTCCGTATGTGATGATATAAGAAGAGGAAGGTTGATTGCTGCTGTATGGAACTTATTGGAGGCCGAATGGCTGTATCTGAATGCGGAAGAGTTGAAATTAAAGGTGAACTCTGATTATATTTATAATGTTGTTCCGCACTTGTTTATCTGTGCGGTTCACAATCCGAATGATGAGCAAGCCATCAAAGATTTGACTGCCTTTTCTCATTTCCTGTCGGGATGTACCCAGTACAGCCCTAGCGGATATGATATACTGAAACCTGACGGAACAGGATTTCATCATAATACCCATTATAACGGATATATGTATTCATACCGCACTTGGGTGGAATATATGGGACGGCTGAAAGGCACTTCCTTCCGTATTGAGAAGGAGGCATATCAACGGATGAGCAAAGCTGTGGTTAGTATTTATTTGATGGCGGTACGTTCTGAATCGGATAAAGATCGGTATTTTGCGAATAGTATGGCGGGCAGACACCCTTTTACCGGTTTGGGGATTAATTTTTCGCGACAATTGTTTGAGACATTGATTGAAGTGGGAGGAGATGTGCTAGGGATTCCGTATGATCAGGAATTAGCTTCTTACTACAATTATTTTTATAAGACGAAGAAGTATAAGGATGCTCCCGAACTGAAAGCGGATGGCTTTTATCAGTTTAATTTCAGCCCGGCAGGAGTTTACAGACAGGGTAATTGGCTGGCAGTGATGCGTTGTCCGACTACCAACTTTTGGGGTGGAGAGATATATAATAAAACCAATCGGTTCGGCAGATACCAAAGTCATGGAACGCTGGAAATACTTTATGAAGGTGGACTTGCCAAGTGTGGTTATCCCGCTGATAAAGAAAAGAAGAGTGCCGGTTGGGACTGGAATATGATGCCCGGAAGTACTACTGTACATTATACGGATTGGAAGGAAATGACGCCTAATAAAAATGATGCTGACCGTTTCGACCAAAAATCAACAACGACTAATTTTGCAGGAGCATTGGCTTGGAAAGACTGTGGTCTTTTTGCGGCTGCTTTCGATCAGGATGATCGTTGGGGAAGTCGTCGTTTTGAACCGACTAACCTTTCTTTCTGCAAGTCCGTATTTGCCATTGATGGAATGTTGTATAGTCTTGGTACTGATATAGAGGCGAAGGGCGACTATTCGGATGAATGGATTACTGCTACAAATCTTTTCCAGTCTATTGTATCTAAAGAATCCGGAGATATGACTGTAAACGGACAGACAATGAAAGCAGGCAAAGAACAGATTATAGAACCACAGGCTGCCGCGTGGATGGTTACTCCTACCACTACCGGGTATTTTGTTCCGAAAGGACACGACCGGTTGGTGATTAAGTACGGTGAACAGACTACTCCTTCATCAGCGGGTATGGCTGCCGGAATGGGAAAGGAGACTGCTGCAAAGGCTTATCTTCATCATGGGGTGAAGCCGGAAAAGAAAAGTTATCATTTTATGGTTGTTCCGGGTACTACTTCCGAACAGATGAAGGAACTTGCCAAGAAGCAAGAGCAGGAGAAACTGTTTAAGGTCATCACTGCACAAGATTCTGTGCATATAGTGAAGTATCTTCCTGCATCTACCATTGCATACGCTCTGTTTGCTCCGATCTCTAATTTATCGGCAGGAGTGGTATGTGCTTCTAAAACGGAGTTGCTGGTAATGGAACGTCCGGATAAAGGTGGAAGCGGACTGGAACTGGCGTTGTGCAATCCTAATCTTCGTCCGAAAACGATTGGCAAAAATAATTGGCGGACTACACCTACAGAAGCTTCGATAGAGTTGAAGGGTAAATGGGCAGTGAAAAGTGGTGATGAAAGCCAAAAGATTACGTTGGAAGAGAATGCGGCAGGAAATACAGTATTGAAGACTGTATTGTTCGAGGGAATGCCTGTTTATGTGTCGTTAGTGAGATAGTAGATCAAGAAAGAATGGTATGAATATGAAGAAGTTGTTAAGTATATTAATGTTGAGTTGGGCGTTTGTTTGCGGACAGGCACAACAGTCGGTAGATATGGACTGGTGGCGTGAAGGTCGCTTTGGTATGTTTATTCATTGGGGATTGTATTCAGTTGCTGCCGGTGAATGGAATGGAAAGCCGGTGGATGGCATCGGTGAGTGGATACAGAATTTTGCCAAGGTCCCTAACAATGAATATGAGAAACTGGCTGATAAACTCACGTTAGCTAAATATAATCCGGAAGAATGGGTGAAATTAGCAAAGCAAGCCGGAGCTCGTTATATTGTATTCACGACTAAACATCATGAAGGCTTTTGTATGTATCCGAGCGAGGTGTCTGATTTTGATATTGAGCGTACTCCTTATAAGAGAGATCCTTTGAAAGAACTGGTAGAAGCTTGCCGTAAGCATGGGGTAAAAGTCGGATTCTACTATTCTCATCGGCAAGATTGGCGGGAAGAAGACGCTGCTGTGATGCAGAATGAATATGACGGGCATTATGGTAAGCCGAAATCGGAAGTAAAACCGAATTTGGACCGTTATATCAGGGAAAAGGCTTTACCGCAAATGCGGGAATTGCTTACCCGATACGGTAAAATTGATTTGTTATGGTATGACACTCCGTTTGACCTGACGAAAGAACAGAGCCGGACATTTGTAAATGTAGTCAGAGAATTACAGCCGGAATGTATTGTGAATGGTCGTGTGGGTTATAATCTGGGAGATTATGGAGCATTGGGAGACAATGAGATGCCTTGTTCGCGTGTGAATATGGATTTGGAAATGGTGGCTACCATGAATCATACTTGGGGATACAAAAAGAACGACCAAAACTGGAAGAGCCCGAAAGATATTCTTTGCTCATTGATAGAATGTGCGAGTCGTGGAGTGAACTATATGGTGAATATCGGTCCGAAGGGGGATGGAACCGTACCACAACCGAGTATTGATATAATGGATTTCATCGGAAGGTGGATGCAGAAGAATTCGGAAGCTGTCTACGGAACAACCGGAAATCCTTTTAATGATAACTTCCCTTGGGGGTATGTTACACATAAGGGTAATGTGATTTATCTGCATCTTTTGAGGGAACCTCTGAACCGTTGTATTGCATTGAAGGGTTTGTCGACATCCATTACAAAGGCAGAAATACTTGCTTCCGGTAAGAAAGTGACGGTGACTAATCAATCGTATCCGATATTAACAGTTCCTGCTCATCTGAATTATGATGAAATTCCGGTGCTGAAGTTGGTATGTAAGTCTCCGGTACGTTTTAGAGAGGATAATTACATGAACGAGAATGTAGTCAGTATTCCGGTGGCAAGTGGTAAGATTATTCCGGGCAAAGAGGGAAGTCTGACGATTGCTGAAGGTGGAAATACACAAAACTTCCATGCAGGTACTGGTAAGTTACAGCTGAAATGTGTGATTGACGAGCCGGGTACTTACAAAGTGCGTGTATTCACTAGTCGCCATTGGAGAAGATCATTTGCTGAGGGAGCTAGAATTACATTGAAAGTGGATGATAATACTCCGTTCAATTCCGTATTGATGAAGAAAGACGGGGAGTTGTCCAATGTACGCCAGAACTCCTACCCGGAAACATGGAGTGATATCGGTACGGTACACTTCAAGCAGAAAGGCGCAAAAGGATTGGAGCTTTCTGTGAATGCGACAGGCACGTTTAGTCGTTTGGGATTCTTTGGGGAGGATATCCAGAATGAGAGTGAGAAAAACATTCGCTTTATGAGAATAGAGCTAATCAAAGAAGCCCACTGATGTTCAAAGAGCAGACAATTCTTTACTTTTATGAAATAACTTTTTTCAATAGGAGTCAAAGTAAAAGAGAGGAGCCTCACGGTTCCTCTCTTTAGGGGGTTAAATTGATTAAAGTCCGATTTTATTATACGTTTTCAATAAGGTTAGAAAAATCGTGTGATATATTGCTTTTTGTTGTAACGCATATTCACTGTTTTATATTTTCTACAAATGTATGGATTTTGCGTGGGTGTAGTGGGTGTTATTATTCAAGATAGGTGCAAAATCATACAAATCTATTATTCTCATATTTCTATTCTTCTTTTACACTTTCCAATAATGCGGATAACTCTTTTACAATCTCGGGATGTGACTTCGCTACATTCGTTTTCTCCGATGGGTCGGATGAGAGATCATATAGCTGAGGCTGTTTGTCATTACCCAGTTCCATCTTTGTCCAAAACTCGATAGCAGGACCATCACTTGGTTCAATATATTTCCATTGTCCCTTAACAATGGCAAGTGTGTTATTCAGATTTTGTTGGACTACATACTCACGACCTGTATTGTTTTTGCCTAAAAGTACATCCAGATGTTCCTGGCTGTCGGGGGCTGCACCTTTGCGCAAGGGCTGATTCAGAAGCGAAGCAAGTGACGCGTAAGTGTCGATCTGCGAGAAAAGTGCCTGTTGTTTGGAAGGCTGTATTTTAGCAGGCCAGCGAATGATAAAAGGAATGCGGGTACCGGCTTCGTAAGCACTGTATTTGCCACCACGATAGATTCCCATTGGAGTATGACCATTAAGATTCTCGTAGGCATAGTCCTGATAGCCGTCGTCAATCACGGGGCCGTTGTCACTGGTGAAGATCAGAATGGTGTTGTCGGCTATGTTGAGGCTATCCAATGTGTGCATGATTTCACCGATAGTCCAGTCTAACTGAAGAATCACATCGCCACGTGTTCCAAGTCCGCTTTTTCCTGCAAAACGAGGGTGGGGGATACGGGGCACATGCACGTCTTGCGTACCCATATATAAGAAGAAGGGCTCTTCCTGATGTGAGGCAATGAAGTTCCTAGCCTTGTCAGTGATGATGTCGGCTATGTCTTCATCTTGCCAAAGAGCGGATTTTCCTCCGGTCATCCAACCGATACGGGGAATACCGTTAATAATGGTATTGTTGTGTCCTTGACTGGGCTTTAATTTCACAAGTTCCGGATTTTCCTCTCCCGTAGGCCAGTCACCTACTTTGTGGTCGTAGCTGACGGTGATGGGATCGTTCGGATCAAGATTCACTACACGTCCGTTTTCAACGAATACGCAAGGAACACGGTCTACGGTTGCCGGAATGATGAACTCATAATCGAAACCGATACTTTGCGTATTCGGACTGATTTGGCTGTTGAAGTCTGTTCCGCCTTTCGGCCCCAGTCCCAGATGCCATTTGCCGACAGCACCGGTAGCGTATCCGGCGTCTTTCAGCATATCGGCCATTGTAACGCAGGCAGTGTCGATGATAAGTTCCGAGTTTCCGGGAGCAATACCCGTGTTTTCCTGCCGCCAGGGATACATACCCGTCAAGAGCCCGAAACGGGAAGGGGTACTGGTAGCCGAAGTGGCGTAAGCATTGGTAAATTGTACTCCTTGTCCTGCCAGGCGGTCAATATTGGGAGTACTAACTTTACTCGCTCCGTAACAGCTCAAGTCACCGATGCCAAGATCATCCGCAAATATATAAATGATGTTCGGCTTCTGAACGTTTTGTCCGTTGTTCTTTTGAGGTGCGTGATTGCAGCCGGTTAGTATGGCAATGCCGGGCAATAACGGGAATAGGCGTGAAACGTTTCTCATAATGTCTATCTTTTAGGGGTAATGTTACTGACACAAAGATAAACAATTGAGAAAACAAGGATGACTAGTAATGTACAACTGAAGTACAAAATAGTACACTCCTGATAATACCGGATATTACGCTGTTTCTTCTTCCCCTTCTTCTTTCTCTTCCCCTTTACGGTAGGCCAACGGACTGACGTGATAAATCTCTTTGAAGCACTTACTGAAATAGCGCGAAGAAGAGAAGCCGATTCGGTCGGAGATTTCCGTGATATTCAGTTCCGGATTGTTCCGGAGCATGACAGCTCCTTTCTTGAGACGTATACTTAGGATGAAGTCGTTCGGAGTCTGTCCGGTAACGGCTTTCAACTTGGTAAACAGATTAGTACGTGCCATACCCATTTCGCGGGCGAAAATGTTGACGTTGAAATCCGGATTGTCCAAATGGCGTTCAATAATAGCCATAGCACGGTCCAGCATTTCCTTATCCATCGGGTTGGTAGCCAGCATTTGTGCGAAAGCCTGCGGTTGCTTGCTGAATTTCTCCTGTAACAGTCTGCGGGAATTAACCAAGTTGTTGCAACGGGAAATCAGCAGGTTTGTATTGAACGGCTTGGTGATATAGTCGTCCGCACCGATTTTCAGTCCCTCAATATTATGTTCTATCGCAGTACGGGCTGTCAACAGTACCACCGGAATATGACAGGTATTAAAGTCTGTCTTGATTCGTTTGCAAAGTTCTGTTCCGGACATACGGGGCATGACGACATCACTTAATATAATGCTAGGCATCTCTTCCTTCACTTTTTCCAAAGCCTCTTCTCCATCGGATGCGGTTGTAACCTGATAGAATGTTTCGAAAATGCTGACTAGCATTTGTTTGATAGATTCATTGTCTTCCACAATCAACATCTTGGCATCCTCAATACGCTTGTTGCTCTCTTCTTCTTTCCATTCGGCATCGGGCAATACCTCAACCGAAGGAACGAACACGTCTGTTGGTTGCTGAATGGTGGATTCTACATCTTCCTTGACGATCTGCTCTTCCGTAAAATGTTGGTTCCCAAGCTTGAGGGTGATGATGAAGCTGCTTCCCTTGCCGGGTTCACTTTCCACACGGATAGTGCCGTGATGCAGTTCTACGATTCCCTTTGTCAGCGCCAGACCAATGCCTGTTCCGGCTCCGGTGTTCAATGAGTTCAGATGTTCGGTTTGGTAGAAACGGTCGAATATCTTATCGATTTCGGCAGCAGCAATACCCGAACCGGTATCTTTTATTTCTATAATGGCATGGTCTTGCTCCTGCGACACCTTGATTGTTATCGTGTCTTCAGCTTTGGTATGTTTCAGAGCATTGGATAGAAGGTTATTGATTACTTTCTGCATCTGTTTCTGGTCATACCATACTTCAATGTCATCTGTTTGCTTGATGAAGTTGAAGTTTATCTGCTTGCTGCTTGCATACTCTAAGAAGAGCAGATAATTCTCGTAGAGGAACTCCACCAGATTATGCTTGCTCGTCTTTATCTTCATGTGTCCCTGTTCCTGTTTACGGAAATCAAGTAACTCTGTAATCAGTTCCCGTAACTGTAGACTGTTCTTATAGATTCCTAATACCTTATTATATATATTAGGAGTAAATGTCTGTACTTGCAACAACGTTTCCACTTGTCCTACAATCAGGGTAAGCGGGGTACGGAACTCATGGGAGATATTGGTAAAGAAACGAAGTTTGGACTGGTTCAGTGCTTCCAGGTCTTCGATATGCTTCTTTTCGTATTTCAATGATTCCCGCAGCTTGATACGTGAATTGTAGTTCTGGATAAGGAACCAGAACAGGCTGATTGTAATGACTGTATAGATCAGATAAGCCCACCATGTCTCGTACCAGGAAGGAAGTACCAGAATCTGGAGCCGTGCCTCTTCGATACCGTCCCGTTGCGATTTGATGATTAATGTATACTTGCCCGGATTCAGGTTGGTATATGTGATAAGCGTCTGTTTGCGGTATGTATGGTTCCACTCGTCGGAGAAACCTTCCAGGCGGTAGACTATCTCGTCTCTATTGGCGGGAATGAAATTGGATGTTGCATACTCCAGACTGAACATGGATTGATCTGATTTCAGGCTGATTTTGGGAGTATGACAGATGGATTGTTCGAGAATTCCCGTCTCATCTCCGGGAAGTACTTCTTTGCCGTTGACTAACAGGCGTGAAAGAATAATACTATATGATTTCGGTGTGAAATGCAACTTCTTCTCCCAGAAAGAGATCATTCCCTGAATACCTCCCAAAAATACTTCTCCATCGTGGGTTACGAATAGGGCATTCTCATTGACGGCTGTTAACGGGAATCCGTTTTCCGTACCATAATTGTAGAACTTCTTGTGCGGATAGTCGAACTGCGAGAATCCTTGATTGGTGATTAATAATAAACTTCCTTTTTGGATAGATGATTCGAATACTTCATAAATACAATCACTGGATAAACCATCTTTTTGTACATCGAAATTCTCGAAGTCATTGCTCTCTTCACGATAACGGTCAAGACCGCTTCCGGAAGTGGAGAACCACAGGTTGCCACTACTATCCAGCGTAATATTGTTGATGTTATTATTGCTGAGGCTATTCGGAGTAGCCGGATTATGTGAATAATTGGTCAGCTCCCCGCTGTCAAAGCGATAAGAGTAAACTCCTTCTCCGGTGGCTGCAATCCATAAAGTACCATTTTTATCGAAGCAAAGGCTTGCCACCATACCGATATTTCTTCCTTCTTTGGTTTCTTTAAAAAGTTGTCGGCAACTACCTGTGGACGGGCTGAAAAGGCAGACTCCGTTTTGTGTGGCGATGACCAGCTTGTCTTTGTAGGGTACGATATCGCGTACAATATCCGATGGCAGTGAAGCAGGATCTCCTGCTTTCATCCGATATATGGTAAAGCGATTGGTTCGCAAGTCGAGTTTATTTAATCCTCCCAGATGTGTACCAATCCACATGATGTCGTTGTTCCGGTCGTAATAGATCGCTTTTACGTTATTGTGCGAAATACTATTTTTCCCTTCTTCATGTCGATACCAACGGTAGGTATTGCTTTTCCGGTTGTAGACATTGACACCTCCCCCTTCGGTGCAAATCCACAGATTACCGTCTTTGTCTTCTGTCATTCTTCCTACAATCGGACTGCTTAAACCTTCTTTTTCCGTGTCTCCTACTTTGTAGCGGGTGTATATTTCGTACTCCGGGTTAAAGTAATTGACACCTCCGAAATAAGTTCCCAGCCAGATGGTTCCCTGACCGTCTTTTACGATACACCAGATAGAAGAGTGAGTGAGTCCGTCCGGTCTGCTGTCATCGGCTGTGTAAACCTGGAACTGACCGCTACTTTTGTCATAACGGTTCAAACCGTAGAATGTCCCTATCCATAAATTACCGGCATTGTCTTCACAACAGCTTCTGACAAAGTCGGAACATAGACTGTTCGGGTTTTGGGGGTCATGCCGAAGATTTTCGATGTTACCGTCTGTCGTTATGTGGTATAGTCCTTCCTCCCAGCTACCTATCCATAACTCTTTAGAGGAGTCTTCGTAGATACTTGTGATATTGCCTTTTGTGATAGGTTGGGATACTGTTTTGTTCTCCGACAGGCAGTAAACTCCGTTGCCGGTTGTCCCCATCCAGAGGTTCTTTTTATCGTCCAGATGCAGGCAGGATAAAGTGATATCCTTTCCAGCCAAATGATAATAAAGGTCGAAGTTACCCGTACTTTCGTTATACACGAAAACTTCCTCTCTTTTACCTATATATAGTTTCTCATTATAGTAGATGGCGTCTACATTCCCTTGCAGTAGTGTTTTAAACCGCTGAGTAGTCAGGTCAAATTCTGCGATACCGTCGGTACAAAGCAGGTACACTTTCCCCTTCTTATTTCCGGTGATACGCAATACAGTGTTGCTGAACAGGCTGTTCGGGTCATTTTTTTTGAGTTTAAAACTTTTGATATCGTTACCGTTATACCGGTTCAGTCCCTCGCGTGTGCCGATCCATATAATTCCTCTTTCGTCAATATACATACTATTGACAGAGAACTGTGAAAGGCCGTCATCCGTGGTCAAATGACTGAAAGTGATGTTTTGACCTTGTGTATGGACTGCAGAGATGCTTAAAAACAGCAGAAATAAAAGGGTTACTTTTTTCACTAATTCGTTCTTTTAAGGTATTACTATTGGCAAATATATTGTTTTTATTTGATTTCTGTGAACCTTATTAGAAGAAAGTAACTATATTTGTATCATCCAAACGAAAGAAATATGAAAGTAAAGAAAATTAGTGCGGCTAACGTAGAGGCTTGTTCGCTTCCGAAATTGTTCGATGAAGAAAAGATTGATTTCCAACCCATTCAATGTGTTAATTGGGCTGAGTATCCCTACAAGCCTAAAGTAAATTTTCGCATAGCTCACACGCAGGACTCTATTTTGTTGCATTTTAAGGTAAAGGAAGAGAGTATACGTGCCAGATATGGAGAAGATAATGGTTCTGTATGGACCGACTCCTGTGTAGAATTCTTTTCTATACCGGCAGATGACGGAGTGTATTATAATATCGAATGTAATTGTATCGGAACGATTCTGATTGGTGCAGGTCCTGCACGCAATGGTCGTGAACATGCTCCGAAAGAAATAACCGCCCTTGTGCAACGCTGGTCCAGTTTGGGTAATGTGCCTTTTGAAGAGCAGGCTGACGAATCCGGTTGGGAAGTAGCCTTGATTATCCCTTATAAAGTGTTCTTCAAACATCAGATTGATTCCCTTGATGGAAAAGAGATAAAAGCTAACTTCTATAAATGTGGTGATGAGTTGCAGACTCCCCATTTCCTGTCATGGAATCCGATAGAAATAGAGAAACCGGATTTCCATCGTCCCGACTTTTTCGGAACACTGGAGTTTGAATAATTTCTCACCACAGAGGACACGGAGAAAGGAAGATAAAAGTACATAATCCGGATATAATAAAAGCAGATTCATGTAGATATTGCAATGATTAATACTTATGCAATCTACATGAATCTGCTTTTTGGTGCCTTAGGTTTTACTATCTTTATTTTAAAACCTCTGTGTCCTCTGCGTCCTCTGTGGTGAGTATTATTTCACGATACCTCTTTCCGAGTTCTTCACGAAGTTTACGATATTCTCGATCTCCTCACTCATTGGCACTTGATCGATAATTTTCTGCACTGCATCCTGCACACTGAAATTACCTTGGTAAATCAGGCGATATGCATTGGCAATGTGCCGGAGGACTCTTTCCGAAGTATTGCGGTGTTGTGACAGAACCACGGCATTTACTCCGTGATATGCCACTGGATTTCCCGACATGATAACGTATGGAGGTACATCCTTGGATATGCGGCAACCACTCTGTACGAGCGTCCAGCTACCGATATGACAATATTGATGTAACGTGACATTACCACTTAGGATAACGCAATCGTCCAATGTACACTCTCCGGCAATGGTGCTACCAATACCAACTACACAGTTGTTGTTGATCTGTACGTCATGGCAAAGATGCACTTTATCCATCAGATAATTGCCATTTCCTATTTTAGTAGCATTGCCGGCAAATGTAGCACGGCTGATGACTACGTTCTCGCGAATATCATTGTTGTCACCGATAATCAGGCTGCTCTCTTCTCCCGTAAAGTGGAAATCTTGCGGTTCCGCTCCGAGAACGGCATTCTGATGTACCTTGTTCCCTTTTCCCATTTTAGTACCTTTCAGGATACTAGCGTAAGACATGATGATGCAATCATCTCCGATCTCTACATTCTTTTCAATGTAGGCAAAAGGCAGAACTGTTACATTCTTACCTAATTTTGCTTCGGGGTCTACGTAAGCTAACGGACTAATCATAATAGTATTATATATTTAAAGTTATTCTTATCTTCCACCACCCAGTGCCTGATAGAGGCTTACTACAGCTTGCATCTGATCAAAGCAGTCGGACACCTGAGAGAGCTGTGCACTCAAATAGGATTGTTGTGCAGACAGTACTTCCAGATAAGTTGAGGTTCCTAAGTTAAACAATTCTTTTGTATCTTCCGAAGCTTTCTGTGCAGATTCTACCTGCATTTTTCTGGATTCTACCTTTTCGCTGGTCTTTTGGTATAGACTTAACGCGTTGCTAACCTCACTACCGGCATTCAATAAGGCTTGTTGGAAAGATAATTTAGCCTGTTCCTCCTGCGCTTTGGCAGCTTTCAAGCGAGCGATGTTCTGTCCCCGATAGAACAAAGGCTGTGTCAGTGAACCAACAACGGAAGCCAATAATTTACCGGGATTAACGATCCCTGCTCCTGAATTGTTTGTCCATCCTGCCGAACCGCTGAGTGTGATTTGCGGATAGAAAGCGGCACGTGCAGAGTTGGTGTCATAGTAGCAACTTGCCAGTGACATTTCGGCTGCTTTTACATCCGGACGGTTGGATAACAATTGAATAGGTATGCCTGCAGAAAGCTCGGTCGGAAGTACTTGTGCTTCCAATACGCCACGCTTGATGGCATGAGGAGCTTCTCCTAAAAAAGTAGACAGGGCGTTCTCCGTTTCACGGATACTTTGTTCGATATCAGGAATGGTAGCAAGTACTTGTGCATAAGCAGCTTTACTTTGTTCAACACCGGCTGAATTGATGTTGTACATTGCTGCATCTTTCATCGCTTCCATCGTTTCGGCATTGCGCTTCAGAATTTCGGCCGTTTCTTTAGTTATTTCCAGTTGGCGGTCAAGCATTAACAACGTGTAGTACATATTGGCTACATTTGAGATTACTTGAGTTTGTACAGCCTGACGGTATGCCTTAACCTGTTTCAAAGTAACTTGTGCATTCCGTTTTGAGTTCAGTAACTGACCGAACAAATCGACTTGCCAACTGGCTGTGACCGGTAATGAATAAGTTTTTGTAGCTGCGTTCTTGTTAAAGCTGCTGATTGTTCCTTGTGGAGACAATCCCAAAGATGGGGCATAAGCCAGACGTGCAGACATCAGGGAGGCTTGTGCGGCTTTCACATTCTGCGCGGCAGACAAGAGGTCAGTATTTTGGTTCAGTCCCGCTTCGATGAGAGACTGTAGTTGCGGGTCGGTGAAGACTTCTCTCCACGGCAGATTACCGAAGTTGGCTGTATCCGAAACCAGTGTATCATTATCCGCTACCGGATCGCGATACAGGCCGGAAGTAGTGATGTCTTCGGGTCTGTCATACGACTTATAGATGTGGCAGCTGCTCAAGAGAGCAGTTGCGCACAACATATATAGAATCTGTTTCTTCATATCGAATTTCATTATTTAGCGTATTGTTCAATCTCTGTTACGGCATCTGTATTGTCGATATCTTCCCATTCCATCGGTTTAACTTTCTCTTGCAGATACTGGAAGATAACAAACAAGACAGGAACGATGAAAATCTGGCAAATCATACCGATTAACATACCACCGATAGAAGCTGTACCCAGTGTACGGTTACCGTGAGCACCTACACCGAAGGCAAACATCAACGGAAGCAAACCGACTACCATAGCCAATGATGTCATCAAAATCGGGCGGAGACGGGCACCGGCACCCAATACGGCTGCCCAAGTGATACTCATACCCATCTTACGACGGTCGAGGGCGAACTCTACAATCAGAATGGCGTTCTTTGCCAACAGACCCATCAACATGATTAACGCGATCTGCATATAGATATTATTGGACATCGTACCCAGAATCATCTTCAATGCCGAAATATTACCGATAGCACTTACACCGTTCACAAACAGGAAGCTGCCTAACAGACCGAACGGAACGGATAACAATACAGCCAGCGGAAGAATGTAACTTTCGTACTGTGCACTCAACAATAAGTAAACGAATACGAAACAGAGCACAAAAATCAGTCCGGTAGCACTTCCGCTACTTTGAGCCTCTTCACGCGCCATACCTCCTAATTCATACGTATAACCGGTAGGCAGGTTTTCTTGGGCAACCTCGGCGAGGGCAGTCAATGCCTGACCGGATGTATAACCGCTTGCCGGAGCTACCATTACTTTCATAGAGGTATAAAGGTTGAAACGGCTGATAATATCCGGACCATATACTTTCTCCACAGAGATGAACTGGGCAATCGGGGCCATCTCACCTGCACTATTACGCACCTTGATATTCTTCAAAGATTCCAAGTTTTTGCGTGACAATGGATCTGACTGAATCATAACACGATACATCTTACCGAAACGGTTGAAGTTGGATGCATACAAACCTCCGTAATATCCTTGCATGGTAGTGAGGATATCGCTCGGGCTGATACCTGCTTTTTTACAAGCTGCTGCATCGATGTCGATCATGTATTGCGGGAAATTCGGGTTGAAGGAAGTCTTTGCCGAATTGATTTCCGGACGTGCTTCCAGTGCTGCCGTATAATCATTAACCACATCGAAGAATTTGTTCAGGTCACCGCCGGTCTTATCTTGCATATTTACCTCAATATCCGTAGATGCCGAGTAACCCGGGATCATAGGAGGAGCGAAGAACAATACCTGTGCTTCTTTGATAATCTTTTGTGCACGCATATATAAGGAACCGACTACAACGTCTGAATTCTGTATCATGGAACGTTCGTCCCAGTCTTTCAGTTTGATGATGAAAGAACCGTATGACGGTCCCTGCCCACCGATAAAGCTGAATCCGGAAATCATGGTACGTGACAATACCGCAGGATCGGAAGCGATCAGACTGTCTACACGTGCCAGGATTTTTTCAGAACGGTCTTGGGAAGTACCCGGAGGCAATGTTACTGCTCCCATCAGCGTTCCGGTATCTTCATTAGGCACCATACCTGTCGGAGTGGTGTTCATGAAGAATACAAGTATTGCAATGGAAGCGACAACTAATCCCATAGACAACCATTTCTTCTGGATAAAGAACAATACTCGTTTCTTATAACGTTTCAGGATTGATTCGTATGTATCGTTGAATCTGTTTTTAAACTTCTTCGTACTCATTCCGATCAGTGCCAGAATACTAAGCACTACGAAAATTGCAGTAACTATCGGATTGATACTGAACAAACCAAAGATCATGCCAAGAATGGCAATAAGCGTGAAAGTAAGTGTAATTCCCGGATGCAACATCTTTCCGATAGCCTCGGTATATCTGTTGATCATGGTTGTATGGGCTGCCGTATAGGCTACTTTCATACGTTCTTTCAATGTGGAGTCTTCCGTTGTTCCGTCTTCTTTTTTGTGAGGTTTCAGAAGAACGGCACACAAAGCCGGACTCAAAGTCAATGCGTTCAATGCGGACAGACCGATAGCGATTGCCATAGTCATACCGAACTGACGATAGAATGTTCCTGCTGTACCTCCCATGAAACTTACCGGAACGAATACGGCCATCATGACCAGCGTAATAGATACGATAGCGCCGCCCAATTCATTCATGGCATCGATAGAAGCCAGACGGGCAGATGTATAACCTTGGTCAAGCTTGGCATGCACACCCTCGACGACCACAATCGCATCGTCGACCACAATCGCGATAGCAAGCACGAGCGCACATAACGTCAACAAGTTCAAACTGAATCCTACCAGGGACAGGATGAAGAAAGTACCGATCAGAGCTACCGGAATGGCGATAGTCGGAATCAATGTGGAACGTAAATCCTGCAAGAAGATATACACTACGATAAACACCAGGATAAATGCTTCGATCAACGTCTTCAACACTTCATGGATAGAAGCGAAAAGGAAGTCGTTGGCATTCATGGAGATGTTCAGTTTCAATCCGGTAGGCAACGTTTTTGATGCTTCATCCAACAATGCCTCAATATCACTGATGGTCTGTGTCGCATTGGTTCCTGCCATCTGGTATACGATACAAGTCACAGACTTGTGCCCGTCTACCCGGTTGGTAAAGTTATATCCCAAGCGGTCCAGCTGAATTTCTGCTATATCTTTCAGACGGAGTACTTCACCGTCAGGAAGAGATTTGATAACGATATTTTCAAACTCTTCAGGCTGTTGCAAGCGTCCTTTATAACGGATGGTGTATTGGAAAGTCTGGTTACTGCGTTCACCGAACTGTCCTGGAGCAGCTTCGACATTCTGTTCTGCCAGAGCAGCGGAAACATCACCGGGAACGAGCTTGTATTGTGCCATGACGTCCGGTCGTAACCAGATACGCATAGAATAATCCTGACCCAAAACGTTGGCGTCACCTACACCCTGTACACGTTGAACTTGAGGAATCAGGTTGATCTTAGCATAGTTTTCAATAAACGATTCGCTATATGTATCTGTCTCATCATATAGAGAGAATACTACCAGCATGGAAGTCTGGCGTTTTTGAGTGGTTACACCGACTCTAGTTACTTCGGCAGGCAGCAGACCTTGTGCCATAGAGACACGGTTTTGTACATTGACGGCGGCCATGTCCGGGTCTGTTCCTTGTTTGAAATATATGGATATATCACCGGAACCCGTGTTTGACGCAGTTGAGGTCATATACATCATGTTTTCTACACCGTTGATTTGTTCCTCCAACGGAGCAATCACGGAATTCAATACGGTCGATGCACTGGCTCCCGTATAGGTGGCTCTTACCGAAACGGTAGGAGGCGCGATGTCCGGATACTGCGTGATAGGCAGTGTCGCCAATCCGATAGCCCCCAGGATGACTATCAGGATAGAAATAACGGTTGATAGTACCGGACGGTTAATAAATCTATCTAATTTCATAATGATTATCTGATTATTAGTTGAAGGCTGTGGCTAAATTACCGTCGTGTTGGTCTTTCAAATGTTGTTGATAGTTTGCTTCTTTTTGCGCCGGTGTGATAGGCTGAACCTTCTGACCGTCTTTCAGGTTTTGTACTCCTTCGATTACGATTTTATCTCCTGAATTCAAACCGGAAGTAACCAAGTACTCTTTTCCGTTATCCAGATTGAAGATTTTGATTTCTGTATATTTTACCGTGTTGTCCGGTTGCAAAACATAAACGAACTTCTTATCCTGGATTTCTACTGTTGCAGACTGCGGTATAGTGATTACATTCTCCATGGTATAAGGAATCAGAACGTTTGCAGTACCTCCGCTACGCAATACATGTTCCTTATTCGGGAAGATAGCACGGATGCTTACCGAACCGGTAGATTGGTCGATAACACCTGTGATAGCATCTACTTTACCCTCTATATCGTATGTGGAACCATCAATTAATTGCAGTTTGATAGTCGGTATTTTGCTGATTTCTTCTTTGATAGTGCTACCGGACTTGGTCATTGCCAGCAATTCCTTTTCTGTCATTGAGAAGTATACATATACTTCGTCAATCTCGGAAACAGTAGTCATCGGTGTAGCGATAGAAGGACTTACCAATGCTCCTACACGATAAGGGATATTGTTGATAACGCCATCTGACGGACTTTTAACCTGTGTGAATGACAAGTTCTGTTGAGCAGTGGTCAGTTGTGCTTTTGCTTGTGCCAATTGGGCTTTGGTCTGTGCCAGGGAATTTTCTGCCATTGCCAGGTCATAGTCACTGATGATTTGCTTTTTGTTCAACTCTTTCTTATTGTCATACGTCATCTGTTGAGTACTCACTGCTGCTTCTGCTGTAGCCACTGCTGCTTTGGCAGTGCGTACAGCTGCTTCGTATTGAGTCGGATCAACAATGAACAACACTTGTCCTTTACGGACAGTTGCTCCTTCGTCTACACAGAGTTTCGTGATGAAGCCCGATACTTGGGGGCGGATTTCTACATCTTGTTTTCCTTTAATTGTAGCCGGATAGGCAGTTGTTAAATTAGCAGTCGTTTTTTGTAACTCTTGTACTGCATATTCAGGAACCTTTCCTGTGTCATTGCCCTTATTGCCACAACTAGACAAGAGGGCTACGCAAAATGCAAATAAAACAATTCTACTTTTCATACTTATAAATATCTGTTTTTTAATTTAATGCGTTTGTTGCCAGTGTGCTGTTCATCCATATAGATAAGGGGGTTAAGGAAGAAAAACCGGAAACTAAATTCCTTAATTTAGTTTCCGGTTGCAAAAGTACTTTAAATTCGGTATTCTTGTTCTCTGATACCGTGTTTTTTAACTATGTTTTTTACTTTATTTTATGATATACAGGAGTCATAATAAAACTTAACTCATAATCCTGATAAGGAAGACGATATTTTTCCAGTGCAATAGCTCCCCAGCTGTTGACACAGGCAAGTCCGGTTTGTGCCTTGTCGATACAGAAGTTGGTGAAGTCTGCCTTTTCTACTTCCGGTGAGTGACGCTGGTCTTTGCCGTCGCCGTCATCCAATGACTCGATGGTGTAATTCAGGGCAGAAGCGGAGAAAGGAGCACTCGATACGAATTGCAGTCCGTTGCCACTGATGTTCAGAAGTCTCCACCAGCGGATATCCGTTTTTGTTCCGGTTTCCTGCGGGCGGATGTAAGGATAGAATTGTTCTTCCACTGTCTGGCGATATTTTCCTAACATTGCCGCGTGGTTGCGGTCGGCATAGTTTTCTCCCGGACCACGGCCGTAATATTCTATCTCGTTGAAGTTGACCGGCATACGCATTTGCATACCGAAACGGAACATGTCAGAAACTTTCTTGCTTTTGTCTGCCGCCATCTTTTGGGTAATTTTCACTGCTCCCTTGTTGTTAATGGTGTAAGTCAGCGATAATGTTCCGCCAATCGACTTCATGTCATATTCGGCACGAACCACTGCCTGATCGTTTTCAATAGCATGTTTCAGAGAAGTCAGTTTCAGTTCCGGATTCTTCCAGGCGGCATATTTGTGTTGCAGTCCGGCTCCGAAGTCATTGTCGGTCGGTGCACGCCAGAAGTTAGGAGTCAGTGCGCTGCCATCTTCCATCAGTTGCATGCCGTTGACGTCGTAACGGCAGAGATAACCATTGTGTTTGTTGAAATCCATAGAGAAGTTTTCACCTTTCACAATCAGGAAGTTGCGGTCGTTGTCCAAAATAGTGGGCACGATGACCGGAAGGTTAGATGCCTGTTGGTTTTCCAGTTTCAGTTCCGGTGCTTTATAGTCACGGATGCTTAGTTGGTCGTAAGCGATGGTGGTTCCGGCCGGCAGCAGTGTTTCGGCGGCTTTCAGTTTGTAGCTCACGTTGAGTAGCAGTTCTTTGCAAGGACAGATGTTCTTTGTGTCAAATGGAATTTGCACTTTCACAGTTTGTTGGGGCGCTACTTTCAGGTCGGATACGATGCCTGTTTGCACTACTTCTCCGTTTGCCAGTAATTGCCATTCCATGTAATAAGCAGATAAGTCGCGGAAGAAATACTCGTTGAAGATGTTGATTTCGCCTTTGGCAAGATCAGCAGGAGTCGTCCATATATCCTGATAGAAATAAGCTACTTCGTATGCATGCGGATTGGGTACGCGGTCGGGGCTAATCAAACCGTTGTCGTTGAAGTTATTATCCGAAGCGTCGTATTTGTTGAAGTCGCCGCCATAGCCGTAGATGCTTACTCCGTCTTTGTTTTTCCAGTGGCAGGACTGGTCTACGAAGTCCCAGATAAATCCGCCCTGATATTTCGGATATTTGCGGATGATGTCCCAGTATTCTTTGAATCCTCCCTGTGAATTACCCATAGCGTGCGCGTATTCACATTGGATTAACGGCTTTTGGATATTGCCTTCGCTATATTTGATACAAGCGTCATAGTCATAGTACATCGGGCAGAAAATATCGGTGAATTCGCTGGTTCCTGCTTGTTCGTACTGTACGGCACGTGTCTTGTCTTCATTCTTAATCCAAGTGTAGCATTTCTCAAAGTTTGGTCCCATGCCGGCTTCATTACCCAATGACCAGAAGATGATGGACGGATGGTTGTAACCGCGTTGTACGTTGCGTTGGTTACGTTCCATGTGGGCTTTGGCGTAGATTGGGTTCTTTGCCAGTGTCTGGTCGCCGTAGCCCATTCCGTGAGATTCTACGTTTGCCTCGGCTACTACATATAGACCGTATTGGTCGCACAGGTCATACCAACGGTTGTCGTCCGGGTAATGGCAGGTACGCACGGCGTTGATATTGAGTTCTTTCATCACTTTGATATCTTGCAGCATACGTTCGGTAGAAACCACATAACCGCCGTCCGGGTCCATTTCGTGACGGTCGGCTCCTTTGAAGAGTACCGGTTGTCCGTTTACGAGTATCTGTCCGCCTTTCAATTCAATCTTGCGGAAACCTACTTTGACAGGGATTACTTCTACTACGTTGTTGCCGTTTTTCAGTGTAGCGGTCAGCGTGTAGAGATTAGGCGTTTCAGCAGTCCATTTCGCCGGATTGGAGACGGATAGGGTTGTGTTTAGTTTTCCCGAACCTTTCAGGTCGGCAGTCGTTACGCTGTTGCCTTGAACATCTGTCAAGTCCAAAGCTACTGTGCCGCTTCCTTTCAGGTCAACGGCTATATTTAATGTACCGTCTTTATATTGGCTGTCCAAATCGGGAGTAATGCGAATATCCTGGATGTATTTCTTGTCGCGTGCGTAAAGATAACAGTCGCGTCCTACGCCGGAGTAGCGGAAGAAGTCCTGATCTTCCAGGTAACTACCGTCGCACCAGCGGAAAACTTGAAAGGCGATGACGTTCTTACCCGGTTTCAGGTAGTTAGTCAGATTGAATTCAGCTTCCAGTTTGCTGTCTTCGCTATATCCTACGTAGCGTCCGTTCACCCAAAGGTACATATTGGACGTTACCGAGCCGAAATGTGCGAAAATTTCTTTGCCTTTCCAGTCGGCAGGAAGGATGATTTCTTTGCGGTAAGAGCCTACGTGGTTGTTTTCTGTCGGCACTAGCGGAGGGTTGTTTTTGAATTGGCTTCTCCAGGCATATCCTACGTTGACATAGATAGGGTCACCGTAGCCGTTCAACTCCCAAACGCCGGGAACTTGAAGGTCATCCCAACCTTTGTCGTTGAAATTAGTCTGATAAAAGTCAGTCGGGCGCGCGTCTGCGTGTCTTACCCAGTTGAATTTCCAAAGACCGTTCAGGGTCATGAAATTCGCGGAATTTTCTTTAATGCCGGCTTTAGCTTCATCAGCCGATGCGAAAGCAAAGTAATTAGTGTGCATAGCGGAACGGTTTACGGAATTCACTTCCGGATCTTTCCACTCGTTGAAGCTTTGCGCTTGAATTGCTGTCAGTCCCAATGCAGCCAAGCAGCAAGAGAGTAGTTGTTTCTTCATGGGTTTTTTGTATTAGGTTTGAATTTCGGGAGTCAAAGATAGGGAATATTTTATTCAGTGAAGGGCACAAATCATTCAATTAAGGCTAGTTTTTAATAAATTAGCTAGAAAATAGAGTATTTTACTTACTCTAATCAGTAAAAACGTGAGATACAGTTTTCCTCCGCGATGGAAAAGGTATCTCACGTTAATAAAGTTTGGCTGTTACATTAGTCAGCTCTTATACGCTGTTTGTACGTAGACTTGCAGCTACTACATATATAGATATGATTCATACGTTATGCTGCAGGATCCGGAGCCTCACCGCTACCGCCTTCGTCCGGATTTTCCGGTTTATTTCCCCCTCCATTTCCGGAAGAGGTGCCGCCGTTTCCTTCCGTCTTGTAAATACTTACATTATCCAGCATATCCTTAAATTTATATCCCGGCGTAAATACAATTTTCACTCGACGAACGGTATCGGCATCTACATCTACATCTTTTATTAGGTGAGGAGATTCATATTTAAAATCTTAATTTAACTCCGGCATTCATGACGAAACCGTCAAGCGGTGCATAAATATCCCTGAATATAGGATTGGATATACTGCCTGTGTATATCGTGTCAAAACGGGTTTGGCGTCTATCCGTGAAGTTTTCAAAGTTGGCATATAAAGAAAACATTTCCCATATTTTCTCAATCATAAAGCCGCATACCACATACTGTTTCCCTTTCAGTCCGTCTCCTAATTTCTGCGGACTAAAGTAATATGCCTCTAAACCAATTTTCCATTTGTCCTCTACCTCATACATCAAAATGCTGTTCAACCGGTGTTTGGGAGTTAATATATTTTCTTGTCTTATACCGTTTTCTTTCGTGCCGGTATCGGTAAATGTATATCCTAAATATAGATGGAAATCTTTATATCCGATTTTTACATTCGTTTCTCCGCCTTTGCTATCTGTATGGCCGGTTATGTTGTTGAGTCTGTACAGACCGTCTGTTGTTGATTGTAGCAGGAGGGGATTGTCGAGATAGGTATAAAAGAATAATTGGTTGATGCTGAATGTAATGTTGCCGTCACAGAAGGAAGTCACATAATTAAAGTCTATGTTTAACCCGTAACTTCTTTCCAGTTTATTCTTATCCTTGTCGATTGGTAATACATGCTGGTATTGAAGCCTTTCGCTATCTTCTGTAAAGATAGTAGGTGTTTTATAGCCAAACCCTCCTCCGAGCCGGGAGGAAAAATTGTCAGTAATCTTGAAGTGGGCGGAGACGCGCGGAAGTATGGCAGTTCCATAATCAGGAACATAATCCGTTCGTAATCCTGTTTCCAGGTTAAGCCATTCTGTCGCTTCCCAGTTGTTCTGTACGAAAGCTCCCAGTATTGTTTGGTTATAGTCCCTTGGTTGAAAATCGGTCAGTTTGTTTTCATCAAATTTGTCCGTCCACAAATTCAGTCCGGCTACCCATTCTGTTTTTTGATTCGTATGTGTGTATGATAGTTCGCTGAATGTAGATACTTGAACACCTTCGAAAGAATAGCTTGGTACGCCTATGTTTCTTTTGAAATAAGTGACACTATTTTTAAAGTCCAATCTGTCTTTTTCATTAAATCTGTGCCCGAAGGTTAATTGGGTAGAATGTCTTTGTGTCTTATTCTTCTCGAAATAAGAGTGGGTGTCGTCTCCTTTTCCTTTTATATATTCAATATCTCCTCCCAAGCGGTCCTCGAACATGGCATTAAGCCCTATGCTTATCTGCGTGTGTTCCGTTAAATAGAGGAATAATTTAGGATTAAAGACATACCTGTCAAACTGGGGGATTGCCGTGAAACCGGTATCCGAAGGGTCATAAACCCAATTCCTATTATAAGAAGCGAAGATTGTTGTACCGACCTTGTTGAATCGTTGCCCGTAAAAACCGCATGCGTCCAAGCCTTTGCCTGATGTCCCGTTGAGATGCAGGCTTAAGTCTCTCTTCTCTTCGGGAGTTTTTGAGATGAGGTTGATTAATCCGGCTATTGCTCCGCCGCCGTATAGGGTAGATGTAGAGCCTTTGATAATTTCAACCTGCTTCAAGTCGAGGGGAGGAGTTTGTAATAGTCCCAGTCCGCTTGCCGCACCTGCAAAAACGGGGAATCCGTCCTTCAATATCTGCGTATATCTGCCGTCTAAACCCTGTATGCGTATAGCTGCGTTTCCTGATGTTGCAGAGGTTTGTTGTGTAATGATACCTGTACTTTCGTTCAGCAACATACGGATATCTCCCGGCTTCATACTTCCTTTTTCTCCAAGCTCTTCACTGGAGATGAATTCAACCCTGGTAGGTATATTTTGGATGCTTCGTGTTCCTCTGGTCGATGAAATAATTACTTCTTCCAGTATTTCTTCATCTTGCTCTAAGAAAATCTCCACCGGAGCTGTTGAAGAGAGGGGGAACGAAAATGATTTTGTTTCAGACTCATACCCTAGATAACTGAATGTAATATGTTGCACTCCGTTTGGTATGTTTGATATAGTGATTATTCCGTTCTCATCCGAACTGGCTCCATTGGTTGTTTTGTTAAGAACAGCGTTTACGCCAATCAATATCTCTTTGTTTTTTCCGTCTTTAACGATTGCTTTAAATGTGTTTTGCGCCCATGCGTTTTGCACCAGCAATGTAACTATTGCTAGTGTTATAATTCTTATGTTCATATTTTTATTATTGATAATTTACCGTTGCACATTTATTCACAGTATGAATAAATACGCAGCAAACCTACGGTGAAGTATAATCTTCGCCGTCGTGAATTAAATAAATAGTTATATCTCCATTGAAGAGATATTCTTGAATAAATGATTAAAGACTCATTATCTTGGGTGGTTGCCAGATAGAAGATGAGAACTGCGGAATCAGTTTCTCCTTGTAAAACGAAAGGGGGGTATCATTGAGCTGAATCATTGTGACAAATGGCGAATGAAACAGTTTGGGTGCAGGGCAGCCCGTACAGGTGTTACAATGTAAGAAAGGTGAGCAGCAACAATCTGTGCAGGAACATCCGTCGTCATCTGTGGATGTCTCCTCCTGCGTGTCATTTTTGCATTGGAATAAACATTCATCTTTCAAAAAGCAAGGAGCTGTTGATAATAACAACACCCATAAAGCTAGTATGTAAGACAAATATTTCATATATGTTGTACGACGTTTAAATTCGGGCGCAAAGTTACTGCTTTACATTAAATAAACAAAATGTGTCATACTTTTTGTGCGAAAATGAGATTATAATAATGCTATCTCATTTTCCGATTATTTACTCTTCTGTCTTTTTCGCATATACTACCAGTTTACCCGCTCCATAACGGATCAATAATCCACGTTCGATAAAGATATTTAACTCATTGATCGCCCGTTGTTTGTCATGTCCTGTCATTCGGCAATAATCTGCACGGGTCAGGCAGGGAAATCGTTGGAGGTGTTCATTGATTAGCTTCAGACATTCTTCTTCATTGCGTCCTTTCCCGTGAGGGCGGGTGAACGATGCTCCGCGCTCCGGTCTCATTTGTTGGCCCACTTCTTTCTTGAACTGTTTGCCTGCCCTGAAATTGATATTTTTCAAGCTGATGGATTGTGCATGCACATCTTTCTTTTTCATTACGGGAGGTCCTTGTAGAGATACGGAAAAATATCCGATGTCACCCAGTTCTACAATCCATCCGTTTGCAAGCAAATCTCGCAATTCATTTTGGAAAGACTGCATGGCACCTACCAGTAGGCTACGGCTTATTCCGGTGAATTTGTGAACACGATCCAGAAATTCTTCCTGATCGATCGTCCCGTTGAAAACAACACGGGGATGAAGCGGTTGTTCTTCGCCTTTCTTCTGAATGTCGGGCGTGTCGTAAAGGTCGTAATGTATACTCATAATCAGAATTGTTTTATATCGGCACTTTTATCTATCCGATTGCCTGCGCGGATTTGTTTCATTCGTTATTCTTACTTCGTTTGACTATAGTTTCCCTTTCGTATGACTATAGTTATACGAAAGGGAGACTGTAGTTATCTTTGCGTATAACTATAGTTAAACGAAAAAAGATTAGGCAACAAAGGTAATCTCTTTAAGCAATAAAACTAATTATATTAGCAGGAAAAAAATAAAAACGTCGCAAATATTGTT
>ENA-ORRZ01000169-ORRZ01000169.1-human-gut-metagenome-genome-assembly--contig:-NODE-169-length-66167-cov-32.943490_pt1 | contig 66167 bp, 93 predicted proteins | sample MGYA00242185_ERZ509152 | MGnify/ENA primary metagenome ERZ509152 (study PRJEB26280, sample SAMEA2338668) | human gut metagenome | biome: human gut; feature: human-associated habitat; material: faeces... | reverse complement strand
GATTTACACTCGGATATTTCTGATTAGTTTTGGTTGTTCTATGGTTATAAATACAATAAAGTAGTTAGTTTCAGAAAAAAAGATGGAACTAAAAATGAGCAATATTACAAATGGCAATTTCTGTATGCTATTATATACTCTGGCTTATACACTAAAGATTATATAGGTACAGAAGTACAATTTCCAAAAGGAAATAAATCTTCCACTTCATTAAAATTGGATGCTGCCATATTTGATGATCCTTGCTGGTTTAACAAATATGAAGAATATCATATACAAGGTAATATTGAAAGTTTGGAGTGGCTAAAAGAACATTTGATTGTAGCCATTGAGTTTAAAAAAGAGGATAATAAAAATGTATCAGAAGTATGGGATAAACAATTAAAAGCATATTTAAATGAAAGTCAAAGAAAATTTTGCTTAGGAGTACTATATGATACTGAACGTTTATATTTATTTCGTAAGTGCAACAATAAATTCCTAAGATATAGTGAAGAATTCAATGCTAAAGGTGAAGATAGTAAAACGAAAGAACTTTCTCTACATTTACCAGACCCATATTTAAACCTTCCTGGTTTTGAAGATTTATTAGAATGGAACGGGGTTAAAAACAACGACCGTTCAAAACGAACTATCAATGACTTAGATATTATTTCGGGAGTACATTCTACGCAGATTAACGATGCAATGTCTACTATTTTGAGAACAATGGATAAGGTCGGAATGGTAAACCAAACTGGTTTTGAAATTTTAATTCAAATATTATCGTTAAAAATATTCGACGAAAAACGTAATGAAAAAAACATTTCCAGAACTCTTGATTTCTATATCACGCCCGATGAGAAAAATTTCAAGTCGTTAGCAGATGAACCTTTGCAATGCTTTCTTCAACGTATAGAAGCATTAAGAGAAGAAGCTTCAGGTGTATATTATCGCATACTTCAAGAAAATACACTCAACGCGAAAAACGAAAATCATATCAAAGTTCTGATTGATGTTGTTAATTGTTTTCAAGATTACTCATTTGTACGTTCACATAAGACTGATTTGTATCAGCTTGTGTTCTATAAATTTGCTCCTACTTTCTCAAAAGATAACAATGCACAGTTTATTACACCATTACCTTTAATTGACTTTCTAGTAAGTATTATCAATCCAAGAAATGGTGAAACCGTTATCGATCCCACAGTTGGTATTGCCGATTTCCTTTCCGTTTCTTATGTAAATTCAAATAGCAAATTGGATGATAATAATATATTTGGAATGGATATAGATCCTCAAATGGTGATGTTGGCAACGCTAAATATGCTATTAAATGGTGATGGTAATGCTAAAATCAAACAAAAACCGGGATATGGATCTTTATTGTCTAAATTTGATTATAAAGGAGAAGTGATAGATCTAATTCCATCAATGAATAAAAAGGGTAACTGGGATAATCGCCCCGATAACAACCGACTGAAAAAATTTGATGTAGTCCTAACCAATCCACCCTTTGGAGAAGATAGAGCATTTACTCCTAAAGACGATAAAGATTTAGAAATGATTCAATGTTACGAGTTGTGGCATTTATATAGTAACAAAGAAACAGAAGGATCAGAAAGTGGAAATTTCAAGCAAAAAAATAAAGGGAATAAACAAGCCTCAAAAATAGACCTAGGAGTAGTGTTTCTTGAAAACGCTTATAGAATTTTAAATGAAAACGGACGAATGGGAATTGTATTATCAAACTCTATTGCGAGTATAGATTCTCACAAAATAGCTCGCAAATGGTTGATAGATAAAATGAGAATTGTTGCAATCTTCGATCTTCCTGCTAACGTCTTTGCCGAAACAGGAGTAAACACTTCTATTATTGTTGCGTATAAACCTAATGAAAAGGAACTCAAGAAGCTAAAAGAAGCAGATTATCAAGTTTTTGCTCGTAATATCAAAAAAGTCGGTTACGAAGTTAAAACCAATAAAAGGGTCAAATACTTTTCGCCTACATATAAAATTAATTATGAAACCTTTGACATAGAAATAGATAGCAATGGAAATGCATTGATAGATGAGGAATTTTCTGCAACGATTGCAGAATTTAAAAATTGGTGTTTGGGACAAGAAAAGCAATTACAGGATATTTTCATTAAAGCAAAGTAAAAATGAGCAATAATTATATAAAAACTCCGACAACTATCTCATTGTCAACAATAACGACTAATGATCTTACATTGTCCGCATCCCAGTTAGTAGAACTTGTCATGCCTAATAAGAATTATCTTTACGTAAAAGATTTTCTTAGCCGCCAATTAAAAAAGACAGATTTAGGAGAAGAAGTTGGTTCATTAAATTATATAGGTAAATCCACTCATTTTTTTTTAAGAACAAAAGCATTACAGGCACATTCATTTATTCCTGAAATTACAGAAGAAACAGCTCTTCCTATTATACCAAATTCATTTAAACAAATGAACTTAAAGGAGGGTGATATTATCATATCAAAAGACAGTAATATCGGTGAAATTGTCATTTTAGACAAGGATTATCCCAATTATATGCTATCGGGTGCATTATATAAATTACCAGTAGCAAAGTATAAATACTACTTACTTGCATTTATAAAACATCCCATATTCAGAGAACAACTGGATTTCATGGTTCCCAAAGGAGCAACAATCAGACATGCAAAAACATTATTCCTTGATTGTAAAATTCCACTACCTAACACCCACGTAGATGAAACAATAAGATTTATAGAGTTACTGACTCAAGCAATAATTAACAAAGAAAGATTGATAAGAGAACGGCATGAAAAAATTTTAGGATTAATTGAAAACGAAATTGTCAATAATCAAAAAACAAATCAATCTATTTACACTTTACCCCGATTTAGTGATATCGAAAAAACAAAAAGGCTTGATACAAGTCTATACTGTGAAGAATTCCAATACTGGAACAATCTTGTAAAAAATTATCTACATGGCTCTGTAGATATCATATCTCGTGGGTTCACTTGGGCTAGGGGTACATCATTAGAACAAGGATTTATTGGCACAAGGATAGATAGTGATAAATTTATTAAAGGCTTTTATGAACTTGTATTACCTACAAATATTAGCCAATACGGATATGTTGAAAAGTCAACTTATATAGGGACTTCAACAAATTTGAAAACAATTAAAAAGGGAGATATAATATTTGGTGGTGAAGGTTTTGGAAAAGGACGAACATATGTAGTTGTTGATGACTCACATAATGTTGCAACAAATTATCATGGAATTAGAATCATAAATACGAATAATAATTTAGTAGAAAGTATCTTTATCCGATGTTTTCTTGCTTTTTGGCGTTCAAAAGGAATGATTGATCATATTGGAGTTGGTGGTTCTGGTGGACATTGTGCTCCATCATATTTTCATCTAATTGAAACTCCTTTATTCAGTACTGACAAACAAAAAGAAATAGCAGTACTATATCATAATCCAAACTGTATATACAATAATAAAGAATTTACTTTAGACACCTTTTTAGAACTTGATAATAAGTATAATTCAACCGCAGGTATTTACGAGTTAGATAAGACTGCAAAATTACTTAAAAATATACTTAATGATAGTATTGACACTATAGTACAAAACAAAGATGTGCATATTAGTTTTTAATTCTAAAATCATCAAATATGAATGACATTTTAATTTCATTATTAGCAGGCGCAATAGGTGCGCTTATTGGTACATTTTTCGGAACGTATTTCCTTGCTCGCAGACAAGAAAATAAAATAGATAAAGTTCGTAATATAGCCATCAAAGGTTTGAATATAATTAAAGGGTATGCCAAAGATAATAAAACATTTTCAGCGGCTAATAACGAATTTAATAATAAAATTAACATTGCTGAAAAACGTGCAATACTCGTTGCTATGCATAAATTAGGCATTCCAATAATTAACACTGAAAAAGACACTTTTAATATAAAAGAAATAAGATTTGGTAATAGAACCATTGATTCAATTGAAATAAATGATATTATACTACAAATAGAAAAAGGACATTGTGATAATTTGTTTTTCCTTGAAGTTGATTCTTACTTTTCCTCAAATATTCGGACTGAAACTATTAGAAGTATTGCCAAACGATTTATTGAAGAAGTATTGACCAATAGCAAAGTCGATTTTAACGAGAGAAAGATAATATATCCAAAGAATTGGTTTAACAATTTTACTTATGGAGAAAAAATAAATACTAGCGTTTTTAGAGAAGTTATTAATAATGAAGAATATTTTGATGAAAATGGAAGCCCAATTAAAGAAAAATTAAAAGAAGTGAGCAAAGAAATTGATCTAGGTCTGTGGGATAATTACTTATTTTGGGATTATAATGCATATGCAAGTATTGTAAGTCAAAATAAAGTAAATGACATGTTAATTAGACAGTTTTCTATGAGTATTTCTCCAACTATAGTCAATAGCCAACAAGCAAATATGCAAAATGAAAATAATACTAAATAACAATTTTATATAAAAATCAATCAAAATAAATAAGATAATCACAGCCAAATCAACACATAAATGAAATATGCTCAATTTCGAAAAATACATCCAACAAAGCAAACTGCAAAAATGTGAAAAAGGTTATGCGTGGCAAACTGCAACCGGGTAGTAAACCTCCTGAATATCTTATAGAAACTACCCGTAAGCATATTGAGGAAGATAAAGTACAACAATCTATCAAAAAGATCGTGCTTAAAAAGGATAACTTATATTAGTCAAGACTTGCTCTGACATTTGCTTTTACTATATTCGGATTAACAACTATTCATTGACGGATATGCATTCTTTAGCTCTTCACGTCATTAATCATTTTCTATATTTTAAGGAGCAGGATACCCAATACCCATGTTAATCATGATTTCTTATGTTTTAATTGATATTGTTTCCGTTGCTTGCAGGCTATTTCAAAAGCCGTTCTTATCTCGTTTGAATAATTTCGGATATCTTCTATTGATTGTAACTGAATCCATTTATATCCGGTTCTGTTCTCTGTAACAAAACATATCCGCTTGCTGTACGGCCTTAATGATACACGGCATACCCACCAATATTCATGTCCAGTCCAAATCAGAAGATAGCCTTTGAAACTGGTATATGATATTTCACTTTGTTCCCCAAGAACAGCTCTGATTATATTGTATGCATCTGTTTCCTTACATGTAATCACTGCATCTTGTTTGTCGCTTATAGCAGCCATTCCATCGTTCGGTGCTTGTCGTGGTTTCTCTTCTTTCACCAGTATGGCGGTATCCGGTCTGCCTGAAATCATCCCTCCTATCACGGACAAGATAGATTTCCTCACAATCGGTCTGTATTCTTCGATCAGCTTCGGTGTGGATTTCCCGTTATTAAGACTTCTGACAAAATACCTCGTAAACTCATCGCCCGGCGACTGGAAATTCTTTGCAAGAATCTCCTTTATCTGTATCATCATTTGCAGTTCCTTTGCCGTGCTGAGTATTTCCGACTCATTGTAGCATGACTTGTGGAACTTCTTCATTTCCTCTATATCTGCATCCGACAAGTCCAGCATATTCACCACCAAGAAAGGTTTCTCGTCCATGATGTTCGTCTTGTCAAGATCCGCATAAAACCGATACTCGATACCGTTTGTAAGCACCCCAAAGCGTGCGTTGGACGCAGCATAGTATTTTGAAAGCTGGGTGTTGTGCAAGTCAAGGTTCTGCTTACAGTGCTTGCATTCTATCAGAATAATCGTCTTGCCATCCTTTTTGATGGCGTAATCTATCTTATCACCTTTCCTTGTCAGATCGCAATCCATTTCAGGCACTACCTCGAAAGGATTGAATACATCATATCCCAACGCCGTTATTATGGGCATGATGAAGGCGTTCTTGGTGGCTTCCTCTGTCTGGATGGCATCTTTCTGCTTCTTTATCCTTTCCGCAAGCTGAAGTATATTGTCTTTGAAATCCATACCTATCTTATAAGTTGTTTATAAATTCGGTCGCTTCATTCTGTTCAGCTCCAGTGTATTCCATATACTCCCTTACAGCCTGCTCGATGTACCCACGGGATTTTAAGACGTTCCACTTCTTTATTTTCCGCTGGTATTCTTCACTGCTTCGGTCTATAGTAGGACGTTCTTTCTTTGGCTGTTGTGCTGAAGTGCTCTCCTTTTTGATTTCGGTTGCTGCTACCACCTTTATATCACCTTTGCTCTCTTTGTTGTTGTGCTGCTTGGGTTCCTTCATTTCCGACGCTATTGTTTTCAGCAGTGCCAACATTTCACTGTTTTGCTTTTCGTACAGCGCCTTGGTGCCTGCTACATTATTGGTCATATTCCACACCTTGAAGAACAAGATTATCTGCAAGATTCCGAAAACCAAGCAAACGATTGCTAGAATTAATGTAAATGTTTCCATAGTGTATTATTAATTAAATTTCATTTAGTCATCCTTTCCATTAAAGACAGCAACCTGTCCACCTGCTCTTGCGCTTTCGCTGTAAGTCTTTGCTGTTCCATCAGACTTTCCAATGCCTTTTCCAAAGCGCTGGTGGTATTCACGTTATTGCCATTTCCTGCTACAGAAGTTCCATGATGGTCGCTATTGGCAATATATGAAGATGTATCGTTAAGCATCTCCCCTTCTCCCGTAAGAAGCCAGTCAGTATTAAGTTCAGGGAATTTTCTCTGAATATCCAGCAAGCCACGTTTGCCTACAGAATTTTTAATCTTGTGCACATAACCATTGGATAGCCCACAAGCCCTTTCGAAATCTGATATTGAAATCTTCTTCGATGAGATGAAATCAAAAAGCCTACTCTGTACATTCATAAACAACAAGTTTAATTAATATTAAAATCCACTGATTAATCACTGAGTTTTCTTGTTTCTTAGATAATATATTTATCTTTGCATTACAAAATTAGTAAAACAATAAATAAATCAAAATAATATGGCAGAAAAAGAAGAGAAAAGCCCGATTACACCAACACTGAGAGTGATGAAGATAGGTGAAGAATTTACTTATCCTATTCAGATGATGACTTCCGTCAGAACTGTATGTACCACATACGGACTGCAATGGGGGAAGACATTCAAAACCCGTATAGACAGAGAGGCTAAAACAATTACAGTAACTAGAGTGAAGTAGAGTACAAGGAATTTTAGTAACCCAAGGTAAATGATAATACACTGGATATGAAAACTGAAAACAGACCGATTTATTCAATATCCGATAAGGATATGATAGAACTTAGAAAGTGGTGTTTTGATCGTGTCCTTACGGAACGTAATGTCATTATGATGAATATGAGAGAAGAAGCACCCCTTGATGATTTTTTCACAGAGATGCTTCGGATTTCAGAAAGAATCAAAGACTGGGTTCTTACTGGCGATCTTACATCTTTGTAAGCATAAGAGCATCTTCAATTTGAGAAATAACCATGTCATAACTTTCTGAAACTTCATAGATGATGTGCCCGTCATTACCGTTGGGAATCGTCAAATGCAGCAGTGTATTTTTACCCGCACGTTCAATCGCTGCAATATTAAGAACATTGACACATACGGTCTTAAAGTAATTCGGGGTGGCAATATCTACTTCAATAAAGTAACTGATTTTGGCTTTCTGTTTCATATTTCTTAATTTTTTAAGTTGACATAAAGAAAAGCCTCTGAAAAATACATGAGTTGCCGAATCGAATTGGCTCAGAGGCGCGATTTTAAAGAGTTCTTTGACATTTTGGAAAACACAATAAAGAAAACTTTCAGCACGTCAATTTGTCTTTAACGTGATGAGTATGCTTGGTGTGAGGCACAAGTATCGCTGAAAGTATGACCTTCAGATACAGCCTGTGCGGGCGTAGTGAATATTCCGTACAGGCACGAGTTTTAAAAATATCAGATTATAAGATTCATATTGAATAGTTCACTCAGTGAGTGGTACAACACAATTAGTAACAGCATTCAATATCAATAGCACATCACGTTAAACAAAGTTTAACTAATTGATAATCAGTTGTTTATATTTGTATAATCCACTTTAATAAAGTATCTTTACAATATCAAAATAAACCCATAAACAGCAAGGATATGAAAAGATACGATTTAAGCAGAATAATGACAAGAGCGCATTACATTTTCGGCCACACGTTCAATACCACATTCAGCTACTGCCTGACAAAAGCATGGACGGAAGCCAAAGAGGAAGCAAGAATAAGCGAGGAGAATGCAAGGCGTGCCGCTGAATATAAGGCAAAGTACGGAAACCGCGATTACAGGAACTACCGATCCTATTACAGTTCACGCATGGGACACAATGACTGGAGATGCGACTACCGCAATGATGCCAAAGCAACAGTCATCCGCTCGTTCAATGCAAGATGATGGTTGTATATGACAGATTCATTTGCCAGACTCTATATAACCCCATCCCCTCCCGTAAGATTCGGGATAACAACCGGTTTAAGCCATTGAGGGGATCATCAGTATGCTAGTCTTATTTTGTTTGTGTGTTAGTCACAATTCTTTATGTATCTAATTCTGAAAAGTTCCAGATGTTCCGGTCCGTGAGGATAGGAACACCACTCCACTCTGTCACAGGTGCGTACAATGGGCATGAATCATTATCTCTATATTCATTTGCCAGGTATGGAGGTTCGATACCTCACAGAGTGACCAAATATCAAATCTTAATTCATTATGGAAAATAAATATCAGATAACAGGCTACCAGCTTGTTTATGCCAATGGAGGAAGGGATACAGTAAAATTGCAGACCCCTGTCATTATAAGCGACATAGAGGGATACAGACGTAAGATACGTTCTGTTCACAACTGTATCAGTGTCAACCTCAGTTATATCGAACTGCCGTGAGATTTTACCGCAATGTACCAACTATAAATCCTGAATATCATGTTAAACGAGGAAATATTGAAAATCGTCCTGAATGACAAGACATTCGGACAGAGAGAAGCCGCCACTATCGTGGGCGGACGAGGAAGGTTGTTCAGACTGGTAGGTTCTGGTGCCATACGTGCCGAAAAGAAACCTGCCAACAGGCAGAACGGAAGATGGTACTGCAACGCCTTTGATGTACTGAAACACGCCGCGCTCAAATAGATTATTTGAATTTCAAATAGTTATATAAAGTTAAGCCACTGATTTTTAAAGTTTTACAATTTTGCATCCCAAGTAAAAATAGTTAACTTTATATCACTATAAGGAACTAATAAACAATAAGTTATGAAAGTATTATATCTCATTTGGTTTGCTCTGGCAGCTATCGTACATGGTACAATAGACAATCTTGACACCGCATTCTGGGTATCAATATCCGCATTCGTGGTATTATCTCTCATACTTGCCGTGAGAATTGACAGAAAAAATAATCTTAAAAACATATATAATGATGAGAACAGACAATGAGTTGCAGCAGATGAGCCATGATGAGCTTATTGAACAGGTGAAAGGATTGCAGTTCCAGCTTGCCGGTATGGAGCTGGCTGAGAAAGAGAACGCAAGGATGAGGGAGATTCTCTCCGCTATCGGCATTATTTATGAATCCTATAAGACGGACTGTCATGAATGAGGAACTTGCACGGCTGGAAGCCAAACTTGAGAAAGTGAAAGGGTGCGGGTTGGAATATCTGCCTGAATACGGTTTCTCTTCCAAAAAGGAAATCATGCAGCTTATACAGGAGGATATAAACGAATTACGCTCGGAGATGGAATGCATTCAAAAGGATTACGCTACTGACGAACTTGAAGAAGAGCGCACGAGGTTGTGCATCCTTCAGGGAATACCAAGATATTGTTGAACTTTAAAATATTCAAGAGTGATGGAAGAAAACAATCAAGTTACAGAATTACAGATTATTCAGGCCAAACAAGCGGCCGAGTTTGCAATGACACCGGTAGGGCAAACCGTGAAACAGTTTGAGGTCATGCAGCGCATGGCCAACATGTACACAACAAGCACAATTGTTCCGGATACGTACAAGGGAAATGTGGGAAACTGCGTGATTGCGCTGGATATGGCCATGCGTATGGGGTGTAATCCGCTTATGTGTATGCAGAATCTTTATATCGTGCATGGCAACCCTGCTTTCAGCAGCAAGTTCCTGATTGCCACTATTAACGCAAGTGGCCGTTTCTCCCCACTCCGTTATGAGTTTAAGGGAGAAGAAGGTACGCCGGAGTACGGATGCCGCTGCATTGCTTATGAATCGTCCGACAAAGACCACAAGGAACCGCTTCATGGTGACTGGATCACCATGGGGATGGCTGAAAAGGAAGGCTGGACCAAGAAGAACGGTTCCAAATGGCAATCAATGCCAAGCCAGATGCTCCGTTATCGTGCAGCCGCTTTCTGGCAGCGTGTTTATTGCCCGGAAATCTCAATGGGGCTTATCACCAAAGAGGAGGCAGATGACATTCAGGATGCCGAATATGAGGAAATTATTGATAAATCAGCAAAAAGCAACAAACTTGCCGAAATCGCTGCAAAAGCCGCAGGAGTCAAGGATCAACCCCGCCCAGAACAACCGACAGATCAAACTCAAGACTACGCGAATAATAAACCTACTCGAAAATCATTGTTATAATGGAAATACAACATTCTATAGAATGGTTCCGTAAGCGGCTCGGTAACTTCACCGGGTCGCAAATCGGACTCCTAATGAAGAAAGGGAAAAGTGATTATTTTTCCGATACCGCCAAAACTTATATTTATCAGGTTGCATCAGAGAGGGATATGAATCCTGAAATTATCAATGATGATGTCGAGTTTGAGAAATACCTGCATCAGGTCTGTGTCAACACCAAGGCGATGCAATGGGGTACTGATCAGGAAGAAAATGCCAGAGAGCTGTATGAACGTCTGACAGGAAGACATATAGTTGAGACAGGATCATGCAAACACCCTGCCATAGAACATTTCGCAAGCAGTCCTGACGGTTATTATTACGATGAAGAAACCGGTGAAAAAGGCTGTCTGGAAATCAAATGCCCGATTCAAAGCACTTTCATGAAGTATAAAAGTGAAATACACAACAATGCGTCGCTGCTTGATGTCAAGTTCGAGTATTTCTACCAGTGCATGGCCCATATGATGTGCACAGGTGCGCAATGGACTGATTTTGTTGTTTACAACCCTTTCCAGAGCAATCCTATTCATATAGTAAGGATATTGCCGGATGAAGCGGTGTTTGCCGAAATGGAGAAGCGCATTCGTGTGGCTGATGATATTGTCAAAGAACTGATTGAAGCGGAATGACGGGACAACTATTGATAAAAGAAACCCAGTTGCAACGTATCATACGTAAAACTGGAAGAAAACCATGCGAATGCAAATGCTCGTTATGCAGGATGCAATGTCACACACCATGTTTGGGTACTCCTCAGGATATAGAGAGGCTCATAGATGCCGGATATGCCGACAGGCTGGCTCCCACTTTGTGGGGAGCCGGGATAATCATGGGCGTGATTGATATTCCCATCCCCATGATTCAAGCTGTTGCGGGTGACGAATACTGCATATTTTACCATAACGGACTATGTGAACTTCACGACAAGGGATTGAAGCCTACCGAAGGACGTTTGTCGCATCATTCCACACGCCTTGATAATTTCAAGGCCTCTAAAAGTATATCTTGGAATGTCGCTAAAGAATGGCTTTCCGAAGAAAATGCAGAAGTTATTGAACGTGTAGCTGATAAATTTAGTAGAAACTTAAAAACAATAGAACAATGAATACACAGATAGCAATCCAGGAAAGCGATCTTGAACTGATCGTCAGTGAAAAGACGTTAGGTAGTCTTACTACCAACGCAAAGCAAATCAGAGATATGGTAAAAGCCGCTTTGCCAATGTATGATATCTCCAATTATAACGATGAGAATATCGATCAGGCAAAGAAAGACAAGGCAGCTTTAAACAAGGCGGCGAAAGCCCTCAATGCCAAACGTCTTGAAATTGAGAAAGAATTTATGAAACCTTTCGGGGAGTTCAAGGACGTTGTAACCGAAACCGTGAAACTTATCGGCGAGTGCTCTGCCAAGATTGACACGGTAGTCAAGCAAAACGAACAGCAATACAAGGATAGGAAGAAAGCCACTATCAAGACTTACTTTGATGGATTGAATGTCAACCTTGTAGACTTCAATAAGGTTTTCAAGTCTGAGTGGCTCAACAAATCCGCAAGCATGAAGTCTGTATGCAACGAAATTGATTCCATATTCTCCAAAGTCGAGAACGAACTTTCCACGCTGAAGGGGGTTGGTGAGGATTTCGATGTCCTTCGTACTTATTATATGGATACGCTCAATATCGCATCCACCATCCAGTATGCCAACCGTCTGAAGGAGCAGCGTGAGCGTGCCAAAGCAGCAGAAGAAGCGCGCATCAAGGCAGAGCAGGAAAAAAAGGCTGCTGAAGAAGCGCAGATGAAAGAGGAAGCGGAACGAGCCAAACAGAATTTAGTCAATCCATTTGCAAGAGCCAGTCAGCTGGTCACCAATGAACCACCTTCCTTTGTCGAGCAAACCAAAGCTCAGGAACCGGAGCTTCTGACGAGAACTTTTACTGTTACCACAACTCGTGAAAATATAATCGCTCTTGGCGACTTCATGAATGATAATAATATTGATTTCGACAAGATTGAACTTGCAGATACCCTATGCAATACAGATTTGAATTCCATTGTCAGAATGCTTGAATATGGTGCAAATCTGATAGACAAAACAGCTATCAAACCTTGTGAAGCAGATAAGGCAAGGCAATTCAGAAACATGATAAAGAAAATTCAAAAGAAAACAGAACAATGAAAATTACAATCAACAAAACAACAGAATTTGAAGCGGTCTACTTAGAAGTGGATGCAGGTGTACGCTATTGGGAAGACGCAGAAATAAACGGAGTGAGAGACATTGATTTGTGCGAGAGTAAAGGCATAGGTAACCCTCTTATGCCTTGTGTTGTACAAATAAAAGAAGAGGCTGATTACAATATATATTCAGATCATTATCGTTGGCGACCTATTATAGCAATTGAGACAGGACAAATAGTCAACTGGACGCAAGGAACAACTGCCAATGTTCACTATAAAGTGTGCGATGATTTTATATGTGATATTACTGATGAAGACCACATCGCCATTGCTTCTTATGACGGCTATGTACCTAAGATTATGTGTCCGGCAGATGAAGGATATGGCGACTACATCATTATGAATATTGACGAAAATGGATTTATTCAAGGATGGGAAAAAGAATTGATTAGTAGAATTATAAAAGAGCATGAGGATTAAATGAAAGCATTATTTAAAATGGACTTCGATTGCGGAAGAATGGGCAATCTTGAAGGAGTATTTATTGCAGACACAGAAGATGTCGAATACTTAGTGAATAACAAAATCAGTGTTTACTTCGGTGAAGTACTTGGCAAACACTCTGAAATATCCGGGTGTGTGGCTGAAAGTGAAATCAAACAAATAACCACCGATGAAAATGTAATCAAGATAGTTGAAGAATATGGGCTCAACAGTGGGTATAATCCATTTGAATACACTCTTTGTACATCAGAAACGGAAGATATACCAGACAACGGAGTTGATTGGGATGATTGTACTGTACAAGAATACATAGACTTTATGAGGAAAGGTATAATACCCCAATATTACGAGAAAGATTATAAAGAATGGCTAAGTAGCCAAAAGGAGGATTAAATCATGCAAGACTATATTTCAGATTGGTTCATACCGATGGATTTCGGTAATGATATGCCGGAGGAAGAATCGGACGGTGAGGACAACTTTAATTTTGAATGATTATGAAAATAGTAAAAAACAAGAGTTTTGGGAATGGTATTGTGTATTGCCTACGGCTGGATGATGGAATGCTTGTAGAAACCACTGACACATTCTTGCCGTACTACACAAAAGACGCTATCGGAAGGAAGCAGAACTTTTTGGATAACGAAAATCTTGGAAACCATTCGGAAAGGTGGATGATTGGAGTTTCAACCATGAGTGGTTGTCCTGTACGCTGTAAGTTCTGCGCTACTGGTAATATGAAGAAATACCGCAATCTTACTGCGGACGAGATAGTAGACCAAGTTTTATTTGCCATTAAGCAATCTGGATGCTGCCCGAAGGATTCAAAGGAATTTAAGATTAACTACACTCGTATGGGCGAACCTTTCTTAAACATAGAAGCCGTAAAAGAAGCTATTGAGCGGATTACTGAAATATACCCGAATACACATCATTATGTTTCTACGATTGGTATTAAAGGTAGTGATTTTTCTTTTGTAAAGGGAAATGTAACATTGCAAATAAGTTTGCATAGTTTCGATAAAGAAAAGAGAGACTGGCTTATTCCTTATCCGAAGAAAATGTCTATTGAGGAACTTGGGCAAATAAGAACAGAAAGTAACTTGAAAACCACTATCAACTTAACATTGGTAGATGAATCAGACTTTGATGCGGATAAACTGGAAAAGTATTTTGATAAGAAGCACTTCTTTGTGAAGTTGTCCCCAATCAATCCAAACAATATATCAGAGAAAAACAAACTCGGCAATGGAATTATCGAGGGAGTTAATTTAGTATAAACATTTTAATTGACAGAATCATGAAAGAGATTAAAGAACAGCTTGAAAAAATGGGCTATGACTACGCAGTAGCAATAGCAACAAAGTCAGAGATTGAGAACGGAGCCGCTTGCGGTCAGCTTTCAATTATAGTTGAAGATGAAACAGAAGAATAGTGAACTTTTTGTTCAACCCGTCTGCTCGGTCTGTGAAGATAGGGAGGCAAACGGGAGGTTGGCGGAAATGGCAGACGCTAATCAAGATGTAAGGTGCAAAATTCTAGGATAACCGTTAATATCCAAGCCGGCAACCTACGAGATATCTTAGGGGAGCTGACTTGAAATCAGTGAACTGCAAAAACACCACTCATGCAGGTTCGAATCCTGCACCTCCCACTATAAATGAATAAACGTTGAATATCAAACTTTAAAAGAATTAATTATGATGCATACTTGGTTTGAATGCAAAATCCGTTACGAAAAGGTAATGGAAAACGGCATGAACAAAAAAGTAACTGAACCCTATCTGGTTGACGCGTTGAGCTTTACTGAAGCAGAAGCCCGTATCATTGAAGAAATCACTCCGTATATCAGCGGTGAGTTCACTGTTTCGGACATCAAACGCGCCAACTACAGCGAACTGTTCCCCTCTGAAGAAGATGCAGCCGACCGCTGGTTTAAGTGCAAGCTGTTCTTCATCACGCTGGACGAAAAAAGCGGAGCGGAGAAAAAGACCTCCACTACCGTATTGGTACAGGCTTCCGATCTTCGCGATGCTGTAAAGAAACTGGACGAAGGAATGAAAGGTACAATGGCAGACTATCAGATCGCATCCGTAGCCGAAACCGCCATCATGGATGTATATCCGTATGAAGCTAAGGAAGTTCCGAAATCCAACACTCAGATATCGGAAGGTGCTGATTCTCCTGTAGTACGCAATTTTATCCAGTCCCTACCGGATGGTTGCAGGACAACCATAACAGTAGCAGGAAAGCAGGTTGTTGTCGACAAGACCGGCAAGGACACAGTAGTAACCCCACATAAGGAAAAAGACGATGACATACGAAGAGATGATTAAAAAAGCGCAGTCGTACAAAATGCGCGGGAAGCCGAAGAATGACGAGCACCGCATACAGTCCGCTTGTGTCCGCTGGTTCCGTTTAAAATATCCGAAACTTAAAAACGTGCTTTTTGCTGTTCCCAATGGTGGCAGACGTGATGCCATCACCGGAGCGAGACTGAAGGAGGAAGGTGCGACCAGCGGAGTGTCAGATTTGATACTGCTGAAGAGCAACCGCTTCTATGGAGGACTTTGCATTGAGATGAAAAAGCCGGGAGGCCGCCAGTCTCCTGCACAAAAGGAATGGCAGAAGGATGCGGAAGCCAACGGAGCGAAATACGTCGTCTGTAAATCATTGGATGAGTTTATGAAAGTGACAATTGATTATTTGAATGACGTATGACAAACAGAAAAACTATAAACCATAAATTGAATTGCAAGTATGGAGATAAACTGTAAATATTGTCCTAAAAACGATGGGACCGGCAACTGCCTCATTAACGGATGCCCCCTGCCTCCTGTCATAAAGGAGATAGAAGAAATGCAGTCCTTTTTGGAGATAACCGCAAGTGACAATCCAAAGGAGCTTATAGACCGCCTCACTGATATAAACGTCTATCTCGCACGCTCTGGCAAGCTGCTTGCTGACGCCAAGGCATATCAGGATCAGGTGACAGCGAATGTATATGCCAGCCACATGGAATTCATCTCACGTGTTCCCGCGACTGTCGCCATGAAATTTGTCGCCGCGCAAAGTGTGACCGCCAATCAGATTGTGACATGGCTGGACCGTATAAACCGTACCCTCGTCCATGCCGGAGACAATATCAGGACCCAGATATCCTTTGCCAAACAGGATATGGCACTGCAAAGGAAAGGCTACTGATAAATAACGTTTAAATTATTGATATTCAGAAATATATTTATTGTAATCCCATAACAAAAAGTTAACTTTACAATATATATAACAAACTGATTATCAAACAATAGACATGATGAAAAAGGATACAAAAAGGAAATCATTTGTCTTCTATATAGAATGGCAGGAAGTGCTGATGGAATATCCTGAGGAGGTCAGACTTGAAGTGTACGATGCAATTATCAAGTACGCCGCATCGGGGACACTGTCGGAGCAGAAACCGTTGGCTAAAATGGCATTCTCTTTTATAAAGAAACAGATAGATGAGAATTTGCTACATGAACCTCCAAGCGGAGAAAACCACTGGAACTGGAAAGGTGGAATTACTGATGATAACCACAGATGCAGGAATTCAAGCGGCCATAGAAATTGGCGAAATTCAGTCTTGGAAAGAGACAACTTTACATGTTGCCGTTGTAAAAAACGTAACGTGGAGTTAAATGCACACCATATCAAACCATTTTCTTTATATCCCGAATTGAGATTCGATATAGATAATGGCATTACATTGTGTCGAGAAATATCATATAGGACTACATAAAGAACAAATGAAATGGGAAAAGAAAGTTTTTTGATATATAAATCGTTTTACAAGCCTATATCGAAGTTATCGGACAAGCAACTTGGAAGATTATTCCGAGCTATATTCAAGTATCAACTTGGCGAGATTATTACGGTAGAGGAGGACATTGAAATAGCATTTGAGTTCTTCAAGAATCAATTTGAAATAGATGAAAACAAATACCATGGCATTGTCGAGAGAAACCGTAGTAATGGAAGCAAAGGGGGTGCTCCGAAGAGAGCGAAGAATGATAATTCGGATGATATTGGAACAACCCAAATAAACCCAAATAACCCAGTGGGTTTTTCAGAACCCCAAAAAGCCGATAATGATAATGTAAATGATAATAATAACTCTCTCTCTAGCGCGCATACGCGTGAAAACCTGGGCGATATTTCATCAGAAACATTCGATATGGATTTAGACAAATGCTTCGCGGACCTAAAGTCTGAGGAAGGATGGCTGAGGGATGCTTGGGAACGGGCATACAGGAACGGATTCAGGAACTTCACTTTGGATGAATGCAAAGACAAATACGTTGACCTGTACTATTGGAAGCTAAAGGGGGAAGGCGTTACACACAAGTCTGTTTCAGATGCAAAACGCCATTTCTCAAACTGGTTGATAACGGAACTTAAAAAACAGAAAGATGACAGAGCAAGAACAAAAACTTTCAGCAGAGCTACAACAGATCCGACAGGAAAAGTCATTTGCGGCGAAACTAAAACAGGAACAGATATACAATCTGGTGGAGCGTCACAAAAAGACTATTCTGCAAGATTTTGAATATGACCTGACGAATCCAGCCGAATATTACGCCCATCGTGATCTTGTCAGGCAGCTGGGCAATGATTATACTGGGCGTGAATTCAGGGAGTTCGAGGTTGACGAGAACAACTCGAAAATATTGTCTTTCCTGCTGTATTACTTCAACGGATGCAGACTGGCCGAGAAAGTGTTTCCCGATGAGGATTACAAGATTCACAAGAACCTGCTGATTGTCGGGGCACCCGGCACTGGAAAAACAATGATCATGCAGATTTTCGCCGATTATCTGCGTCTGACACGGAATCCCAGCCAGTTTGAAAACCTCTCCGTCACCCAGATGATGAACTACTACAAGATGAACGGACACATAGACCTGTATTCCTACAACGAGGGGCAGTCAAAAGGATTCAAGCCCGCCCCGTTCAATATCTGTCTGAATGACATAGGTCTGGAAACCGAGAATCAGAAGAGCTACGGTACCAGTCTTGACAGCGTGATAGACGAGTTTCTCTATGCGCGTTATGAGATTTACCAGCAGTTCGGGAAGAAATACCATATCACCAGCAATCTGAACATCGGTGATTTCAGGAAACGGTTTGAAGGACGTCTGATTGACAGATTCAAGAGTTTTAATGTCATTCCCCTGCTTGGAAACAGCCGCAGGAGATGACAGTTATATTAAGTTAAGCAGATGCGTTTTTAAGATTATATTATTTGAGAAACAAACAAATAAAAGTTATCTTTACATACATAAAAGAATTAATAAAAACCAAGAGCAATGAACATTACGAAAGTTTTGGCGGAAGAAGTTGCCAATAAAATGGTAGAGCCGTTAGAAAAGAAAATCAACCTGTTGCATGATGAACAGGTCAGGATTACGGAAGAGGTGATCCGAAAATCCATTCCACAGGAAATCACCGACTGTTTTCAAAAGTTTCGGTCTTATTTCTCTGTTGCATATAGCATCACACTGTTTAACGATTCCTATGAAAAACGTGTTGCTGGACTGAAAGGATTTCCCAGCGCAAACGCTTACTATCCTCACATTGAGGCGGACAGGGAAGTTATTGAAAAGATAGACAAACTGGAAATCGAGATCAATGCGGTAAAGGATGAGAAGACCAAGGTATATGAATCAGTCGTTGCGTCACTTCTGACATTACGGACATTCAAAAGAATCAAAGAGAATTTCCCTGAGGCATACAGACATATTGCCTGCTATGAAGATAAGGGAAAAACATCCGTATCCCTGCCGATAGACAATATCATGGACACTTTGAAAAAATACACCGTATGACATCTTGGGGAAGTTCACATTTTACAACTTCTCCCCTATTCTGCGGATAATCTGACTTTATTTTTTTATTTGAAAGTCAAACAAAATTTATTATTATGCAAGAAACAACTCAATTGAACACACTGACCAACATCGTATTTGTCCTCACGGACGTTTTAGAAACCAACCTTCTAGAAATGCAGCAGCAATACAAGAAGGAAGGCTTTGAACTCAGACACGATTCAAAAAGAAACTTCAACACAGCCATAGCCGCGATAAAGAGATTGAAAAGTGATGTGAATCATTGCAGCGAATCCACTCAGGAAAACTTCGGCAATGATTCTGACATGGTGAACGCCATGTTGCTCACACTGATTGACAGATGCGGTGATGATGACAACCTCGCTTATAAGATGTACGAATACATTAAATCTTTCCCGTCCAAACTGAATCTGGACTTGGATTTGGATAATGCGTTCAGCCATCTGTTTAGAAAATCATGAAAACTGCTGATGACTGGAAAACGGTGAGTTAGTGGAAGTTGATTAACAGTTGACTGATAGAGCAATTAGAATTTAATTGATAATAATTACCATTTACCTAACATTAGGAAAATGGTTCATAACACGATATAGAAATGAAGCAAAGTAAATTGACTCACGGCTCCTTGTTTAGTGGTATTGGCGGTTTTGAATTAGGTGCCGAAATGGCAGGAATTGACACTTTGTGGAATTGTGAGATAGAAAAATTTCAAGGTGAAATATTAAAAAACAAATTTCCTCATGCAGAAAGATTCACAGATATTACAAAAACAACCGGACTCCGATATGTGGACATCATTAGTGGAGGATTTCCGTGTCAAGACATCAGTGTTGCCGGAAAACGTGAAGGTATTAAGGGAAAGCGCTCCGGGTTGTGGAGTGAGATGTACCGAATTATATGGGAAGTTAGACCTAAATACGTCATCATTGAAAATTCGCCAGCTCTCACTATTTCCGGTCTCGAACAAGTCCTATGCGACCTTTCCAAAATCGGGTATAATGCGGAATGGCAATGTATATCAAACTACGCTTTTGGATACCCACACAAAAGGGAAAGACTTTATCTTATTGCCTACTCCAACAAAATCGGATTACAAGGCGACGTTTGCAAATGTGGAAGCATTAACTCGATATTTAAACAGTGGACATCAGATACGAGTGTCGGATATACTTGCGCAAAAAGGATTCTTGAAATCCCAGCACATAGCATTGTTAGAAATGATGATGGGTTTCCCGATTGGTCACACAGAGTTGGAAGTATCGGCAATGCGGTAAATCCAACAGTGGCAAAATATTTATTTGAATGTATTAAGATTTTCGATAAACAATTAGCGTAAAACAGAATAGAAATGAAGAAAAAGAAGCTATATATCAGCCTGCCAATTAGTGGCTTCTCACTTAACGCCGTTGCTTTGGAAGCAGAAAGTTACAAGCTAATGTGGGAAGAGGAAGGTTTTGAGGTTGTGACACCTTTCGATTTATCCCCAGATAGCGAAAAACCATACTCCTATCACATGGGTAAGGATATAGAAGGGCTATTGGAATGTGATGCTGTTTATTTTGCGCCTGGTTGGGTTGACTCAAAGGGGTGTAATCTTGAATACGCTGCTGCTAAAATTTATGGAAAAACAATTTATACATAACGGAACAGAAATGAATGATGGAGTTTATTTTGACCAAAATGGTAGCGAGGTAATCGTAATCAATGGATTTGAATACTCACGAGAAGAATTTGATTCCCTTGTGGATATGTGTGGAGATTGCAATATGTAATAACAAAATAAAGTATATAAAAATGATTAGAGCAAGATTTTTTGTAGAAAAGAAAAAATGTGATGGAGATTATCGTCCATTAATATGGCCCATTCAATACCCATACTGGTGTACAGGTGAGAATGACAGATTTTTTTATTTTAGTCGCTTATGTTAATGACATGGATGAACTGATGAATTTATGGCCAGAAGCATCTGATGTTTATATTGAAAAAGTGAATAAGATATTCTTCTCTGATAGGTTCCCGAAACCTTATTGGTACAAAGAGTTAAATCAATAAAAATTAGATATGAAACAGACAGTAGAAGATGCAGCGAAGGAAGCGGCAGAAGATTGTTATGAATGTCATTACGATGATGGATACGAAATGAGGTTGGTTAAAGAGGCATTCAGACAAGGTGCCGAATGGCAATCCAAGCAATCTCCTTGGATAAGTGTTAAGGAACGGTTGCCGGAACCAAACAAGCTTGTCCTTTGCAGAATGGTATCAAATGGAGCGATTGTTAGTGGCTATATCGTTGTTTCACCTGGGAGATCGCCATACGTTGCGACAGACGGAGGATTTGAATTTGAGGATTGGAACGACTACGAGTGTGACATGTGGATGCCTATTCCGTCTTTTGACGAGATACTCGAAGCCAACAGGGATGTGCTGGAACGGATTAAAGAAAAAGGAGATTGAATATGGAAATAATAATAGACGGAGCGCTACATGAAATGATTGATGCGTTCACTATAAATTTTGATTGCAGTAAATGTTCATTGAATAAGGAATGCGATGAGTGTAAGATGAATCATGAAACATATCTGTGCAATGTGATGGGTTGCTTCTGTTTTGTCAGTCGTGGGAAAAGTAACGGAGATTAAAACGAAGGAGGAAAAGAAATGAAACAGGTGTTGTCATTTGATCAAATGAAGCATTTACAAGAACTTGGATTATACCATACCTACACCTTGCAGGACATTCTCGATAAGTTGCCTTGCTTCATCGGCAATGAAGTGCTGACCATCCAAAAACTTGCAGATAGATATACATGCTTGTATATGGAATTTTATACTAGGTCTATAATAAAGATTACAGAGAGTAAAGAACTCATTGATGCAGCCTATGAAATGCTGTGTTGGTGTGTTGAAAACGGATATGTTAAAGTTGGGAAGGAGGAATAATTATGGGATTTACAACACCGTGCTTTATACGCAAAAACACACCGGAGCTTCGGAAGAAGCTGGAAGAGTTGGGTTATAACATACTTAATTCTGGTAATACAACATTAGATGAACATAATTATGACGGAAAGGGAAGTCATAAAAGCATTGAAGAAGGAAGAGCAATCATAACATCTTATGGGAATTTATATGGAGTGATATATAATGTAGATACTGTCACTAAGAAAGGACGTATTGATTGCGGAACGAATGAAGAACTATTCCTGGCTATCGCTGCATTAAGGGATGATAGTAACTACATGCAGTGGTTTATAACAGATTCCATTCTTAGCGTTTCTTATGACGATTCTATTGGTAACGATCATTATTTCACAGAGCCAAAAGGCATTATGTTCTTTTGGGATGAAAATTGGGATAATGCAACCATTATTTCAGGACGTTATCACAAGGCTACCGTAGACGAATTGATTGAACACTTTAAAACAAAGGAGGAACAACTATGACCGAAGAACTTGTAACATTAGAAACTGCGAAGTTGCTGAAAGAGAAAGGATTTAATGAGTATTGTAAAGATATTATTAAAGAGGACAATAATCGGATAATGCAATCTGTGTTCCGAACGAATAAGAATTTGCCAAAATTGTGTTATAGTCGTCCCACTCAATCCGTTGCACAAAAGTGGCTGCGTGAAATAAGAGGTGTGTATGTATATGTAGAACCTGTTATTGGAAAAAGATGGACGCTTTCTTTTTGTGATTTCAATGTTCCAACAGAAGAAAGCGACTGGATGGAGAACGAAATAAACAAAGGGAATGGCTATAAAGTATATGTCACCTACGAAGAAGCACTTGAAGCTGGATTACAGGAAGCATTAAAACTTATATGATTATGAAAACAATATTATTTACAATTATATTTATTATCGCCCTATTATGAGTTGGCGATCTAACAATTACATTTAAACCGTTTTCCATCTCGTTGCCCGGTTGGTATAAGCCTGTAGGTATCCTTCTATTTTTTCTGTCAATGGCGGTATATACTATAGGGGAATATACTAAAGGCTATAAACAGGGTTTCGATGATGGGATAAAGAATGTGTTGAAATACTTAAAAAGAAATGCACTTAATGGGAAATATAGCTCTATGAAAGCTCCCAATCAGACTTTATGCCAAATTTGCATGACTTTCCAGCATTCTTGGCTTATTGAAAATCGTATTTGAAGCCCCCTAAATCTTTACTTTAGCGGTAGTTCACAATTTTGTGATAAGAAAAATAGAATAGTTAGTGGTGATTCTTTGGAGTTGTCGCTAATTTTTTTTAAAGAAAATTATTCGCAAAAATGCGAATGAATAAAATTAAAATGCTATCTTTGCATTAAAGAAACAAATGAGATGGTAGTAACGTTTGATAAAGAGTATCTGAAAGAATTGTATGAGTTTGGAAAGGCGAATGATAAAAAGCATCGTTTTCAACCTGATATCGTACGTAGATATAAACGTTGTATAGATATAATAATCAGTGTCCCTGATGTAACTTCACTTTGTAAATACAATGGGCTGAGTTTTGAAAAATTATCAGGGGACAAAAAGGACTTTTGCTCTGTTAGAGTAAACAATCAATATCGTATTGAATTTACAACCACAGAGGTGCAAGGTGAAGTAGTGACTACCATCTGTAATATAATTGAATTGTCTAACCATTATAAATAGAAAGTTATGATTAAAATAGATGGCGTAGACCCTAAAATGATAGCTAATAACTTAATTCCTTTTGAACCGACACACCCGGGAGAAGTATTAAAAGATGAAATTGAATTTAGGGGTATTTCTCAAAAGAAACTTGCTAAAGAGATTGGTGTGTCTTATACTGTATTAAATGAAATTCTGAATGCAAAGCGTTCACTAAATACAAAATATGCTATGCTCCTAGAAGCCGCGTTAGATTTAGATGCGGAACCTTTGCTCAAAATGCAAACATCTTATAATTTGCAAATGGCAAAAAAAGACAACAGGTTTATGGAGAGAATTAATAAGGTGCGTAAGATTGCAGCGTTATTATGATTGATGTTAGAGAATTAAGGATTGGTAATTATGTACACCTTTTTAAGAGTTTTATTATAATTTAGGCGTGATTCCATTTGGTTTCACGCCTTTTTGTACCATTCTCTAAAGTTTTTTCAAATACTTTACAGTAACTTTCTAAAGCTTACTTATATTTCTTCATCTCCGGCAAATGTTTCCTTATGTCACTAATACGTGTTGCGTCACTCGGATGCGTACTCATGATCTCTGGCACTGAACCCGATCCGCCCGCCGACATCTTCTGCCAGAATGTGACGGCCACATTCGGATTATAACCAGCCATCGTCATAAGAATAAGCCCCATATAGTCAGCCTCGGTTTCATGTTTGCGTGAGAATGGAAGCATCACACCGTATTGTGCCCCAAGACCATAGACTATATTCCCGGCTTTCTGTATGGCGGCGGATTTTCCACTGAGAGCCTCCCCCAAAATTTTCGCTCCGTATTGTGCAACCAGCTGCTGACTCATACGCTCATTGCTATGCTTGGCCACAGCGTGCGCCACTTCATGTCCGATAACTACAGCCAGTTCGTCATCAGAGGAAACCAGATTCATCAGTCCCTCATACACAACGATTTTGCCTCCCGGCATACAGAAAGCGTTCACCTGATTATCCTTAACTAGATTGAATTCCCATGAGAAGTTCCTCACCTCACCGGACATTCCATTATTTTCCAAGTATTGTTCCGTGGCAGCGGCTATTTTCTTTCCGACACGTGTCACCATCGCTTTCTTCGTCGCGTTACTTGATATCGGTGCCGACTTGATATATTCCGAATACTGGGTCAGACTTGATGAAAGCACTTCGGAGTCGGATACAAGCAGCATCTGTTTCCTGCCTGTCAAAGGAACACTTCCACAACCGTATAACAGAAGCACGGTTGCAAATAAAGTCACAATTTTTTTCATGCACCTATAATTTTAAAAGTATGAACAAAGTTAACGATTATTTTCTAATTGTGATAAGTCGATATATGAAAAAGCATTGCACATATCATTGGACGGTATTCATACAAAGCGCGACTGAAATGAACATGTCAATATCCAACTTTAAGTTAAATCGAGTTTAACTCACTGTTAATCAGATGATTACATTTGTACACATCGCTAATAATCAGTATCTTAGCTATATAAAAGAAACCAATATTACTAACAATTAAAACATAGAAGATATGAAAGCAACAGATATTAAAATGTACATCAGTACATTGTCTATTATCAAAAAAGGTCAAGAAATTGAATGTGGCGACTTTTTAGGTGGTAGAAAGGTAAATGCCAGTCAAGAAGATGCCTTGAATAGCATGAAAAATGCTGTATATATGTATTTGTTTGCATCTATCATGAAGAAGGATAAAGGTTACAAAACAATGGCATTCACAATAACCGCTTGCAATTCTGCTATTTATGATAACAGCATGAAGACAGAAGTTGTATGTAAGGTTGGTTATAAAGAAATGATACAGCTTATCAAAGATGGGTATAGAAGTCCACTATTTGATACTCGCAAGCTGAAATCATTGGTAGATATGAGACTTAAAGAGCTAAAGATAGCATAATAACCAGCAGGGCGAAAGCCCTGCGCAATATAGAAGAATATGAAAGAAAATATATTTTTAAAAGCAGTTATAGAAAAACCGTTATTGAATAATGAACCAGAAGTTTTACACCTTTTCGTTCAAATTATCAATGAAATAACTTCTTGTATGTCAGAAGACGAGTTAAGAGGCTGTATGAACTCTTTAATAGTAAGATACCCTTATTTTAAACTGTTTTTCGATTATGGTTTCGGACATAATCATATGTGGGTGAAAGCATCAGGTTCTTTAGAAAGATTGATATTGGTTGAGTTCTAATCCGGTAGCCTTATGGCTACCACAATATACACGATTATGAAAGCAGATTTAGTTTTAGTTATCAGCCCTGAAGCCCCACTGATGAAGCAACTGGGCAAGGTATTGGGTAAGATGGTAACCCCTTATGACTTCTCTACTATAGAGAGGGGTGAAAAGTACATCACCATACAGCATGATGAAACTGGGCTTGTAGTGGCTTATACGAGTGAAGAAAGATTGAATGTGAAAATGAATTAAGAATGAAGAATGTATTAGAATCTTTGAAAGAAAGTGTCAAGAGTGGTAAAATCACAATCAGAGAGGCAGCTATAAAACTGCATAAAGCAGGGTGGACGAGTTTTGTAGACGTGGATAAAACGAAACAATTACTTGAATTATGAACTCAATAAATGTAAACGGTTGCAGCGTATGCCAGCCCGGCAAAGAGAATTACACTACCTACAACACCAGGTTGAAAGGTAAGAGAGTGAGAATGTACCAGTACAATTACCGTACTGAAAGTGGTGAACTCTTTGCTTGTTGTGCGCCTACCTTAGAGGCGTGTAGAGAAAGACGGGACAAATGGTTGGACGCTAAAAATAAATCAGTATGTTGACAATAGAAATACCAAAATCAAATAGAAGAAAATCCGAGGAAGACGCACTTGCATCTTTCATCCTCTCGGAAATCAAAGAGAAAGGTGAATGTGTTTACTTTCATTATGGCGTAGGATGGGGAAATAACTGGCCTCATTGTTGGGCAAAAAATACTGGAAGTGACGCTAAAGACAGACACCAAATTTCGGAGTTGGCGCACGATAATGTCATAAGAGCATTTATAGACAAAGGCTATTCTGTCGAGTATAGAAGTGAAATAGCTGCCGGAAGATATGTGATTATTAGAGGGTGAACTACAATGGAAACGAAAAGAGACAAAATTTTAGAGAAGCTTCGTAAGCTGATGAACCTAAAAGAATCAGCTAAAGCGTTAGGCAATGAAGGCGAAGCACATGCGGCAGCAGCAGGTATCGCCCGTCTGCTGATGGAATACAACCTGTCAGAAGAAGATATACCAGAGCAGGAGAAACTGGAGAACCCGGTAATAGCAGAAGAGATACTTTACAAGGTTGAAATGAGCAACGGTGTTTGGTATGATTTTCTTGTATCAACGGTATGCGAATATAATATGTGCCGAAGCCTTATTGTAAGCAGGCCCAAGAATTACCGTATGGTAAGGGATAAATTTCAGATCATTGGTCGCAAGAAGAATGTAGAAGTAGTGTTGTATCTGATTTCATTCTTGGCGCATCAATTTGTTATTATCTGGAAAAGGAAATATCCAAACTACAAGTATGAATGTATTCGTAAATATGGAATTACGCCTAAAACGCTTGCTATGTATATGAAATCCTTTCTGTATGGCTCGTCATTGGTTTGGGCGATAAATTTGCTTCCATGAAGCAAGGTTTGGAAGAAACAAGTAATGTAACTGCATTGGTAGTCGCTTCAAAAGCAGAAATAGATGAATTTCTCAAAAATGAGAAGATTGGCAATGCACGAGAATCACAAGCCCAAATTGATAGGCTATGTGCTAAGGAAGGAATAAATGTCGGTCGAAATATTGAAATTCAAAAAGGAATTCATGCCGAAAGTGTAAGTGAAGACAGGAGATTAATGTAATGGGAACCAAAGTAACTAAAGATGGCAAAAGTTTACGAAAACAAGAAAGGATTCAAAATCATACAAGCCACTCGTGGCGAAATGATATGCGCGCTCAGTGAATATGGATGTGTCGGAATTTGCGACAGCTGTGGTTCCAGTAATTGCCAAGATGGATTCTACATCGCAGTCCTTAATTGCTGGTATTGTTCTGATTGCTTCCATAAGTGGTATGCCAGAGCTAAACGCTATGCTTCCGATGAATATGTTGAAAACAAGAATTTTGAATTGTATAAGGCTGTTTTAGGGATCTATTAGTTGTTTATGATGGTAATTTAATTTATAACATTTTGATATCAAATATATTATACATTCACATCTAAATATCAGGATATGAGAACGAAAACAGAAAAAGCAATCAATTTATTCGAGTCCGGGTGCCTGAAAGAAGCGTTATCCATCTTCCGCACCTTCCGCATCGGATTCACCAAAGAAGAATGCAGAACACTGCAAATTGCAAGTGAAAGTCTTACAGGAAATGGGAACTTCTACCAACAGTTAGGAATCGATACGGATTACATGATAAGCAAATCGGTTGAGATAATCACAGAAAAGTATTTGAGCAATGAAAAAGTTTAATGAGAAATAAGATATAAAGCTTGTCTTATTATAACTAATTAGTTATATTTGCATCATGAGAAAAGAATTAGGAAAATGGCTGATGGATATAGCCAAGTATATAACCACCGCAGTTGTGTTGACATCCATCTTCGGGGATGTGCAGGAAAAATGGATAATATATCTTGGAGGTTCGTTGGCAATAGTAATCACACTATTGGCAGGTCTTTGGCTTGTCAATGACAAAAAGAAAGGATGATAAAATGGGAGCATTGATTATGTTCGGGCTTGTATCGGTCATAGCCATTGTCGGCGTGATTTATTTCAACCATAAAGATAAAAAAAATATACGAGAAAGCGCATAAAATACTTTCAAATGTTTAGTTTATCGTTATGAAGTTAGATGAAAAGAAATTGGCAAAGCTCAAGGCAACCAACCAGCAACTTAATGAGAAATATGGGGAACATGGTACAGATACTCGTGAGAAGTTCAATGAGAAGTCGATGGCATGGTATTATGGTGATATACTTCGTGAACGCCGCAAGGAGCTAAAATTGACCCAGAAGCAGTTGGCGCAGAAAGTTGGTAAGGAACAGAGCTATATCGCCCGTGTGGAAAAAGGGGAGGCAGACATACAATTATCGAGCTTCTTTCGCATCGCTCGTGCACTAGGTATCGAGTTTACGCCTACATTTGTTTGAAGTTAATTTTATTGTTCTCATATTCATAGAACATTTGTTTGCATTAAGGCAGGATGGAGAAATCTGTTCTGCCTTTTTTGTATCTGTAAGTAAAAGTTAAATCTTTGTTTTTCTGTATTTTACGATGAAAACAAAAGATATAAATCATTGTAAATCAATTATTTATTTGTATCTTTACAATATCAAAATAACACCTATTAATAACAAGTAAAAGTCAAGAGCAATGAAAACAGAAGAACTTATCAGATACTACAAAGCAAACATTGAAGCTATTGAAAAAGGATTGAACAACGACTCTCTTTCAGCAGATAAAAAATTCAGATTGGGATATACACAACAGGCGTTGGACGGATATAAGTCTGCTTTACAAGAACTTCTTGGAAATAATAACGACTAATAATAAAAGAGAGCAAATGAGCAAAGTAACAGAACTAACAAAAGAGCTTCAAAGAGTGATGTATTCCACTACATACTCTTTTGAGATAGATACCGAAGATGTCGTTTTCGGTTTCAAAAAGACTTTAAAGAAAAGAACTAAAAGCCTTACCAAAGCCCTGCAACTTGAAAAGAAACTAAGGAATGACGTTGGCAGATATATTTCAAGCAATGCAGTTATAGTCGCTGTAAGGCTGTACAAAAACGGAGAATTAAGAGGTGAATTTAAAGCATAACAAATAAAGAATAGATCAATGGAAACATCAGGCAGATTAACCAGCAAAGAGAGCTTTGCTATACTCCATGAGATAGAGAACATGAAATATCTAACTGGGTGTGGCATTAAATATTCAGACTGGAGAGAACAAAATGACAGACGAAGGTATGAAGCAATCAAGAATCTTGTTCCTGAAGTCGGATTAGGTTGTACAATATGTTACTATTCAGACAAACGTGCAGCCACAGTAACTAAGATAGTTTCTCCATGTAGGATTGAAGTTACTTTCAAGCGGACGAAATGTATAGATTACTATGCAGGAGAATATGAAATTCTTTCTGAGCTTGAAGGGACACCTAAAGTATTCACTAAACGTAGAAACGGATATTGGGTAGCAGAAGGATAGTCCTACAAAGGCGGAGTGCTTCTTATGTTACATTATCAAAATCATTATATAGACCCATCATTTTAAAATTAAGAGCAATGAACACTTATCACAAATTCTGTCCAAATGTATTTTTGGCAAAGTGCGATGAAAAGCACGAAAAAGGAGAAGTTATTGAGGTTACAACCAAGTACGGCAAAGAAAATGAAAGCATCGTTTTTAATTTAATTTTCGAGAAAGATGGTTTCTATTATTACTCTATCGTTCGGGCTGACGGATTTAATGTACAGGAATGGGCGAAGCAAAGAGCGGAACGCAGGCATGATTGGGCATCATTGGCTGCACAAAAGAGTAATGAGTATTTCAATCGCTCGAACAAAGATAGAGATTTCCTTTCCTTAGGCGAACCAATCAAAGTCGGACATCATAGTGAAAAGCGGCACAGGAAGATGATAGAAGATTCCTGGAACAATATGGGCAAAAGTGCTGAGCTCAGCGACAAGGCTGCCGAACATGAAAGAGTAGCCAAGTATTGGGAAAAACGTGCTGAAACGATCAATCTTTCAATGCCTGAAAGTATCGATTTCTACGAACATAAGCTGGAACAAGCTAAAGAATTCCATGAAGGTGTGAAGTCCGGCAAATACCCACGAGAACACGCCTACACTCTTACTTATGCCAAGAAAGCCGTAAATGAGGCACAGAAGAATTATGAACTTGCACTAAAGTTGTGGGGAGATGAAGAATAAAGTATACGTTTTGTTTCAAACTGATATTTGGAAAACAAAATCAAGTAGAGTGTGTTTCGGTGTATTTCTTTATGAAAATGCTGCTATTGATGCTGCCAAAGAAAATGGTTTATATACCAATGAAAGTAAAGTTGATATTATAGAATGTGAACTTGGAAAATTTGAGGAATTATGAAAACGATAGTAAAAGTCTATCTGAAAGACGAGCATGGCAATGAAGACTGGTTCGTTACCCCCATTAACCTCCCAGAACAAGAAGCGCACGAAAACTATATAGGTAAACGCTTCAATATAGGAATAGATACAGACCATATGATGAAATGTTGGAAGGTTGAGACCTTGAGAGTAGAAAAATAGTATTTTTGCCCAGTTTTATTTGAAAGACAAATAAAATATTGTATTTTTGAGGCAGAAATAAGAGAAAACAGCTAAATTGAAGGAATGACAGAAATGGGATTGTTAAGTAGCCGCCTGTCAGCGGTGAAAAAGGATGGACGTAAACAGTCTGACAGCGTGGAATATCATCCGATTGCAAGTTCAAGTCTTGCTTCCTTCAATTAGCTAACAAGGGAATTTAGCAAAGTTGGTCTATGCGTCGGACTGAAAATCCGAAGAACAAGGTTCGAATCCTTGAGTTCCCGCAACCCTTAGTAGTAGTCAAGCGAAAACAAGGACAAAAAGGCTTATGTAATTTACGGGGTGATGGAAATTGCCATCTGACACGACTGAAAGAAGCCGAAAAATTGCATGAGTGCTCTTGCGAGTAGCTTGAAAAATGATTGAGTTTGTGTTTAAGCCTGTCGGAAATATGCCCGGCAGGCATTTACGCAGAAAATGTATGAAGTTGTACATAACCTGGAAAATATGGAAGTAACAATAAGGCCTCAAAGAATATCCGACGCAGAACATAGCTGGAGGATGCGTAAGGATAAGGATATATGGAAGTACGCTATTTGCGAAAGCCCCTACTCTCCCCTATCCCTTGAATCAGAAAACAACTTTTATAGAGAACAGTCAGAAAGTGATGAGTGTATACGCTTTGCTGTTCTGGCAGACGGCATATATGTCGGCAATGTTTTCATAGATAGAATAGATGAATCAGCATACGGATTTGGAGAACTTCACACTCATATCCTTAACAAAGCCTTTTGGGGTAAAGGCATAGGCTATGAATGTAACCGGCTTATCCTTGAATATGCTTTCCGCATCACTAAAATGAATGGGGTTTACCAATATATCAATCCCTGTAATACCGCTGCATGGAAGAATGCCCTGAAACTCGGATTTAATGATATCGGTACTTCCTCTGTCAGGTCTAACGTACATATATTCATTATAAAAAAAGAGCAATGGATAAAAGAATAGAAATTATAGAACTGCCTGTGTCCGAACTTAAGACAGAGTTTGGGAATCCCCGTAAACCATTAAAGAAGAAGGCCAAGGAGAAGCTGAAGGAGTCACTTGACAACCTTGGCGATTTCGGCGTTATCGTCATTGACGAACACAACAATATCATATCCGGACACCAACGTGTTTCCATTCTTATGGAGAATCCTGACACTCAAGTTTTGTGCAAACGCCTTATTGGTTACAGTGAATCAGAATTAAAGGCTATTAATATCAAAGCGAACACCCATGCCGGCGAATGGGATATGGACAAGCTGGCTGAATGGACCGCAGACTTGAAAATCGATTTGAGCCTTGACCTTGAAAATCTGAATGTCAAAGAAACAAAGATCAAGGATATGGAACTGATACGCTATGAAAAATACGATTATGTGATGATTGTATGTCGTAACGAGATAGACCATCTGAATCTGACCCGTGCTCTTGGAATTGACGACAAGAAAGTTCTTGTATCCAGAAACGCCACCAGAGAGCGTAAGATTAAAGCACGTGCCGTATGGTACGATGATATAAAAGCCCAGATTATGCCTAAAAAAGAAAAAGAACAATGAAAAATTTCAATGTACTGCTTACGTGCTGCTCCATCCACGTAAAAGAAATGATAGATTGTTTGAAAAACAATGAAGACGGAGTTGATATAAAAGTATATGTCGCAAATTCCGTTGCGGCCAACCTCCCGCCTGCTGAACTGTCAGACGGTAATTTTGTGGTTCCGCCCATTTCTGCTCCAAATTATGTTGAAACACTCATATCCTTATGCAAGGAATATGATGTTTCAATCATCATGCCTACAGCGACATTGGAGTTGGAAATAATGGCTCGCGCTAAAGATAAGTTTGAGCAAAACGGTATTCTTGTATCTGTTTCTTCTATTGACAGTCTTCTGGTTGCCAACAATAAGATTGCTCTTTATAGTTGTTATGCCGGCTTAATGCCCAAACAGATCATTCCTGAGAGTGTTTCCGATGTGGATGCTTTCGCCTCTATGTTCAAGTACAAAAACAGCTCTATCTGTTGTAAAGTGGACAATCTGTGCGGCGGTAAAGGCTTCGCCGTTGTGGATGACAAGAAGTGCAATGATACCTCTCTATTCAACAAGTTCGGAGAAAACAGATACATATCCTTGCTTGATTTGAAATCCATCGTTGACAATGGTAAAAATAAAGTTATCCTTCAGCAGAGAATCGAAGGACTGGATTACACCGTTAGTGCGCTTGCAGACAAAGGAGTAGTTACTCATATCTGCGGTTATGTCGGCTACATGATGGCTTTCGGCTCCATTATGTATGGAGAAATCCAGTCCAACGACATGGCGTATGATATTGTCAGCAAGATTGTGAGAGAACTTGAACTTGATGGTAATGTGGCTTTTGACTTCATTCTGAAGAAGAGCGGCAAGGTGGTACTGCTTGAAATAAACCCGCGTATCAATGCCTCTCTCCCGTTTGTACGTCATGCAGGTTGCAATATGGTTTATTTGCGATGCAAACAATTACTTGGTTATGAAATTCCATCCACATATGAACTAAATTATGGATTAAAGATGAAAAAGTTCTATGACACCCGGTATTACGTTTAACATATACGTCATGTCATATCAGCGACCTCATAAAATAATGACTAAGAATTGCCTTGAATACTGTACTTATGTCGTTAGGGAAGAAGAAGCTGATGCTTATAGAAATGCCGGCATAGATGATATGCTTGTCATTCCTAAGGATGCCACGCTTGAATGTGGCGGCAAGGTACATAGTTTCATGTCAACGCTATATTGGATAATTGAAAACACACCGGAGGATGTGATATTTGTTGCCGATGATGATATAAAGCGTTTCTGTTATCGACTTGACAATTATACTGCCATCACAGCAGAAAACTACCCTGACTGGAAAGAACGCACATGTGATGAAATACTCCGTATCGGCCAGCTACTTTACGATTTAAATCTTGGGCTTGCTTTTGATAATCCACAAATGGCTTTGTATGTGTATGACAAGGAATTTTGTTTTAAGGGAATGCCCGGTCATGTAAGATGGATAAACAAGAAAGCACTCAAGGCCAGATATGATCTGAAAGACCCGGCGATATCCGATGTTGATATGATGTTACAGGAACTGCTTATGAACAGAGTTGTACTCCTGCCTAAATATTTTCACAGCTACGGTATCCAAGCTTCCAATGAAGGAGGAACCACCATTGATTCCAGAAAGAACTACGAATATAGATGTGCAATGAAAAATAAATGGGGAAAGTATTATGAATTTGACTTTAGAAAAAATACAGCAAAGATTAATGTCAAGCGATGATTTGAAAACACCTCTATACATTGCAGACAAAAATGACTTCAAACGGAATATCACCGATTTTGTAGCCGCTTTCAGAAAATACTACCCAAACTATAATATCGGGTACAGTTTCAAGACGAATTACTGCAAAGAATTCATCAATGTGGTAAAAGAAATCGGTGGATATGCAGAAGTTGTTTCTCCCAAAGAGTATCAGCTTGCACGGAACTATGGATTTGATGACAGCCGGATTATATACAATGGGGTTATCCCTGATTTGGGCAATAAGATACGATGTGCTAATCATGGTGGAATAGTGAACGTTGATAATGTAGGTGAGCTTGGTTCACTTATCGGAATATACACCTCACCGCTTGCAATTGGAGTGCGTCTAAATTTTGATATTGGGAATGGCATAGTTTCAAGATTTGGAATTGATGTTGATAGCAAAAGTTATCAAGAAATCATAGAACTACAACGAAGAGGATTGATAAAAGTCAAATGTGTTCATTGTCATATTTCTTATGCTCGTGGACTGTCGTATTTCAAGAAGCGTGCCGAAATGATGGCTCGATATGCAAAAGAACTTAGAGCCAATATAGTTGATATTGGCGGCAACATGTTCGGTCGCATGGATGACAGTTTAAAAGCTCAATATGGAGAATATATACCATTGTATGAGGAGTATGCCAAAACTATTGGTGAAGTCTTTGCAAGAGAGTTCCCTGATGGAGAAGTGCAGCTTATCACCGAGAATGGCACACCGATAGTTTCCACTTCCATGTCTCTACTTGCAACCATTATCGGCAAGAAAGTTATCAGAGGAAAAACAATGCTCGTTGTGGATTGCAAGCGTGATGATGTCGGTTTTGTCTGCCATACGAAAAATCCACCTTGCAATGTGCTTTCAAACGATAGCGATTACGTCGAACACGCTACCATTTACGGATGTACCTGTATTGAGAATGATATTATCCATCGTGATTATTCCGGTCCAACTAATATTGGTGATAAGATTCTTATTTCTAATGTTGGAGCTTATGGTTGTAATGTTGCCAATGACTTTATAACACATAAACCAAAATGTATTTGCATTGATGATATATAAGCCGTTAATCATTGTTTAACTCATTGTTAATCAGATATTTAAATTTTAATATCTCACTATAAATCAGTATCTTAGCATTATAAAAGAAAAGCAAAGTAATAATTTAAAATAAGAGATAGACAATGAAAGCAACAAAGTACATTAATTCAAAAGGTTTGCCAAAAGGTGCATTTATTTACAGAATAAAGAAAGATGGAACGAAATCTGCTCGCCCTACATTCCATCAGTTTTGTGGAACTGAAAAAACGGCAGAGGAAATGATAGCAAGATTGATTAAATTGAATCCAAATTCAAAATTTGAAATCGCATAATAGATTGAGATATGGCAAATGCACTATACACAAAAAACGGTCACAATATGTTTGAGGTTTCATCCCTCATTCAGAAGGCAATACGCAGGAGCAACAAAGACTATGCCTGCTATGCTGCTAACGAGTTGGCACCACGATTTAGAAAATATCTGTGGAAGCGATTACTCTGTGTTTCAGCAGAGGATTGTTATGACCTTGTTACGAATAAGATTGTAGCACTCAAACAGGCTGATGACGCACAAAGCTGGCAGGACAAATCACCTCTATTCATTGAAAAGGCTCTCGGCATTCTTCTTGCCACAAGAAAGAATCGTGATGCTGATTATTTCGCCTGTAACCTGCTTAATTCAAGAGACAGGATAGAATTGCCAAAGGATGAATATGTCGGAAGTAATGCCGGATGTTACACCAAAAATGGGCATGACATGTTTTTAGTTGCCGGATTATTGGAACGTGCCATAATCGGCAAAGACGATATCAGAGCCGGTTATCTGGCCAATGAGTTAATGGTAAGGTATCGGGAGTTCCTTTGGAAACGGCTTATTATGATAGCAGGTAATCTCAACTATCAGGCTATTACCACTGAAATTGTCGCATTGAAGAAAGCAGACGATATGCAACCCGGTAGTTCACCTAAATCATCCATTTTCGTAGCAAAGGCTGTTACCGTACTTCTGAAAGTTGTAAAATACGGATATTGCGGTTTCTATGCAAATGATTTCCCTTATCCTGTCACATGTTTGAAAGACTATGACAACAGATACATGTCAATACCTGATTATGTATTTGACTGCCATACCCATAAAGGGAAGCAAAGAGGAAAGACCAAAAAAGAATTTATCATTGCCGAACAATCCGCATTAACCCCTTACAAAGAAGGTGAATACGACCAATGTGGTTGGGACAGATTTTTCTATCTGGAGAAGAACGGATTCTATGACAAGGATCATATAACTCCGAGGCCGGATGAGAAAAAAATGAAAGAGATTGAGGACGGATGCGTACAGCAGTCCTTGTTTGATTGAATGTTTTAATTGATAACTAGTGTATATCCGATGCGTCTTTGGTGAAAAGCCGAAGACGTATCGGCATGTAAAGTTATAAAATTATGGGAAAGAAGGAAAGACAAGAATTGTTTTTGAAACATTTCCGTGAAAGTCATGGAATTGTTTCGTATGCCTGCCAGAAAGTAGGTATAACGAGAGCCTGTTATTACAAATGGCGGGACAGTGACCTTAAGTTCAAGGAACGTGCTGAGGAAGTAGAAGAAGAAACCATTGATGTAGTCGAATCTAAATTGCTTTCCGCAATCAATAATGATGATTTAACTGCGATAATCTTTTATCTGAAAACAAAGGGTAAGAAACGTGGTTATGTTGAGCGTGTCGAGCAGGATGTCAATGTCAATCCATTCGAAAGTTTGATAAAAGAATTGCCGGACAAAATAGAAGAATAATGGATCTGAGCGATAAGGCAGCCTTGTATATGCAGGCGTGGAGAGACGATTGGTGCAAGTTCTGTTCCGATGTGCTGAAAGCGCGTTTGGATAAAGAACAGCAGGATATTATTCACTCGGTTCAATACAACCGAATGACCGCTGTAGCCTCCGGAACTGCCCGTGGCAAGGATTTCTGTGCCGCTTGTGCCGCTATGTGCTTTATGTATCTTACTCCACGCTGGGTTAACGGAAGATTGGTAAAGAATACCAAAATTGCAATGACAGCTCCGTCCGGTCGCCAAGTAAAAGATATTATGATACCGGAAGTTTCCAGGCTATTCCGGAATGCTGGTTTCCTGCCTGGACGTTTATTGTCTTCAGGAATCAGAACCAACTACGAAGAATGGTTTCTAACGGGCTTCAAGAGTTCTGACGACAATATGGAAGCATGGTCTGGATTCCATGCCGTAAACACATTGTTTGTTGTTACGGAAGCCTCCGGTATATCAGAAGTTATCTACAATGCCATCGAAGGTAATTTGCAGGGAAATTCCCGTTTGCTAATAGTGTTCAACCCTAACGTGACCACAGGATATGCTGCACGTGCCATGAAGTCTGACCGTTTTGCCAAATTCAGGTTAAGTTCCCTTAATGCTGAGAATGTTGTAAGCAAGAAAATAGTTATTCCTGGTCAAGTTGATTATGAATGGGTGAAAGACAAAGTGGAAAACTGGTGCTCACCTATCCAGCAAGCTGACTTCAACGAAGGTGAAGGGGACTTCAAATGGGAAGACGGTCTATATCGGCCGAATGACTTGTTCCGTGTGAAAGTGCTCGGTATGTTCCCTAAAGTGGCGGAAGATGTGCTTATCCCCTACGAATGGATTGAAATCGCCAACGAGAATTGGAGGAAACTGCAAGAAGATGGTTTTGTTCCAAAGAAAAGCTGCAAGCTTGGTGTCGATGTTGCCGGCATGGGACGTGACGACAGTGTGTTGTGTCTAAGATATGGCAACTATGTCAGTGAGTTTGAAGCGCACCAGTCTGCTGGAACGGCAGACCACATGCACGTAGCCGGAATGATAACCAGATATCTTGACAAGAAGGGTGCGAAAGCATTTATTGATACTATCGGCGAAGGAGCAGGAGTGTTATCTCGGTTGCAGGAACTTGGGTACCAAAATGTGTATTCTTGTAAGTTCTCCGAGAGCGCACGTGGGCTGCATGATATAACAGGCGAATACACCTTCGCCAACATGAGGGCTTATCTGTTTTGGGCGGTACGTGACTGGCTTAATCCCAAAAATGGGTTTGGTGCCGCTCTCCCACCCTGTGACAAACTTATGGAAGAAGCAACGGAAACACATTGGGGATTTATGAGTAATGGAAATATTTATATAGAAAAGAAAGAGGAGATTAAAAAACGTATCAAACGTTCTCCTGACTGGTTCGACTCGCTCGCCAATACATTCTATTGCAATTATTATGCAACATTAAATGAAGAAGAAATTTTTCGCAATCTTTTATAGTTTGCAGTGCGATACTGCTTGAGAAAGGGCAGATCAAGAAACAAACTTAAAACTGTTTTCTGCTTTTAAGCATAATGAACACAGTGAGCTACTGCCAAACCAAACGTTCAGCAGTAGCTCATATGCTAAATTATTGCACATCGCGCACACAAAGGCAACCGCCCATACCCGTTGTTCCCTGTCCTAAATCATCACCTTGATCTTCCGTCCAAAGCATCTGCATTTGCTTTCCCTGAGTATTATACATAAATCCATATTGAGTCCACTTCGTTGAAGAGAAAGAGGTACGGCAATGGAGAATTTCATATTTATCGCCACTATACCCCCACTTATGTCCAAACAAACCACTACATCCATAATTTGCATAGTGATATATCTCATTATCCACATAATCCATATAATTTGGCATGGCGACCACCATCAGCGCCAATTCCCGTTGATTCGGAAGACGCCATACAGCATTGCTTATGGACGCTTCCCCATCTCCCGGGTACTGTGAGGCAATAGTGGTTACAGCTTCTTTTGCTTCGGTTGCACTCATTGTCTGTAGTTGACTGTATTCTTGTGTATCACTCCCCTCCACTAAGTGTCCTCCACAAGAAGCTGTTTGTGTTTTTACATACGGATGCTTTGCCACTTGGAATTTCTTGTAAGGGCGGTTGATTACACTTCGTTCGTGATGAGGAGCCAATTCACGATAACTGAAGGAGCGCAGTGCGTTATCGGTCAGAAATACTTCGATGGTACGGGTACTTTTATCATACTGATAATATGGCTGGGCAGGTGTTTCATAACTTGTTTTAGAAGGTGTTGCTCCTAAGTTTCGTACAGCACGGACATAGCCACCATTCTGAGCAGCGTAGTCACTACCAAAAGTACAACCTTCCTCTGCCCAAATCACTCTGTCAATTCCATTATCCCCATATGTGCTGGTAAAAATAGGATAAAGACTCTGACTATTATTACTTGGACGCTCCATCCCCTCTGTTGAATATGGATACAACACTGCCTTGGCAGGCAAAGCCGGTTCACCAATCCATAACCCTAACATCTGGTCACGTGCCGGAGTGTACCAACGGAGTTCATCGTCTGTAATTGTACCGTCTCCGTTAAAATCCCGATTACGGGTCAGGCAAGCCAAGCAAGCCCACTCTGTATCTGTAGTTAAACGTTTCTTTCCGGCTTCAAGTTTGGAATCTGTGTCGTCTAATAGAAAGCCATTCTTAGCCCAATTTACAGCACCTGTATTGTTTCCTATTTCAGTTATAGTATTCCCTCTTCCGTTTTTTGCATCAGAACTTTCTCCTGCAGGCGATCCATAAGGCAATCCTCCAATCTCATCGGTAAGCTCTACGCCATATTTTGCTACAGTCTGATTTTCCAAGTCATAGAAGCAGGCAATGGAGTGCTGTTGCAGTACATACACGGCAGTGGCGACGGCACTCTGTTTGTCTGCGCTGTATTGGAGGTCACTACCTAAACTGAAAGTACGGTCTTCGGCATTGATAAAGTCGCTTAATGCAATCGATGAACCATCAACCGGATTAGTTGTATAATAGTATTCATCCACAAAGCAGGTATAATAATCATTTCCCGTTTGATTCTCGTAGGCATGATCCAAGGCGGCAAATACATCCATTCTGTTTCCATCTCCACCATAGCTTGCCAAAGAACCTTTATTATCCTGTTTTTTAAACTCTATCCATTGAAGAAGTTTTTTGGCTTCTTCGATAGAGGGTGGTTGATTGTTATGGTTTGGATCTAACTTTTGAGTGGATGGCAGGTACTTGCAGCTGACATTGCCAAATGGTGTCTTGGCATAGATATAGACACCTTCGCTGATCTTGTTCTTCGTCAGTTTCATCTCCACCTGCTCATAGTGCGCATCTAACTGTACACGTGCACCACCTTCAAAGACAATACCTTCTACGGCAGGATTCTTTTCCTGAGGATTACTTGTACCATCTTCCCCCTTCACCTCTACCACAATATCATTCACGCCATTTACAGTGACCGTATATTGATAATGGTAATCGCGACGTAGGCTGAACTCTTTGAATTTATTATTACTGAAATCACCCAAATGTAGAATATACTTGGTCTCGGCAGAGATATTATTCCCCTCGAACTTACCTGTGATCTCCACGTAGGTAGACTTTTCCGGGGCATTTTCAAATTGATAATGTCCCTCATGTCCCTCTTGAGAAGGGGTGTTTTCATATAGGTTCTCTCCATTATCATCCTTTCTCACCCGGTCACGGTCAGCAAATTCCCACTCTGTCTTATCACCGGTGTACTCCCGAATATTTTCGGGCAGATAGACCGTAAAGCTGCTCGGTGTCTGTGCATCGAAAGTCACCGTTTCCGTATCTATCATATTTAAATTATCATATCCTGCCCAACTGTCTTCAGCAGGTGAAACATACTCCGCACAATGGCAGAACTTATAGCTTATAGGGGTAAAAGTTACATTCGTTCCACTCTTGAACTCCATCGACACTTTACACATCAGGCGTTTCAAGACGAAAGAGTTATCTTGATTTACAGCAGGATGTTCACCCGTCTGTTGCGAAATGAAATACTCGTTTTCATCATTTTCTTTCTTATAGGTAATAATTCCTTTTCCGGAGTTACTCTCATCTTCTTTGATTGTACACGCACCGGTACGGTTGTTTACTGAACCGACAAGTGGAAGATAACCGTCCACAGTAAACATATTACCGTTCCATTTCGGAGTCACCTTTTCCAAGAAATCCTGACGGTTTGCCAACTTACTTTCACCTATTTCAGGAAAGAAATCGATAAAGGAACCTTGGGCATTCCCGATCAGGTAAATATATACGTCACCGACAGGCATATAGAACTTGAAGTGTCCGCAAGTTGCATCATTTGCATCCGGTATCCACCCCCCCGTACTTCCTTCCAATGAAGTAAGCGGTGATTCAAAAAACTGGTACGCCAGTCGCTTGTCATTGCTCGGATCTCCACCGTTATTCTCATAAACGAAAACCATGATACCCGACAGTTGGGAATCCTTACCCTGCTGATCGGTCGCTCTAGTGGAACGGGTTACCACATGAGATGTGATTCCCTTACCTAGACTGAAGGGGATCTCCACCTCCACCATACGGTTCATGTCTACACCGTTTGCACCCTGCCCTTCCATCAACATATCGTCGGAACAGGCACTAAACACCCATAGGAGGGCGAAACAGACAGCTATACTTGCTATTTTTGAAATCTTATCCATAGTGCGTTGTTATATTCAATTAAACTCAATAGAACCTCCGCCCTCTTGCCATTCCTGAATCATCCAATGCGGAGTGAGGGTAATATGCCCATCCAATGTAACGACCGAATAGATACTGAGACGGTCGTTGGCTTTCACTGCGGGCAGGGGCAAATAGAATTTCTCACCCTTGTGCTGCTCTACACCCGTTTGATCGGCTCCATGCTGGTGAACCAAGATCTTTAGATAATAGCCGTCACCGACCGGTTTTGTCGCAGAAACAACCACATCCTCTCTAAGCTGACCGGTAGATATATTGGGGTTGGCAAAGAGATAGAATGACTTTTGAGGCAAATGCTCATATTGAAGGTTCGTCGGATCGTTTATATCCGCTTCAATCAAGTTGATATCCAGTCGTTTCATTTGCTCTGTATGTTCAGTGTCACCATAACTCTCCGGTTCATCCGACCAACCACTATTCAAGATAACGCGTCCGTTCAACTGGTGCAAGTGAGAATCCTGATAATTCGGATTTGTATTCCAATCAGACGGTGCAGATTCAGCCTCCTTGCGACCAATTGTTCCACTGTATGTATCGGGAAACAGATAGCCATATTCCGGCTCGTTATATAAGTAAAGCCCACGCCCCATATAGCATTCTCCTACGCCTGTCGTTGTAAAATAGAACTTCATCTTCGCCACGGAACGGGTCAGGAAGATACTTACAGAGCCGTTTGGGGTCACCTGTTGAGTATACTTACTTACCATTGGCAGCAGTGGGCTGGTGTATTTTTTATCGGTTTCGTCTTTGCTGTTTGTATCTCCTCCCGATAAATAGGTTGCTGCCGGCAGTGTGGAGAAGGTCAAAGACTCCAAATCATCAGGAGTTACGGTAAGAGTCTCCAAATCAACTTCTGTCGCATCGGTTGATCCGGGAAGGTTATAGGCAGTATCCCCTGTATTGTTTATTTTCAGCCCTCCTGCTGCATTTTCGTTCGCAATGGTATAAAAGGTATGAGTTCCTGTCGGAAGCTTCAGGGTGAATGTTACTGTTTGTTGATCTCCCGTAGTATTATCCACATAATGATAACCTAACAACTTCCCATCATCACTGAATACATACATACGGAGAGTTTGAATCCTGTATTCATTCTCTTCCAATTCAAGAATGTTCTCACCGTTCGCCCGGGTCTGTATCATGATACGAACCGTTTCCATCGTTCCGTCCGGCTTTTGCTCCGGCGAATCGTCGGAGCAGGCAAAAAGAAGTGCTGTCCACCCGATAAACTGTACGTATCTGAGATAATATCTAAATAGTTTTTTTCTTTTCATCATGCGTCTTTCCCTTTAGAAATTATAAATCGGCATCTATGCGCTGGTCGTTCCAATCGGTTATCGTTACGGTAAATGTAATATTCGTGGTAGGTGAAGGAATCGTCGCTTGATAGTGATAGCTCTTTCCCTTCTCCCATAGGGCTGGACCTGCCTGTGGCAGTGGTACGTTGACAGTTCTCCTTGTACCATTATCATAAATCCAAGTCATAGAGAAAATCACTGATTCATCAATGCTTTGCGGAATAAACAGCAAGTCGCCGTAATTATCATTTGCAGCATCGTATGTGCCTGCCAGCAGGTGTTGACTTTGCCCTGCAACTAACTCAAACACTTCTGTTTGCAAAAAAGGAGCGTTTTCAGTTGCCCTTATCAGATTGCTCCAAGGAGTAGCTGAGTTTGAGGTGAAATCCCCTTTATAGGCAACGCCCCACAGCTTTACGCCCGTAATGATCACCTTTGCATCGGTACTGATCGTAAATCGTACGCGTGACAGCTCGTGGCTAAAGGTGAGATCAACGGGAGATGGAGGATTTTCTACTTTATATGAGATGCCCGTTTGTCTTGCCGTCATCAGGTCGATGGCTTCCGTTCCTCGCTTTTGGGATGTATCGAAGTCAGTTACGGTGATAACACCGTCATCAGCGCAACTTGCTTTATCCTTCAAGCTTGCCGGATGGAGCGCATAGAAGTTATGTGCCGCGCCCGGTACCCAATAGCGGGTACCTTGATAGTGTCCGGCCGGCGTGACGGTCTCGGCATTAAAGAGGTTGTTCGCATTATTGAAGCCTCCCCAGACTAAGAAGCTTTCCATACCATCCTTATTGGCATCCACCGCTGCACGGGTCATGGTGGTAGCAAACGAGATGGGGGCAGCATCTGCTACCGGTTCATCGACCGTAGAAACACAACCGCCCGTCAGCAGGCTTCCCAGTAGAAGGGTCAAAGAGAATATGTTTTGTTTCATCATCATCTCATACGTTTTAATCTGAATATGTGTGACTATAAGGGGACATTCAACCCCTTATAGCCTATATCTCCGCTTTCCTATCTCCCCCTATCCGTATAGATTCCCTAAATGGAAACAGGTGAAAGCGGGGTTGTATGAATTAAGGTACTGAAGGAGTTTGAGGAGTTGTATTTTGATTCTCTGCTGTTTCCCAATTATTTACAGTAGCATTGAATGTAATCGGGTAAAGAGTCTCAGGGTTTTCTCCTCCCTCAGAAATCATCTTCGCATTGATCTCAGCCGTGTAGTTGTAACGATAACCGGGAATCCAAGTGTTAGCATTACTACTTCCTCCTGCAATATTCTCTGCAACACTTAAATTAGCTGTAAAATTTGCAGTTTTATCCAAACCTCCACCCGTAACAGTTGCGGTGAATATTACATTCAATTGATCTGTTCCGTTTTGCGGAATCACTAATTTAGATTCAGATGAAGCTGTTTTATTTTCATTAGCTACATCAGATATAACCGGATAATCATAATCTCCTTTTGTGGCTGAGGTATTTTCCCAATTGATCGTAACGTTATTGCTTTCTTTAAGAGTTATGTTACCTGTAGATGTCTTAACTGCGTTAATTTTCAAATTACTGATTTCTATCTGATATTCTTTTCCATCTGTAGTATTAAAAGTAAACTTCACCTGTGAAAGCATGTGATGGAAGGTCAAATTTACAGCTTCCTGTTGAGAAGCATCTTGCTTACACTGCATTTTTATTACCGCAGCAACCAAGTCTTTTGTATCATTCGGAGTATAGTCAGTAAATGTCAATTCTCCATCATTGGCATTGAATGATACTGCAGAGGTTGCTAATTGGCCATCATTTCCATTTGCATACGCACCAAAGGAATAGAATTTACCAGCTTGCCAATAATATTGTGCCGACCGCGACTCGTTGTTGAAGATTCGTGTGTCATAATTGTCAGCTGCATTTCCAAACCTACCAAACACATAGAACGAGTTCAATTGGTTGTTGTTATCTAACTCCGTTACCTGCCTTGTATTATTCTCCACAAACTGATTAAACTTGATGGCTCTGTTCTGAGCTACATCCGTCACTTCTTCATTTGTACAGCTAGAAAATGCCGCTACGGCCATTCCTAACAAAAAAAGATTCGTTTTCATTTCGCTTTGATTTTTAATATGAATATTAATTGTTAACTAGTTTCATTAAATAGGTAGTGGAATATCGATAAAATCGCCCCAGCCTTCGACTGTGGGATCGAACGCTCCACTGCCTTCTGACCCCTCTTTATCCGAGATCTCGATTCCATCTACCACAATAACACCGCCACGAGGTTGCCCCACCACTTGGTCGGTCACATCAAACTCGAAATTCTTGAACTTGCCGTTATAGAGCTTTACCTCCAAGTTCAGCGTGAAACGCCGCTCCGCCCTGATGTAATGATCGCCCGGATAGTTGGGCACACCGAAAGTATTCACCCGGACTTCCGCCCCGTAATCCTCCTTCGTACAGTCGAAGAGGATTGTTGCAGTCTCATCACCCGTATGTCCATCCTTCAGGTAGACGCTCTCTGCCATACCAGCCAATGCGCCTCGTGCCAAGGCCACGTACTGCAATCCTTTCTTAAACTCGTAGCGTATCAGGTAAGTATACACTAACGGTTTCATCCTGACTGGCAATTTCACCGGCTCCAAGGTGCGCTCTGTTTCGTAGTTCTCCTCGTAATTTCCATAGAGCATATCCGGCTGGTTCATGGTACGCTCGGAAGCGTGCGGCTTCTGGAAGTTGCCCCTGCTCACGGTACGGGTAGTTGCTGAAGCTGTGGCTACAGCTGTCAGGTCGTTGAACACGATATATTCGGTATCATTATTATAAAAGAGCAACGAAGCCATTCCCTCCGGCAGAGGAAGACGTCCGCCCGTTGCGGGAATATTGCTTTCGCCAGAACGCGCTACTTCCTGATACGTCACCAGACGTACACCTCCGGCAACTTCTGGACGCAGTTCATCGTAGCTGCCCTTCCACTCCGACTTCCACTCCTGTTTCCAGTTGTGATCGTAGGGACGTTCCCACTCCTGCTCCCAACTGAATTGCGCATCCACCTTGACACTGGTCCCGTGCTGATCGTGGTCATAGCACAGGTCCTTCCGACAACCTGTACACAGCAAAAGACACAGTATTCCCATATGCCCCCATTGTATTCTCATCTGACACCTCCTTTCTTTCTGTCACCGTTCCACAGCCGCCACACTAGGGAAAACTTTAGCTTTAGTGGGCCAAAATAGTTCATCCGGCTGCTCTGCTGGTAGACATAATGCCCGTCGATCGGCAGATACTCTTCGTACCAGGCATGCATGAACCCCACGCCGACACCTGCCTCGAAAGAGAGCTTACGGCTTACCGGGAACATATAGCCATAACTTAGACCGGCTACCACAGCCTCGCCCTTATAACCATCCTTGCCATTCTCCAAATCGTACCAAGAGAATCCGCCAAAAAGCCCCACGTAATGACCGTGCCACGGACGCTTCGCCTTGAACCAATACCGCCCTTCTGGGCTTATGGTAGCCAACTGATAATATTTATGCTTATGATTGTTCTTCCACCAAGCCATCTCCCCTTCCAAATTGACAGACCATCGGTCGTTGATAAGATACTCCACCTCCAGCGAAGGCATGAGGGCAGCATCATACAGAAGATTGGTCTTTAGAACCAGTTGGTGCGACATCTCCATGTCGGTACGTGCTCCTTTGGACACTTCATCACCATGAAGGTCATGTTTGCCCTCCGCCAACTCTGACTTATGACATCCCCCGCCCTCGGAGTTATTTTCACATGAACACACCCGAACGGAGCCGGCCGCCTGTGCCGGACAGACACATCCACCACTGAGAAAGGCGGACAGTAATATCAAAACTCCAAGTTTCATATCCGTACATGTTTGAATTTTAAGAATCACCAAAGTTCCATTCATTTCTCCCTCTCAAGGATCATCGTTGCAAATATAGTATATTATTATAAAATAACAAATAGATAAATAAAAAAATATAAGCTAAAATTATAAATAGTATAAATTATTTTCTTGATTTTTTCCATAAAATAGCATATAAAATATTAATATACAATGATGTAAACATTTCGTCAAGAAAACTATTTTTACCTAATATCTATGTATTTTTTGCCAACATTTGTTTCAATATTAAGATGGCAGATAAAATAAAAAACAAATATTATTTTATTTGTTTTTCAAATAAAACAATTATATTTGCGACATAGCATTTGGTGCTAGCGTGCTCCTTCACGTTACCGGGTAGTGCGTATTGTATTATCCGGTTTCTTTTTGGAGCAGTATTATGTGTAACTAACCACCGTATGAAGGAGTACGGAACTACATTATGAACACAATTAAAATTTTTGAGAATGAGCAATTCGGAAAGGTAAGAATTGCAATGAGTGAGAATAACGAACCTTTCTTTTGCTTGGCAGATGTGTGCGGTGTTATAGGCATTGCTAACGCAAGAAATGTCAGGTCAAGGCTTGAAGAAGATGATGTCCGCCAAATGGACACCATAGATTCGTTAGGTAGAAATCAACAAGTTACATTTATAACCGAAAGCGGTTTATATGATGTGATAATTCGCAGTGACAGCGAAAAGGCAAAGCCATTTCGTAAGTGGGTGACGAGTGAAGTTTTGCCTTCAATTCGCAAGCATGGCGCATACATGACCAACGAAACACTTGAAAAGGCTTTGACCTCACCTGATTTTTTGATTCAGCTTGCCACCAATTTAAAAGAAGAAAAGCAAAAACGTATTGAAGCCGAACAAAAAGCAGAAGTTGCCGAGCAGAAAATTCAGCAAGATGCTCCTAAAGTCCTTTTTGCTGATGCTGTCTCAACTTCACATCGCTCTTGTTTAATTGCTGAACTGGCTAAAATATTACAACAAAATGGGGTGAATATCGGTCAGAACCGTTTGTTTAGCTGGATGCGCGAGAATGGTTATCTTTGTCAAAAGGGTGACTACTACAATCAGCCGACGCAGAAATCTATGAAATTGGGACTTTTTGAGCTGAAGCAAACCACTATCAACAAGCCGGATGGTACCATGCTTGTCACGACCACGACCAAAGTAACCGGCAAAGGACAAGTATATTTCGTGAATAAATTCCTATCCAAATAAAAAACAAGCGGTGCGAAGCTGCACCACACAACAGTATAACAATGGACGAAATTACCACAATCCTTGACAGTACAAGACCTGTTTCTGACATTATCAGTGATTTGAAAGAAAAATCAGTGGATGTGCCGGAATGGAGCAAGTCGCTGAAAGATTACGATCCTTCCAGACATAAAATTGTAACTGATAAATTTTCTCGTAAAGACAAAATAAAATCTGATGGAAGAGTCGAGCCGGCTTCGCGTATTCATCTTGGTCTGGAGAAACTGCTTGTGAAACGTATTACGGAATTCGCTTTCGCTATTCCCGTCAGACGTGTCTACCATAATACGGAAGAAAATGAAAAACGCCAGCAGATAACCAAAGCTATTGAAGCAATCTATAAATATGCCCGTATAGATTCCGAAAACATCAGACGTGGCAATGCCTATTTTGCATCCTGTGAAATTTTCACCATCTGGTATGTGGTAGAGAGACCCAACACACTATACGGATTCAACAGCAAGTATAAGCTGAAAAGCAAGACATACTCGCCGATGGACGGGGTTAGATTATATCCCTTGTTTGACGAGTGGGGAGACATGATCGCCATGTCCTTCGAATATAAGAAGAAGATAAAGGATAAGGAGGTCACTTTCTTTGAGACATATACCGCTGACCGTCATTACAAGTGGAAACAACAGGGGGAAGCCAGCTGGATTGCTGTTACAGATCCCGAAAGGATTATCCTCAAAAAGATTCCCGGAGTTTATGCATACCGCCCCGCTCCTGTTTTTCATGGACTAGAGCATATCCGTGAGGAAATTGAATACACGCTCTCCCGTAACTCAGACGTGATAGCCTACAATTCCGCCCCCTTATTGAAAGTGACAGGCGAACTTGTCGGTGACGAGGACAAGGGAGAGGCCCGCAGATTGTTCCGTCTAAAGAATGGCGGTGACATAGCTTATGTTTCATGGACCCAGGCCATAGAAGCCCTGAAATATCATGTGGATACATTGCTCAAGCTTTTCTTCATGCAGGCCCAGATGCCAGACCTATCTTTCGAAAACATGAAAAGTCTTGGTAACATAGGTTTTGATGCCAGACAAATGATATTGTCTGACGCCCATCTGAAAATCGGGGATGAGTCAGGTGCCTGGATAGAGTTCTTTGAACGGGAGTGTAATGTCATCAAAGAATTTCTGAAAATGATGAATACTTCATGGGCTGATGAGATTGACAATATAGAAGTTGAGCATGTCATTACTCCGTTTATTCAGAATGATGAGGACGCGCTGATTAACAGATGTATGAAAGGGAATGGAGGCAAAGCGATATTCAGCCAGCTTGAATCCATCGAAATGGCAGGTTACTCCAATGATCCCAAAGGAACATTAAACCAGATTCAAAAAGAAAACAAAGCGGACCGACAGGCAAGGATGAACAACTTGTTTGAAGGTGCCGAATAGTAAATAACAAATATGGGAAATATGAAAAATATTGTATTTAAAGAACAAGAAGGCGTATTTGTCGCAGATTTCGCCTCTGAAGGCAATTGTGTAATTCAAATAGACAACGGAAATGTTGAACCGCTAAAAATCTACCGGCACATGCCTGAAATGGAACCAAGTGCCTATGATGCGATTCCACTTCACGGTCCCTATCAGCGGGTAATCGACCTTTGTGTACCTGCCGGGATGATGATTCGCATTGTCAGTACTACCGCTGTTACTGCCGCTAATATGATTATATTACCTCAAGCGAGTGGTAATGGCTCATCCGTAACCGGGGCAACCGCCAGCGTTGATGCAAATGTAGGTACACCTTCTGTGGATGTAACAATGAAAGAAGGCAAGCTGAATTTCGCTTTTAAGAACCTCAAAGGGCAGAAAGGAGATACAGGTGTAGTTGGTGCCAAAGGTGATAAAGGTGAACAGGGACAAACTGGGCCCAAAGGAGATAAAGGAGAACAAGGTGCTGCTGGAGCGAAAGGAAACAAAGGCGATGCCGGTGCAAAAATCAAATCAATAGCCTTGACTATCAAAGGTACAGTCATTACCGGCACAGCGACTCTGACCGATGACAGCACTGCCTCTATTACCGGTACATATACTCCTGGAGAATAATTAAATTACTACAGATATATGAAAAAGTATATTGGAACAAAACAGATTGAAGCAGAACCTATGACAAGAGGTGATGCGTGGGGGAAACATCTTCTTAGAGAAAAACCGTCAACGGAAAATTTCGATGATGAGGGCTATCATGTCCGTTATGAAGATGAGTACGAAAGTTGGAGCCCGAAAGATGTGTTTGAAAAGGCATATAAGATTGCAGAAACACCAGTTGACCGTATGCAGATAGAAGCCGAAGAACTCAATGGAAGATATGTAAAGTTAGCCGCTTTCATAGATTCAGGAAAAATGGATGAAGTAGTTAATGATATATACAACAAGTGTTTACTGGAAATGCAGTGTTGTACAATGTTCGACTATATACGGCTTCTTGATACTCGCATACAGCGTATGCAAGGTTCTGATGGTGCAAAAGTAATAAAGATGAATTTTGGTATGGCTATTATGGCTCTCAAAGCAGGTTATCCAATTCGTAGAAGCGGTTGGAACATAGATTATCTTCCTCCACATATTGAAGAATATCCAAAGTACACACCTTTTGAAAGAGTTGAATATAATGAAGAATTTGACTTGACTTATATTCTACTTAACGATGGAAGTGTTGCTGTAACAGATGGTGTCTTTTACGAGAAAGTTTCTAAGCACACGTGGATGAAAGACTTAAAGGGCTATGCCGTTTCTTCATTTGAGATAAATGGTAACAAACGCCCTTATAGATTGCAGAATTTTTTATTTGATAAAATTCCAGAAGGACGTATTGTAGACCATATTAATGGTAATAAATTGGATAATAGATTATGTAATCTACGTTTTGTTTCCCCAAGAGAAAATATTGCAAATAGCTCATCAAAGAGTGGCTCAACAAGCAAGTATAAAGGTGTGTCATTTGATACAAGTAGGAGTAAATGGATTTCCTCTATACAAATAAACGGTAAAACTAAACATTTGGGGCGTTTTGAAAGTGAGGAAGAAGCCGCTAAGGCATACGACAAGGCTTCTTATGCAGAATATGGCGTATATGCTAGGTTAAATTTTCCACAAGATGTCCTTCCAAAAATGTTTGTCATGAAGCAAATCCCGGCACACATTGATAGCGACATTATTCCAAAGATGCAATCTCTTCCGCAATCAGCAAAAGACCTTATTCTGAAAGGCAAAGGTTTCATTGACTATACTAGTCAATGCCTTATTTACAATGAGAACACCGGGCGTGCTGATTCATGGGTTCCGTCTATTAGCGATGTGTTTGCCGATGATTGGGAGATTGTTCAATAGACTATCTGCCACGTGTAGAAAATGTAACGGGTGCGTTGGATGTCTGTAACGTTGGCGCACCTTGCTAAATAAGTAAATAACATGAAAGTACCAATAGATAATATGACTTTCGCTGAAAGCGAATATCTCCGTGGGAACAAGATCTGGAAAGCCCGGACACTTTATGATTTTGCGAAAGCAAAGGAATACCCAGTACGTGATATGCCACTGTGGAATATAGACCTGACTGTTGAGCCATTTGAGTGCAGCCAGCTTCATAGCTTCATCTTTCAATGCAAACGTGTTCGTGATTGTTCTTTAGACTACCCTATTATATTGGATGAAGTAGGACAAATAGCAGATGGGTACCATAGATTATGCAAGGCTATTTTAGAAGGTAGAAAAACGATCAAGGCTATCAGACTGCTGGAGATGCCCGCCCCTGACAGGATTGAGGAATAAACATCATGGCAAAAAAGACGACACCTTCCAACATGTCCTCATACCGTTGCAGGGATTGTGCACATTCATATGACCGGCACGAGAAGAACTTGAAAGGTGAGTTCTTCATGTGCCGTTGCCCGTTTTTTACTTCCAGTCGCTTTCTTAATCGTGACGTATGTGACAAGTTCAAGACAAAAATGAGCCAATCTTAAAAATAGAACAACCTTTTTTGTCTTACCCCCGTATTTTTTTTGACTATCTCAGAAAACAGATTAAAAACAGACCAATATGTCAAAGCCTAAGATCCCGAATCAGAAAAAGAAATATCAGGAACTCAACAGCCGGCTAAACAGATATGTTGCCCTTGTTGAGCAGATATACGATACTCTTAATCTGGAAGCCGCAAAGATTGCATTGAATACTGAATATGATGCCGACATTGGTACTGTCTTCAAGTTTTCTGACTATCCGCAAACCAAGAAGTCTATTGCGGACATTCAAGCTCAGTTCGTAGATGATATTCGGTCTGTTATCTATCGTGGTACTTCTGATGAGTGGAAGAATAGCAATGAGGTACAAGATTTGATGGCTGACAAGGTTCTGAAAGCCTATACCGCCACTATTGATAAAGAAAAGTACAAAGTTCTCTATCAAACCAATTCTGATGCTTTGAAAGCATTTCAGAACCGCAGGGACAGAGGGTTTGATGTATCGGCTAAACTCTGGCAACAGTCCACCGTTTACAAGGAGGAACTGGAAGCCGCCATCTCCTGTGCTATTCAGAAAGGAACAAGTGCCGTTGCCCTAAGCAAGCAAATATCCAAACACCTCCTTGATTTTCCATCGCTCCAAAAAGACTACAAAGAGAAGTACGGAAGTGCAGAACATCTAAAAGATTGTGAATACCGTTCTATCCGGTTGGCTCGGTCTGAAATCAATATGGCTTACCGGACCGCCGAAAATGAGCGTTGGAAGCAAATGGACTTTGTGGTAGGTTATGAAATCAAACGCTCCGGAAGAGAGTTTCCTTGCACTGTATGCGAATCCCTTGCCGGGAAATATCCCAAGGATTTTACTTGGGTTGGTTGGCACCCGAATTGTTATTCCGATGACAGCGAAGTGCTTACAAACAGAGGGTGGAAACTGTTTAAAGATGTATTTGATGATGATTTGATATTGTCATTGAATCCTACTAACAGAACACCTGAGTGGGTAGGGTCTACGAATAGGCAGTGTTACCGATATAATGGTGACATGATACACTTTTTCAATAAATCATTGGACTGTTTGGTCACACCGGAACATAATATGGTTTATTTAAACAAGAATGATGGCAGGATAAAGAACTGCCAAGCTAAAGAGTACACAAAGGGGAAAGGGGCTTTTTATAGAGGATGCGAATATGAGTCGGAAGATGTTGCATTTTATGAGATAGACGACATCAGAATACCATTTGACCTGTTTTGTGAGTTTATGGGGTATTGGCTTTCAGACGGAAGTACAATGGGAAACGCCGGGGTTGTTATCTCCCAACAAGAAGGTGAGCCTGCACGGGACAGAATTGTAAACTGCGTGAAGCGTATCGGATTTGAGCCACATTTAGACAAGCAAAAAGTTGCATTTTATAGTACTCCAATAAGGAATTATCTGAAAATATTCGGCAAGTGTTCCCATAAATTTATACCGTCTGCGATAAAGAATGCATCTGTCAGACAGATCAGAATATTTCTTAATGCCTTTATGCTTTGTGATGGATACAGGCGACCATGCAAATCTTTTGTAGGTAATCATGGAACAGAGTTTAAGTCAGACAAGGATGAAATCCTCTATTTTACCGTATCTGAACGTATGGCAGGGGATTTGTCTGAGCTTATTCTGAAATCCGGGAATCGTCCGTCCTTTTCAGTGAACAAGGCTGGAGTGTCGCACAAAAGCAACGGAAGTATCATAACTTCAAACTACAATTGTTATTCAATCCGTGAATGCTATTCCGTCACGGCGACAGTGTTCCATAAAGAGATTCAGCATTACGATGGGTTTGTATATGACCTTACTTTGGAGAAAAACCATATCATGTATATCCGTCGCAATGGGAAATGCTTTTGGGGGTCTAATTGCAGATGCTATAAAATTCCTATCCTCAAAACAGAAGAAGAATTTTGGGAATGGGACGGACGTAGTGAAGCAAGTACTGAAAGTGTGAACGAAGTGAAAGATGTGCCGGACAGCTTCAAGAAGTGGATAAACGATAATATTCATCGAACTAAAAGCTGGGATAACTCCCCTTATTTCATTCGGGATAATGGGAAGTATATCCGTGAAGATTTCAAGGTAAATGTCTATAACAAGACAGAGAAAGCATTTGTGCGGAAACGTAGGACTAATCTTGCCATGAGCCGTGTGGAATATTACAACCGGACTTATCCAAATATCCTGGAAGTACAGCAGGCTGCTGTAAATGCCTACACACAGGCTGTAGGAGAAACCAACAAAGGAGCCACCAGCCGTGAAATTAATCGCAGGCTTCGCAATGGTACTGACGATGAGTATGTGGATGTGGCAAGTACATTGATAAGTCAGGCTCTTGCCAAACTCCCCAAACATGAAGGTGTTGTATATCGTGGTGAAACCATGAGCATGAAGAAGCTACAGGAACGTTTTCTGGACCGTATCGGTGACGTGGTTTCGGATAAAGGTTTTGTGTCTTCCAGCCTGTATGAAGATACTCCAAGAAAGTTTGTTTCCCATGCCGGAGTACCTAAAAGCCATAAAAGGGTTATCTTTGAAATTCAGAGTAAAAATGGGCGAAATATTAGTAAAATATCGGAATTTAATGGTATCTTTACATTAGAAAACCAACATGAAATTTTGTTCGATAGGCGGACGAAATTCTTGGTTAAAAAACGCAGAATAGAGGAAGATGGTATTTACAGAATTATTTTGATAGAGCAATGAAAAAGCAGAAGAAATACGAAATAATAAGTGAAACTGATAAAGTCGTTACTTTTAAGTATGATGGTGCAGAATGCAGCTATGCAAAAGCTTGCTACTCTTCCATAGATGAAGTTATCAAAGAAATAGATGAAGAAAGGGTAAGAGAAAAGGAAGTAGACAAGCGTATCGCTTCCCAACGTGACACTATGACACCCGAAGAACGTGAGCGTCAGGATGAAGCCGACCGCGTGGTCTTTGAGCGTTGGCAGGATGAAGCTAACACCAATCTCTATTTGACCGGAGTGGTTGATGAAGATGAAGACCCGGATTTCAACCCGTTCAGAAAAAAACAATGATTAGCCTTTGATTTTATCGTAAAAAAATTACGGAACTATCAAAATAATACGTATCTTTGCTATTGAATCAAGTTAAAATCAATATGCTAACAAAATTTGCAGTAACAAATTATAGAGGATTTGCCAATCGTATTGAGTGGGATTTATCCAATCCTGCCAATTATGAGTTTAACAGATCTGTGATTAAAGATGGTGTCATAAAGAATGGTATCATATATGGTCCAAATGGATCAGGCAAGACGAATTTTAGTTTGGCTATATTCGATATAGAGAATCATTTATCTCCGAAATGGAAGAAAATAGATTACTATGTGAATTTCATTTATGCAGGTAACAATGATGGAGTCGTCAAATTTGAATACACATTCAAATTTGACAATGACACAATAGATTACATATATGCCAAGAATGCTGCCGGAGTACTGGTAGAGGAAAGCTTTTTTGTAAATAGGATGAACATTTTTGAACGGAAGAATAATTTATTTCGTATTGACAAGCAACAGTTCCCTATGGACGAAAGTATAGAAAAGAACTTTCAGAGCAATGCCAACAATGTGTCTGTAATCAACTTCCTGCTTACATCTTATCCACTCAATTCAGAACATTATCTGATCAAACTCAACAGGTTTGTCAACTCCATGCTTTGGTTCAGGAATCTTGATGTCCGTGAATTTATTGGACTTGAAACAAATATAATAATGTTGGATGAGTTTATCATCACAAACAATCTACTTGATGATTTCTCCGATTTTTTACATAAAGTAAGCGGTCAGACTTTCCAGTTTATTGCACATAATATTACGGATAAGCAGATTCTTTGCCAAATAGATAAAAATGAAGTTCCATTTAGACTAGTAGCATCAACAGGTACACAGTCGTTACAATTATTGTATTTTTGGCTGAAACGTATGGATGAAGCCTCGTTTGTCTTTATAGATGAGTTTGATGCTTTCTATCATTTTCGCTTAGCTTTTGAGGTGTGCAGGCGGTTGTTTGCATTGGATTGTCAGATTTTCACATCGTCACATAACACATATTTGATGACGAATGACTTATTACGTCCAGACTGCAATTTTATACTAAACAATAACAAAATTAAGTGTTTGGCTGATTGTACGGACAAAGAATTGCGTTTTGGTCATAACATCGAAAAAATTTATCGCGCAGGAGCTTTTTATGATGAATAAGGAAAAAACGCTTTTTATCTTTGAGGGAGTTAAAACAGAAAGTAAACTCATAGAGAAATTAGAGCATAATTTCTTGGGCAAAACGAATTCCATAAAATGTGTATTTGATGCCGAGATATACCAATTATATCGTGCCATAAAAGAAGAAAAAGAGTTTTCAATAGATATAGTTTCCTTATTAAAAGAACGTACAGCAGAGAACGCTAAAATTCTAGAAAATTACACTCGAGACAGTTTTGCCTATATATATTTGTTTTTTGACTATGATGCTCATTCTACGTTGGCAGATGACAATAAAATAAAAGAAATGCTTTCTCTCTTCAATGACGAAACTGAAGAAGGAATGCTTTACATCAGTTATCCAATGGTGGAAGCCATACGACATTTCAAGGATTTAGAAAGCTTTAAGTCTTTGACAGTAAAATGCAAACGTAAGAATTGTCCATATAAAGAAGAATGTCATAACAAGGAAGAATGCTTGAAAGAACCTCATTACAAAAGTGTCGCTGCATCAGATAGCAGACCACAATTATCAAATGTAAATTCATATACAAAAACAGTTTGGCAAGAACTGATTACTGCCCATTTATGCAAAGCTAATGCTCTTGTCAATGATGCTTTTACTATGCCTACTTCTTTGATATCGCAGGAAGCTATCTTTTCAAAACAATTAGAAAAACACATTTGTCATAAATGCCCCGAAGTTGCAGTATTAAGCGCATTTCCTCTTTATGTACTGGATTATTTTGGATGCGAAAGAACCATCACGAAGTTAAACTCTTAATCAAAAATTTTGTTCTAATCTTTCAATCATTTTACTTATGATGAAGCAAAACGCTTATTCAGGATTTTGGGTTAGGATCATTTATTGAATATCCCTAAAGGACTTGGACACGATGTAGCTTTTAAGGCTTAACATTTAAATCAACGCTTCTAATTAATATTAATATTGGAGGCGTTTTTTTTACTTCGCTTCGTATTACGTTTTTTCACTTGTTATAACGATATCTCATAGAAATTCAGTATATTTGTTACTATATCATCATGCACCGAATAGATGATACGATGTTCAGAATTAATCTGCCGCGACCAATATCCGGCTAATTCATATTTTAATGGCTCCGGCTTGCCGATTCCTGTATATGGGTACTCCGCGATATCTTTCAGCAAATCGGTTATCTTTTTCATGATAGCCTTATTACCTGATTTCTTCCAATATTCACGGTCTTTTTCCGCCTGTTCAAGGAAGATTTAAAACCAATCATGTCCACTTCAAAAATAATATTCGATGCAGCAGTTTCCGAATTAGAAAACTTTGGCACAACATCTTGACGGACTATTTTCCCAATCTCATCAGCCAAATCACCTGCTATTTGTTTGCAAATCTCGAAGTTTTTTACGAATATTGTATATTAATCATATATCATCATTTTATCCCATAAAATCCATAACAAACAATTTAATTAACTGCCGCTAAGTTAAAGACTCAGTGGTGTCTAAAAAACCTTGGTGATAGCTTGGCATTTCCTGCCATATAACCAGCGAACATACTAAAAAGATACACTAATTATCATAAAAAAGCGATTAATTTATTTGAATATCAAATAAATTAGTATATTTGCATATGAATAGCGTATGGAGATGTACGCCACGTTGTGACCCGTTTCATTATAGCACAACAGGACATGAAAGCTCATTGCTCTAAGAGTGTTTTTAAGTTCTACGGAAATAGTCTGCTGGCATACATTTACCGTGCAGACTATTTTATCTAATAACTTAAAATTCATTCTACAATGGACAGAAGACAACAAGTTTTTGTAAAGTTGAAACTTAAAGCGAAGGCGTTAGGGTTCAACTCAAAGGAATTAAAGGGTATCGCCGCCAAGATTGCCGATAACCTTGAATCCCAAGAAGATGCCTCCGAAGAGGATGTAAACGCAGAGATTGACGAAAAGATCGAAGCGGTTCTCCCCTACCTCACTTTCGGCCAGTCGCAAGCCAACCGTCTGCTTGACGAATGGAAGAAAAACCACCCCGAAGCGGAACCGGACGATGAACCGAATGACAACTTTCCGGATGATACTCCGAAACCAGCTTCAAAGAAGAAACCCCAAGACAAAGAGGAAAACAAGGACGAAGAACCTGCATGGTTCAAAGCTTACAGAGAACAACAGGATGCCCGATTTGCTGCATTGGAGGGAGAGAAGACCAGCTCCTTGCGCAAAAGCAAACTTGAAAGTCTCTTGAAAGATACAGGCACATTCGGCAACCGCACATTAAAAAGCTTCTCTAAAATGAATTTTGAGAATGACGAGGAGTTCGAACAGTTTCTATCTGAAGTCGAAGAGGATTTAAAGGCTTACAACCAGGAACGTGCCGATGCCGGCCTCTCCACATTGGGAACGCCGCCTGCGGCAGGAACAGGAAAGCCTGATAAAGAAATTGAATTATTAACGGATGCAGAAATTGACAGTATTGTCAATAACTTCTAACCGCATCAAAAAAAGTAAAGGACAATGCCAGGAACAGTAAATTTGTCAAACGAGCTTGAATCGTTTGAGACCGGAATGGATTCAGTGGTTATCCGTCGCAAAGGTGGAAGAATTATCGGTGGCCGCTCTCTGAACATGGAAGGCTTCAATGAAAAATATGTAAAAGCCGGACATATTATCATCCACAGTACAAATGATGAATATGACTACAAGCCCATGCCCGTGTCAGATAATGCGTATTCCTCACTTCCTGAGAATTACGAATATGCTGGAATATGGGTGCGCACGACACCTGCAAGTGATGCAAGAGGAGCCATCCAATATGACGGAGAGATCAACGACAAGGCCCTGCCCTACCCTATTGACAGTATCAAAGCTGCCTTGAAGACCGCACTGCCTTCATTATATTTCATGCACGATTAAAAATAAAGGAGGAAAAATAAAATGATTGCATCACAATTTGCAGATTTATCCAAGCGTATTTTCCCGAAGTTACAGAATATCGTGGAAAAAGAGAGAGGCGAGCGCAATGGTGCAAAAAAACGCACTTACTTGCATAAGACCATGTTACGTAAAGTATATTCCGCTGACCAGAAATGGACCAGCGCATCTATCGATACCACATACGTAAGAGCGGACACCGTTTCCATGAACTCTCCGCTTCCCATCAAGAAGCGTGATTCACTGGCCCATGCCAGCGGCACACTGCCCAAACAGGGTATCTCCCGTGTAATGGAAGAATCCGACATCAATACCATCAACATCATGAAGGCCCAGGGTGCAAAATGGACACAAATAGCATCCAAACTGACGGAAGACCCTTTGTTCTGCTCCATCGGGCTGGACGAATCCAATGAGGCGAATTTTCTGACAGCCTTATGCGAGGGGGTTGTAGCGGTTGAGGATCTGACCAATGTCGGAACAGCACTGCGTGTCAATTTCGGTTACCTGCCGAAAAACGGATTTGGTGTGACCACTCCCGGCGAGATAACCTTGGATGACATAGAACGTGTGCTCGCCGCAGCTGACGGAGACGGCAATTCCATATCAGTCATCTGTATCGCCCTGTCAACCTACAAAAAACTGCGCCAGACACAAGGAGCCAAAGAACTCGCCGCCACATACAGAGGGCAGATTTTCGACAGTGATACCTCGCTGCCCACTCCTACCTCATCATTGTTTGACGAGGCTTTCGCCGACCAATATAACGGTGTCAGATTCCTGAAGATTGACCGTTCGATCATTTATGAGAAAAACGGTGTACGCAAGGCTTACAAACCGTGGAACGCAAACCGCTTGGTTTATCTGACTACCGAAAATGTCGGCAGTTTGGTCTGGGGGACATTAGCAGAAAAGACAAGCCCGGTGGAAGGAGTGGTTTATACCACAGTTGATGAGATGAAACTTATCAGCCGTTTCAGAACCGCTAACCCTTTGGTGGAAACTACCGCTGGACAGATGCTTGCGCTTACCGTGATTGAAGGAGTAGACCAGATTTATTATCAGGATATCACCGATGCACAAACTGTTGACGCAGAAAAGGAGGCCCAAGATTCAACAGATGTGAAAGTCACCATCTGGGGACATACCTACAAAAAAACGGAGTTCGTTCAGGAGCTTAACAAGATAACCGGTGGCAAGCTGACTGCGAAATCTGCCGATGAAAAGATCATCGCCCGTGTCAACGAACTGAACGATGAAGATGAAGCCACTTTAAAAGCCACAGTGGAATCACACAAGTCTGAATAATGTATGAAAACTGTCCTGCAAGCATTGAAAGATGAAGTCCACTACAAATTAAGTAGTGGCTTCTTTGAAAACCGTTTGCTTGAAAGAAGTCTGGACGGAAATGAAATATGCACCATCGACATTCTTAAAAGCAAACCGTTCAAAGGTGCTGTGGCCGACTGTCTCATGAGCCTGATTCAGATGCCCAACTTTACAGAAGGAGATGTTTCCTTAAGTCTATCTGACAAGGATAATATACTGACGTTAGCCAACGGCATCTATAATTCAATAGGCGAAACAGAAAAAAACATTGGTGAACCGATAGTCTATATAGGAAAATAATCATGATACTTGATGATAGACCACATAAGCTGCAATATCTTATTACCACTCCCGGTTACGAAGACAAGAACGGCGATTACCACCAGGGTGAAAGCCGATGGGAAGGTGATATCCCATGCCGGAATGTTCCGGCCGGAAAAGCTGAACAAAAGCAATTTGAGGACGGAGCAGTCCGTACCTATTCAGCCACGATACGTCTTGATGCTGAATGCCGGGAATTTACTGTTGGAGATCATGTGAAGTTATTCCTGTCAGGAGATATCGTTAGAGAATGTGAGGTCAAAGGGTTTCATCGTTATCAACTATATGCGAAACTATGGGTATAAAAATGACGACACCTGCAAGTCGGATAGACACCCTTATCAATAAGGAAAAAGAACGTGTTGAAATGTTAACTGTCCGCGCCCTCTCCTACCTTGGAGAATTGTGTGTGATCGAAGCAAGGAACAGACCGCAGGAGATAAGCTGGTATGACCGGTCAGGAAACTTACGCAGTTCGATTGGCTATGCCATTATCCACAACGGAAAAATACTTGAATACTCAGATTTCACACAAGTACGACAAGGTAATGAGGGAGTCAGGAAAGGCAAGGCACTTATTGAGGAATTGTCTAAAAAATTCGCGAATGGCTACGCACTTGTTGTAGTAGCCGGAATGAACTATGCTGAATTTGTGGAAGCAATGGAAAATAAGAATGTACTTGCATCCGCCGAACTGTTTGCAAGAAAGGAACTACCGGGAATGATGAGTAAACTGAAAAAGCAACTTGCATCATGATGAAGTCTGATATTGAAATCAAAGATGATATTTACAAACACATCAAAGGTTCCCTTTTGGAAAAAGTCGTGAACGGAAAACTTTGCAAGGCATCAAAAAGACCATCCAACTCTGACAGGGAGGATATAGTCATATCAATCCTTGAAAATGGAAGCGGACAGATACAGGAAGCTTTCGTGAATGTGAACATTTATGTAAAGGACAATATCCGTAATGGCGAGGCGGAAATGAATGATGCACGCTGTAGAGAACTTTGCAAAGTCGCTATCCAAGTATTGGAAACAGGGCATGGAGAAAGCTACCGCTTCACGCTGAATAAACAAAGGGTGCTTGAAGTGAACGGAAAGAACGAGCACTTCATTAACAATAAACTATTATATTCATTCAATAACGAATAAGATCATGGAATTATCTTGGGGAAAATGTACTATCAAAATTGGAAAGCTGCAAAGCAGCGGAGAAGCTCCTTCATCTTGGATTGATATACCGACACCTGTCGAGAACTCTACAAAATTGACACCTACAAAAGGTGCGAAGAAAGAGGCCAAGATTGAAGGTGGAGAAAACGAGGCTGTCAAGTATGCGGCAAACACCTATACGTTTGAGTTTGAAATCCGGGCTGGCAAAGGCCGTAGAAAACCGGTGGAAGATACAGATGGTGTGATTACAGGTGAATACGCTGTCAAGCTCCAGCCTGAAGACAAAACTGTTGAAGGTATCATAATCGACAGAAGCGTGTTGTCCTTGGAGGATACATACGACACAGATAATGGCACCAAGTGGAAATATACCGCTGACGTATTGAAACCTAAGACCGGCAATCAGGTAAAATTCGAAGTCGTAAATTTTAATGGTGCCGGCAGCCTTCGAGTGATCATCACAGATGATGGCGGAGCCGGCATGTGGAAATTATCTACAGAAACGGACTGGCATCATAGCGGTACTTCAATTACCACAAAAGCCGGTCTTGTGACAATCATATATAAAGATATCGAAGGAAAAACACTGCCTACACAGACATCCGCTACTGTTAAAGATGGGGAAACAGTTGAAGTAAACGCGGTGTACACTTCTGCCGGATGATAATTTTCCATTCAGAGAACAGGCAAACGGAAAGACGTCCTTTACAGGTTGGAGGATAAACCTGCATCAAATTTATGATTTATGAATGACAAAGAGCGAAATATTGAGATGGATGTGGCCGACGCCATCATGGAAAGACCTGCCGGCTTTACCGTTGGCAAGCGGTCTTTCTTTATCCATCCCGTCACACTCGGCAAAATGTATCTTTTGGCCAGATTATTTGATTCCCTCGAAATAAGCAAACAGGTTGTTTCCACCAATCCTTATATGGAAGCCATAAGGATCTGCAAAACGAAACGTGATATTGTCTGCCGCATACTCTCCTACTCCACGTTCAACCGGAAGAACGATTTGTTCGACAATAGCAAGGTGGATAAGCGTACAAAATTGTTTTCCCGAACACTCTCTGAGGAGGAACTTGCTACCATACTGGTTCTCATTCTTACAAGTGATAATATGGATACCTTCCTGCGGCATTTCGGAATAGACAAAGAAAATACGGAAAGAAAACGGATAGCCAAAGTAAAAAAGAACAATAGCAGTATCTCATTCGGAGGCAACAGCACCTACGGAACAATGATAGACTTTGCCTGCCAAAGATACGGATGGACTTTTGATTATGTGGTATGGGGCATCAGCTATATCAATCTAAGGATGTTAATGGCTGATGCCATCACGACTGTATATCTGTCCTCTGACGAAATGAAACAACTCGGAATATCTGGTTCAGAAGAAATAATCGATGCCGGGAATCCAAAGAACAGGGAACGTATCAAAGCCCTGCTTGAGGAATGAATCGGAAAAACAGAACAATATTTTCATAATCAGTCAAAAAAATTACGGGGTCTATAATTTTATAACAAGAAAAATAGAACAAATGTCATGTCAATGCACATGATACCCATCAAATCGAAAAGACTATGGCTGGATTGCATTTTGATATAACTGGGGATAACTCCAACTTTTTACGCAAGCTAGAAGAAGCACGCAACGGAGTACGCAACACATCAAGACAAATTGAAGAAAGCGGGCTGAGTATTGAGAAGATATTTGGAAGACTGACCACGGCCGCAGCCACTTTCGGAATCAGTCTTGGAGCGCAGCAGCTCATCAGTGACATAGCTCGTGTACGCGGCGAGTTCCAGCAGCTTGAAGTGGCATTCCAGACAATGCTTGGAAACAAGGAACAGGCGGACACACTAATGTCCCAACTGGTACGTACCGCCGCCATCACTCCATTTAACCTTCAGGATGTAGCCAATGGTGCGAAACAACTGTTAGCCTATGGTACGGAGGCTAAAGATGTGAATGATACGCTTGTCCGGCTTGGGGATATCGCGGCAGGACTATCCATCCCTTTGAACGATCTGGTCTGGCTGTATGGTACCACCATGACACAAGAAAGGCTCTTCACACAGGACCTACGTCAGTTTATGGGACGTGGAATTCCATTGGCCGATGAACTTGCCAAACAATTCGGAGTAACCAAAGACAAGGTAGGCGAACTTGTGACAGCAGGAAAAGTAGGATTCCCCGAAGTGCAGAAGGCCATTGAATCCATGACCAATGAAGGCGGCAAATTCGGCGGTCTGATGGAAGCACAATCCAAAACCATTACCGGACAAATAAGCAATATCGAAGATGCAATTGACACCATGTTCAATAAAATCGGAAAGCAAAACGAGGGTGTCATCAACAAGACCTTGTCCGGCATGTCTTACCTGGTGGAGAACTATGAGAAGGTAGGTCGGTTATTGACCGGACTTGTTGCTACATACGGTTCATACAGGGTTGCAGTCATGACCGTAACAGCCATTCAGTCGCTTCAAACCTCCGGCATAGCTGCCCAGACTGTAGCGGAACGTGCCCACTACGGATGGCTGGTCTTGCAGACAACAGCACAAAAAGCGTTGAACGCTGTCATGCTTACTAATCCGTATGTGTTATTGGCAACGGCAGTTGTAGGGCTTGGAGCTGCCATGTGGGCATTATCCGACAGCACAACATCTGCTGAACGTGCTTTGGACTCGTACAACAAGAAAATAGAAAAACTAGACACGGACGAAGAAGATCGGAAACGTACTTTGGAAGGTCTTGTTAGCACCATTAATAGCGAGGTGGAAGCCGAGACCACTAAACTTAAAGCCTTAAAAGACATTGAGAAACTATATCCTGTACTTTTTAAGAAGTATGTCGATGAGAAAGGTCATATACATGACTTGACTGGGTTTTGGAAGGCATATAATGAAGAGGTTTCAAAATCCAGAACACAGTCAAAACAGGCTATAGTCGAATCTTTGGAACAACAAATAAAAAGTGCAGAATGGGCTTATAATCTGGCAAGGAAAGAGAACAACCGTTCCGAAATGAAGGTTCAGGCACAGCGTATCGAAGACCTGAAGAATGAATTGGTAAACGCAAGAAAAGATGTCTTGTCAGAAATCAATACCCAATTGGAAGTTGAGAACAGACAGGAAACACAAGAAACTACATATCAAGAGGATTTGGCAAATGCTAAAGTCGAATGGGAGAAAGCGAAAAAAGGGTATGAGGCCTTAATCAAAGATCAGACGGCTACATCGAAACAGGTGAAAGAAGCCAAAGATAAGATGGAGGCATCCGAAAAGACATACAAGGAGCTGGGCGGAGTAACCGGAAGCGCACTGACCAGACAGGAAAATCTAGCAAAAAAGCAAAAAGAAAATCAGGAAAAGCTAGACGGGCAACTTCTTTCACTTCACCGTCAGAACCAACAGGATGAAATCAACCTGATGGGAGAAGGCACGGAAAAGAAGTTGAAACAGATTGACCTTGATTATCAGAAACAGAT